>Ga0209755_10000364_pt1 | contig 85284 bp, 71 predicted proteins | sample TergutCo191P1_FD_187301 | JGI IMG/M metagenome (GOLD analysis project Ga0209755, IMG submission 187301) | Cornitermes sp. P1 segment gut microbial communities from Petit-Saut dam, French Guiana - Co191P1 (SPAdes) (version 2) | ecosystem: Host-associated > Arthropoda: Insects > Digestive system...
CTGCTCGGCGGCGCACCGCTTGTAGATTTTTCCATTCTTCATTCCAGTCGTTTGTCTGCAATAAAGGTGTGAAGTTTTCTGACATGAAGCCCCTTTCGAGGAATACGCTTGCTCTGTCTAGTATTATAGTAGTGTATCCAGATTTATTATACGAAGAATCCGTTTTGCTTTCGTTTTAGAGGAGTGGCTTTCATGCAAGTTGAATTGTTGTATCACACACCCGACCCTGAGCGTGCTGTAGCGACTGCGGCTCGGCTGTGTTACGCACCCATTGGCGCGGCAGAGCTTTTGGATTCCATGACAGAACAGCAAGTAAACAAAGTACTTTCAACCATCATGGCAAGCGGTCACTTTTCAGCCCTTGAGCATGGAAGTTACACCTTTGCTGTCGATGGAGTTTCGCGCGCCTTAACGCATCAGTTAGTGCGTCATCGCATTGCCAGCTTCAATCAACAAAGTCAACGATACGTTGCTTATAAAGAGGGGCTCAACGTGGTGAAGCCGCAAACCGTTTCGGCTCAAAGCGAAACGGATACGATTTTTGACGAAGCTATTAATGCGGCGTTGACTGCTTACGAAAAGCTTTTGGAAGCAGGGGTGCCGGCTGAAGATGCCCGTTACCTTTTGCCCAATGCGGCAGAAACGAAGATTGTTATTACGATGAACATTCGCGAACTGCTGCACTTTTTTACGTTGCGCTGTTGTAATCGTGCGCAATGGGAAATTCACGAATTGGCAGACCGCATGCTAGAATTGGCGCGCCCCACAGCTCCTTACATTTTCTTGGATGGCGGCGCTCCTTGCATTCGCGGAAATTGCCCCGAAGGAAAAATGACCTGCGGGAACCCGTTCCCGAAGGTTTCTCGAGTATAGGTTGGTTTAATGGCAGAAGAAAAAATAGTAAGTGAACAGACAGCCCAAGAACCTACCGGGCTTATAGAGCAAGAACAAGCAGCAGACGCAAAGAAAAAGAGCGATTTATCGCGCGCTTTTGGCGAAGATGGTGCTCGCAAAACCCACGTAGGCGGGCAGGCTTTGCTTGAGGGCATCATGATGCGCGGCAGGCACAATTGGGCGGTTGCCGTTCGCGAGCCTGAGGGGGGAATATACACCGAAGAGCACGATTTAGTATCGGGTAAAGAAAAGAATAAGTGGATGTATTTTCCGCTGGTGCGTGGTTGCACCGCTATGGTGGAAGCTATGGCACTCAGCTTCAAAGCCTTAGAAATTGCTGCAATTCATGCCTTTAATGATGAGGAAGAAAAAACACCCGAACTTCCTGAAGCAGAGCAAGAAGAAGTTCAGCAGTTAAAGGAAGGTTCGAAAGTTTCGCCTGAAAAAAAGTCAGAATCTGACGGATTCGGCAAAAAAGAAATGGCAATTTCCATGGTGGTTGGTTTGTTGCTCGGGGTAACCCTTTTCATTGTTGCACCAGCGCTTATAACCAATCTTATTGTGGGGGAATACGATTCAAATATACTGCTCTGGAATATTGTTGACGGCATTTTGCGCGTTGCCGTATTTATTTTTTACTTGTGGCTTATTGGACGCATGAAAGATATCCAGCGGATGTTTGGTTACCACGGTGCCGAACATAAAACCATCCACTGTTATGAACACGGGCTTGATCTTACTCCTGAAAACGCTCGCAGGTTCCCTCGGCTTCATGTACGCTGCGGTACGGCGTTTCTTATCATGGTTATGCTCATCGCGATTTTTGTTTACACCATAATCCCCCTGAACGCTATCATTTTGGCGTGGGGAATTCCTGATGGTGCTCCAAAACTAATTCTCGTCGTCATTACCCGCATTATATTCTTGCCGGTAATCGCGGGGATTTCTTATGAAATTACCGTAAAATGGGCAGGTGCTCGCCCCGAAAACCCCCTGGTGAAAGTTATCCTTTGGCCAGGGATGCAGTTACAATACCTTACCACCAATGAACCAGATGACGGACAGATTGACTGTGCAATAGCTGCCATGAAGATAGTTTTAGAACGCGAAGAACGAGAAGCTGAAAAGTTGGAAACCGAAAAAGCAAAGGCTGAACCAGCTTCAGCGTAACGATTGTTTCTGCTCGCTGGGTTTTGAGAACTCTGCATCCTGCATTTATCAGGAATTTCTGTCATATATTTTGAAATTTCCGAAAATCGTGTATCCTTATCAAGCTGTTGTCAAAAAGCGAAAGGCAACATCCCCGCACACGTTAATAATCAAAGGGGCACCGTGTGAACAGGAGGCTGAGAAATCAGCCATAGAAAAGGAGGACCGCGTGAAGCTGGTTGTAACGGAAAAAAACCTCGCGGCTCAAAAAATTGCCGACCTGCTTGGGGTAGGCACACCTAAAAATGACAAAGTATATTCAACGCCCGTGTATCGTTTTGAGCGAGACGGTGAAGAATGGGTAGCTATCGGATTAAGAGGGCATATCTTAGGCCCCGATTTTATGCCGAATCTCATTTATAAAAAGACCAAGGGCTGGCAAGGCGTAAACGCGAACGGCGAAGTTCAGCCAGTATCCGTGCCAAGCGATTTACCAAAACCACCTTTCAAGAAAAAGAAACCGTTTACCGTAGACGGTGTTGAGTTGGGTGCATGGAAGATGGAAGCGCTGCCTTATTTGGTGTATGCCCCTATCGAAAAATTGCCAAAAGAAAAAGAAATCATTCGTTCACTGAAAACCCTGGCAAAAAAGGCAGACACGATCGTGATTGCAACCGACTTCGACCGAGAAGGCGAACTGATTGGATCAGACGCGCTTTCCTGCATTCAAGAAGTCAATGATACTGCTCCCGTTTTCCGGGCGCGCTATTCAGCAATCACAAAAGAAGAAATTGCTCATGCTTTCACTAATATGGTAGAGCTTGATACCAATCTGGCTAACGCCGGGGCTTCACGCCAGGATATCGATCTTATTTGGGGCGCGGTTTTAACGCGTTATCTTACTATCGTAAAATTTGCTGGGTATGGAAATGTGCGTTCTTCAGGGCGTGTGCAAACTCCCACCTTAGGCTTGATTGTCGCACGTGAAAGAGAGCGCCTTGCTTTTGTTCCTGAAGATTATTGGGTAGTAAAAGCTACCTTTGATGATAAGGGAGACATTTTCGAGGCTGGGCACGAAACAGCTCGCTTCAAAGTTGAGTCGCTCGCAAATGCCGCTATGGAAAACGTGAAGAGCGAAAAAAAAGCTCAGGTAGTTTCTGTTGAAAAGAAAAAGCGCTCAGTTGCACCACCCGTTCCTTTTAATACTACGTCGTTGATGGCTGCAGCAGCGGCAGAGGGTTTGTCGCCCGCGCGCACCATGCGCATTGCTGAAAGCCTTTATATGGATGGGTATATTAGTTATCCGCGTGTTGACAACACGGTATATCCCGCATCGCTTGATTTAGCGGGAATTGTCAAAAAGCTCAGCGAAAACCCAGCCTATTCAGCTTTTTGTAAAAACCTTTTGAAAAGCGGGCCACTCAAGGCTACCCGCGGCAAAAAAGAAACCACTGACCATCCACCAATTCATCCAACGAACTTGGCTACTCCCGATACTTTACCTGCGGCGGATTTCAAGCTCTACAATTTAGTAGCTCGCCGGTTTTTGGCAACTCTTTCAGAGGCTGCGGTAGTTGAAGGCACGAAAGTGGGTCTTAAGGTCGGAGGAGAACTCTTTATAGGCAGCGGAGATGTTCTGGTAAGTCCAGGATATCGTGGCATTTATCCTTATGGGTTGAAAAAAGACGAACAATTGCCCAGCTTAAGTGAAGGGCAAACAATTGATTTCAAGGGAGCTACCTGCACCCACAAACAAACCGAACCCCCTTCTCGCTATTCCCAGGGCAAGCTGATTCAGGAAATGGAAAAGCGGGGGCTTGGAACGAAGTCTACTCGCCATTCTATCATTGAGCGTCTCTATGAAGTGAAGTACGTGCAAAACGATCCTCTCGAGCCTTCCCAGTTGGGAATTGCGGTGTGCGACGCACTTGATAAATTTGCCCCCCACATCACCAATTGCGAAATGACGGCAGAGCTTGAATCGGAAATGGACAATATTGCCGCTGGAACCATTTCTAAAGAAGAAGTGGTTACCAATTCTCGCAACATTCTTTCCCAGGAATTAGCAAACCTTATTCCTCACTCAGAAGAGGTCAAAGAAGCCCTTTCTGATGCGGTTGCTGCCGATGCTTATGTGGGGAAATGCAAAAAATGCGGCAAAGATCTGCAAATCCGTGTATCATCAAAAACACGTTCTATGTTTATCGGTTGTGCGGGATGGCCAGACTGTGATGTAACCTTCCCTCTTCCGAAAGGCAAAATTGAGTCGCAAGAAGAGTTGTGCCCCACTTGCGGGATGCCGCAAATCAAAGCAACAGCTTTTCGCATGAAGCCGCGAGTTTTGTGTATCGACCCCAATTGTGCCACAAACCAAGAACCTGATGTGGTTGTGGGCGTCTGTCCAAATTGCAAGGAAAAGGGGAAAGGGGCAAAACTTATTGCCCAGAAAAACCCTCGCACGCTCAAGCGTTTCATTCGTTGCGAAAACTACGATGAATGCAATACGGGCTATCCTTTGCCACAATATGGTGCTCTGACTGCAACCGAAGATGTCTGCCAGCATTGTCAGGCACCGATGGTAATAGTGACAACAACGAGAGGGCCGTGGAAGCTTTGTCCAAACTTTGATTGTCCGGGAAAAGCTGAAGAAAAAAACGACAAAGCAGCTAAAACGAGTGCTAAGAAAAAAACGGTCAAGAAAACGACCAAAAAAGCAAGTACTACGAAGGCCAAAAAAGCATAAAATTTCAAAGGGGCTTTCGCAAACTAAGAAGTTTTTGCAGGAATGCAGGTTTCGGAAGGATGAAGGATGGCAAAAGTTACTATCGTTGGCGCAGGTAATGTTGGCGCAACAGCTGCCCAGGTTATTATTGAAAAAGACCTGGCAGATGTCGTGTTGATCGATGTTGCTGAAGGGCTTCCCCAGGGTAAGGCCCTCGATATGATGCATATGCGTTCCATCAGCAAATTCAACGCGATGGTTTCTGGAACAAACGATTATGCGGATACTGCTAATTCCGACATCGTGGTAATTACAGCCGGCATTGCTCGCAAGCCTGGCATGACGCGCGAAGATCTGTTAGAAGTAAACTCTTCGATAATGACTTCCGTTATTGACCAGGCGATGGCAGCATCTCCGAATGCTATTTATATTTGTGTGACTAATCCTCTCGATATCATGACTCATTTAGCCTACAAAAAGTCTGGGCTTCCTACTCAGCGCCTTATGGGTATGGGCGGCGTTTTAGATTCCTCTCGGTTTTCTTTTGCGGTCTGCGAAAAGCTTGGCTGCAAGCCTTCAGAAGTTGAAGCTTGGGCTTTAGGTGCCCACGGCGAAGGCATGGTTTGTTGGACACGGCATACGTTGGTTGCCGGCAAACCTTTGCCAGAACTAATGAGTTCTGCAGATCTTGAAGAAGTGGTAACCCGCACCATACAAGGTGGCGCTGAAGTGGTTGGACACCTGAAGACAGGATCTGCGTATTATGCACCAGGAAGAGCCATTGCAGAAATGGTGGAGGCAATTTTGACCGATAGCAATCAGGTGATGAGTGTTTGTGCCCATCTTGAAGGGCAGTATGGAATCAACGATCTCTATATGAATGTGCCGGTGCGTTTAGGGAAAAATGGTGTGAAAGAAATTGTAGAATTTGACTTAACCGAAGAAGAGCTTGTGGCGCTTCAAGCTTCTGCAGAAAGTATCAGGGTGTCATTGCCGTGAGTATTAAAACTATAACAGCAGATCAAGTAGCAAGTGCAGTGTATTATGCTATTCCTGAACTCGCCTATGTTCTGCCAGATGACGTAAAGATGGCCTTGTTAGCCGCTCGAGAAGCGGAGACTAATCCCCGAGGGCGCATTGTGCTCGATCAGCTCATCGAAAATGCAACTATTGCTGCAACAGAGCGAGTGCCCATTTGCCAAGACACGGGAACCGTATGGGTTTGTTTGGAAATTGGGTCGAATGTTATTGTAAGCGGCGACGTTTTTTCGGGTGTGAATGCTGTTGTGGCTCGCGCATACGAGGAAGCAAAACTGCGCAATTCGCTCGTTTGTGATGCCGTGTTCAATCGAACAAACACCGGAAACAATACCCCAGCATTTTGTGAGATACATCCGGTGCCCGCTTTGGGCGTAACCAGATTGAGCGTTATGTTGAAAGGTGGTGGCTCAGACAATGCAAGCAAGGTTGTCATGCTCAACCCTTCAGCCGGCAAACAGGGAATTATTGATGAAGTAGTAAGTGCGGTAAAAGAAAAAGCTCCCAACGCGTGTGCTCCTGTTATTGTGGGAGTTGGAATTGGCGCAAACTTTGACAAGGTTGAAGGTTTGGCAAAGCGTTCGCTTTTGCGTCGCATCAATGAAGTTTCGCAAGATCCTAAAGTTGCAGAATTGGAAAACGATCTTTTGAAAGCGGTGAACGCTACAGGTATTGGCCCTGGTGGGGTAGGTGGAAAAACAACGGCACTTGCCGTCAAAGTTAATACAGCACCTTGCCATATTGCGGCAATGCCTCTTGCAATCAATATGGGCTGTTCAGCGATGAGGAGGGTGACTCTTGAACTCTAAACGTTTAAAGCTTCCTTTAGCAAAAAAAGATCTCATCGGTTTGCGAGCTGGTGAGCTTGTAACGCTAACGGGAACTCTTTTCACCCTGCGAGATGCTGGGCATATTCGACTTTTGCAAGACTTGAAACGCATTGGAAAGCTGCCGCTGGATTTGGCAGGGCAGACGATCTTTTATGCAGGGCCAACTCCCGAAAGTGCCAATCGGCCTTTCGGAGCTATCGGGCCAACCACTTCTTCTCGCATGGATTTTGCAGCTCCCGTACTGTATAAAGCAGGGATTACGGCAACTATTGGCAAAGGAACACGTTCTCCAGAAGTTGTGCAAGCGTGTAAAGACAATATTGGCGTTTACTTTATTGCGACTGGCGGTGCGGCTGCTTATCTTGCAAAATGCGTAAAATCTTCTATGACTTTAGCCTATGACGAACTGGGAACAGAATCACTGAAAAAGATTGAGGTTGTCGATTTCCCGGTTTTTGTCGGTATTGATGTTTATGGCAACGAACTTGATCCCACGGTGAGCAAGACTCAAAAGAAGCAGAGCATCAATCAGAGTGTTTTTATCACCTTTGAAGGCGGAGAAGGTTCTGGAAAATCGACCCATATCAATTTCTTAGCAGGAACGCTGGAGCAGCGTGGTTATGAAGTGTTATGCATTCGGGAACCGGGCGGCACGGAAATTGGAGAAAAGCTTCGCAGAATTGTTCTCGACGCGAACCATTCAGAAATGTCTGATGTCGCCGAATTGTTCTTGTATGAAGCGGCGCGGGCACAGCTCGTTTCCCAGGTGATTAAACCTGCTCTTGATCGAGGGGCGGTAGTATTGTGTGATCGTTTCTCTGATTCCACTGTCGCTTATCAGGCATACGGAAGAGGGCTTGCTCATGATTTCATTCACCGGGCAAACGATTTCGCGGCTCAAGGATTGACGCCTGATAGAACCATTGTGTTGCATTGTGGTAAAGATGCAGCAACCGGCCTTAAGCGGGCAACGAAACACGCTATGGCTGACCGCCTTGAAGGGGCGGGCAAAGATTTTCATAAAAGGGTCAACAACGCTTTCCTTGAAGTCGCCCAGCATAATCCTAAGCGAATTCGGGTAGTAGAATCTGTTGCCAAAAAATCGCAGACTTCACGAAAGATTTTTCAATCCTTGGGAGACCTGTTCCCCTGGATGCAATATCTTTTGGACGACGACGATTTTTTCCAAGCGATAGATACTGGCAGTTATCCTGATAAAGTAGGCAGTAAGGGTCGCACGGGTGCCTGATATTTTTGAGAATATCTTGGGGCAGCCTCGTGTCCGCGAGTTTTTGCGCGCCACGATTGCTTCAGGAAACCCCAGCCATGCTTATCTTTTTACAGGACCTGCAGGATCGAATAAAACCTTAGCCGCCTATGCCCTGGCGCAGTCGGTGCTTTGCCAAGACGATACCTGTCTAACCTGTGATTGTTGTCAGAAAGTTATGCGTAAAAAGCACCCTGATGTGCGTTATTTTGCCCCGGAAGGCGCAGCGGGTTATTTGGTTGATCAAATTCGGGAAATTGTTTCAGACACCAACCTCAAGCCTATTCAGGCATCAAAAAAGGTCTATATTATCGATCGTGTGGATCTTTTAAGTATGCAGGCTGCAAATGCTTTTTTGAAAACATTGGAAGAACCGCCAGAAGATGTGGTGTTTATCTTGCTTGGTCGTACTCGTGAGAGCGTGCTTTCAACCATAGTTTCTCGCTGCCAGGTCGTGCCCTTTCGCCACATTCCGCCTAGTGAAGCAGCAGGTATTCTTTCCCAAAATACGGGAGCTTCGGCTCAGTGGGCTCATATCGCGATTCAAGCCTGCGGTGGTTCAATTACCAAAGGAATCGATTTTTTGAAATCGGGCGAGCGAATGAATTTCCGCGGGCAGGTGTTGGAAACACTTACCTCGCTTGCTTGGGCAGACGATTGGGATATTTTATGTGCGGCATCTGAATTGGTGGTAAAGGCCAAAGCGCCCCTTGATTCTGTTCGCGCTGCCCATGAAGCTGAATTGCAGGAAAACAGTGAGTTTTTAGCAAAGTCTGCGTTGAAACAAATTGAGGCGCGCAACAAAAGGCAGGTCAGTGCAGCAGGTATTGAATTCCTGAGGCAAGCAACAGCTATAATTCGTTCGTGGCTGCGAGATGTTATGATGGTTTGCGCATCATGTCCTGACTTAGTAATAAACGTTGACGCTCTTGCAGCTATAAAAGATGCTGCTGCCAACACTAACGAAGCGCGTGTTTTAGGTGCTTTGAAAGCCTGTCGCCAAGCTGAAGAAGCCATAACGTATAATGTTTCTCCACAGACTTGCATTGATGCACTGTTATTTGAGATAAGAGAGGTTTTATATGGTACGTATCGCACCGATAAAGCTGCAGTATAGTTCAAAAGTTTTATGGTTTGACCCCAACTTCCTTGAATTAAACAAAGGAGATGCCGTGGTGGTTTCGACTGCTCGTGGGTTGGAGTATGGCCACCTAGCCGAGGATCTTTTTGAAGTTGAAGATGAAGAAATCAAGAAGCTGAAGACAGAACTTAAACCAGTAAAAAGGCTTGCCACCCCTGAAGATGACAATATGGCACAACAAATGGAAGAAAAATCAGCTGAGGCATTACCAATTTTTAAGGAAATGGCTGCTGAGGCTAATGACGATATGCACCCAGTTTCAGTGGAATTTTTGCTCGATGGAGACAAAGCGATTTTCTATTTTGAAGCCGAAGAGCGCATTGATTTTCGTGAATTAGTGAAAAAGCTTGCCTCGCGCTTTCGTGTTCGTATTGATATGCGCCAAATTGGGGTTCGTGATGAAGCCCGCATTGTTGGTGGGCTAGGCCATTGTGGACAGGAGCTTTGTTGTAAAAGATTGGGTGGAGAGTTTTCTCCCGTTTCGATTCGTATGGCAAAAGAGCAAGATTTATCTTTGAATCCACAAAAAATTTCTGGGATTTGTGGCCGCTTGATGTGTTGTTTGCGCTATGAATTCGACGTTTACAAAGAATTCAAAGAACGGGCGCCTAAAATTAACGCAACCATTAGCACTCCTGAAGGGTCTGCAAAAGTAGTGGATCTGAATGTTCCTCGGGAAATAGTAAGCATTCAGCTTCCGGGTGAAAAACCAGTAAAGGTTCCGCTGGATCAAATGGAAGCAACGGAAAAGGGCGGTCGCCCTAACAAGGTTTGTAAAAAAGTATATGATTGCTGCTGTAACGCGAGCATCTTTGAATCTCTTGATTCTGGCAACAGCGCATCTTTGGGCAGCAAAAAGCTTTTCGATGGCCCCCTGAAATCAGAAGGCAAAGACGGTGGTTCTGGAAAAGATGGTCGTTCCGCGAAATCCGCAGAAGATACCCGCAAACCACGGCGCCGTTCTCGGGGAGCAAAAAATAATAAAGGAGAAGCATCTTCTGAGGCTGGAAGTAAGGTTTCAGGAGAAAAAATATTTGCAAAAAAACGCCATAACGATTCTGATTCTTCGGGTGGTGTCGATACTGAAAAAAGCAGACGCCAGCCCCGGAAGCGCAAAAATAAAAACACTGAAAGTGGCGCGGTTGCGGTAGGAAACACTCAAGAGCGCACCGATGATTCTGGTCAACAGAAACAGGGTTTAAGACCAGGCCAAAAATCTTCCGGATTGCGAAACGGGGATAATCGTGGATCGCAGGGGCAGCGCCCGTCGTCGCCCCAAGGCCAAGGGGAAGCAAAAAACAAAAAAGACCAGGGGCAGTATCGCCGTCCAAGAAACCGCCGACATAATAACGGCGTTTCAGAGACTGGTAACAAAAATGAAGTATGATGCTGCTCTTTTAACCGATCTTTATCAGCTCACCATGGCTCAAGGCTATTGGGAGTGCGGCAAAACACAAGACGAAACCTGTTTCTACATGCACTTTCGTGAAAATCCTTTCAAGGGTGGTTTTGCGATTGCTTGCGGAATGGCACAGCTTGCTGAAATTATTGAAGATTTCAGGTTTTCTGAGGAAGATTTAGCTTATTTGGCAGGTTTAGAAGCGCCTGGTGGAGGCCGATTGTTTCAGCCAGAATTCCTTGCCTATCTCGCAGACTTTAGCTTATCGGTCGATATTGATGCGGTGCCCGAAGGCACGGTAGTATTTCCGAGCGAACCTTTGGTGCGGGTAACAGGGCCGATACTTCATTGTCAATTGCTTGAAACATGTCTTTTGAACTGCGTAAACTTCCAAACGCTTATCGCAACTAAAGCAGCACGCGTTTGCCTTACCGCTCAAGTTCCTGTTGCGGAATTCGGCTTGCGCCGTGCGCAAGGGGTTGCTGGCGGGGTATGGGCAAGTCGGGCTGCTGTGGTAGGAGGGTGCAAGACCACCTCCAATGTTCTTGCCGGGAAGCTGTTTGATCTGCCTCTATCGGGTACCCACGCTCATTCCTGGGTAATGTCTTTCGAAAGCGAACTTGCTGCCTTTCGGGAATACGCTCGCGTAATGCCAAAGAACTGCATTTTGTTAGTTGACACGTATGATGTAGTGCAAGGTATAGAAAATGCCATAACGGTTGGGCTTGAAATGCGCAAACGCGGAGAACGCCTTGCGGGAATTCGCATTGATTCGGGGGATCTTGCCTGGGCTTCAAAGATAGCTCGCAAACGCCTCAATGAATCAGGGCTCGAGGATTGTGCCATCGTGTTATCCAACGACTTGGATGAATACACTATTCTTTCCTTGCGCGACCAGGGTGTACAAGCCAGCTCTTATGGGGTTGGCACGAAACTGGCGACCGCCTTTGATCAGCCTTCTTTAGGGGGCGTCTATAAGCTTTCTGCCATTCGTGTGAAAGGTAGTGGCGAATGGAAAGACTGTCTGAAAGTTTCTGAGCAAATGGCAAAACTTACCGTTCCCGGCATTCTTAATATTAGACGCTATTTTAACGAAGACGGTGCTCTTGCGGGAGATATGGTGTTTGATGAAGTCGCGGGAGTGCATGAAAGTGAAGTTATTATTGACCCAGCCGATAGTCTGCGTCGGAAAAAATTGCGAGGCTTAGACCACCAAAATTTATTGCAGCCTTTAGCTCGTGCAGGAAAAACAGTTCTTGATCCGGAATTTCGCAGCGCTTTAGCCGCGCAAAAGCGGACGCAGGCTGGTCTTGAGGCATTAGACGAAAGTCAAAAACGAATGCTCAACCCTCATAGCTATCCGGTTGGTCTAGAATGTGGCGTTTTTGAGCGACGCCATAAATTGGTTGCAGAATTGCGGGGTATTCAGTAGTTTGTTTACAATGGAATTTTTACTACGGGAGGGAAAGGCGCATGATAAGAGTTGTTACTGATACTGTAGCTTCTATACCTGCAGAAATGCTTGAGGGCGAGCCAATAGACGTTATGACTCTCTATGTTAATCATGAAGGCGTTGAGTATGTGGAAGCCGAAATGGATATAGAGGAGTTCTACACGGGGATTTATGACATGGTTAACAATATCCCAACTTCTTCTCAGCCTTCGCAGCAACACTTGGAAGATGTGTTTACGCGCATCGCCCATGCTGGTGATGAACTGCTCGGCGTTTTCATCTCAACCGGTCTTTCCGGAACCTATAATGGCGTGATTCGTGCAGTGCAAGCAGTGAAAGCCCGAATCCCCAGTTTCAAGTTTGCACTGATTGACTCTCAATCTTGCGGCTTTGATGAGGGGTGGCCCGTTATGAGGGCGCTTGAAGCAGTTCGTGGCGGCTTTGACCTATCTCAATGTATTGAAGCGGTGGTGAGCAGCGTAAAATCTTCCCGCTTTCTTTTTACTCCTTCAACTTTAACTTTCTTGCAAAAAGGAGGGCGTATTGGTAGTGCTGCAGCTTTGTTGGGTAACTTGATTCAGCTTTCTCCTGTTTTGACGGTGGTCGAAGGCAAGTCTGCAATGATTGCCAACGTGCGCCTAAGGAAAAAAGCCCTTGCGCGGATTTTGGAAGAGTTCAAGGCTGATATCGACGAATACGGCTTGCGCAACGTTGTAGTTCACTATATTGGTGACAAAATGCCTGCTGTTGAATGGGCTAAAGAACACATAGAGCCTTTGCTTAATAGGGCTGTGAGTGTTGTTCCCGTGAGTCCAGTCATCGGGCTTCACGTGGGTCCTGCGGTGGGTATTGCTTATGAATGCGAAAAGGAGATGCCTTACAAGTTTCCTCATGAGATGCCGGCAATTGTTTGCCAGTAGAGAGGTAGTTTGCTTTTAGGGGTAAGCAGCTTATTGTGTAAGAGCTTTGTGTGATGTTTACTCATAGCTCAAAGTATGAAACGAATGGAAGGACTGTTTAGTATGGCCCCAAAATGCAATCTCATTATTGATTCCTGTTGTGATTTACCTTATGGAGTTGTTGATCGTGAAGGCATTGATTTGCTTCAGTTTCCCTATATTTTTGGGGATCAAGTATATAGCGATGACCTTTATCGCACTACTTCAGTAGGGGAGTTTTATCAAAGAATGCGCAAGGGCGAACAGCCCTCGACCTCGCAAATGCCTGCGCAAAGATTGCGCGAAGCTTTTTTGAAGGTGGCACAAGAAGGCATTCCAGCAGTATATATTTGTTTCGCGAGCGCTCTTTCCGGTAGTTATGATTTAGCGGAAATAGTATTGTCGCAGGTTAAAAAAGAGCACCCCGAAATTGAAGTTCATATTATTGATTCGAAACTCGCCTCTGCAGCTGAAGGTCTTGTTGTTTATGAAGCCATTCGTCAGCGCGAAAAAGGGCTTACTGCGACGGAGCTTGCCAAATGGGTTTCAGAAGCAATTTATTTTATTAACTGCGAATTTATGGTTGACGATTTGGAAGCTTTGCGTCGTGGCGGGCGTATTCCCGCGTCGGTCGCTTATGCCGGTGCGAAGCTTGATGTTAAGCCTTTGCTTAGCATAGACCTTGATGGCAAGCTTATCTTGACCGGTGTTGCGCGTGGTCGGAAAAAGGGATTGAAACAACTTGCCGATTTCTACGAAAAAAATTCTATTTCAACGGGTTTGGGGCAGTGCGTGGTTGTTGCTCATTCAGACAGCGCAAAAGATGCCGAAAAGTTGAAAGAGACTCTTCACAGCATTGATAGCAGCATTGTGTTTTTAGATGCCTATATTGGGCCGGTTATTGGAAGCCATGTTGGGCCAGATATGGTGGCGATTATCTTTTGGGGCTCGGATCGCCGGGAAGGTCTCTCTGTTGCAGATAGAATTACACGTAAAATAAAAGGAGATCATTAAAAGTTGGGTGGTTCTTGAATGGTAAAATCGTTCTTTTTTGTAGGGAATGCCGATGTTGAAAGCGCTTTAAGTAATAACTTGGCTTCTGCTGGTTTCGCGATAGCAAGTGAAGCGGCTCTGGCCGATGTGGTTTTTGTTTATTGTGAAACTCAAAGTGCTCTCGAAGATGCTTTTTTTGAGACTGGAGGTTTAACCCAGTTAGTAAGCAGCGGTACCTACTTAGTGACTCTCAGCTCAACAACGCCAAGTTTTGCTCGCGAGCTTTATGCTGTTGCTTTGATAAACGATTTACGCTCTGTTCAAGCTCCCTTGGTGGTAAAAGATGTCTTTTTGCCTGACGCGTATAGGGATGCAAAGAACCTTTGTTGCTTAGTTGACGGGGAAGAAGAAGACTTCAAGGTTCTTTCTTCTATGCTAAACGCCATTGCTGGTGTTTTTAAATTCACCGGAGACGCAGGGTCTGCTCAAACAGCTCGGGCAGCACTGACTATTCAAGTGGCAGCCCAAGTCATGGCAGCCATCGAGGTTTCAGCTCTCAATAAAATGTCTGCTATTCCGAGTGAGCAAATTACAGATTTCATGGTGGCAGAAGGTTTTTCTCCCCAAAACAATCTCAGCCTTTTAAAGGCAATTGCAGCGAAAAACTTTACCGGAACCTACACTGTTTCGATGTGTATGGCAGAAATGGCAGCTGCACTGATGACTGCCGATGATGTAGAACTTATTCTGCCCGCTGCAGAAGCGTGCATGCATTTACTTGAACTGCTTGCCATAATTGGCGGCGGCAATTATGGGCTTGCAGCGCTTTCTTTGGTATATGGGGATGAAGAAACCTGCGCAAAACATGGGCTCGATTGGACTCGTGTCGAACAAGATTATTTCAGTGATTCTGATGAAGAAGAAGATGAACCTGAAGCACGCTCAGCCTTTGGCGGTTATTCACCAAACTAAGCTAAAAAGACTGTCGAGCACTTTGCACCCTCCGCTCAGGACGACAAGAGAGCCCCCATGTCATTCTGAGCGAAGCGAAGAATCCATCCATCAACTATCTGTCGGTTGCTATCGCAACCTTCCTATTTGCACTGCGTTCGCTTTCGCTCACTCCGTTGTGGATCCTTCACTTCGTTCAGGATGACAAGGAGGGTGACACTCAGGATGACAAAAATTATTCCTCTCTTGAGCAGGGGAATCACCAAAAACTTGTCTCAAAACCTATACCTTTTGAGACAAGCAATTTCAACAAGAAAATACTAAAAACCTTCTTTAGCTTAAAAATACGCTTTTAGCCATAAACGCAGATGAAAATAGGTATTTCGCGACATGCCCTTCGAGTCCCTCCAGTGCCGATAAGCAGAAATACCCCTGTCTCAAAAGGTATACTTTTTGGGGTTATGATAATAGGAAGATAGAGGGAATCGTGAAAAAGAAATTCTTGTCCATTTTTGTGGCTCTAAGTTTGGTCGCCACTATGTTTTCAACTACGTTGGCTTTCGCCGAAGAAAAACCAAGTATTACGAACTTTAAGATCACTTGTATTAGTGAAACGCAAGCTGTTGTTGAGTTTGAAAGCAGTAAGGCTGGAGCGCTAACTTTACGCTACTATGACTCTTCCGGTCAGTTATTTATGTGGTCTAACGACGTGTCTATAGTGGCTGGATCAAATACTTGCATTGTAGACCCTTGCGGAGCTGCGTATATAAGCTATTTGCTTAATTATAATGAGGAGCGGGGAGATTACTTCAGTGTTTCTTCTTTTGATGATTCTGCCAAGATGGATATTTCTGATATATGGGCAAGTTCAAGTATTGGCGACAAAGGACAATTCTATTACGACAACCAGCTCGAAAAAGACGAATTCAGCTTGGGCTTTCGCAGCAATGTCAGCGGGAAAGTTAGCTTTGAGTGGTTCTTGGAGGGTGAAGCCATTGGAAACAAGATAGAATCTTTCACGCGAGCACCACAACTACAACGGATAGAGTGGTCGGATCTATACCGCTTGACGCTTGATAATCTTCCAAGGGCAGATAGTATTTCAGTAACAATTACTGATCTTGCTGGAAATATTGCTTATCAGAAAACCTTTCCTTTTGTAGTTTTTAAGAATCTTGAGGTTAAGCGAACAGGGCTTAATGAAGTAGAAATAACTTTTGTGAGCAATTATGAGGGCGAGTTTTATGTAGGTCTTGACTATTCTTACTACGGTTCAAAAGGAATGAGCGTTGGTCCCAATCCCTTTACTAAAGGAGTAAACAAGATAATTTCTCCCATAGCGGCTGATCCAACGATAGAATCAGGATATTTTAGCTCAATATACGACGACGGAGTATTCAGTGGTCCAAGATTCCCTGAAGGGCAAGAAGGACCTCTTGAGCTCAGTCTGTTTTTTGATGGGAGAGAAGAAGGGCACTGTAGCCAGAGCATAACTGTCCCCGCATTTTCTCCTACCGAAGAAACCCCGGGGGTTATTCTTCCTTCAACTCCAGATTCTGATAAGTTCACCTGGACAGGCGAAGGCGAAGCATCCTTTAGACTTGATGCTGACCCTAAAACCTTTGTGAAACTCTACGTTGGCGACAAGAAAAACGGTAAAGAGATTGATGAATCAAATTACACGATTACTGCGGGCAGTACCATAATCACCCTCAAAGAAGACTACGTTAAAACCTTGGAAAACGGCACCTATCTCTATACTGCTGAATTCGAAGGCGGAGACGCAGCCTTGAAGTTGATAGTGGACACTGAAAGCGACGGCAAGAAAAGCCTTATTCCTAAATCAGGTGATGCAAACCGTGCAGCAGGAATCGTGATTCTGATTGCTTCGTTGGCATTAGCAGGTGCAAGCTTCCGTGCTCTAAGAAAAGAGCAAGCCAAGGCATAAACGAAGAGCCCATGGATCGTCACGTCGCTTCGCTCCTCACGATGACATTGTTGCTTTCATGTTGTCCTGAACGAAGTGAAGGACCCATGACGGAGTGAGCGAAAGCGAACGCAGTATAAATAGGGAGGTTGCATTAGCAACCGACAGATATTTATGTGGATCCTTCGCTATCGCTCAGGATGACATGGAGATGCTGGCTATGGATCCTTCGACTCCGGGTGCTTCGCACCCTCCGCTCAGGATGACATGAGGTACGCCTCAGGATGACACGGAGATGCTGTTTTTATGTCATCCTGAGCGAAGCGCGCAGCGCGAAGTCGAAGGATCCAGACTTTGGTTTACTTGTTTCAATGCCTTATCAGCGACTTTAACTTCCTCGTGCATTTCGGTAATATTTTTCCAGAAACGTTTGGGCATGAATTGTCGACGCAATTCAGGGTTGTAGCGTGATTCGATCGAAATGGTTTTGTAGAAGCGTTTCCAAGCAAGATTCATAACTGCTTCATCTTGCGCTTTTTCGGGCAAGGTAATGCTTTCGGTTTTCACCAAGTACCATTTCTTGCCTTCATAGATCCCCGCAATATGGTGTACTTCGTCGAAAATCATAAACGCTTGGGTGTTAAAGCGCGCGCTAAACCAATCCATGACCAGGGGAACAACGGAAGCTTTCGGGTTGCATTTCGCAAACCAGAGGTCGCCTTCCAGGTGTTCAAAACGCAAGAATTGCATGATTCTGTGGCGTTCGTTGTAAACGGCGCGGTTGGCGGCTACAAAAGGGGCAACTTTGGGGTGGGTGATTTCATTCAAGGCCGAGCGTGACCGTGTTCGCGTGCATACCCCGCCGCATTCCATTTTTTGGGGACAGCCGCTGCAATTGTGCGGCCTGTTCTTTTCTATGGCATAGCGAATGAATTGAAAAATAATGTTTCCGATTGCGGGGTCATCAGATAAAGAGGTGTTACGAACTGCCTCAAAAACGATTGGTCCACAATGGTTGCAGATGCCTTTTTGAACACGAACTGCCTCTTCGACCTTGGTTTCGATTTCGATTACTTCTTGCCCCAGTCGTGGTTGCAAGTTTTCTGCAAGTACGATATCGGTAGGTTCAATGCGCTTTGAATAGGCTCTAAATATGGCGGTCAAAAGCCCCTCGAGAGTGCCATCGTAGACGAAAGCGGTTTCGTTCATGCAGTCCACCCCAAAAGCTGTGTGTCGTTGTTTTTGGGGGCCGGCAAGGGCTGCCCTGAGGTTCCCGCTTTGAACAAGCGGGAAGTCGGTACATCGGTGGACTCAAAAAGGCTCATTTGTCCTGGAAGGATTGAGCCTGCCCGTCGACCATGTTTTCCTCCGTCAATAGGAGCAGCAAGGTGAGCTCGTAAAACTTCGCGGGAAAAATCAATCCCTTTTGCGGCGTAGCTGCCGTTGCAAGTAATGAAATAGCGGGCACGTTTATAGGCAACCCCTAGTTTGCGGAGTTCTGGTTCGCCTAGTGATGTAGTTTTGCGTGCTCGCAAAATGAGCTTTGCGCCGCGAACGCCAATGCCGGGTACTCGAAGAAGCATTTCATAGGGTGCCGTATTCACTTCAATGGGAAAGCTTCCCAGGTTGTTGATTGCCCAATTGGCCTTCGGGTCTAAAAGGGGGTCGAGAAAAGGGTTTTCTTCCGTGATAATTTCGTTTACGTCGAATTCATAAAAACGCAACAGCCAATCTGCCTGGTATAAGCGGTGTTCGCGGTTAAGCTGGATGGCGTCGCTTGCGGGAAGGAGTTCATGGTTGTTTACGGGCATGTAAGCGCTAAAGAAAATTCGTTTCAAGGCCAGGTTTTCATAAAGGGAAGCTGAAAGGCGAAGGATGTGAAAATCGCTTTCTGGAGAAGCCCCGACTATCATTTGCGTGCTTTGTCCAGCCGGAACAAAAGCTCGTGTTTTTTTCGCCGGTCGTTTTGCGTAGAGATAATGGGTTCCCCGTTTCATGATGGCACGAGTGTCCTTATCTTCGCAGATGTTGTGCTTAATCTGTGCCATGGGGGCTAAAATATCTTGCTTGTTTTTTTCGGGGGCAAGTAGTTGCAAACTTTTTTGAGAGGGGAGTTCCAGATTGACGCTCATACGGTCGGCCAGATGCCCTAAGGCATCCACGAGTTCCGGTGATGCCCCCGGAACAGCCTTGGCATGAATGTAGCCGCGAAAACCATATTCTTCGCGCAAGATATGTAGGGTTTCTATCATGAGTTCGGTGGTGTAATCGGGGCTGCCAATAACCCCAGAACTGAGAAAAAGCCCCTCAATATAGTTACGTCGATAAAAGCCAATAGTTAAATCGGCGAGTTCGCGCGGGCGAAAAGCAGCACGGGTGATTTCGTTCGAGCAGCGATTGACGCAATAAACGCAATCGTAAATGCACACATTGGTTTGAAGAACTTTCAGTAAGGTAATGCAGCGCCCATCTGCGGAGAAGCTGTGGCAGATGCCCGCACTCAGGGTGTTTCCCAGCTTGCCTTTCTGGGCGTCGCGGTCAATGCCAGAAGAAGTGCAAGCGACATCATATTTGGCTGCGTCGGTCAAGACTTCAAGTTTTTCGACTAAATCCATGCGGTCTCCCCACGAAATGAAACGAATATTTGTTCGTATTCATAATATAGATACATATGTACGTTGTCAAGAGGGTGACAGAACACGTGTTCTCTAGTAGTGTCACACTGCTATTGGCTTGCAGCCGAAAAAGGGTTAACCTACGAACCCCTGGACTGGTAGGGTGTTGTCTACCTGCGCGAAGTTGAAGCTGTTACACTTTATTAATAGTCAATGGCGTTTAGTCTTTAGATTTGAGAATTCTAACGCATATGAAGTTCAAATTACGGACTATTACTAGGAGCTGAGAATTATGATTTCCGAAAATAGAGTACCAGCACATCCTGGAGAAATTCTCTTAAATGAATTCCTTGCCCCTCTGGGCGTTACTCAAGTTGAGCTTGCAGAGCACTTGGGTATTCCTACGCAGCGTATCAATGAAATAGTGAAAGGAAAGCGCGGTGTCACTCCTGCTACTGCGTAGCTTTTTTCGGAAGCATTCGAAACTAAGCCAGAGTTTTGGTTAAGCCTTCAGCAAAACAGAGATTTAGCACTCAATCGACCTGAGACACCGACAAAACCCCTTAAGGCAGTTTCAGGTTTTTAAAAACTTAGACTGGGAACTCCATTATTCGATGCCCAGCGAAATAAAGCCCATCGATTCCTTCGTAAGTGCCTGGGTGCTGCACTATTCTGTCTATAGGTGGATCCTTCGGCTTCGCTAGATCCTTCGGCTGCGCCTCAGGATGACGAAGGGGCTGCGCCTCAGGATGACGAAGGGGCTGCGCCTCAGGATGACGAAAGGGCTTCGCCTCAGGATGACATGGGCGCTCAGGATGACATGGGCGCGAAGGGTGACAAACGAGGAAATGTCATTGTGGGTGTCATCCTGAATGACATGAAGGATCCACCTCCCTGTCATGCTGAGCGTAGTGCGAAGCACGAAGTCGAAGCATCCACGTGGTTGACTTGAAGTTACTGCTTCCCCCAACGAAAACAGGTCAGATGACATTTCTGCATCTGACCTGCTAATTTGTGGAGCCAGTGATAGGATTCGAACCTACAACCCGCGGTTTACAAAACCGCTGCGCTGCCGTTGCGCCACACTGGCATACAAGAGAAGGATTATATTTTTGTTCTCCCGTTTTGTCAAACGTTGTCTTTTGGCAAGCTGAGCTTTGTTATTATGTGGGTTTGCATTTATCAAGGCATTTACTGAAAACGTAAGGAAACAATCCATGGAATCAGCGGTACCAAAAAGCGAACATCTCACAGAAAAAGACGTTCGTGCCATAGCGGAATACACCCGCATTGGGCTGGCAGATGATGCTCTTGCCCAGATGACGGTTGACTTAAATAAAATCGTTGACAGCTTCAAGCCTATCACTGAATACAACCTTAGTGGGGTTGAGCCAACTTTTCACCCCATCGGCGGGCTTTCAAACGTTATGCGCGAAGATGTTGAGGGAACAAGTTTTACCCAGGAACAAGCACTGGCAAATGCTGCAAAAACACAAGATGGTTGCTTTTTAGTTCCTGCGATTCTCGCTGGGGGTGATGCTTCATGACGAACTTTGCTGCCTTCAGTATTCGTGAAATCACCGAAGGGCTTCACGCTAAGCAGTTTTCTGCGAAAGAAATTGCTGAATCAAGCCTCGCAAATATTGCCGTAACCGACAAAGAAGTTCATGCGTTTTTGGAAGTAACCGAAAAGCTGGCTTTTGACCAAGCACAAAAGATTGATGCAGCTATCGCGCAAGGAAACGTTTCGAGCCTGGGAGTTTTAGCAGGCGTTCCCGCTGCTTTCAAAGACAACATGAACCAAGTAGGCACTCATACCACTTGCGCCTCTAAGATGCTTGAAAATTACGTTTCGCCCTTCGAAGCGACGTGTGTTGAAAAAACTATTGCCGCCGGAGCCATTCCTTTGGGCAAGCTGAACATGGACGAATTTGCGTTCGGTTCGTCAACCGAAACCTCGTACTTTGGACCAACCAAAAACCCCTGGGATTTATCGCGGGTTCCCGGTGGTTCATCGGGCGGCAGTGCGGCAGCAGTCGCAGGTGCCCTGGCGTGTGTCACCCTTGGTAGCGATACGGGTGGCTCTATTAGGCAGCCAGGCAGTTTCTGCGGCGTTATCGGCTTGAAGCCTAGTTATGGAGTGGTTTCGCGCTATGGCGTGGTTGCTTTTGGCTCCTCGCTTGACCAGGTAGGTCCGTTCACGAAAACGGTTGAAGATGCTGCCATAACGCTGAACGCAATTTCTGGGCGTGATTTACGCGATTGCATGAGCCAAGACATTCAGACAGATTTCACGGCGAACCTTAAAAAAGGCGTTGCTGGCATGAAGATTGGCATCGTGCCCGCTTTTATGGATGCAGCAGGTTTAGAGCCAGAAGTTAAAACAAAAACGCAAGAAGCAGCGCAAAAGTTGGAAGCACTTGGTGCCACGCTTGCTGAAATCGAGCTCCCCAACGCGCAAGCTGCCATGAGCGCGTATTACGTACTCGGTCCCTGCGAAGCGTTTTCGAACTTGGCGCGCTTCGATTCGGTTCGCTATGGCTACTGCGACCCGGGGCACACCGATTTGGGTTCCCAATACGAAGCCAGCCGCGCAAAAGGCTTTGGCATGGAAACCTGCCGCCGCATTATGCTGGGCAGCTATCTTTTATCGAGCGGAGTTTATGAAAAGTATTATTATCCAGCGCAGCAAATCCGCACGCTTATCACGCGTGATTACACGCAGGCTTTTGATAAGGTTGACTGCATTTTGATTCCAACTTCACCGCGAACTGCTTTCAAATTTGGTGAAATATCTGACCCAACGGCTATGTATCTTTCCGATATGTTTACCGTGTCGCTCAATATCGCTGGTAATGGCGGCATGAGTTTACCCGTAGGGCTTGGCGCAGATACAGGGCTTCCTGTGGGCATTCAGTTGGTTGCCCCGCAGTTCAAAGATGAAAATATGCTGCAGGTGGCGGCTGCCCTTGAAGCAGAATACGATATTTTGCGCATCGCACCCGGTTTCGAAAACGGAAAGGCAGGTGCGTAAATGAAAACGCTTGAACAAGTTTTGAAGGATTGGGAAGCAGTTATTGGGCTTGAGGTTCATACGGAATTGACAACGCTCAACACCAAGATGTTTTGCGGATGCAAGCTGGAATTTGGTGGCACCCCCAACACGCACACGTGCCCCGTTTGTTTGGGTTTGCCCGGTGCTTTGCCAGTTCCGAATAAAGCGGCAATCGAATCTATCGTGCTGGCAGGCTTTGCAACTAACTGCGAAATCGAACCCGTTTCCATGTTTTATCGCAAGAATTATACCTACCCCGATATGTCGAACAATTTCCAGACAACTCAAGGGCCCATTGCTTACTGTATGCGCGGTTGGATGAACCTTGACGTGGATGGTGCTGCAGCAAAAGAACGGGTCGATCTTCCCGAAGTACAAAACGCTGGAAACTACACGACACGCATTGGTATTACCCGCATTCACATGGAAGAAGATGCTGGAAAACTAAACCACATTGGCGGTACAGATGGGCGCATTGCGGGATCTACCCATTCTCTGGTTGATTACAATCGTTGTTCGACGCCCCTTATTGAATTGGTGACTGAACCAGATTTGCGCACGCCTGAAGAGGCTCGTTTGTTTATGCAGAAACTGCGCCAGATTTATCTTGCCATTGGCATTTCAGATTGCTCGATGGAAGAAGGATCACTGCGTTGCGACGGTAATATTAGCCTGAGAAGGCGTGGAGAAACGCGCCTGGGCATCAAGACCGAACTGAAAAACATGAACAGTTTCAAAAACCTGCACGATGGGCTGGTTTATGAAATTTGTCGCCAAGCAGAAGTGCTTGAAGAAGGCGGCATTATCTATCAGGAAACGCGTCACTGGGATCCCAGTACGCAGCGCACCATCATGATGCGCCAAAAAGAAACGGCAGACGATTACCGTCTTTTCCCAGAACCAAACTTGACGCCTTTTGTTCTTTCGGATGAATTTATTGAACGCGTGCGCTTGAAACTGCCCGAACTTCCCGATGAAAAAGGGAAACGCTTCCAGGCAGATTTTGGGCTTTCTGCCTACGATGCGCGCCACATTATCGAACATCGGTCGACTTCGGATTTCTTTGAAGCGTGCATGAAAGCGGCGAGCGACAAGAATCTTGCGAAGCCGCTTGCGAACCTGATTATTAACGATGTTGCGGGTTACCTGAACGCGAATGATGGTATTGATTTAGCGGATACTGCGTTATCACCTGTGCGTGCAGTTGGGCTCGTGAAGCTGATTGCTGCCGATACTATTTCGTCGAAGCAGGCAAAAGAAGTGTTTGCCATCATTTTAGAAGAAAACAAAGACCCCGAAGCTATCGTGGCGGAACGTGGCATGGAACAAGTTTCTGATGCTTCCGCAATTGAAGCAATCGTTGAAGCTGTGCTTGCGGCTAACCCCGATAAGGTCGCACAATACCAAAGCGGCAAAACGGGGCTTATCGGCTTTTTCGTCGGGCAGTGCATGAAGGAAATGGGCGGGCAAGGAAACCCCAAAGTTATCAACGAACTACTGGTGCAAAAACTACTGTTCTAAGGAGATAGGTCAGCAGTTATGAGCAATACCCCAAGTAGAAACATGAAGATTTGGATGGTAGTTGCCTCAGCATTTTTCTGGGCGTGGTTTGATAACGCTACTTTTAGACCAAGCCTTTTCCTTCTCTCTTCGACTGATCCGCTGTTTTTCAATCTTTGCTTTATTGTCACCATGCTGAGTGGCTCTTTGATTCTCCTTTTGGCATCATTAAAAAGCAGTCTGGTGAAAAACTTCATAGCCAATAGAGCTGCTGGTGCTTGTGTTATCTCAAGTGCGGTTGCTGGCAATGGGTTGGTGTTACTTGGTGCTTCTTTTAACAACACTGCACTCATTGTCTTAGGCAGTTTGTTGGCTGGCATAGCCTGTCAGTTGCTCGTTCTGCAGTGGGCAACTCTCTATTCTAAACAAGGAGCAAAGAGCGCAAGCCTTTTAGTGGCTTCCGCCATTGCTCTTGGTGTGGTTTTAGACGTAATAATAATCGGGCTTGATCCTACCTTTTCCACGGTATTCACCATGCTTTTACCGCTACCTTCTCTTGCGGCTTTCTATTTTGGGAAAAAAGGCGAAGGGCAAACTGTAAAGGAAATTGAGGCCCCACCAAACTCTACCCACCCAATTTCGTTAGACACTATTTTCCCGTCCAGCCGCTACAGAGTTTTAGGGCTTTCGCTCTCTCTCGTTTTCGCTTTCTTTTTCTTTGGTTTTGCTTTTGGTTTCATGCAATACGAAACTGCCTTTATAACTGCCGAAATTTCTCCTTTCGCTTCAGCGATCTTGTTGGTTGCTCGCGGTGCCAGCGCTGCAATCATTTTTTTGGCTACCTATTTTGCGGGCAGACGCATTTATGCGGTCTATCGAGTTGCCATTTTTGTTGGCATTGCTGGATTTATTGTTATACCTTCAATTGGCACGGTAGTTTCCGGACAGCTTTTTGCTGGTTTTATCATTGCCATCGGCTATACAACCTTCGATATTATCAGCTTTACGCTCTTGGCAGAAATAGTCTATGTTACTCGAAGTTCTTCTTATCGCGTTTTTGGGTCGGGCAGATTGATTGTTCATACCGCAGTGGCCTTTGGTTGGCTGTTTGCTTTTGTAGGGTTTTCGCAATTCGATTTTTCGGCAGTACAGAATATTCTATCGTCAACCATAGGCTATTTTGTGGTGATCGCCGCGATGCTTTTGCTCAGCGATAGTTCAGCCCTTTGGATGTTAGTTCGCTATGGCAAAATTTACCCCAGAGACCCAATCTTGGAACAAAGCGTTTTGCAAGGAACGCAAAAAGGTAGCGGTATCGAAGGACATAAAACTCCCTCTGATATGCTGGAAGAAGCTGGTTTGACCGAACGTGAACACGAAATTCTTAACCTGTTACTAATAGGCCGCAGTGCTCCCCGTATTGCAAAACAATTGACCATTTCGGAAAGTACCGTCAATTCTCACATTCGCCACATCTACGGGAAACTAGGCATTCACAATCGACAAGAACTCTTAGATGTTTACTCAGCGAACCTTTAGTTAACGGGGCATCTGCTGCAAAAGCGGCCATCATTAGAAACTAACTACATTAAGATTTCAGTAGAATCTGGGTACTTCAACACCATAATTTCCTTAGAATCGGTGGTTTCTTTCTTTCTGTATTCCTCTAGTATCTCGAGGAGTGAAAGTGTCTAGAGCAAGGTCTGGGCAGATAACAGAGGAGGAGTAATGAAAAAGGAAAAAGATACTATTTCGGGTAAATTCGACGGCGATTCTGCTGAAAAGACAATTACTCGACGCACGCTGCTCACGGGAGCTGCTGCTGCTAGTGTAATTGGAACTATGGGCGCGCTTGTTGGCTGTTCGCCCGCTGCAACCGATGGTAGCTCTTCTGGTGCAGGGGATGCACATCGGGGCTCTTCGGTATCTTGGCGTGATGTACCTGCTGTGCCCAAAGCCGGCGATATTGCCGAAACCAAAGAAGTTGACGTCTGTGTGGTTGGTGGTGGCAGCTCTGGTTTGGGAGCAGCTCGCTCAGCTCTCTTGCATGGGGCACAAAGTGTTTTGGTTTTAGAAAAGAATGACGTTTCCCGCATCGGTGGAGGCGTTCACGGTATTTTGCGTTCCAAAATTGCTCGGGAAATTGGCTGGGATCCTAGCCCAGAATTAGTAGATGAAATGATCAAAGACGAAATGCGCCTTTCCTGCATGCGTGCTGATGAGCGCTATTATCGTGTTTGGGCTGAGCGTTCAGAAGAAGTTTTTGACTCAATGCAAGAAGCTTTCGACACTCAACATTTGCACGTCATTAACACCGGCGAAGCTCCTTATGATCAGTTAAAAGACGAATATTTCTCTGAAGCGGTATATCCGGGTCAAGGGTTGCAAGTTTCCGAGAGCGATGTTAATACGCCTATTATCGAAGGTTTCACTAAGTGGGTTTCGGAAAATGGCGGCGAAATTATTTATAGTTGTGCCGGCGAACAGCTGATCAAAGACGGCGATAAGATTGCTGGTGTCTACGCGAAGAACTCACAAGGTTCATATATTCAAGTCAATGCTAAAGCAGTTATCATTTCTACGGGTGGATTTGAGGGCAACAACGAAATGATTGAAGAACTTGCTCCTCATGTTATTGGCACTCCGATTGCTAACACCATTCCTGGCGAAGGTGATGGCATTAAAATGGCAGTTTGGGCTGGTGGGCAAACGCAGATTTCCCCCTGCTGCATCATGCTCTCTTCGGCTACTTCTCCTGAAAATCCTAATGTACCGAGTCCTATTCCTTTTGTAGCCGTAAACAAGAATGGTAAGCGTTTTGCAAATGAAGCAACAAGTTCATTTTTGATTCCTTATGCAATTCTTAACCAGCCCGACCGTCGCGCATGGCAGATATTTGACAAAAACTATGCCAAAATTATCAATGATCTGAAAATTCAGACTTGGATGGGAACGATAATTTTTGATGATGCCAAGTGTGCGAAATTTGAATCGGTGGCTACCAAAGAAGACACGATTGAGGGTTTGGCGACAGCAATTGGCGTTGATCCTGATGGTTTAAAGAAAACCCTCGAAAAATATTCAGAGCTTACGGCAAAAGGGCATGATGACCAATTTGGAGTTCCTCCACGGTTTATGAAAGCCGTTAACCCTGTTGAGCCGCCGTTTTATGCAATGGAAATTCCTTACTATATCGATGTTTCGGTTGGCGGAATCATTTGCAACCCAGAAACTTCAGAAGTTCTTGACGCAAACCGCGAACCAATCCCTGGTCTTTTTGCTTCAGGCAATACTGTCGGCGAGCGCTTTGGTGCGTGTTACACCAACAATATGACTGGCTTGTCGAATGGCTTTGCTGATGTTGGTGGATTTATCGCAGGTGAAAGTGCGGGTGCGTACATTTCTAAACTCTAAAAGCAGCTTCTAACAGAGACTCCATTCGCGAAACCGCAAGCTTTCCCCTCCCTTAAGCTTGCGGTTTTCTCTTGTCCCCTGAGCACCCCCCTGTCATCCTGAGTGACCAGCATGTCATCCTGAGCGAAGCACGTAGTGCGTAGTCGAAGGATCCATAAAAAGAGTGTTGGTTGCTAGCGCAACCTCTCTATTCACACTCCGTTCGCTATGTCATTCTGAGGCGTAGCCGAAGAATCCACATAGGTCCTTCGACTTCGGGTGCTTCGCACCCTTCGCTCAGGACGACAAGGAAGTTGTTCAGGACGACAGGGGGTAGGGGAACACACGGGAACGGTTCTCGTGTGTTCTGTCATCCTGAGGCGCAGCCGAAGGATCTAAAACGGAGTGAGCGAAGCGAACGAAGTTGTAAATAGAGAGCGAACGCAAGTGGGCAACAGATAGTTGACATAAACCCCTTATCAGCACGCAATGTGAGCGTAGCATTACTAAATACCGTTGTCCTATGCTAAACTGTGACGAAAGGTCTGGCGGAGGGGCGGGACAATGGAATATTACAAAACGGTCGACGAAAAGGCTGAGCAGTGGGGGATTAGTACGCGTCATGTTCAGTATCTTTGTCGACAAGAAAAAGTTGATGGCGCAATTAAGCGTGCGGGTGCATGGTTTATTCCGGAAAATACACCCAGTCCGGCGCAAAACACCAAATCAAGCAATAAGCCATTTGAATTCGTAGGCACAAAAAAGAAGATTTTCGAAAATGCTATTACGCTGTTTGCGCAAGAAGGCTATGAATGCGTGTCCATTAACGACATTGCAGAAACCATCGGCATTCGGCAATCTGCGGTGTATAACCACTTCGCTTCAAAGCAAGAAATTCGCGATACCATTTATGGTTTCTATCGCCATCACTATCTGCGAAACCGTCTTAGTTTCGAAGAACTTGAAACGCTGTTGGAAACAGAAAGCAGAATTGACCTTATTTGCAAAGCATTTCGCTATGTATTCGACAATGATGTTCTTGATCTTATGACGAAAATTGCCAAGATCATTTTACAGCGGGCAGGAACCGATAAGCAAGCGGCAGAGTTGTTTCGAGAATTAAGCTTGGAAGAAGGGGTAAATTATGTAGAGGCCGCTCTTGATAAAGCGGTGCAGAAAGGGAGGTTTGAGCCTTTCGATACGCACGCGGTGGCGTTGATGATAAATAGTTTGCGTTTATGTACGTTTCTGTGGTGGATATTGTCGCCTACGCAGGAATTGCTGGGGCAAATTCTTGAAGATGAACACCGGGCAGCCGAGGGTATCGCATCGCTTATGGTTGATTTGAAGCCACCACCAGAAGAGGCTTGAAAACATATCCTGCCGACAAAGCCTTTTCAGGCGCTAGGCGCACAAAGCAATCCATGATAGGCTAGAGGAATCACCGCATAGGAAAGGAAAGTGCCATGGCTAATTGGAATCGCGACGAAGATGGGCGTCGCATAGGGGATTGGCAGCACAGAGATTTACGCAAGAGATCTGAAGATGAAACGCTGGTTGAAAATAGTGGGGAAAAACCCTGGTATATGGAAAACTTTTGGATAGTCATTTTCTTGCTGGTATTTGCACCAATAGGTTTGTTCCTTTGCTGGAAGAGCACGTGGGCGATTCCCGTAAAGATAATTGCCACCGTTTTGGTTGTTGCGGCTCTTGCAGGTTATTTGTATGTGAGGTATTTGGCACCTGCTTAAAGAAGAGAAACATAGATCCTTCGGCTGCGCACTATGTGCTCCGCTCAGGATGACATGAGGGTGGTGTTCTGGATGGCGGGGGCAAATGACATTTCGTCCCAGTATGTCATTCTGAGGCGTAGCCGAATAATCTATGGATCCTTCATTTCGCTCACTTACGTTCGCTCCATTCAGGATGACATGAGGGTGGTGTTGCTTTCCAGTATGTCATTCTGAGGCGTAGCCGAAGAATCTATGGATCCTTCGCTAACGTTCAGGATGACAGGGAATGGTGCTTAGGATGACATTGCCACCAGGATGACAAAAAGTTGTTTGTGTGTAGAGTGTGAAATGAACCCCTTACGCATACTTTAGCACTTTACTGTGATAGAGTACTTCCTTAACGATTTGAGAAAAGGAAGGGCTGAGATGAATTTTGTAACACCTTCAGGATTTAGAGACGTGCTTCCCGAAGAAGCGCGCCTTCGTGAAGAAATAGCAACACGGGTTCAGCGTTGTTTTGCGCAAAGCGGGTACACGCCTCTTGAAACGCCTACGCTTGAAGTCATGGATGTTCTGCAAGCAGGAGGCCGCATCCCTGGCGCTCCGTTTAAATTTTTCGATTCAAAGGGCGATCTTTTGGCAATGCGCCCCGATGTTACCATGCAAATTGCACGTATGTGCGCAACCCGGCTGAAGGATCAGGCGGGTCCTTTCAAGTTCCGCTATATGCAGCGGGTTTTCAGAGAAACTGAAGTAGAAATGCAGGCGGTTGCCCGTGAGGTGACCCAGTTTGGCGTTGAATCCATTGGGGAAGCAGGGTCGCAGACCGACGCGGAATTGCTGATACTTTTCATCGAAGCCCTGAAAGAATGCGAGCTGAAAGACTTTGAGCTCGCGATTGCAACGGTGGGAGTGCTGCGGGCTTTGTTGGAAGCGAGCGGCGCTTCGCAGGATTGGAAAGCGCAAGTTCTGGAAGCTTACCACCGTTCAAACTTCGTTGAACTGGATTGTTTGACGGAATCTGCCGAAATTGACAAGGCTTTTGCAGACGCAATTTCTGCTCTGCCCCGCATTCGCGGTGGGCGAGAGGCTATCGACAAGGTGCGTGCTATAGTTGAGCCCCTTGGATGTCTCGATGGTCTGGATGCTTTTGAAGCCACCTATTTAGCGCTGGTGGAAAAAGGTGTAGCTCAGCGGGTTTTGATAGATTTTTCGGTTATGAGTTCCTTTGATTACTATACAGGCATTGTGGTTGAGGCCTATGCGCCAGGAATTGGCACTCCCCTTGGTGGCGGTGGTCGCTACGATTCCATGTTGGCAGCATATGGGCAAGAACGTCCCGCAGCAGGTTTTGCTTTCTATTTGGAATCGGTAATGGCAGCACGGGCTCTTCAAGAGGGAACACACGGGGACGGTTCTCGTGTGTTCTCGAACACACGAGAACCGTCCCCGTGTGTTCCGTTGCGTATTGCTATTCCGAAAGGCGCCCTTTACGAAGATGCTGTGGATGTACTTCGTAAGGCAGGGTTTGATACTACGGGGCTTGATGACCCAGGCAGACAACTGCTCATCAGAAACCCTGGCGTGGAATACATCATTGTGCGCCCAACCGATGCGCCTGCGTTTGTGTCGTTAGGCGCGGCAGATTGCGGTATTTGCGGAAAAGATTCTCTCCTTGAAGCTGCTCCTGATGTGGTTGAATTAGTAGATCTTGGTTTTGGCGGTTGCCGTTTTGTGGTAGCTGAATTGCAGGGTGCATCGAAAGCGGTTGAAGAGCAGTATCGCAAACTGGGATCTATTCGCGTCGCCACCAAGTATCCTAATATCACCACGGCGCACTACGCAAAGGTGGGTATGCAGGTTGAAATTGTGAAGCTCCACGGTAACATAGAACTGGCACCTTTAACGGGCATGGCAGAACGGGTAGTGGACATTACTGCAACAGGTACCACCTTGCGCGAAAACAACCTTGAAATTGTTGACGAAGTCCTTTCTTCAACAGCGCGATTTTTTGCAAATGTTTGCGCTTTTAGAACCGACGAGCGCATTATTGAATTAGCTAAAGTACTACAGGGAAATGAGGAGTAATGATGCGGCGAATTACCTTAGCTTCTGGTGAGGAATTTAGGGAAGAATATCTTGGTCGCCAAGGCGCTTTTAATCCAGACGCGCTGCGTTCAGCAACTTCTATTGTGGAAGATGTGCGGATGCGAAAAGATGAAGCTTTGCGTGATTACACAGAAAAATTCGACGGTGTTTCACTGGAAAATTTTCGCGTAAGTAATGCAGCTATTGATGAAGCAGTCGCAGGAATTGACCCTAATCTTGCAAAAGCTCTCGAACAAGCTGCTGCACAAATTCGCGATTTCCATGAACGACAACGGCAGCAAAGTTGGTTTTCTGCTCGTGAAGATGGCGCACTCGTAGGAAGCAAAATTTCACCTCTAGAATCAGTAGGACTTTACATTCCTGGTGGGCGGGCGCTCTATCCTTCTTCGGTGTTGATGAACGCTATTCCTGCGAAAGTTGCTGGAGTTAAGCGGATTGCTTGCACTACGCCACCTGCAAAAGATGGAACGCTCGATTCAGCAATTCTGTTTGCCTGTCGTTTGGCGGGAGTAACCGAAGTCTATTCTGTTGGCGGCGCGCAAGCGATAGCTGCGTTGGCTTACGGGACAGAAAGTATTGCCGCTGTTTCAAAAATTACTGGGCCAGGAAATGCATACGTAGCCGCTGCCAAGCAGTTAGTTTCAGGTGATGTGGGAATCGATATGGTGGCAGGGCCTTCAGAGGTTTGCGTGATCGCTGATGAAACTGAAGACGCCTCTTTGGTGGCTATTGATTTGATGGCGCAGGCTGAACACGACCCCCTTGCAAGCTGCTACCTGATTACTTGTAGCGAAAGTTTTGCTGATGCCGTGGAGGCAGCAATTGCTAACCAACTGGCTCTATCACCCCGAGCAGAAATCACGAGGGATTCTCTGGAAAATCAAGGGCTCATAATAATTTGCGCCGATAAAGATTCCGCTTTACAAACGGTGAATATAATTGCCCCAGAGCATCTAGAGGTGCACCTTGAAGGAGCGATGGAGCTTCTGGGCTCTATTAAAAATGCAGGTGCAATCTTTTTGGGAAAATGGACTCCTGAAGCCATTGGAGATTACGTTGCAGGGCCTAATCACACCCTGCCTACCGGAGGCACGGCGCGGTATTCTTCACCCCTTTCGGTAGATGATTTTGTGAAAAAATCCAGCGTGATACTCTATTCTGCACGTGCTTTGCAAAACGATTCGTGTGCAGCAATTACCATAGCCGATCATGAAGGCTTGTGGGCACACGCAAGAAGTATTGAGTATCGAATCGCGAAGATAAACGAGGAATAACGGTGAGTAACACTTATAGAAAACCTGCGGCAAAACTGGAAGGCGTAATTCCTTACGACCCAAAGTATCTGCCAGCTGAAACTTATCTTTCTGCTAACGAAAGCCCGTATGGGCTTTCGCAAGAACTGCAAGAAATAGTTGAACAGCGTTTGCGTTCCACTAACTTTAATCGTTATCCTGATCCGCTTGCAAACGAGTTGCGCGACAAAATTGCGACCCGGGAAGGGCTTCAGCGCGAACAAGTTCTCATCGGTAATGGCGGCGATGAACTATTGTTTAACCTAACGCTTGCTTGGGGTGGAGTTGGGCGTACTTTTCTTACGATGCCACCAACTTTTTCGGCTTATGCAGATTATGCTCACTTAACCGATACTGCTATGGAAACTATTTCTCTCACATCGGATTTTAATATTGATGAAGATGCAGTTTTGCAGCGCGTTGCAAAGAAAGACATCGATTTAGTGGTGGTAACTACCCCCAATAATCCAACGGGGAAAGCGGTTCAGGTTGATTTCATTTTGAGCCTTCTTGAGTCGAGCGATGCCCTTGTTCTGGTTGATGAAGCCTATGTTGAATTTAGCGGAAGCACCTGTATTTCGTATCTTGAAAAGCACAAGAACTTGGTTATCTTGCGGACGCTTTCCAAAGCCTTTGGGCTTGCAGGTGTGCGACTCGGTTACGTGCTTGCTGATGCAGGCATCATTAATGAACTGATTAAAGTACGCCAACCTTATTCAGTGGACACGGTGAGTCAAGCAATAGCATGTTGTTTCTTAGATAACGCACAAATTTTTCAAAAACAAGTGATGGAAACTATCCAACAACGTGAAATAATGCTCAAGGAATTAAGCGCAATACCGTCGCTTAAGGTTTACCCAACTGATGCAAACTTTATTTTGTTTAAAGTGGCAGACGCAGCTTGTGTTTGGGAATTTCTTTACGCAAAAGGATTGCTTATTCGTGATTTTTCAAAAAGTAAGGAAATGCCTGATTGTTTGCGGGTTAGCGTAGGAACGCCGCAGGAAAACAAAGCATTTATAAACGCTTTAAAGGAAGCCCTTGATGAAAGAGGATTGCTATGACTCGACAAAATCGCCGTGCTGAATTGACTCGCACTACGAAAGAAACTGATATTGCTTTGAACATAAACCTTGATGGTACGGGTGAAACCTGTGTTGATACGGGCGTGCCATTTTTCGACCATATGCTTGATGCTTTCGGGCGTCATGGGTTGTTTGATCTTACCGTAAAAGCGGTTGGCGACATTGAAGTAGACGCGCATCATACGGTGGAAGATGTTGGTATTGTTCTGGGGCAGGCTATTGCTTCTGCACTGGGAGACAAGCGCGGCATTACGCGCTTTGGATCAAGTCTCATTCCAATGGATGAAGCGCTGGTCTTAGCGGCTTGTGACCTTTCTGGCAGAGGGCAGCTCTATTACGAAGTGAATTTGCCGATTGAAATTATTGGAACGTTCGACACTACTTTAGCAAAAGAATTTTTGGTCGCGCTGGCGGCAAATGCAGGTGTGACGCTACACGTAAGAAGCCTATGTGGTGAAAACTCTCACCACATTATTGAGGCAGTTTTTAAGGCTGTTGCTCGTGCATTGATGGCGGCAGTGGCGCAAAATGAACGCATTGCCGGGATACTGCCTTCAACGAAGGGCAGCCTTGCATGAAACAGGTAGGATGTTAATACGATGATAGCCGTTGTTGATTATTGTAAAGGGAATTTGATGAGCGTGTTGCGTGGACTGACGACGGTCGGTGCAGACGCATTTATCACCGATGACCCTCTTAAAATAGCTACTGCTGAAGCAATAGTTTTGCCGGGCGTTGGCGCGTTTGCTGATGCCTCGAAAACCATGCAAAGACTGGGGCAAATGAAGGTTATTCGCGACCGCATTGCCGAAGGGGTTCCCTTTCTGGGTATCTGTTTAGGGCTTCATCTTATGTTTGAAGAGGGGATTGAAGGAACAGACTTTGAGGACGAAAAAATAGATAATGAAAAAGGGCTTGCCGTGCTTCCTGGTGTGGCGGGTGCGGTGCCGCAACTTGATGCGCAAGGCAAAGCGTATAAGGTGCCTCATGTGGGTTGGAATTCTCTGGCAATACAGAAGCAGGATAGCCCTTTGTTGCGCGGTATTGCAGAGGGGGAATACTTCTATTTCACCCATAGTTTTATTGCGCCTGATACGCCGTGCACGGTGGCAACTACTACGCATTCAAGCACCTTTCCAAGTGTAGTAAGTTACAAAGATACGGCGTTCGGGGTGCAGTTTCATCCCGAGAAATCTTCCGATGCAGGGCTTGTAGTCCTGCGAAATTTCTGTGACATAGTGAAAGGCGTGAAGTAAATGTATCTTCTTCCAGCGATTGATATTCTTGATGGGCACGCGGTGCGTCTAGCGAAGGGAGACTATACCAAAATTACGGTGTATAACGAGGATCCTGTTGCCCAAGCGCAAGTTTTTGAAGAAGCGGGAGCAACCTGGTTGCACGTTGTTGATCTTGATGGCGCACGCACAGGAAAGCCTGTCAATGTAGCCCTGATAGAACGGATTCTTACCAAGACTAAACTTATGGTTGAAGTTGGTGGCGGTGTGCGAAATCTTGATGCAATTGCGCGCCTAGAAAGCGCGGGTGTTGCTCGAGTTGTTTTGGGCACCAGCTTGGTGACCGACCCTCGTTTTGCCGAAGCAGCAATAGCTCAATATGCAGGATTGCTTGCTGCTGGCATCGATGCAAAAGGTGGGGAAGTGGCTATTGCTGGTTGGCGCGAAGGCGGCGGGGTGTTGGCTGAAGAACTTGTTGCGCACGTTGCGTCGCTGGGCTTCAAGCATTTGGTTTATACCGACATTGCGCGCGACGGAATGCAGACAGGTATTGATGCAAAAGCGTATGTGCGTATGGCAGAAGTGTTTGGCAACCCAGTCATTGCTTCGGGTGGTGTGGCAAGCATTGATGATATCTATGCATTAAGTGAAGTTCGTGAATGTATTGAAGGGGTTATTGCGGGGCGTGCGATATATGAAAACACCCTAGATGTCGCAGAAGCAATCGCTGTATGCGCTGGGAGGTCTTTATGTTAACAAAACGAGTGATTCCCTGTATGGACGTGAAAGACGGGCGCGTGGTGAAAGGCGTCAATTTTGTCAACTTGCGTGATGCGGGTGACCCCATAGAATTAGCGCAACGCTACGATGAACAAAAAGCGGATGAGGTTATTTTTCTTGACATCACCGCTACGGTAGAAGCCCGCAAAACAACCATCGAAATGGCATCGCGTGCAAGCGAAGAGCTGCACTTGCCCTATTGTGTTGGCGGCGGCTTTCGCAGTATAGAAGATATTCGTGTCATGATTGCTGCCGGTGCCGACAAGGTTTCTATTAATTCGGCTGCTATTGCCGACCCGTCCCTCCTTACCACGGCGGCTGCTGCTTTTGGGAAGCAGGCAATTGTGTGCGCCATCGACGCAAAGCAAGTTGCTGGCAACCCCAACAAATGGGAAGTATTTGTGAGCGGTGGGCGAAAGCCTACGGGTATAGACGCGGTAGAATGGGCAGCAGAAGCTGCGCGTCGCGGGGCGGGTGAAATACTGCTTACAAGTATGGATCGCGATGGAACAAGAGATGGATTCGACTGTGCTTTGACGCGCGCGGTGGCTCGTGCAGTTGATATTCCTGTTATCGCTTCTGGCGGTGTTGGTTTGATAGAACATTTCGCTGAAGGCATTCTTGAAGGCGAAGCAGATGCAGTTTTGGCAGCATCGGTGTTTCACTTTGGTGAACTCACGGTGCGCCAAGTGAAGGAACACATGCGGTCGCAGGGAATTCCCGTTCGACTATAATTACGTCGGTCTGACGACCGCCTCGTTGACTGATGCGGACTGGTGGGGCAATGTCATCCTATAAGCTACCCTGTCATCCTGAGCGTAGCGAAGGATCCATGGATTGTCACGTCGCTTTCTTACGAAAGCTCCTCACAATGACATGTGTGGCCCTGTCATCCTATAAGCTACCCTGTCATCCTGAGCGTAGCGAAGGATCCATGGATTGCCATGTGGATCCTTCATTTCATTCAGGATGACACTCGCAATGAAAAGTAATACAGGATCGTGTTGCAAAGAAAGAAGGAGTTATATGGCTTTTCCAGAATTGAACTATAACGAACAGGGGCTTATCCCGTGTATCGTGCAAGACGTTAATACGCTTGAAGTGTTGATGACGGCGTGGATGAACGAAGATGCTTTGCAGCTGACGCAAGAAGGAAAAACTTTGTGGTTTTGGTCACGCAGCAGGAAAGAACTTTGGCATAAAGGGGAAACCAGTGGCCACACCTTGAAGCTGGCAGAACTGCGCTATGATTGCGATGAAGACACCTTGCTCGCTCTTGTGGTTCCCGCAGGCCCTGCTTGTCACACCGGCGAAACAAGCTGTTTCTTCCGTACGTTTCAATAAATTAGCGGAACAAAAGATAAATCTCTTGTTCCGCTATCACCCTGGTTTGGAGGGTAGCCAGGGTCGAGAATTTTAGTTCATGCTCGAGAATTACTTCAGATATTCTGAAGCATTCTTTGCGGCGAGCCTTCCAGAATTAATTGCCCAACTTGCTTGCGAGCCTGGAGCAAAGCAAACATCGTATGAGTCTCCATAAAGACCACCCGCATCTGAGCCCCCTGCATAAAGGCCAGGAATAATATCACCTTTTGTATCAATAACTTCTACATTGGGGCTTACTTTTATGCCACCGCAGGTAGTGTAATAACCGTTTGCGATTTCGCAAAGCCAATAAGGTGGTTCAACTTTGTTCAAGTATTTTGCAGCCTTCAAGAAGTTGTCGTCATGTCCGGCTTCGCAGAACTTATTGTATTCATCAAGAGTGCTCTTCAAAGCTGCAGGATCAATTTTTACTTCAGCCGCTAAAGCATCGAGAGAGTCGCCGATATGTACCGCATCCAATCCTTCCAGCTCTTTGCGGGCGTTTGTCATGGGTACCCCAACTTGACCAAAGGTAAACACGGGACCATAAGGACCTTCATTGGTAAATTTATCAATCTCTTTTTCGCCCAACAGCGCAAAAGTACGTTGCTGGTTTCTCATTGCCATGCCAGCGGCAGCAAAGTTGTCAAGCCAGAGATCTTCGTTGCAAAAACGCTTTCCGTCTTGGTTAACCCACAGGGTTGGCTGAACAGAAGCACAGTAACCGTCTGAACCCCAGCCGGCACCAATTGTCCAAGGCCCACACCACATTACTGTTCCCGGGCTTTCAGCAAAATCAGCACCGGCATCTTTTGCCATTATTAGACCATCGCCATTGCGGGTTTCTGCACCAACAGAAAAAATGTTTTCATTTTGCGAGTGGGAAAGTTCATAAATCATGTCAAGGTTAGTCGAGTATCCGCCTGAGCCAATGATTACAACAGGTGCTTCAACTTTAAGAATTGATCCATCTTTTCTTTCAGCAAGAACGCCAGCCGCTTTTCCGTTTTCTATCAAAATCTTTCTTGCGAAAGTTTCAAACGTTGCTTCGACACCAATGTCTTTCGCAGCTTTGCCAAGCCCGTCCATAAAAGTATGCCCGGGGCTTGTTTTGTCAGTACGGGCATAAACGTGCCAGGCAATATCAGAAATTCCTAATGAAACAACGTCAGCGTAGCTGATGCCTAAGGCTTCAATCCATTCAACGGTTTCAGCGGTTTGGCTAAAGAAATTAACATAGAGTTCATGATTGGGAATCCAGTGGTGATAAATCATGCATTTATCAACAGCTTCAGCAACGGTCATGGTCTCACCGGCAGCTTTTGTCCAGTGCGTTTCAACACCAAACATACCTTCGGTTCCAATAAATGATCCACCATAATCGGGTCCGCAATCAATTACAAACGGCTCTAAGCCTAGTTGCTTACACTGAATTGCCGCCGCAGTGCCTGTGCCGCCGCCGCCGATAATTGCCACATCATATTTTACGGTTTCAGCTGGTTCGGCTAATGATGGAATATCCCAAATAGAACTCGCACCATCAGATTTACCTGTTGAAGTGGTGCCACCTGAAGATCCTCCGGTAGAGGGATTGCAAGCCGTTACCCCCAAGCCAACTGTTCCGATGGCGGCAATGGATGCTCCTTTTAAGAAATTGCGTCGAGAAATACCATTAGTCTGTTCTTTCATGCTTCCTCCTTTTGATCCTATTCCTTGTTGCTTTCTAAGCTTCAGGTTTTATCCCTTTTTAGAAAAAGCGCTTGTTCCGCTTTACGCCCTAAAGCAATAAAACCATGGCATTGATTATCTCAAGGCAGGTATCAAACACTCAATACTTTAAGGGTGAGCTAAAGGTTTTTGCTTGAAACAAACGGTTCGCAAGTTTATTAAGGAAATCTATAAGGAAGAGAATGTTTTTTGTGCTCGCTATAAAAATCGGGCGAAATTCATGCAGTGATCGATGAAAAGCTTTTCGTGAGGAAGTAATTGATGCGACGCTAGATAAGATATTCCAAAGCGCCACAAAACTCCTTTGAGAGGCAGCGCGGTAATAGATTTGTTGTTACTAAAAACTGATAAATCAATCAGGTGCGGCAAAGTAAATGCGATGCCTTTTCCTGCAGCAGCAAATTCGTAGAGCCAGAATATTTCATTGGAAGTGAAGACGCTTCCCAGCGTAACTCCGTGGGAATTGCAAGCATCCATAATGGTGCTAAATATTTTGAAATCTTCTCCGGGGATGGCGAGGGTTTTTCCGTTGAGATCTTCAATTTCCAAACTTTCTTTCAGGCCTTCTTCGGGCTGAGAATCAACCCAGAAACAGACTTGAGTACAATACATTTCCGTGGTGATGAAGCTTTTATCGTAAGGCGACAAGGTGAAAGCGAGATCGTAGGTTCCCTTTAATAAGCCTTCTTCGCAAAAAGCATCGTTTAGTTCGTTGTAGGTTATTTTAATTTCTGGATTTTTGCGCATGAAAGATTCTATAAACTCTGGGCCCATAAAACCAATTATTCCTAAGGAAGTTCCAAGGCGAATTTCGCGGTTTTCTTGTGCCTGGATTTTCTTGAATGATTCTTTTAGCTCCTGGTTGTCAAGGGTCCATTTTTTTGCGTATTTCAGGAGTTCATCAGCATAGAGCGTTGGAACAAGAGCGCCATTAATGTCTTCAAAAAGGGTCACCCCAAGTCGGGCTTCAAGAGAGCGAATAGATTTTGCTAATCCTTGAGGAGACATGGGGATTTGTTTTGCAGCGGCAGAAAAGTTTCTTGCTTGATACGCAAGCGCAAAGTATTCGATTTGCTCATTATGCATATATCTTTCCCTCCCCTGGAATAGTCTACATGCGCGTCAGAAACCAAATGTTATTTTTCGGACTTCAATAATAACATAGTGCGATTTAGCCTTAAATCGTGTCCCACAGTTTTTCGGTGAACCAAATGTTGTCGTGTGAAACGAAAAGTTACAAGCCCTTCTTGCTTGCGCGCCACCGTGGAATAATTCCTGGCTGCTTAATGTTGGGTACCAAAATCGAGGTCTTGACTTATGATTGCCGTATAGCGCGGGTCGATAGCTGCAAGCGTTTCTTGCGCAACCTTTTTGACTTCTTTAAAAGTTTTTTCTGGATTGTCATGAGATGTTACGACATCGAAAATAACGTTAATTCGATCGGTGCCATCAATCATTCTTAAGTCGTGGATACTGCGAACGTTTTCGATTTCGCCCAAAGCCTTTCCCAGCGCATCTTTCAATTCCACAATCTTGGGGTTTTGGATATCGAGGGGATCCATGTGTCCGACCAACATGATGCCGAGCTGTTCCTGAGCAAGTCTTTCAATGTCGTCAACAACTTCGTGGGATTTAAAAATATCTTCTCGGGAATCAACTTCGATATGAACGGTAGCAAAAATGTGACCGGGGCCATAATCATGAATAATGAGGTCGTGAATGCCTAGCACCCCTTCGTGTTCCAAAACCAAATGGGTAATCTCTTGCACCGTTTTTGGATCAGGGCTTTGTCCCAGCAAAGGGCCGGCAGTTTCTTTCACGAGCTGGAAGCCGGAATAAATAATAAACAAGCCAACGGCAATTCCTACAAATCCATCAATGTTTATGCCTGCAAAATGGAACAGCAAAATAGTTCCAATGGCAGCAACTGTCGAAATGGCATCGTTTCGGCTATCGATTCCTGTGGCTTTCAGTGAAGCGCTGTCAATCAGCTTACCCAGTTGTATATTGAAGCGGTATAGCCAGAGTTTCGCTAAAACCATAACAGCAAGCAAACTGATAAGCAGCCAGTCTGCTATCAGAGGAGTGGGTGCAACAATCTTTTCCCAGCCTGCCAAAATGAGCGCAAAGCCCACCACGATTACCATGGCAGAGACTACAACACCCGTCATGTATTCGTAGCGCGCGTGCCCAAAGGGGTGTTCGTCGTCGCTCTTTCTGCCTGCAAGCGAAAACCCTACAAGGGTGATAATTGAAGCGGCAGCGTCTGACAGGTTGTTTACTGCGTCAGCTACAACGGCAACAGAACCGGTAATGAGGCCGATGAAAACTTTTCCCAAACCCAAAAGAGCATTCAGGGAAATTCCCACAGCGCCTGACAAGCGCCCCGACAGCAAACGACGACGACCTTCGTCGCCTTCACTTTTCTGCACCACAAATTTTTGTATAAGCCACCTATTCATGCGAGAAGTATATCATTTCAGGGTGTACCTCATGGATGGGACTCTTATATCTGTCGGTTGCTAACGCAACCTCTCTATTTGTACTTCGTTCGCTGCGCTCACTCTGTTATGGATCCTTCGACTCCGGGTGCTTCGCACCCTACGCTCAGGATGACAAGAGCTGCGTCTCAGGATGACAAGAGTTTCGCATATCGTTGGTACTCTCTCAGCGATCGAGAACAGAAGACAATTGTGGCGAAAGCAGAAATGCCAACTATAACAGCCATGAGTAGAACGGTAATAATCCCTGTTCCTATACCTATTTTGAATGCCTCTATCGCTCCAACAACAGCAAGAATAATGCCAATAAGAAGCCCGAAGCTAAATAAAACAATAGCGGTAATCCTTGCCCAGTTGTGACCCTTATATATAAGGAAAAAGAGTATGCACTCAAGGGTAAAACGAACAATGCCTTGAAGTAATTCGAAGGTTGCTTCCTGCGCCTGGTCAGATACATACATGATAGATGAGTTGAAGGCAATAATAAAGAAATCTAAAACTAAGAAAATAATAATTGTTGCAATAAGCAGCTTCTTACCCTTCTTGACAAGTGCCATATTAGGGGGAACAGCAGGAAGGAAAGAGGGATATTCGTAAGGCTGAGGTGTTGCATCTTTGTCGTGGTAGGTGGGTTGGAGGGGCGATCCGTCTGGTATGGGACTTGGTGCGGGAAACAGCTCGCGCACGCTTACGGTCCAAGCACTTCCATTCCAGTAACGTATTTTTGTGCTATCGCCTGCTGGGTCTGGATACCAGCCAGCTGGTGAATCGGTTTCAGCCATTTCGTGAACCCTTTCAAATTTTCAGCTTTTACTCAACGTGCTTTCAGTCTTGGAGTGCAGGAATGGATGTTCAATATTGGTGAAGTATAGCATCTCAGGATTATCGAAATCTCAAATTTATGCTATGATGTGCGGATATGGTTCAAGTAATGATAGGTGGGGACTTATTATGGATGTAAGAAAACCTTTCGTGGGGTCATTTAAACTTTTACTCGTATTTCTTTTGATTTTCTCTCTGGGTATGTTTTCCCATTTTCCGGCAAGCATGAGTTATGCAGAAACAGGCGAAGAACCAGAAGCCCTGGATTCAACTACCATAACTTCCGAAGAAGGCGAGAAATCTGCTAAAACAGACTCCGATCCCTCTTCGCCCTCCGCACCGAATGATGAATTGGAAGGCTGGACGTGCGGCACAACGGATTCTAATCTCATTTTGCCAACATCACCAAAGGATGACTTAGAAGAAGGGCAAAGTGCCACAGAAGACTATATTCCGGTTGAAGGAATCGGCGCGCTCATGCCAATCTGGAGTATGGCTCCTGGCAACACATTAGAGCTGCACTATTTCATTTCCCCAGAAAAGGCAACTAACCAGAAGGTAACTTGGGAAAGCAGTGATGAAACGATAGCCACGGTTGATAAAAATGGGTTGGTTACCGCGCTTGCGGTAGGTTCCGTTGAAATATATACGAAAACCGAAGATGGTGGGTTTACAGTAACTCATGGAATTACTGTTTCCGAAAAGACGGCCGAACTTGATGAGGGTACTGCTATGGCCCCCCTTGAGGAAACTAACCCACAAGGATCAAGCGGTCAAGATAGCCTGACGCGTTCGCCCCAAGAGCAAAGCGCGGCTCCAGCTCAGGATGGTGCGGAAAAGAAAACTGAAACACAAAGTACAGGCACCCCCCAAACAGGAGACGTGAACAACGCTTCTGCGTGGGCAGCAACCCTGATTGTCGCCTTGTTGACAATGGCGTTCTGCACATTTTTTCTTTATAGGAAACACGCTAACAAACGCTAAAGACGATAGGTTTTTTGAACCCACCTGTCATCCTGAGTGAGCATGTCATCCTGAGGATCCTGTTATCCTGACTCCATATGTCATCCTGAGCGAAGCGAAGGATCCATAAACCCTAGATGCTTCAGCTTCGTGCTGCGCACTACGTTCAGCATGACAAAAGTAGGATGTAGATGCTTCAGCTTCGTGCTGCGCACTACGTTCAGCATGACCTGTAGCTGAACGTATGGGCAGTTCACAGAATATCCCCTTGAAAGCACCCGCGCGATACGCTACTATATTCTTTGTTCTTTGAACCCCCTTTAAAATAGGAAGCTCAATTTAAGAAATCCCGCATGCATTTTTATAGTGAACGCATACTCTAAACCACGTTAACCGTATAAGGAGGATTTAGGTGAAGTTTTTTCTGGATACTGCTGACCTGAAAGAAATTGAAGAGGCAGCAAGCTGGGGTGCTCTCTCTGGCGTAACAACCAACCCAACGCTTTATTCACGTATTGGCGGAAAGCTCGCCGATTTTCACAATCACATTCGGCGTATTTGCGAAATCGTTGATGGACCAGTTTCTGCGGAAAGCGTAGCGATGAAGCGTGACGACATCGTTCGTGATGGGCGAATTCTCGCTGATTTGGCAGAAAACGTTATTGTTAAGGTTCCCACGACAGTTGAGGGCTTGGCTGCCACCCACGCACTGGCAAAAGAAGGCATTGCGGTTAACATGACGCTTTGCTTTACGGTTCCGCAAGCTATTTTGGCTGCACGTGCAGGCGCTCGCTACATCAGCCCCTTTGTTGGGCGCTTTGACGACATTTCCGAAGATGGTCTTGATCAGTTGGAAAATGTGGTTGCAGCAATTAACAATTATGATTTCAGTAAGCACACCGTTGCTGGTGAGCAAATTGAAATAATCGCGGCATCAATCCGGAGTGCAAACCATGTTACTCAAGCCGCGCTTATGGGAGCCGATATTGCAACGGTTCCTTTCGATGTATTGAAAAAAATGGTCTCTCATCCTTTGACAGACCGTGGAATTGAATCGTTTATGAAAGACTGGGAGAAAGTGCAAAACGCATGAGTGAAAACGAAACGGTAGAAAACTCTACCACAGAAGGCGCCGAAGCAGCTGAAGGACAAAAACCAAAACGTAAGCCTCGGGCACGGAAAGAAGCAAGCGAAAGCGCTGAAAGCACCACAGAAGTTTCTGAAGCTGCTCAGCAGCAAAGTTCAAAAAGCTCTGGAAAGAGCAAGCAAAAATCAAACAGCAAACAACAGCAAAACGGAAAAAACGGCAACGGGGGCGCCAATGGCAGCCACCGACGCCAGCGCCGGCAACATTCTGGTCAGGGGCGAAACGAAGTAGTTGTGCCTCAGACTACGCTGGAAGACCTTGAAGGGCTGAAAATTGCTGAATTGAGGGCGAAAGCAGCTGAGCTCGGTGTTGAGTCGGATGGGCTCAAGAAGGCAGAGCTGGTAGCTTTAGTGCTCGAAGCTGGTGTAAAGGCAGAAGGCTTCATAGAAGTCGAAGGTATTCTTGATATTCTCGCGGATGGTTATGGGTTCCTGCGCACTCAAGGGTATTTGCCCAGCGAAACCGATGCCTATGTAGGGCTTTCAACTATTAGGCGTAATGGCCTGCGCAAAGGCGACTATGTTGTAGGGCAGGTGCGGCCTCCCCGGGAAAACGAAAAGTATGCAGCTATTCAAAAAGTGCTTACCGTAAATGATATCCCCACAGAAGAGCTTGATAAACGAGTGCGCTTCTCTGATTTGACGCCGGTATATCCAGACCAGCGTTTGTGGATGGAACATGGCAAGCATACTACAACCGCGCGCGTTATCGACCTTGCGGCCCCTATTGGTAAAGGGCAAAGAGGCTTGATCGTTTCGCCGCCCAAGGCTGGTAAAACTACCATTTTGAAAGATATTGCAGCATCTATTTCTGCCAATAACCCCGAAGTACATTTGATGTGTCTTTTGGTGGACGAGCGCCCTGAAGAAGTTACCGACATGGAACGTTCTATCAAGGGCGAAGTTATTTCTTCAACCTTTGATATGCCGAGTGAAAACCATATTGCCGTTGCGGAATTGGTGATAGAACGCGCGAAGCGTTTGGTGGAAGCAGGAAGAGACGTCGTTATTCTTCTCGATTCGCTCACGCGTCTTGCGCGTGCTTACAACTTGGCGCAACCTGCATCAGGTCGTATCCTTTCTGGTGGTGTTGATTCCACGGCGCTCTACCCACCGAAGCGCTTTTTGGGCGCTGCTCGCAACATCGAAGGCGGCGGTTCGCTGACTATTTTGGCATCTGCGTTGATTGACACTGGTTCTAAGATGGACGAAGTTATCTTTGAAGAATTTAAGGGTACGGGCAACATGGAACTTAAGCTTGACCGCAACCTTTCGGATCGAAGGATATTCCCCGCAATTGACCCCGTTGCTTCGGGCACGCGTCGCGAAGATTTGCTGCTTGACCCACAAGAAGCACCGCTTATTTGGGCAGTAAGACGCATTCTTGCAAACCTCAATAACCCCGAACGTGCGATGGACATGCTGATTAAATCACTGAAACAAACCGATAATAATCAAGAATTTCTTATCAAGACGGCGAAGAAAGCACAGCAGAGCAAAGCAAGTGAAAACCTTGAACTCTAGCGCTGTTTTTTAGCTTTAGGAGACCGATATGTCAGACCAGAAATCGTGGCAACAACCAACAGGGCAAGAACCGGTGGTATTGCCTCGCACTTCATCCCAAGATGCTTCCAATGCTTTTGCAGCTCAGGCGCAAATGCCGGCGCAGCCACAGGTAGCAGCTTATTCTTATGCACCGGTTTCCAGCTTCCAATATGCTCAGCCTCAGAAAAAATCCGGCAAGGGTTGGATAATTGCCATCGTTGCCATAGTTGCTTTGTGTGCTATGGTAATTGCAAGCTTTATGTCTTGTTCAGCTGCTTTGGGTGGGTTGGGCGCTATGCCCAGCGATGAAGCGGCATATCTCACCAGAGATGCGGTGGCAATTATTAATGTTGATGGAACAATTCAATATGATGGTACAACAGCAAGCCCTGAAGGGCTCAAGGGTAAGCTCGATCAAGCTGAAAAGAACAAGAATATTAAGGCGGTTGTTTTACGCGTCGATTCTGGCGGGGGCGTAGCCACTGCAGGAGAAGAGATGGCACTTTATGTAAAGGAATTTTCGAAGCCAATCGTGGTTTCAAGTGCTTCAGTAAATGCAAGTGCCGCCTATGAAATATCTTCTCAGGCAGATTATATTTACGTTGCAAAAACCACCGCAATTGGGTCTATCGGAACAGCAATGAGCTTTATGGATCTTTCTGGTCTCTATGAGAAACTGGGAATAAAGTTCGATGATATTACTTCTGCGGAAAGCAAAGATTCAAGTTATGGTAATCGTCCCTTGACCGAAGAAGAGCGCCAGTACTATCAAGAAATGATTAATGAGATTAACGAAACCTTTATAAAAACGGTAGCTGAAGGTCGCGAAATGGATACCGAAGCAGTTCGTGCTCTTGCAACAGGGTTGATTTTTACCGGCATGACAGCGGTCGAAAATGGACTCGCTGATGAAATTGGCACTTTGGAAGATGCTTGCGATAAAGCCGCAGAACTTGCTGGTATCAGCGATTATGAAACAGTGAGGCTATATTACTATTCCAGTTTAAATATGATGAGCTTACTGGATTTGTTTATGGTAAGTAAGTCAAATCAAGAACTTCTTGCAAAATTAGAAAACTTGGAGGCAAATGGTGCCCTCGCTCGGTAAATCACTCTGGCCAAAGCGGGCAACGGTTACCGCCGGGATGCCCTATGGCAATAAGGGTCTTCACTTTGGACATATTGGCGGCGTTTTTGTGCCAGCAGATTGCTTTGCCCGTTTTCTGCGCGATCGCATTGGGGCAGAAAACGTACGCTTCATTTCAGGCACCGATTGTTATGGTTCTCCTATTGATGAAGGTTATCGCAAGCTGGTAGAAAGCGAAGGCTTTTCTGGTTCGATAACCGATTACGTGCAAGCAAACCACGATGCTCAGAGGGCAACCCTAGCAGCTTATGGCATAAGCCTTTCTATTTATGGTGGTAGTGGCATCGGAAGTTGTGCTGAAGTTCATCAAATGGTTACGGAAACCTTTGTAAAAAGACTTCACAAAAATGGTTACCTGAAGAAAAAGTCGACTCTACAATTCTTTGATGCTTTGGCTCAAGTATTTTTAAACGGTCGGCAAGTGGTAGGGCGCTGCCCGGTCCACGGATGCAAAAGTGTACATGCTTACGCAGACGAATGCGATTTGGGGCATCAATATTCTCCAGAAGACTTAATTGCACCGGTGTCTTCTGTAACCGGAACGAAGCCGGCAATGTTACCTGTGGAAAATTGGTACTTTGACCTACCTGCTTTTTTTGATTTTCTGAGTAGACGTGTTTATGAGCTTGCAGCTGATTCAGATATTCGCTCAGTGGTGCATACCACTATTAAAGAATTCTTGGCTGCACCTATTGTGTTTGTGAAAAATGATGATTTCGAATCATATCAAAGCATTGCCAGCGAATTACCAGGACACGTTTATCGCGAAGCTGAAAAAGGCAAGCAAAGTTTCGAAGTGGAATTTGCAACCATTGATGAACGCGATGAAGCCCGCGCAACTTTTGCGGCAGCTGGTATTCGTTTTCGCACCTCAAAAACGCTGGTGCCTTTCAGAATTTCAGGCAATATTGAATGGGGAGTTAAGGCCCCAGTGATTGAGGGTGTCGAAGGGCTGACGGTGTGGTGCTGGCCAGAAAGCTTATGGGCACCTATTTCTTTTTCTATGGCGTTAAACGACAAAAAGGGGTTGCCGCGTAGCACTTGGAAAGATTATTGGTGTTCTGAAGATGCCGAAGTGTATCAGTTCATTGGGCAAGACAACCTTTACTTTTATGGGGTTGCGCAACCAGCCTTATTTGAAGCGGTAAGAGAAAAAGCGGGGGAAGAACCCTTCATGTTTGAAGAAGCGATTCGTCAAACTCGTCTCATTGCGAACCATCACATTCTTTTTGGCGACAGAAAGGCTTCATCTTCAGGAGAAGTGAAACCGCCGAGTGCCGATGAATTGTTAGAGCATTACAATTTCGAGCAGCTTAGAGCACACTTTTTAGCGTTGGGGCTTAACCAGAAATCAGTTGGTTTCAAGCCGAAACCTTTTGATCCCGATGAAAATAAACGCAATGACGATCGCTACTCAGACCCCGTTCTGAAGGAAAGCGCTCTTTTGACCAATGTGTTCAATCGTTTGGCTCGGAGTTGTTTTTACGAAGCTCAAAAAAGCTTCGAGGGTTATATGCCTTTAGGAAAAATTTCACCTAAGGTGCTAGAAGAAACCCACAAAGCACTTTTAAAATACGATGAAATTATGCATCGTGTTGAATTGCATGCAATTATGACTTTGATGGACGAATTCATTCGCTGGGCAAACAAGTATTGGACAGAGCAAATCCGCCTTGCAGAGCAAAATTCTGATGAAGAATTACGCCGCCAAGTCTTAGTTGATTGTTTCTATTTGTTGCGCGTTTGTACCTTAATGATGCACCCTGTTGTGCCCATGGGTACAGAAAAAATTTGTGATTACCTCTGTTTTGATTTAGATGAATTCTTCAGCTGGAATTATGATTTTGAAGGCATGGAAGAACTTTGTTCAGCCAGTGATATTGATGAACAGCGTCACCATTTGCGCCACCTGCCACCACGAACCGATTTTTTTGAGCGCAAACAATAGATAAAATTTTGGAATCCTACAAGACGATAAAGGGCTTCGCAGAAGCTGAGATTACGGAAAAGAAGAGCCGTTTTATCGCTTACCTTGCCTCTGCAACCACTGAAGAAGAGGCTCTTTCCTTCTTGGAAAGCATTCGCGCGCAGCATCGCATGGCAAGACATCACGTGTTCGCCTACATTTTGCGGGAAGGCGCGCGCGTTCGCTATTCTGACGACGGGGAACCTTCAAAGACGGCAGGTTTACCTACCTTCGATGCAATTCGCTATGCCGAATTAACGGATGTTGTTGCGGTTGTGGTGCGCTATTTTGGCGGCACTTTGCTGGGCACGGGCGGTTTGATTCGTGCTTACACCCAAGCAACGCAAGCAGCAATTCAGGTTGCGGAAGTGGTAACAGTATCTCTTTGTGTCGATGTTTCGCTTCGTATTCCGTATTCTGATTACGACCGTTTGGTACACGCATTGGGAAAGCAAGAGGTGCGCATTGTTGGCACCGATTTTGGTGAAGTTGTAACGATGAAGCTACTCGTAAAAGCCGATAAACAAAGTGTATTGGTTCGACAATTAACAGAACTATTATGCGGCAGTGACGCGATTACTGTTGGCGTAACTTACTGGACGGCATTTTAATGCAAGTAAAATTGCTTTATAATGCATCAAATACAAAGGAGGGCAAGGGTGGATTCTATTCAAAAACAAAGGAAAAACGAAGCAGCTAAAAGCTATCGGGTAAGCCATCGTATACTGTTAGGTCTCTGTGTTTTTGTTGCTGCTGGTGCTTTAGGTGGCGGCGGCATGGCGGTTGTTCAGCCAAGCGGTGCGCTTATGTCTGCCCAGGCTTTGATTCCTGTTTTGCATGAAATACCTCTTGTGGGGCAATATATCAATTCGCTCTTGATCCCCGGGTTAGTATTGTTGGTTTTTGTTTTTATTCCTCACCTCATTGCGGTGATTTTGCTTTTCAAAACTCACACAAAACAATATTTTGCCAGCATAATTTGTGGCGCGCTTTTAATAGCTGTCACTACTGGTGAAGTGATTCTTCTTGGTTCAAATTTCCTTTCGTGGCTTTATTGCGCCTTTGGTGCTATTGAAATAATTTTGAGTTTTTCCATTTTGCTAACTAGGCATTCCTAACCGACAAAAGAGAGATACCAATGACAGCGAATATTGTGAAGAAAGAACGTGACGCAGGTGTAGACAACCTAAAAGGCATTTTAATTTTCCTCGTTGTTTTTGCGCACCTTATTGAAATAGCTTGGGGCTATGCACCAGAACTGAAATACGTATACGTTGCTGTTTACGCTTTCCATATGCCGCTTTTTATCTTTTTGTCGGGAATGTTTACGAAGGTAGACGACGGAACCGCCATGCGCGCTTTCAAAAGATTTCTTATCCCTTACCTTATCTTTAACATTCTCTATCAGCTGTTCAAATCTTTGCTTGCTGGGCAAGCGCCCACCATATCTATCTTTACCCCGAATTGGGTGTTCTGGTATCTCTTAAGTATGTTTTTGTGGAGCACTTCTTTGCTTTGGGCAAAGAAGCTTCGTTTTGCTGTCGCAGTCGTTGTGATAGCAGCGATAATCGTTGGCTTTTTTCCTGAAATCAATCGCTTCCTTTCTTTGTCAAGAACGTTTTGCTTCTTCCCCTTCTTCCTTATTGGGCACATGTATGGAAAAGAATTGATGGCTCTTACGAAGAAGTTGCCACGTATTGCTTTTGTAGGTGGTTTATTGGCGCTTTTTGCGCTTGCTATTGCTGCTTTCCATTTTGGCTGGATACAGGTTGGTATGCTGTATTTCGCAGACGGTTATGCTGCGCATGGGTTTGATCCTGCTTATGTTGGCGTTCTCACTCGCGTGCTGCTTTTGGTTTTGGCGGCGACTCTCTGTTTCTGTATGCTGGTGGCAATCCCTCGGAAAAACACCTTCTTTACTCCGCTTGGCAAATATACGCTCACCATTTTCTTGCTGCATCCTTTTATTTACAGCGCGTTGCAAAAACTTGACCTGTCATTTTTTGGAAGCATTTCCCCAATCTTTAGCGGGGCGATTCTTTTCGTTGCGTCAGTAATTATTTGTGTGCTGTTGGGTAATGCGTTCGTGAATAAAGCCTACGGTTACTTAAATACATTCATAGATTTTGTATTCACCAAGAAGGTTTCAAAGGAAGAGACTTAAGATGATGTTAACTTCTTAAGTCTCTTCCCGCAACTCCTCAGGCGTTTCCCCGTAGGCCATAGCGAGCATTTCGTAACCAAGAATCTTAGCGGTTTTCTCATAAAGTTTCATATAGTAAACAAAACATTCTCCGGTTAACCGTTCGTATAATTTTTCAACATTTTCAAAATCCCCAAAGGTAGCTTCAAGGCTTTCAAGTGTTGAACGATCAATGTCGTCTGTATCGGTCGCGCGGAGCAAACCAACAGCACGCATAGTCCAAACCATTTCCTGACCCTTAGCGGGAGCGAGATATGAATTCTGGAGTAAGTGGTCAAGGATGGGCTGGAACACTTCGGTATTTTTGACATCGAGCGCAAGACCCTCGGGTCTATCCGCGCCAAGTTCGTTAATGAGCATCCAGAAGGGGTGCAAGAGTTTTTCAAATTTTTCGCGAATAACTCGCATTTTCTTTTCGCGCCTATATTGAATGTCTGTCAAAAAGAAACCCATAGCAAAGGTTGCTACAGGGAGAAGCAGTTGGATAATACCCATAATGTCCATACGTAATTCCTTCTCTTACCAGCTTTTGAGCCTAATCCTATCAAAAAAAGTATACTGGATTTAATGGAAATACAAGACTTACAGAATATACGATAGAGTCCTAATGGTAGAGGAAGTGGATGTTGAGATCCACGTCTGTTTCTATGCCATTTACCTTGCCTGTGCTGGTGTATTGCCAGATAAGAAAGTCGAACTGGGCAGTTGGGCGTTCTACGCCATATTCTGCCAACCACACTCCATACCGATCGCGCACTTCTTTGTCTACGCGTTCCATTATTTTCTTATTGCCATAAATCATTGCGGTGTAGCCATCTTTTTCAACTTGTTGGCAAAATGCTACGGTATTTTTTGTTAGCTGCTCATTGGAAATTTTGTTGGCACGCCCGTCAAAGTCGTCTATGTGTTCATAGTCATAAAAAACTGGGTAATCCAGACGAATTCCTTCAAGTGCTCTGGTGATTAGCTGCGCTTCTTCAATAGCCTCATCTTCATTTATGGCTTGCGAAAAGAAATACACACCAATTTTGAGTCCAGCTTTTTTGGCACCATCAATGTTTTCGTATAAATACTTGTCAAGGCGTGTTTCGCCTTCGGTGTATCCACGGTTACCAACACGGATAATGGCAAAATCAATTCCGTCGGCGGCAACTGCCTGCCAGCTAATTATCTTTTGATGCTCTGAAACATCAATTCCCGTAAGCGAGGCAGGAGCCCAATCTTTCGTGTAAGAGAATCTTCCGTTTTCTTTGGTAACCTTGCTCCAATCATAGGGGCTTTCATAAGCGGGCGGCGTGCTTTCTTGTGCTGGGCTGCAAGAGCAGCCCGAAAGTGCCAAGAGAGCAATTAAAACCACCACACTCAAAAAAGCCGAAACATGGTTCGATGCCATTCTTTTCATTTTCGTAAAATTCATGTTGTTCTTTCTCTGGTAGGCCATAAAACAGTAGCTGTTCACCGCTGTTTATGGTAGCTACTGTTTTTTTGGAATACTCTTTCATTTTACCAGTTCTCAACAAACGTCAACCAAAAAGAGAATCCTGTGTGAGCTTCTCAGGTGCTTGGTGCTGCCCAAGTTGCCTATTGAACAAGGGTGAATACGTATGCGGTTGATACCATAATCTCATTCCACTCGATAGAGCTGGCGTATCCATAAGTATTCCGATATGAATCCCAAAGTTTTTGCATTCGAGGGCTTGAGCTGAGCCTTTCCAATGCCTGGGATATAGTTTTGCTGTCGACAGTAGTTCCTCTTTTTGTGTATGTCTCTGCAAAGGCAGCCGCCAAAGTTTCCGCATCAAAATTCTGAGAGTACAGGCTTCCCAGAATGTGTATATCGTAAAAGTCTCGCATACGCGTATTTGCCACATCGCGTGCAATTATGGTCTGCAGTTTCTCTGCGAGCACCGTTTCAATGTTGTAGGCCATAATCGAAACCGTGCGGTCTTCGAATAGAAGCTTATATTCAAAACACACTTCTCCAGGGGTAATTACGTCATTAGTTGAAAAATCTATTTTCATTGGGATACGCACTTTTTCAAGAAAAGCATCTAGTATGACCCTGATACCAGGGTATTCAACGTCATCCATAATCGGGCGCACGGTCTTCACTTTAAAGGTCATACAGTCTTCGAGGGAGAGAGACAGTATCTCGGTAAGTACGTTGCGGATTTCCTCTTCTGAAAGCTGAATGTTTTTGACCGTTGCGTCGATATCCATAGTGGCCCGATTGTCAAGTCCAACTATTGCAGAGACAAGAGTGCCACCTTTAAGAATAAGGCTGTCCCGGTAAGGCGACAAGGATAAGCGTTCAAGGAACCGCTCTGTTGCGTAACTCCTCATGATTTCTTGCGCTTTTGCACTATCTCCCGTTGAAAGGTTACGAACAAGAGCCTTAAGCTGTTGAGCAGTTTTTATCATCACAGTAGAACCTCCAGATACTGCAAGACGAGCTTGTCGACCGAGAACAGTTCTGCGTATTCCATGAGTCGCGGGATGTTTCTATCTTTTTTTTGCACATATTCTTTTAGTGCGGCAGAATAGTCCTGAGTTTCAATGTTGTTGCGACTGCGAATCATATCGCATATTGTTCGTTCGGCGTTGTAGGTGCGAAGCCGATGGCCGATAGGAGATTTTACTTCTGAAAGCCCAAGGGTGAACAGCACTTCTTTGACCCTATACACCTTTACCCCATCTTTGGTCAGCCGTGTAGTGCTTGCCCCAGATTTCAAAGTGACGGTATGCTTTCCTGGTTCACGCTCTGCCATATCTAACAAAAACAAAGCACTTTCGTGTGAAAATACAGCTTGAGGGTAGCGAGTCTGAATAACATACATTCCGTCCGGCCATGCATCAGGGGCAAGATAAAGACCCGATGCAACACGTGTGAGACCATGCTTCTCTACGTATTGGCTGAGATAAGGTCTTGATATTCCAGCGTTAGTAACTTCTGATGTCTTTAAGTAGCCGAGATTTTTCTCAAGAAGAGTTTTGATTATTTCTTTTTTGTTCATAGGTTTACCTTACATTCGTGCTCTTATAATAGCTCAATAGAGCACAAATGTAAAGTTCTTAAAGTAAGTTAGTTTTGATATAGAGGTATGCAGGTACTTACAGCAAGGAAGCACCTCGCGGATTGGGTGAAGGCTATGTTTCGGATGAACGATTCAAGGCATACTACGATACAATTAAGCTTGGTTTGGTGGAATTCTTTCGCGATGCATTAGTGGTTTATTACGATGGATTAGCGCGACTGTTTTTCAAGGGCAGCTGCTTCTTCTTCCCGCGAAATGGTGGGAATACGGATAAACATAAGGTAAAGGAGAAACACTACTACGCCACCAAGTATGACAAAAATGGAAATCATGGCAATTTGCGGCAGTGCCGATTTGACGTATGCCTGATAAACCGCCCACGCGCTCAGCCCCATAACCGCGTAGGAAATAACGAGGATTCGAATTTTCATCGAAAGGGTAATTCCGCCTGCATCTTTGAAGGGCAAAACGTAACGATGGTAAACCTTCGTGTTTTGAATCCAGGCGTGTAGGCGCGGTGATGATTTGGCGAAAAGGAAGGTCGACAACAGAAGAAAAGGTGTTGTAGGCAACACGGGAACGAAAATGCCAACACATCCTAAGATACACGTTATCCATGCGCAAGCAAGTAAGGTATAGCGTTTCACTTCCTTCATGCGAACCATGGTCTGCCTATTTCCTCCTTGATGCAGCTTACTGCCGCCCAGTGCGACACTAAATTTTCCTGGCGATGATGTAAGGAACCATGATACGTGATAGTTGAATTTGCCTGCGAAATTACACAGAATGACTTCGGTTGCTGCCAAGTTGCTAGGCAAAGGGAATTTCTGTCCAGGTTTCGAGGTCAAGCCCTTCGATGCGGCAAAATTCTTTCGTGTTGGCTGATACTAGTGTCCCATTTTGAGCAATTACCGTCGCAGCAATAATGAGATCATTAAATCCAATTCTTTGCCCAACCTGTTCGAGATTGCTTCGTATTTGTCCATAAACTATTGCTGCTGCATCGTCGAAGGGGATAATATCAAAGGGTGCTAACAGCAAATCGACCAGTTCTCGATTGCGCTCAGGCTGCGCGCTTTTTGCAGCACCGACCAACAATTCTGCTTTTACGAGAGCAGGAATTTTCACCTGCGATGGTTCAAGGGTTTGCAGCGTTCGCATAACGAGTGGTGCTTTCCCCCTCAGGCAATCAATGCAAATATTTGAATCAAGAAACCAAGCCATCAGAAGCTAGCCCTTAATTCCACTTCTTCAAAAGGCACATCTTCTGGAAGCACAAAGGTTTCGTCAGAAAGTGCCCCGAAAAGATTCCAGTACCCCGGCTGCCAACCCGAATGAGCCACTTTTGTTAAGGCGCACGTTACGTACCTCGAAAGTGAAGTTTTTTCAATGCGGGCATTGCGACGGGCAACGTCGAGAACATCTTGGTCAAGATATAAAGAAACTTGCGGCATATAAATCACTCCTGCAAAGCGATCGTCTTTAGTTCATATTATAACATATTATATATTATAATATGTTATCTCTAAAAGCTTTGTTGATAGCTGTTTCTCGCTGTTCGAAATCGTGCAAGCGATGCACCATGCTGAAAACAACCACCCCAAAGGTAAAGTTGTAATTACCCTGTGACAAAAGAGAAGTGCGTCTTACAAAAATCTCACGTAAATCTTGCGCGTTTCTCACGTGCGAAGAAGTCCCGCCCAATCCATTCAATTTATGCTTTATCATGGTGGAAGATGTTAAAAAAACCGCGCTATTTGGTGAAAGGGAACTTGGATGATTGATGAGATTCGCGTAAAAAACGTTGCCCTCATTCGCGACGCTACACTAACCCCTTCACCAGGGCTAACAGTTCTCACGGGAGAAACAGGCGCAGGAAAAACAGCCCTGCTTTCGGCGTGCAAACTGCTGTGCGGCGAACGCGCGGATGCAACTGCAGTGCGCGAAGGCGAAGCTGAACTGGTGGTTGAAGGGCGTCTGTTCACGAACAGCGAAGAACAGGTTGTTTCGCGGCGCGTAGGTGCTGATGGGCGTTCCCGCGTATCGATTGATGGCACCATGGCAACCGTAAAAGAATTGCAGGCGGCGATTGGTCCGAAGGTCGATTTATGCGGGCAGCACGAACATCAGCAGTTGTTGCGCGTAAGCACTCATGTTGGGTTGCTCGATGCGTGGGCTGCCGAAACAATTCTTCCAGCACTTGATGCTTATCGTTTGGCGTTTGGTCGGGTTGAAGAAACAGCGGCAGAGTTGCAGCACGTCCAAGATGCAGGGCAGGCTTCCAGTGCGAAGCTTGATGAAGCGCGGTTTGTTTTGCAGCGGATTGATGCGGTGAACCCGCAAGCAGGTGAATATGAGGAACTGGTCGCGTCGCTTTCCAAGGCAGAGCACGCTGAATCTTTGGCACGAGCATCGGAAGTAACTTACGATGCGCTTTCTGGCGAAGGCGGCGCAATTGATGCTGCTCATAAAGCGATTGCGCTGCTCGATTCCGTTTCGGGGGTTGATGCAAAGCTAGGCGAAATAGCTGGCACCTTACGTGAGGCAAGTTACTTGCTGGAAGATGTTTCGCAAGAAGCCCGCAGTTATCGCGATTCAATTGAGTTAGATTCACGCATTTTAGAAGAAAATCGCGAACGAGTTGCCGCCCTGCAGGGGTTGATGCGAACCTTTGGCCCGCGGATTACTGACGTGCTCGAAAAGCGCGCCGAGGCGCACGATTTGATTTCATTGGTGGACGATTCGGCGGAACGTTTGCGGGTTGCGCAAGCTGCGCACGATGAAGCAGAAAGTACGGTCAAACTTGCGGCGGAGGCACTCGACCAAGTACGCCTTGCAACGGCACCGCGGTTTGCTGCCGCAGTAAACGAACAGCTTTCCCAGCTTGAAATGGGCAGTGCGACTTTGCTGTGTTCGATAGAGCGTCAAGAGCGCAACTTGTGGACAAAAACTAGTCCTTCTCAGGTGGAATTTTTGTTTTGCCCGGCTGCGGGAATGCAAGCAAGGCCGCTAGTGCGTATTGCTTCAGGGGGCGAAATCAGTCGCGTTATGCTGGCGATCAAGGTGGTTCTTGGCAAAAGTGATGAAGTGGAAACGCTCATATTTGACGAAGTTGATGCGGGTGTGGGCGGAACAACGGGCGTTGCTCTTGCGAGCCTGCTTGCAGATTTAGCCAAAACCCACCAGGTGATTGTGGTTACCCATCTTGCGCAGATTGCGGTTGCAGGGCAGACGCACTATTTGGTGGTGAAGGAAGATGGGGCAGAGGGCGGCATTCCCGAAACCCGCCTTGTTGAATTGGAAAGCGATGCACGGGTGGCAGAAATTGCTCGTATGCTTTCGGGTAATACGACGGAAGTTTCGCTCCAACACGCCACAGAACTCCTTGCGAAGCACCCAGTCACCTAATCTAGCCCCTTGCGTACCCTCTCTATTGGCACTTCGTTCGCTTGCGCTCACTCCGTTATGGGTCCTTCACTTCGTTCAGGACGACAAAAATGAGACTTCCCTGTCATCCTGAGCGCAGGGTGCGAAGCACCCGAAGTCGAAGTTTTGTCATCCTGAATGAAATAAAGGATCCACGTGGTTGGTTTACAGGATGAATATACTTACACAATCGAAGCTTTTACTGGTTGCCCTTGCAAAAGAAAGTGAGATGTAAATGACCAATAAACTAACAATCGGATGTCACCTTTCAGTTTCAAAAGGCTTCCTCAATATGGCAAAAACTGCCATTTCAATCGATGCGAACACCTTCCAGTTCTTCACCTGTAATCCGCGCGGTGGGGCAGCAAAGGCAATCGATCCAGCCGACATAGAAGCCTGTTCTACTTACTGCGAAGAGCACAACATAACCACCATTCTCGCCCACGCGCCCTATACCTTGAACCCCGCTTCCGCGACCGAACGGGTGCGCGAATTTGCCCTGGAAGTTCTCTTGGACGATTTGGCACGCATGGAACACGTTCCCCACCAAATGTACAATATGCATCCCGGTGGCAATTCAGAGCAAACTGTTGCGGCAAGCGTCAAAGATATTGCAACGGCGTTAAACGCAGTGTTGCGCCCCGAACAAACTACCACGGTGCTGCTTGAAACAATGGCAGGAAAAGGAAGTGAAGTGGGGCGCACCTTTGAAGAATTGGCGCAGATAATTGAACGTGTTGAGCTCGCGAACCATATGGGGGTTTGTTTAGATACTTGCCACGTGTGGGATGCTGGCTACGATATCAAAGAAAACCTTGAAGGCGTGCTGGAAGAATTCGACCGCACTCTGGGGCTCCATCGTTTGCGGGCGATTCACTTAAACGACAGTCTGAACCAGCGCGGTGCCCGCAAAGATCGCCATGCGAAAATTGGGGAAGGGATAATAGGGTTTGAAGCTTTATCGGCGGTAACTAAGCATCCCGCATTGCGTCATCTTCCGTTTTACCTCGAAACTCCTAACGAACTGCCGGGGTATGCCAGCGAAATCGCCCGCCTGCGAAATGCGTTTCAGGAAAAAACTCTCTAAAGGCTCTCACGAACTATACCTCTCAGCTTAACTTGCGGGAAGTTCTTACCAGTGCTTCAAATTATGTGCTATTCTTGTCGCTTACAAAAAAATACTCAAATGCGATGACGAAGACAGCATTGCGGGTCGTAGTGCCACCAGAGAAAAGTTCCTCGGCTGAAAGAACTTGGCAGTATGCGCAATGATTCACTTTACCAGCAGCAAGATTGAACGCCACTTTGAGCAGCGGAAAAGAAAGGTTCCGCGTTCAGCACCTCAACAAAAGGAGCAACAGGTGGCAAGTAGGTTTCGTCGGAAGCCCCCGTTATCAGGCACAATGAGTGGGCGGCACAAGCCGTCAATCAAGGTGGTACCGCGAGAGCCTTTCTCGTCCTTGAACAGGATGAGAAAGGCTTTTTTTGTGTCAGGTTGCACGTCCCAAGAGACACCTCTCACAGAAGCCCCTAAGCAAAGAAAGGTTTGAAATGGCACTATTAGATGAACTGTTGGCACTAAGGGAATCAACCTTTGAAGCCATAAACCGCTCGGGCGACCCAGAAGCCCTCGAACGCGTGCGCAAAGAATTGCGAGAATCTATTCTTGCCGCCATCGCTCAATCGGGCGATTCGGACACCTTGGAACAGGTGCGCATTAACGTTTTAGGGAAAGCAGGAGCACTCACCGCCTACCTGCGTTCTATGGGGCAGGTACCAGCAGAATTTCGCGCCGAAGTTGGCAAAAACCTCAACGAAGTGCGCGTTGCTGTCGAAGCAGCACTCGAAGCCCGCAAAGCACAGCTTTCCGCAACGGAACTGGCAGCTTCCATGAACGCAAGTGCGGTGGATATCACGCTGCCTGGGCGCGTTCAGCAAATGGGCACCCGCCACTTAATCAGTCGCATCACCGAAGAGGTTGCAGAAATCTTTTTGGGGCTAGGTTATTCGGTTGCCCAAGGCCCTGAAATCGAGACCGATTATTACAACTTTGAAGCACTCAATGCCCCCGCGGATCATCCTTCTCGGGGCTTGGCAGACACCTTCTATGTGCGCGATCTGACGGGAGCAGCTGTTGCCGTCACGGGCGAAAGCGATGTCTTGCTGCGCACCCAAACTTCTGGAGTGCAGGTGCACGTTATGGAAAATCAAAAACCGCCGATTTACATTATCGCGCCAGGCAAGGTTTATCGACGCGATGCTGCCGACCCTAGCCATCTGCCGCAGTTTACGCAGATTGAAGGCTTGGCGGTCGACAAAGGCATCACGTTTGGCGACTTGAAAGGCACGCTTGATTATTTCTGCAAGCAGATGTTTGGGCAAGACCGCAAAACGCGCGTCCGCCCGCACTATTTCCCCTTCACCGAACCTTCCGCAGAAGTAGACGTCAGCTGCGGCATTTGCAACGGGGAAGGCTGCCGTTTCTGCAAAGGCACTGGTTGGCTGGAAATTATGGGCTGCGGTATGGTTGACCCTAACGTTTTTGGTTATGTGGGTATCGACCCTGAAGAATACACAGGCTTTGCTTTCGGCATGGGGGTTGAACGCATTGCCTGTTTGAAGTATAACGTGCCTGACCTGCGTATGCTGGTCGAAGGCGATATGCGCTTCTTACGTCAGTTCTAAGAGGGAAGTGGGAAAATGAAAGTATCTCTTAAATGGTTAAATGAATACGTCGCGCTTCCCGATGATGTGAGCGCGCTTTGCGACAAGCTTGATTTGACGGGCACGGGTGTCGAAGGTGTCGAAAAGCTGGGTGAAAGTTTCGCCAACATTGTTACGGGAAAGATTCTTGAAAAGAACGCGCACCCCGATGCCGACCATCTGTGGGTAACAAAGGTTGATGTGGGTAGCGCGAATCTAGGGGAAAACGGCACCCCCGAACCACTTCAAATTGTGTGCGGCGCGCAAAACTTCAACGCGGGCGACCATGTGGTCGTGGCGTTGGTGGGCGCGGTTTTGCCCGGCGATATTGTAATCAAAAAGTCGAAGCTGCGCGGTGTTGCCAGTTGCGGCATGAACTGTTCCGAACGCGAACTGGGGCTTGGATCTGACCACGATGGCATCATGATTTTGCCAGAGGGTGCGCCTTTGGGTGTGCCATTTGCTGATTATCTGGGGCAGGGCGATACTGTGCTTGATTTAGAAATTACGCCGAACCGCCCCGACTGTATGTCGATGGTTGGCATGGCGCGCGAAATAGGCGCGGTTTATGCAATCGATGTCAAAACGCCCACCTTTGAACTGGCTGAAGATGCAAACGATGTCACCGCGAACTACGCAACGGTTGAAATTGCCGATGCCACGCGCTGTGCTCGCTATACCGCGCGCGTTATCAAAAACGTGCAAGTTGCGCCCAGCCCTGATTGGCTTAAAGAACGCGTCACGGCAGCAGGTGCCCGTTCCATCAACAACATTGTTGATGTTACCAACTACATTCAGTTCCTGTTGGGTCAACCCCTTCACGCTTTCGATTTCGATACGCTGAAAAGCGCAGATGGTAAGGCACATATTATCGTCCGCCCCGCAAAAGAAGGGGAAAAATTCACCACGCTCGATGAAGAAGAGCGCGTTTTGAAAAGCGACATGACGGTGATTGCTACTCCCGAAAAAGCTGTTGCTTTGGCAGGTGTTATGGGTGGCTTGAATACCGAAGTAAGCGAAGGAACAACCACCGTCCTTCTTGAAGCGGCAACTTTTTCTTCGGCACACACCAGCCGCACGAGCCGCAACTTGGGGCTTTTCAGTGAATCGTCTATGCGCTACGAAAGAGGTGTGGACGACAACGCCATCGCCTACAATGCCGATTTCGCTGCCGCGCTTTTAGCGCAGGTGTCTGGCGGGCAAGTATGCGCAGGCTTGGTTGATGTGTGGGAAACCAAAACTGAACCAACCAACTTACAATTCCGCATAAACCGTTTCAACGAAATGATGGGTGCGGAAATTGAACAGCCCTTTATTGCGGAAACGCTCACCCGCTTGGGTTGCAGAGTGGTAGCAGCGGGCGACACTCTAAACGTTGAAGTGCCAACTTTCAGACCCGACCTTGAACGCGAAATTGATCTTTACGAAGAAGTGCTGCGCATCTACGGCATGGAACGCATCCCGTCAACACTGCCAGCTGGCTCTGGTCGCGTTGGTGTTCGCAGCGTCTTCGAACAAAAAAGCAGCATTATTCACGCCTGTTTGCGTGCGTGCGGCTTAAATGAAACCATGACCTATTCTTTCGCAGAACCAGGTGAAATCAAGCGTTTGGGCATGAAGCAAGGCGATTTAGGAATCGCGGTAGAGCTGATCAACCCCATTAACGCCGACCAATCTATTATGCGCCAAAGCATTATTCCAGGTTTACTGAAATCGGTTGCCTATAACCAAAATCACGGCGTGAAAAATATCCAACTGTACGAAATGGGTTCGGTATTTGTGGGCGCGGAAGGCAAAAAGCAACCGAAGGAAAAGCAAAAACTGGGCGGCGTAATGGCGGGGGCGATGAATAACCCTGCGTGGAATATGCAACCTGCATCGTTCGACTTTTTCGATGGCAAAGGTGTGATTGAAAGCCTTGTGCGTGAATTGGCGATTGGTCGCTTGCGCTTCAAGGTGCTTACCGAAGAGGAAGCGCCGCACTTGCAGCCAGGGCGTGCCGCGAGCGTTTTGACGGGCGGCACCGTGCTTGGCTGGGTGGGTGAAATTCACCCCCACGCGGCTCAAGCGTTTGAGGCAGATGTTGCCATCGTAGCATTTGAACTTGATTTAGACGCGCTGGTGAAAGCGAGCAACGATGCGCGCGAATATCGAAACATTCCCTTGTTACCTGCGGTTTCGATGGACGTCGCTTTTGTGGTTGACGAAGAAATAACGAACGAGCGGCTTATGCAGTGCATGGTAAGTGCTGGCGGAAACTTGCTCGAAAGCGTTCAGCTTTTCGACGTATATCGCAATGAACTGCGTGTTGGACCGGGCAAGAAATCCATGGCATACGCACTTACGTATCGCAGTGCGGATAGAACCTTGACGGGCAAAGAGGTTGATAAAGCCCACGAAAAATTGATTGGGAAAGTCAAAGGCGCAACAGGTGCCGAAGTCCGGGGATAAAAAGAAAACGAGCCGACCTAGGGAGGGGAGTGGTCGGCTCGTTGTGGCTACGCGGGTGTATCATCGTGTAACGATTCCATACACCCTCATCGCTACGCATAATAGTACCTAATCTTGCGAATAATTTTGGTCAGAATAGTGTCACCCAACAATTCTCCAAAATTACCCCGCGTAAGTGCTTAAAATTTTACAATCCTCTGATGTTGGCTTGACGTGCTTTTTAAGTGCCAATATCAAGGGCACGCGAAAGCAATACCCATCCAGCAATGCTAATCGCCGATTTCTACCAGCGTTATTTCAAAAGTGAGGTCTTTGCCTGCTAATTCATGATTCATGTCAAACACAACGTTTTCAGCAGTGATTTCTTTTACCATAACGGGAACAGGTTGCCCACCAGGGCCTTGCATATAGATTGTTTGCCCGAGAGGAAGTTCTTCTACGTTGGGAATTCTGTCTTTGGGTACTGTCTGCGTACGATTTGGGTTGTATTCCCCATAAGCTTGAGCAGCAGGGATGCGCACCGTTTTCGTTTCGTTCAAAGCCATTTCCTTCACGGCTGCGTCAAAACCAGGAATCATTTGCCCAGCACAGCATACGAATTCTATGGGTTCGTTGCGGTCGTGAGACGAATCAAACTTCGTGCCATCATCAAGGGTTCCGGTGTAGTGGGTCTTAACTCGTTTTCCTTCATTGCTCATAAAAAATTCCTTCCTTGTGTTTACTTACCCGAAATATCGGCTAAGGTTGTACGTGTTTTCGTCAGTTCTTCAAGGGGTTTCAAATAATTATAATCAGCATCGCTCAAGCTTGTTTTTGCGATCTTCATCAAAGTGTCTACGAGCTTATCCACCGGTTGCCCATAGATTTCTGCGCCATAACCTTGCGCCATAAGCGCCTGCTTCGCTTCGTTAATCGCTTTTTCGTCAACGCCGGCAAACAAAACATCAAGCGCATCAAGGCTGGCTTCACTATAAAATAATCCCTTAATAAGTGCCGCGTAAGCGATAGCGTAAACAGGTTCCATAGCATCTGCTGGGCGGATTTCTACGTAAGTTTTTAGCCGCACGTCGTTGAAAAACATGGATACTGCGTGTTCGATCGCTTTTCGATCCATAACCTTATCAGCATAACGTTCCCCAAAGGTTTCATCAGAATAGCACCATTCATGATTTTCGCAGGGAACGATAATTGCTGGCGTGTCGAGAATATATTCAGCATACCTCTCTAAGGAAAAACCAAGATCCATCACGCCAGGAACCAATCCGCAACGCGCCGGGTCGCACTCAAGCCAGATTTCGGTGCGCATGAGCTGATGGGGGCGTGGTTCACCTTCGTAGATAGCCGTATTGTCGGAAATAAGCGAAAACACCGGCACGAGAGCGAAAGAAAGCCGCAGTTTTCGCAAGCAATCTGAAACGCTGGAATAATCGATCGAAACCTGAGTCGAAGCAGTTCCTCGCATCATGCGTTGTCCGAAAGGTCCTATTTCGCTCAAGTAAAAATTCATAAATTTATAACGTCGTTTGGGAATCAATTCTAAATCTTCCGCTTTTGCTGTGGGGTGATACCCAACAAGAATAGCTTTTTGCCCCACTGGCTCAAGAATTTCAACCAACTTACTTTCAAAACGTTCAAAGCAGGCAAGAGCATCTTCCAGTTCATCAAAAGGCCCCGCTGAAAGCTCTATTTGAGCTGCAGGTTCAATAGTAACTGCTTCACCAAGGCGCGAAACCCCCAAGAGGTCGCCCTTAGAATCGAAGGTAGCATCAGGATAATCACTTCGTAGCTTTTCAAGAAGATAAGCTGCTCCGTATTCTTGTGTGTAACTTACCGGCGCGTTATTCACTGCTTGCACAATGGTGTGTTCAAGCTCTATTCCCAGACGTTTTTCTTCTTCATTGATGCCACTTTCAAAATAAGCAACAAGAGCACGAATGTTTTCGGCTCGTTTTGGTTGATTACCAGTTGTCGATTTCTTCATATTCAAGTTTAAACTCCTGAAAGCGTTTTTTCATAAGGTATACTATCATTTGTTGTGAACAATACCTCTTGAGATGCTTGCAATGTGTTGATTCGAGAGAAAAACAAATACTGTTCATGGCAAGATGGCTTGACCAAGGTGGCAAGAATTTGAGAGTACTCAATAAAGAAAAAGGTGGCGTAGTCAGGTAGAATGAATACGAAAATCCCTCATCTGGCTGTTGTAATCACTACTTTTATGCGTCAGCAGTTGCTTCGGCAATCGCTCGACGCTATTGCTGCGTTGAAGGTTCCCCCGCAAAAAATTATCGTTGTCGACAACGAAAATTCCCCCGAAACAAAAGCTATCGTTGAAGCTATTCCTCTTGCCGCTTATATTCCCATGGAAGAAAACCTGGGTGGAGCAGGGGGCTTTTCTCGTGGAATTCATGAAGCTTATCGGGAAGGTTTCGAGTGGATTTGGGTCATGGATGACGATGTGGAAGTTTTACCTGGAGCAATCGAAAAACTCTCTAAATGGACGGCATTGACTGAGGCAGACTTTGCTGCCGGTAAAAGCTTGGACGAAACAGCCACCGTATATCAAGGGCTTCGCAAGGATTTTGATGGCAGATTCTTTTACTGGCAATATCACTTTTTAAACAAGCTTGCAATCCCTAACCCTATTGCGCCCAGTAAGTTTAAAGTTAACGAAACTTCAAGACCCATGAATACCGCGTGTTTCGAAGGTAGTTTATTTCATCGTTCTATTGTCGAGAAAATAGGCCTACCAGATGCCCGTTTCTTCATTTATTGGGACGACACTGTTTATGGCTATTTAGCTTCAAAGCATACAAAAATGTTGCTCGTCACGGATTACGTTCTGCAACGCACCAGGTCCTTGGCATGTTTGAGGATAGGTACCACGCGCAAGCTTAACTCAACATCTGATATGACCCGGTATTGCATCATGCGCAATCGTGGTTACATTGCGCGATATTTGCAGTTAAACGGCGATTTCAACAGACTCATCTTTGGGCTGGGAACAGTTTTAACTTTTGGCAAAGAATTCATTCGCCTCTTTGTTTCTAAAAATGTGCGATCTGGTTTTCCTCGGCTTTGGGCGGGGTATCGCGATAGCAAAGTTATCTTGAAAGAAAAGGATTGGAAGCCTTATTCAGAAATTGTACCGCTCTAGCTTCTGAATCGCTTTCTTTTACGCAGCCAAAATTTCCCTACTTCTTGCAAGCCTTCTAGCCTTCTGATTCTTGCGTGTTTTCGCTTCCTTGGTCAGCGGCATCTGATTCTAAAGAATCTTCCCGTGGTTTTCTAGGGCCTCTGCCACCTTTATTGTCGTAATAGTGCTTAAGTACCGGATCGAATAACCCGAAACGCCAAATAACAATAAACAATACCAGGGAAAGAACGACAATCAAAACCCATTCCCACAAAACACTGGTCATCATGCCGAGCAAACACCCAGCAAGTGCAAGGGTGAAAGTGCAGGCATACAATACCAAAACTGACCTGCGTTGGCTTAGTCCGGCACGCAACAAGCGGTGATGAATATGACCCATGTCAGCCTGCTGAACTGGCTGCTTGCCGCGGGTTCTGCGAACAATGGCTGACAAAGTGTCAAGTAAAGGAACACCAGCCATAACCAAAGGCACTAACATGATGATTACACTTTGGGTGCGCACCACGCCCGAGATCGAAATAACGCCAATCATTAAGCCCAAAAGTAACGACCCCGAATCTCCCATAAATATGGAAGCAGGGGAAAAGTTGAAACGCAAGAACGCAAGGCAAACCGCAATCAACGCGATGCACGCAAGGGCAAAAATGAAATCACCCCGCATTAAAATCAGGAAAAGCAAACCTCCAGCAACGATAGTTACTATGCCCGCTGCCAGCCCGTCAAGCCCGTCGATTAGATTCGTAGTATTAACGAAAAGAACCAGATACAAAATAGTAAGAGGATAATTAAACCAGCTCAAAGTAAGAAAGCCGTCGCTGAAGGGGGAACGAATAACTTCGATAGAAACACCGGCAAACACCACAATAATGGCTGCGAGTATTTGACCACCAAATTTCATCAAAGGGGATAGCTGAGTAATATCATCTGCAAGTCCCACCAAAAACATAACGGTAATACCTATAGATAAAACTACTAAGTTAATGTCTTCAAGTTCTTTTACAAAAGAGAATTCCCAGTTGAAAAATTGAACACCAATCCAAAGGGCGAAGCAGGCGGCAACTATACCAAAGTAAAGAGCAATGCCCCCACAGCGGGGAATTGGGCTGGCATTTAAGCGACGGTCACTCGGGTAATCAACAGCACCAATCAATGTGGCAATCTTTTTCGATACGGGAACCATAAGGAAGGTGACAATAAATGCCACGGTAAAAATTATTGATGCTTGCAAAACTTCAATCAAGAGTGTACTCAACCAACTACTCGTAATCCGACGCTGGAAACAAAAAATCATTATAGCAAGATCCAACCAGAAACTGTTTGTTGATGTTGACTAATTATAATTAATACTTTCAGCTACCTGTCATGCTGAACGTAGTGCCCGAAACATATGTCATGCTGAACGCAGTGCGTAGCACGAAGCTGAAGCATCTACGGGGCTTATGGATCCTTCGGCTGCGCCTCAGGATGACAGTTGCCCTCAGGATGACAGGTGTGCGCCGCAGGTTTAAATGTCATTGTGAGGAGTGACCGAAGGGAGCGACGTGACAATCCATGGATCCTTCGGCTGCGCCTCAGGATGACATACACACTCAGGATGACATACACACTCAGGATGACATACACACTCAGGATGACAGGCGTCCTCAGTATGAGGTAGAATAATTTCGGATGGATACAACTGAAAGAAGTGGTATGGGCACGAGCAAGGGATACCCAAAGAAAAGACTGAACGTGAACCAGAAAAGCGTGGTGGCAAAGAAACCCTGGTATCTTAAGGGCGTCGTTATTATTGTAGCTATTTTGATAATAGCTCTCGTCGCTGTTTTCTTTCTTTTTGGGAAAGGTCTTTTAGCGAACTTCAACTCTGATTCCAGCAGCGAAAAAACTTCAATTTTCCAGCTCTCTCTTCCCTCTGACGGAGAATCATTTAGATTGAATGGTGCAAATGAACAGACCATAATGATTCGCTCTCACTATATTGAAGAGGGAACTTCAGCAGGGCTTGATGGCGTAACCGTAACTGGATTCGTAGACACTGAGGTGGCAGGTGACTATGTTCTCACCTACGAACTGGGAAGAGAAAAGCTTACTCGAACAGTGCGTGTTGTCGATGATCGACAAATGGTTATGAACCTGAACGGTACACAAGCAACAATGGTTCGCCAAGGACAACCCTATGTTGAATCTGGCTGTAATGTTATTTGTAAAACCGACGGAAACCTCAAAACAGCCGTGGAAGTTAGTGGTACGGTTGATACGGCGGTTCCCGGCGAATACCAGGTGTTATACAAGGCAGTGAATAGCCAAGGAGTAATATGTGCCAAAAAGAGAACGGTGTCGGTTGTTCCTGATAATGAATTTGTAGCCAACACCGAAGGCGTACCAGTGCTGATGTATCACTATGTTTATTCCGAGGCTGATGAGCCCTTTGACAAAGCGGACAAAAACAACTGGATTAAAAATAGTGCCTTTGAAGAGCATCTTAAGCATTTAACAGAAAGCAATTACTACTTCCCGAGCTACCAAGAGCTTTCTGCATACGTAAAAGGCGAAATCGATCTACCAGAAAAAAGCGCTGTTCTCACCTTCGACGATGGGCAAGAGGGCTTTCTAAAATTGGGCATTCCTCTCCTTGAGCAGTATAAAGTTCCGGCAACATCCTTTATTGTTGGCGTAGATTCAGACGCTTCTGAAAAAATTAGCACGTACGCAAGCGAATATGTTACCTTCCAGTCTCATTCTTTTGACATGCATCGGGCTGGCGGAAACGTGGGGCATGGCGGCGTTATTTCTGCATTACGTGAGGAAGAGATTGTTGAAGACTTACTCAAGGCTAAAGAAGTTGTGCATAACGGCGAAGCGTTTGCGTACCCCTTCGGCGATAACACCGAAACCGCTCATCAGGCAGTCCTGAAAGCAGACATCTTGTGTAGCTTTACCACGCAATATGGTAAAGTGCAAAAAGGCGCGGATTGTTCCCATTTACCACGCGTGAGGGTTGTGGGTAATTTGGATGTAGCGGGCTTTAGAGGATCTTTGTAATCAGGCAAAATACAGCAAAATAAAGGATTTTATCCTAAAATCTTAAAATTTCTTGTATATATTGAATAAAATATGCTAGTTTATAAGCTTTTAAGGAGAAAGATGGGAATTAAGGTAGGAATAATAGGGGCTTCTGGATTTACGGGCGCAGAATTGATGCGACTCTTATTTGCGCATTCTCATTTCGATTTAATAGTAGCAACTTCTGCTGCAGAAGCAGGAAAACCTGTTTCTGCGGTAGTGCCTGCTTTTGCAGGACAATTTGCGGGGCAAGACGATTTTTGCTTTTCTGACCACGACGATCCTAGACTCTTCGATTGCGAAGCAGTTTTCTTGGCGGTTCCCCACACGGCGGCTCTTAATCTGGCACCTCAGTTTTTAGCGAAAGGCATTTCTGTTTTTGACCTTTCCGCAGATTATCGGTTAAAAGATAAAGCCGTCTATGAAAAGTGGTACGCAACCGCGCATACTTCCCCTGACTTGTTGGCAGCTGCCGTGTTTGGTTTGCCAGAAATTTTCAGGGATGAATTGCTGCAAGCACAACTGCAACACGCGCAAGGCGTAGCTGTTTTAGTTGCCTGTGCTGGTTGTTATCCAACGGCGAGTTCTTTAGCGGCATACCCAGCCATACAGGAGGGGCTTGCAAGGCCGCCAGTTGTGATCAACGCTATTTCAGGCATAACGGGTGCTGGCAAAGGAACAAATGAAAGAACCCATTATTGTTTTGCTAACGAAAACCTTGAAGCTTACAGCGTAGGCAATCATCGGCACCTTCCCGAAATTGAACAAATCCTAGGGCTTTCTGGTGGCGTTGTTTTTACGCCCCATTTAGCGCCTCTCAACAGAGGCTTGCTGTCGACGGTCTATATTCCCCTGGAAAATGAAGTCGCACAAAATGATATAACCGCTATTCATCAGATATATCAGAATTATTATGCGCAGTCGCCTTTTGTTTCAGTGCTAGACGAAGGCACTATGCCGAAAACTTCTTCGGTAGTGGGCACCAACAAAGCCCACCTTGGGCTCAAGCTGCTGGAATCGGCAAATGCTTTGATTGCGGTTGCGGCGATTGATAATCTCTGTAAAGGCGCGTCTGGCCAGGCTGTTCAGTGTGCTAACGTGGTCTTTGGATTTAAGGAAGACGTGGGGCTTGCTGCCAGCGCTCTCTCTGTGTAGGTTGGTGGAAATGAAAGAGGCCATTCAAGACATAAATTATCAAGTGATTGAAAAAGGGGGCATCGCATCGCCGAAGGGCTTTGTAGCAAATGGTGTTTGTGCCGGATTCAAATTAGGCACTGAAAAACCTGACCTAGCCCTCATTCTTGCTGATGAAGCGTGTCCGAGTGCTGCGGTGTTTACCAAAAGTGCTTTTTGCGCCGCCCCGGTGCAGGTTAGTCGCGAACATCTTGACGGAAAATCATGCGGTTATGCGCGTGCTATCATCATGAATTCGGGAAACGCTAACGCAGCAACGGGAAACCCTGGAATCGAACTAGTGCGCACAGTGGCTGCAGAATCTGCAAAGCTTTTAGGTTGTGAACCGAAAGAAATCCTGCTCGCATCAACGGGAGTAATTGGTGCGCACATTCCACTGAAGCCTTTTACGGATAATCTTTCTACTGCCATAAACCAAGCGTCTCAAGACGGAGGTTATGGTGCGGCGTGTGCCATTATGACTACTGACACGGTGGCAAAAGAATACGCCATCACCTATATCAGCGAATCCACCACTTTCAAAGGAACTTCGTTTACCGTGGGCGGAATTGCGAAAGGCTCGGGCATGATTATGCCCGACATGGCAACTATGTTGGCTGCTCTTACAACCGATGCACCACTTTCCCCCGATTTAGCATTGAAAGCATTGCGGGCGGCGGTTGGTAAAAGTTTCAATAAGGTCACGGTTGATTCTGACACTTCAACCAACGATACCTGTTTTCTGATGGCAAGCGGCAAAGCTGCTACGATACCTAATGCTCGCGAAGCATTTCAGAAAGATTCGATTGCTTTCGCAGAATTCCTCGCCGCACTTGAAGCGGTCTGCATTCACCTGGCGCGTCAAATCGCGCTCGATGGGGAAGGGGCAACGCGGCTTATTACCATAAACCTCAACGGAGCAGCAAGCGATGAAGATGCCGACAAGGCGGCTCGTGCTGTTGCGAATTCGCCGCTGGTGAAAACTGCTATTTATGGTCACGATGCCAATTGGGGCAGAATTGCTATGGCATTAGGTCATTCGGGCGCAGCTTTTTCACAAGAAAAAGTTTCCATCGATTTAATGGGTATTCCTGTTTGTCGCGATGGTTTAACGGTTCCCTTCGATGAGGAAGAGGCATTGCGACGATTTGAGGCGCCAGAGGTGGTAATTGATATTAACCTCGGTGCCGGAAACGCCGCAACGACGTTGTGGACCTGCGATTTTACTCATGACTATATTACGATTAACGGAGATTACCGAACATGAAATATGCAAAAGATACCAGACCAGAAGCGCTTGCAACTGAAACTGCCGAAATCATTATTGAGGCGCTACCTTGGATTAAAAACATTACGGGCAAAACTGTTGTTATTAAATACGGCGGTTCTGCCATGGTCAACAAGCAGCTGCGCGCTGATGTTATGGCAGATATCGTATTGCTGAAAATCATTGGCGTGAATTTGATTATCGTTCACGGCGGCGGCTTTGCAATAACCGAAATGATGGAAAAACTCAATTCACCCGTTGAATTCAAACGAGGGCTTCGGGTTACCACTGATGAAGCTATGGATATCGCAAAAATGGTTTTAGTGGGCAAGGTGAACCAGGAATTGGTTGAAGCCATTAATCTGCACGGAAACGTTGCAGTTGGGGTCAGCGGCAGCGATGCTGGCACCATTACGGCGAGGCAGTTTGACCCCGAACTGGGGCGGGTTGGAGTCATTAGCGCGATTGATTCAACTTATCTAGAAAACCTGATTAAGAACGACTACATTCCGGTTGTGGCAACTATAGCTCGAGGTGAAGATGGGGGCTTTTACAATATTAACGCCGATTTGGCGGCTGGTGAAATTGCCGCAAAAATTGGTGCTCACAAAATCATTTTCCTTACTGACGTCGACGGGCTCTACGAAGATTTCGACGATAAAGAGAGCCTTATTTCAAATCTGAGTTTGGAAGAAATGAAAACTATTGTGGCAGCAGACGCGGCTTCCAGTGGTATGATTCCCAAGTTGAAAGCCTGCATTCAGGCTCTCGAAGCGGGAGTATTTAGATCGTATATTATTAATGGTTGTGTACCTCATTCGCTGCTGCTGGAACTGTTAACCAACGTTGGTGTGGGCACCACCATGCACACTGAAGGTGCCGCCACCTTTGATTTTCACCCCCTCGGGAACTTTGCTTCTAAGTTGATTGAGAATCGGGGCGGCTATGACTTTTAAAACTGGACAAGAACTAGAATCACACTATGTGATGGCAACCTTTGCGCGGAAGCCCCTTTGTTTGGTGCGGGGTGACGGAATGTATCTCTTCGACGATGAAGGTAAGCAATATCTCGATTTTCTTTCAGGAATTGGCGTGGTGAGCTTAGGTCATTGTCATCCAGCGGTTGTTGCGGCGATTTCTGCTCAGGCCGAAAAATTGATTCATGTGGGAAACTATTTCTACATTGAAAACCGCGGTGAAGTTGCGCAGATGGTTTCTGAGCTGCTTGCGCAAGGGGGGCAAGGTGCGGAAAGTGCCGTTGTGAGCGATCCAACCTGGAAATCGTTTTTTGCGAACTCAGGTGCAGAAGCTAACGAATGCGCTATCAAGCTGGCACGGCTCTATGCCAAAAACACCGGCAGACAGGCACATAACGTCGTTACCTTGAAAAGCAGCTTTCACGGGCGTACGTTGGTAACGCTTGCCGCTACCGCTCAGCCCGTAAAGCAAGAAGTATTTCAGCCCTTGCCCAGCGGTTTTATCCATACGCCCATTAACGATATTGAAGCACTTGAAAGCCTGTTTTCGCAGGCTGCTGATAGTATTTGTGCCATTATGGTTGAATGCATTCAAGGGGAAAGCGGCGTGCACCCCTGTACGTCAGAATTCCTTCAAGCGGCAGAGCGTTTGGCGCATGAGAGTGGTGCCTTGCTTATTGGTGACGAAATTCAGTCTGGCATTTTCCGCTGCGGAACACCCTTTGCGTACCAGCATTTCGGTATCCAGCCAGATATTGTGACGATTGCCAAAGGGGTAGCTTCGGGTTTCCCCATGGGAATGTGTTCGGCACGCGCAAGCGTAGCGAACACCTTTGAACCAGGAGACCATGGTTCAACCTTCGGTGGTTCAAACTTGGCGATTGCCTCTGCGAAAGCAACGCTTGAGTTGCTTTCGGTTCCGGCCTTTGGCAAGCACGTTGAAGATGTGGGTGTTTATCTGCGCGAAAAGCTCAGCGAATTGCCTTTCGTGGAAGAGGTGCGTGGGTTTGGGCTTATGTGTGGCTTTGATTTGAAGGAAGGCTATTCGGCTTCTGCCTTGGTGGATAATGCGCGCCAAGCGGGGCTGATTGTTAATGCGACCGGCTCGCAAACAGTGCGTCTTTTGCCACCGCTCGTATGCGAAAAAGCTCACGTCGATGAAGCTGTCGCCATCATCCGCCTCAGCCCGTAGATCCTTCGCTTCGCTCAGGATGACAAAACGCCTTACCTCAACATGTCATCCTGAGGCACCCTTGTCATCCTGAGGCACCCTTGTCATCCTGAGGCACCCTTGTCATCCTGAGGCGTGTATGTCATCCTGAGGCGCAGCCGAAGGATCCAGCCCACGTGGCGTTATTCAGAATATTTGCATAATATACGCATAAACCCTTGCGTTACTCTGCATACTTTAGTAGTCTATAGACGCTTTTAATGAATCTATGGGATGAGGGGCAAAAGCCAATCGTGGTTAAAAAACGCGAACAAAGACATGATGTGATACGCGACATAGTGCGCGATTATGGTGTTAGAACCCAGCGTGACCTGGCAAATCGTTTGCAGGGCTTGGGTCATGAATGTACGCAAGCTACCATTTCTCGAGACATTATGGATATGGGTTTGGTGAAATCTCGGGAAGGTTATTACGTTCTTCCCGAAGAAATGCGCCTTCGTCGCATGGTGTCTGAATTAGTAAAAGAAGCTCATGCGGCCGGCAATCTTTGTGTTGTGCAAACTCATTCTGGCGGCGCAACTAGCGTTTCAGCCGCGCTCGATCGCGCAAATTTGCGGGGCGTTTTAGGTACTGTCGCAGGGGATAACACTATTTTCCTGGCAGCAGAAACTCCTGAAGCCGCCAAAGAAGTCGAGCTGGCAATAGAACGTTTGCGACGACGATAGTCGTCTATATTCTTTTGGGATGCCCGTTTCGTCCCACCACTCATCTTGGTATTACCCGTGTTAACTAATTGCAGACTCTTATCAGTCTGTTTGCTCTAAGAGCCGCTACATGTTTAGAGCGGCAAAACAAAACAAGCCCTTGAGCTGGATCAATAGCAAAAGGCATTTAACAAGAAGCGAAACCTTGAAGGAAGGTAAAAAATTATGGCAAAGGAAAAAGTAATTCTGGCATATTCCGGCGGACTGGATACTTCGGTCTGCATTAAGTGGCTCCAAGAAGAATACGATTTAGACGTAGTTTGTGTTGTTGGTGATGTTGGGCAAGAACACATCGATGTTGAAGGAATAAAGAAAAAGGCAATTACCGCAGGTGCGGTTGCTTGTGAAGTAATCGATATGAAAGATGAATACGTTAACGATTATCTTGCGAAAGCTATAGCCGCAAACGCAATGTATGAAAACAAATACCCCCTACTTTCTGCCTTATCAAGGCCACTAATCACGAAGTATTTAGTCGAGTATGCTCATAAATATGACGCGCAATACATTGCCCATGGTTGCACCGGAAAAGGCAACGACCAGGTGCGTTTTGAAACAGGAATCATTTGCCTTGATCCCTCAATTAAAATTATCGCACCCCTTCGCGAGTGGGACTTAAACACTCGCCCTGAAGAAATTGAATATGCCTTGGAACACGGTATTGATGTTCCGGTAACAAAAGAGTCTCCTTATTCAGTTGACAGCAATTTGTGGGGTCGTGCTATTGAATGCGGTGTTTTAGAAGACCCCTGGAATGAGCCGCCAGCAGATATTTATGCTTTAACGGTTGACGCTTCACTTGCGCCCGATGAAGCCGAATACGTAGAAGTTGAATTTGAAGATGGGTTACCCTCTGGGCTTAATGGCGCAAAGAAAAAGTTTATTGACATCATTGCAGAGCTAACCGAAATTGCCGGAAAGCATGGGTTTGGCCGTATCGACATGGTTGAAAGCCGTCTTGTGGGCGTAAAAAGCCGTGAGTGCTATGAAGTTCCTGGTGGATTAGCTCTTATTCTGGCACATCGCGCTTTAGAAGAGCAATGCCTTGAACGTGATTTGCTTCATTTCAAGTACGGTATTGAAAAAAGCTGGGCTGTTGCTGTTTATAATGGGGAATGGTTCTCGCCCCTCAAGAATGCCCTGGATGCTTTCTGCGCCTCAACGCAAGAAGATGTTAATGGCACGGTTCGCCTGAAATTCTTTAAGGGCTCTTGCACCATTGTTGGATCTAAGAGTCCTACTTCTCTTTACGATTACGCTCTTGCTACCTATGATGAAGACGACGCTTTTGACCACGCTGCGGCAAAAGGTTTTATCGACCTGAAGACGCTTTCGCTGAAGGTTTGGGCACAAAAGCGCCTGGAACGCATAGGCAAAGGTAAGACTGCCGACCAGATGCTTTCGGGGTCATCAAAATAGTAATCGTAAGCGTTATCGAGCGGACGTTGCGAGAAAGAGGTTGTTATGGCTTTGTGGTCGGGAAGATTTGAGCAAGGCGTAGACGAATTTACTCAGGCTTTTGGTGCATCTCTCGAGGTGGACAAAACTTTGTATAAGCAAGACATTGCCGGTTCTCGGGCGCATGCCCGGATGCTTGCTGCGCAAGACATAATCAGCGTAAAAGATGCGGAAAAAATTGTATCTGGTTTGAAGAAAATCGAAAAAGATATCGAAGCAGGAAAGTTCGTTTTCGATATTAACGATGAAGATATTCATATGGCAATTGAAAAAGTGCTTATTCAAGATATTGGGGATGCAGGGGCTCGGCTCCATACCGGCAGAAGTCGCAACGACCAAACCTCCACTGATACCAGGCTTTATGTTAAAGAATTGCTCAAGGTTTTAATGGAACAAAACATTGCCTTGCGTGAAACTTTGACTAAAGTTGCTGAAAAGCATTTCGGAGTTATCATGCCGGGGTACACTCATCTGCAACACGCGCAACCGGTGTTGTTCGCGCACCATATGCTTGCGTATTTTGAAATGTTTACCCGTGATTTTACTCGCTTAAAGCATGCTTATATCGCCGCAGACGTAAACCCTTTGGGCTCAGCTGCTCTTGCCGGAACCACTTACCCATTGAACAGGGAATTAACTACCAAAGAATTAGGTTTTGCCGCAGTTTCGGTTAATTCTTTAGATGCAGTTTCAGACAGAGATTATCTGCTCGACCTTAATTATGCTTGCAGTGTTTCTATGATTCACCTTTCTCGCTTATGCGAAGAAATTATTCTGTGGTCAACCTCAGAATTTGGTTTCATTACTTTGTCGGATACCTTCTCTACGGGGTCTTCGATCATGCCCCAAAAGAAAAACCCCGACTTTGCTGAACTCATTCGGGGGAAAACCGGAAGAGTTGTGGGAGATCTCGTGGGGCTTTTAATGACGCTGAAAGCGCTGCCGCTAGCTTACAACAAAGACCTCCAAGAAGACAAAGAAGGCAGCTTTGACGCAGCGAATACTTTATCAAATAGTCTGGTCTGCATGGAAGGTATGATTTCTTCTCTGAAAGTGAATGAAGAAGCTATGTCTGAACAGGCGAAAAAGGGCTATCTGGCCGCAACAGATGTTGCTGATTATCTTGCAAAGAAGGGCATGCCTTTCAGGCAGGCTCACGAAATTGTTGGAAATCTCGTATTGCTGTGCGATAAGAGAAACTGTGGCTTAGAAGACCTTACTTTGGAAGATTTTCAAAAAGCGAGCACTCATTTTGAGAAAGATATTCTTGGATCTCTCGATATTGAAGCTATTGTGGCTGCGCGAAATACTACTGGGGGAACTGGGAACAAAGCAGTAAAACTCCAGTTAAAACAAGCTCAAAAAAGCCTGGAAAAGGATAAAAAGCAGATCTAAACTCTTGGTAAAATATGCGCTCACCAATAAAGTCATGGAGGACTCCGAAATTTCTTTAAGAATTCCCTGATGAAGTGCTACAATAGCCCGAAGTGATAAGGTGGAGGTAAGCATTTGGCTTCTCGTTCAATAAAGAACAGAACCGGAACCAAAAAGAAAAACCCAACGATTGGGTTTATGGTGACTTGTACTGTGGCTCTAGGCATTTGCGCATTTTTAATTGCAGGTGTTTACGCCCTTGGCATGTCTTGGCTGCGAAACCTCCCTGATTATAGCCAACTTTCCCTTTATAACGTTGCCCGCATGACCGAAGTTTATGCCAATGATGGCACTACTCTGCTTGCTGAATTCTTTTTGGAAAACAGGGAACCTGTGGCGAAAGAAGACATTTCCGAAGATCTGGTAAACGCAACTATCTCAACCGAAGACGAACGTTTTTATGATCACAAAGGGGTAGACGTTTGGGGTGTTGCCCGTGCAACTTTTGTGAATGCAACTGGATCGAGTCGTGAAGGTGCTTCTACGATAACGCAACAGTTTGTTCGGGCTACGGTCATGAACGAAGAAGCAAACGATATTACTTTTCAGCGAAAAGTTCGTGAAATGTATGTTGCGGTAAAGCTTGAAGAGATTTATGCGAAAGATGAAATCCTTCTCATGTATTTAAATACGATAAATTATGGGCAAGGCACTTATGGCATCGAAGCGGCTGCTAAGTATTATTTTTCCAAGTCTGCTTCGGAACTTACCCTCGTTGAGGCTGCTACCTTGGCGGGCATTCCCCAGTCACCCACCCACAACAACCCTGTAGATAACTACGAATATTGTTTGGAACGTCGCAATCATGTTCTCGAGCGCATGTTGGTGAACTTTTGTATAACGCCTGACGCTTATCGAGATGCTATAGAACAACCCATAGAGCTTAATATTGTTAAAAAGCCTGGTGACGGCATTTATATGTATCATTATTTCACCACCTATATACGGGATAGTTTATTGGAAATGTATAGCTTGGATGAAGTTTTTAAAGGTGGTTTGAAGGTTTATACCACAATCGACCCACGCGTTCAGGCGGAAGCAGAACGAGCTGCAAGAGAAAAAGAAGACACGCTTGATTCAGATGTAGAAATCGCTATTACTGCAGTTGATCCTAATACCGGATACATTATAGCTATGGTAGGCGGGAAGGATTTTTACGCCGACCAGCTTAATCTGGCAACCCAAGCAAAGAGGTCTTGCGGTTCTTCTTTTAAAACTTTTACTTTAGTTGCCGCATTAGAGGACGGCATTTCCCCTAATACGTCAATTAGCTGTTCTGCCCGGGTAAAACTAGGAGACTGGACTCCGGAAAACTACGGCGGTACCGAATATGGGACGAAAAGCATAGCGGGAGCCTTCGCGGTTTCATCAAACACTGCCTTTGCTCGCCTGATCACGGTGCTAGGTCCTGAGCGGGTAATCGAAGTTGCTCGCCGAATGGGCATAAAATCAGATCTACCAGCCGTTCGGGCAATTACCTTAGGGGCCGTCGATGTTTCAACTCACGAAATGGCTGGTGCTTATGCCACTATCGCAAACGGTGGCATTCGTCATGAGGTAACAGGTATCAGCCATATTCTTAACTATGATGATGAAGAAGTGTATCGAACAAACACGGCAGGAGAGAGAGCCTTGTCTCCCGAAATTGCCTACGCGGCAACTAACGTTATGGAAGGCGTAGTGCAGGGCGGCACGGGCACGGCTGCTTACTTGCACAACGGGCAACCAGTAGCAGGCAAAACGGGCACTTCCGAAAATTGGCACGATAGCTATTTCGTTGGTATTACTCCTCAAATTTCGGTAGCAGTATGGTTGGGCACTCGCTATCAAAGACAACTGCCTGCTTGGTATAGAGCTGATGATGTTTTTGGCGATTTTGTAAACAGTATTTTAGGAGATGAACCAGTAGTTCCGTTCCCTTATGCTGATAGCCCTGCTTATCGTCAATTTTCTAATGCCGACCTCAAAATTGGTGCCGGATTGTCAGATGATGACAAAAAAAAAGTAGATGAGCAACCCCGGACAAACGACGCCGAGAAGAAAAAACAACAGCAAGCCGATAATGCCGCCAAAAAAGCTGCAGAAGCAGCCGCCGCAGATGCCGCTCGAAAAGCTGCAGCAGCAGAGGCAGCAAGAATAGCTGCAGAAAAAGCTGCAGCAGATGCTGCCAAAAAAGCCGCTGATGAAAAAGCTGCAGCAGAAAAAGCTGCAGCAGAGCAGCGAAAGAAGGATGAAGAAGCAGCCGCGGCCGCGGCTAAGCAAAGCGGTAATGGATAAAAAGTCCCTCATATTTCTCACATTTTAAAATCGAATCATTTCTTTTATCTGTAGCTTGCTGGCAGCTCGGTTTTTTTATGATAGAGTACGGCTGTGAGCTACAGAAAGGCAAACATGAAAAAGAAAACTCTTACCCGCTTGGGAATTATTGCAATACTAACAGTATCTCTCTTTGCTATTCTTTGTTCTTGCGTTCCACAAATGGGCGAAAGTGAAGAAGAGAAAGCTTTGAAGGCGAACCGAGAATACACCACCGAAGCAAATCGCTTGATTGATTCACTTTCCAGTGAGCTGGGGTCTTTCACTGAAGCTGTTTCTGAAGAGAATCACGTGAAAATGAATACCTACTCGGATAATGCCAAGGCAATTATTGCAGAACTGAAAGTCTTAGAAGTACCAGAAGACCTTAAGGTGATCCATGTTGAATACCTGACGGGTTGCATCGAATTAAGCAAAGCCCTAGATGCGTATACGGCTCTTTATACCGCGATGAATTCTGCAACAGAAGAAAATCCTTTTGATTATTCCACCTTTGATGAAGAGCTTGGAAAGATCAAGAAAACCTACGATAGCGGCATCAAGCATCTTGAAACTGGCGACAAAAAAGCCCTGGAAATGCCTTAAACGTCAGTTGCTATGTCATCCTGAGCGAAGGGTGCGAAGCACCCGGAGTCGAAGGATCCATAAGTCAACCACGTGGATCCTTCGCTTGCGCTCAGGATGACAAGGGCTTTGCTCAGGATGACAAAATGGGAAGCAACTTTCTTGTCGTCCTGAACGAAGTGAAGGATCCACAACGAAGTGAGCGTTAGCGAACGAAGTGCAAATAGAGAGGTTGCGTAGCAACCGACAGATATGCCTCAAGGTGATAAAAATGGGGCTGTGAACAGCCCCATTAAGGTGTTTATCTCAGTTCGTTTCCTTCTACGGGTGGATCAGGGGTTTGGCCGCCCCCCGAACCCCCCGAACTTCCTCCACCAGGTGGACTTATGGGTGGATTCGGTGTGGTCGGTTTTTTGTTCGGATCGGCACCTTTCGATACATACAGTACAACCTTTTTGCCGTCTACTGCTTGCCTGACAACAATTCCAGGAGGAACTGAATCGCTATATACTTCAACATAGTCAACTTCGTAGCCTTGAAGATCTTCTTTTGCTTCACTCAAAGACAAGCCAGAAACATCAGGTGCACCGTTAGGATCATTAATGTCGTGCTTGTCACCTTGTTTTTTGTTGAAAGAACTGTTGTATGAAGGGTCGGCTGCTGGTGTGAAATCTTCGGCAGGTATTCCTTGAAGGGCTGCATTCATAAAATCGCGCCACACTGCGACCGCCACCAGTGATGCTGGCATCGAACGTTCTTGGGTCGGGCAGCCAATCCAAGCTGCCGCTGAAAGTTGGGGAGTGTATCCCGCAAACCAGCTATCGCGCCACTGTTCTGAGGTTCCTGTTTTTCCTGCTGAAACCTGTCCTCCAGCGAGACTGTATCCTCCCGCGGTACCGCTGGTAAGCACTGTTTTAAGCACTTGTGTGGTTGCGTAGGCTACTTCGGGGGAAAGAACTTGTTGAGGGTTGTCAACGTGTTCGTAAAGAGTGTTTCCCTGATAATCGGTAATCAGCGTAATGGCAGTCTCATCGTGCCTCACTCCGTTTGTTGCCAAAGTTCCGTAAGCGCTTGCCATTTCAAGAGTGTTCACACCATACGCACCCAGCGCCATTGCGCGCCCTACGGTGTCTTCGGATTTAATACCCATACGCTTTGCGGTTTCGTAAACGGTGTCTGCACCAACCTCTTGGATCAATTGCGCGTAGGCAGTATTTGAAGAAGCAGCAGTAGCCTGAGTTATGGTTCTCACACCCATACTGCCGCCTGCATAGTTTTCAACACGCCAACCATCCAAGGTAATAGGAGAGCTGCAATCAATTTTAGTATTGGGGCTTATGCCTTTTTCTATAGCTGCTACCAGCACAAAAGGCTTGAAAGAAGACCCTGCGTGACGCGCTGATTGCGTAGCAAGATTCCATTGGTCTCGGTAGTAGTCTTTACCCCCAACCATAGCGAGGATATAACCGGTCTTCGGATCGACAGCCGTGAGAGACACTTCAAGGTCGTCTGCCATGGCCATATATTGTTTCCTGCACGCTTCTTCAGCCTTTTCTTGAAGGTCTGGTCGAATGGTGGTGTATACGGTTAATCCGCCCTTAAAAACCACTTCCACGGAAAATTCTTTCAGCAACTGTTCCCGAACGAAACTAGTGAAGTAAGGGTATGCAAGGATTCCCTGAGATGGTTTTTCTTCAGGGGGATTAAGGGCAAGAGGCTCTGCAATAGCAGCATCGTATTCTTCCTGAGAGATATTTTTGTTCTCAAGCATACGCAGAAGTACCAGGTTGCGCCTTTCCCAACAGCCATCAGGGTTGGTTTTAGGGTTAAGGAAGTTGGGGGACTGAGGAATAGCAACCAAAGTTGCGGCTTCCGTTAAGGAAAGATCCAGTGCTGTTTTTGAAAAATAGTTTCGCGCAGCGGCTTCAATGCCATAGGCTCCATCCCCATAATTGATGGTATTGAGATACATCATTAAGATGTCTTCTTTTGAATAGATTTTCTCAAGTTCAACGGCAAGCTGAGCTTCGCGCACTTTACGTTTGACCGATATTTCGGTCGCTTCCCCTGATAGCAAGGTTGCGCGCACAAACTGCTGGGTGATGGTGGAGGCGCCTTCCATAGCGCCACCGCGCAGGTTTACCCATAAAGCGCGGCCGATACCTTGAGGGTCAACACCATTGTGTTCGTAGAAACGAACGTCTTCGGTGTCTACCGTTCCCGTTAAAACGTAGGGGCTTACTTGCTCGATAGAGACAGGTTCACGGTTTTCGAGGAAAAACTCAGCCAGCAACGTTGTGCCATCTGCTGCGTAAACCCGTGTTTTTTGAGCGTAGTTAAAAGCGGCTGAATCTTCCACGCTGGGTAAGTCTTCAAGCCACGAATTGATAATACCTAAAACTCCTTGCACTGTGCCAAAAGCAATAATGCCACAGGCAAGAAAGGCAACAAGCAAAACCCAACTCACTCCATGAGTTCGTTTTTGTCGTTGTTTACGGCGAGCCTTCATAAAACCTCCGATTCTTCCATGCAGGTACTATACTAAATGTCTAGGTTTGCTCTATTATGTTTTTCCATGAGAAAACAATACACAGAACTTCTTGCTCCTGCGGGAAACATCACTTGCCTCCATGCTGCGGTATCAGCCGGTGCTGACGCCGTCTATCTGGGGATAGAGTCTTTTAACGCCCGAAGAGGGGCAGACAATTTCACCTTAGAGACGCTTGTGGAGGCCTGCGACTATGCACATATTCGTAACACTTTGGTTTACTTGACGTTAAATACGGTAGTTCTTCCTTCCGAAGTCAACCAAGTACTTGAAGTTGCGCGGCAGGCATACCGTGCAGGGGTTGATGCGTTTATTTTGCAGGACGTGGGGATCGCTGAAGAATTGAAGCGTTCGTTGCCTCAGGCAGTGCTTCATGCATCAACTCAGATGAATATTCATGCAAAATCTGGCATTGACGCAGCTTGCGAGTTGGGTATCAAGCGGGTCACTTTGGCACGCGAACTTTCGGTTGCAGAAATAAGTAATTTAGCCGCCTACGCTGAAGAGCTTGGTATGGAGGTCGAAACTTTTGCCCACGGCGCACTGTGTGTGTGCTATTCGGGGCAATGCTTCATGTCTTCAATGATTGGGGGACGTTCTGCTAATCGCGGAATGTGTGCCCAGGCGTGCCGATTGCCTTATAGCTTGCACAACGTTGCTTTGCGCAAAACGCTTGCGGCAGAAGGCAACCATTTGTTGTCGCCGAAAGATCTGTGCGCGGTTGACCTGCTGGGAGAACTTTGTGAGGCAGGGGTTGCGTCTTTTAAGATTGAGGGGCGCATGAAGTCGCCGGAATATGTTTTTACCGTCACTTCGATCTACCGCAAAGCCCTTGATGCGTTATTAAAAGAAGAAACAGACGAAGAATCCACCCCCCTCTGTCATCCTGAACCCCTCTGTCATCCTGAGGCGCAGCCCCCCTGTCATCCTGAGGCGAAGCCCCCCTGTCATCCTGAGGCGAAGCCCCCCTGTCATCCTGAGGCGAAGCCGAAGGATCCATGGATTGTCACGTCGCTTTCTGCGAAAGCTCCTCACAATGACATATTTAAAGACACTGCGAAAGCTCCTCACAATGACGTGAGCGATTCTGATCGTGCTTTGCTGGCTGAAGTTTTTTCTCGAGGTTTTACGACCGCCTATCTTGAAGGAGAGCGCGGCAACGAAATCATGAGCTACCAGCGTCCCAACAACCGTGGGGTTTTCCTGGGGCGTGTTTCTAGCGCGGAAGGAAAAACCGCCCAGATTTCAACGAGCGAACAGTTGCATGCGGGTGACATTCTCGAATTTTGGACCAAAAAAGGCAACTTCATCCACACCATCGAAGAACCCCTCGCCTGTTCAACCACAAAATACACCCTGCGGCTCGACAAATACGCCTCAAAAGGCGACCGCGTATTCCGCGTTCATAATGCCGCCATTACTTTTGTCGATAGTCCCTTCGAACCGCGCGTGGCGGTAAGTGGGGAAGTGCAGCTTTTGCAAGGCGAACCTGCGCGCATTCGTTTTGCGACCGCAGACCCTCGCTTCGCCGAAGCACTTTGTGTGGAAGTTGAAGGGGTAACGGTCGAAGCAGCGCGAACGAAAGCGTTGGAAAAAGCCGAGGTTCATGAACATATAGGGCGTTTTGGAAACACACCCTTTGTACTTGACGTGCTCGATATCGAGTTAGGGGAAAACGTCGGGCTGGGGTTTTCGCAGCTACATCGCTTGCGCGCAGAAGCACTCGAAAAGCTCCAAGAAGCAATTCTCGCCCCTTACAAGGCTCGGAAGCTTTCTCGTATTGAAGCACGAGAGTTGCTTGCACCCGTTGTGCATAAGGGCTGTTCTGTGGTCGCGTGGGCAACAAACCCTGCGTGTGCGCGCGCAGCAAAACGTGCTGGTGCCGAAGAAATTTATGTGCCCGTATTGCATTACAAGCGCGGTCAGGCATCAATTGCTGGGCAGGCTTCTGAAACGGCTGCTTCAAGCGGGTATCCCAAACAGTGCATAATGGCGTTGCCGAGCGTTGCTCATGATTTTATTGAAGGAACACGCGAATTTGAACAAGGGGTTGATTACGCGGAATATTTCAAACCCGAAAAACCTCTTTTCGTTGACAATGTGGGGCAACTTTTGCAGGGAGCTCGCGAAGGTGCCCTCGTTGAAGTGGGGTCGCATATTCCAGCACTCAATCCATTGGCGTTGCAAACTATGGCTCATTTGGGGGCAAGTCGAGTGTGGCTTTCGCCAGAACTTACCCTTGAACAAATTGCTGCACTCGGGAAAGATTCTCCGGTTTCCCTTGGGTTGACCATAATCGGGTTCCAAGAACTAATGGTGACCGAACACTGTTTATTGATGAGCCAAGGGCCTTGTGATGAAGATTGTCAGAACTGTGCGCGCCGTAAAAGCCCTCACCATTTAAAGGACAGAATGGATTACAAGTTGCCGGTTATTACTGATAGCCTCGGGCGTAGCCGCTTGTATAACGCGGTCTGTTTGGATGTTGCCCACAGTGCACCAGAACTCATTCGCGCTGGCATAACATCTTTCATGGTGGATACAACTTTGATGAATGTGGAAGAAGCGACGAAAGCAGTTACGCGTGCGGTGCGTGCTCGCGACATCGCTTTGCGCAATGCCGATGCTGTCGGGAAAACGAAAGAAACCACTACCGGCCGCCTCTTTAAAGGTATCAATTAGGTTGGTTATCCCTCTGTCATTCTGAGGCACAGCTCCCTGTCATTCTGAGGCGCAGCCGAAGAATCTATGGATCCTTCGCTTTCGCTCGACGCTCCTATAAGTCAAGTTTCTTGTTTTTTGGGATTATGCTGCAAACTCCCAGGAAGCCAAATCTGCTTTTAAGACACAGAATACTTCTCTTGCAAGGTAGCGTTTAAGCGCGCGAATGGC
>Ga0209755_10000365_pt1 | contig 85269 bp, 68 predicted proteins | sample TergutCo191P1_FD_187301 | JGI IMG/M metagenome (GOLD analysis project Ga0209755, IMG submission 187301) | Cornitermes sp. P1 segment gut microbial communities from Petit-Saut dam, French Guiana - Co191P1 (SPAdes) (version 2) | ecosystem: Host-associated > Arthropoda: Insects > Digestive system...
TTGTTACTGAATAGTGTGTATGCAAAACAATCATTTTGAAACTCGCGGTCAACTTGCCAATCATCATTTGGATAAAGAAATTGGTCTCGGTCGTTAAGCCAATCCGCCGGAATTATCTTCCTGACGGCATAGTAAATACAGGATTCTATCAAATTATCCTTCGTTATCTGCCAATTGTGGTTATCGGCAGGAACTTTCATGTGCGGTTCTCCAAATCGAACTAATCTTTGATTTTGAAAATCACTTCCGACGCCTATGATTGTTGCGATTGATTTGGAGTTTGAAGTTCTATATGTTTTTACCCAGTTATTTATAAGCTTGACATTGTCGTACGTACAAAGAGTTTTGTTCCCAATAAACTTTTTATTTTCGTCATAAACATCAGCAGAAATATATTCAAAATCTTCTTTAATACCTGTATCCCAAATTTGAAAACCAATTGGGAAATCACCAACCACATTGTCAAAAGTATTTGCTGGAACCAAAAAAATTTTTTTGAGGGACGCTCGGAAAAACTGTCGAAAAACTTGAAACCGTGGTGCTTGCAAATTTTTCAATTTTGAAAAATCTGCTATAATACCGTTTGGAATTTCACAATAAATTCTCGTTAGAAACTGAATGTACAGTTCACGCTTGGTATAACCCATTAAATTGGAATATTTTATATGAATGGCAGATTCTGCAACGCCCGCTCTTCCTTCGCCCTTTCGATTATCCGCTTCAGCATAGGGTGGATTTATATAAATAACCAATTTTTTGCGTTTTTCTTCGTCATTGATAATATCTAACAGGCCCTTCGGCAGTTTATTAAAGCTGTCATTCAAAAAATCAAACTGGAATACGTGGTCTTCAAGCAGGTTTGCCCCATTTTTAATACGATCTTTCATTACATCGACATCTGCTTTATCAAGCGTCGAGGCCCAAATATTGTATTTATTGGTCAATCCTGCAAGCAAATTACCGGTTCCTGCTGCGCAATCCCATACATAGTATTCGTCCTGCCAGTCTTCCCCTAAAACGTCTGCGATGTACTTCTGCGAAAGCTCTACCCAAATTTTAGGCGTAAAGAAAGACCCTTTTCGTTCCCGCACATCTTGCGGTACGAGTAAATCCCGGCGGTTTACTATGTAGTCCCAGTATTCTTCAAGAGGTGGACGTTTGTATTTGGCCCAAAATTGCGTGTGTGCCTTTTGTTTGTCTTTAAAGTCTGTTCGCATAAACTCAAGCATTCCGGAACGGCCGATTCCCTTATTCACTTCATACTCGTTGTATTTTAGGAGAACATATAACTTGTCTTTCAGGGTTTTGTTCTCGTCAGATAACAAATCTGCCAAATAGAAGTCTCCGTCAATTATCCCATCTTTCTTTACAAATTCCCAGTCTACCCTGATGCTTGGTTTTACCGCTTCGAGCCATTTATTGTAAATGCTGATAAAATTATTCTTATTGATGCTGATTTTTGTTGTTTCTGTTTTACCAAGAACAAAGTTTTCGCGGATAAATTGTATCAGTTCTTTTTCATCTTTTTCAAAATCAAAAATATAAATTTCATGCGATGTATCATTGTCGATGATTTTATTTATATATGCTTCAACCTTTTTAAACTCTTTCGTTTCGCGGTCGGAGGGCGGAACTTTCCAGTTTAAGTCGCTCAAATTAAAAATGTCATGAAAGTTAGCGTAGCGCACAAAGGCAATTTTTGCGTTGTCGAAGCAACCAAGAAACGGCGGGGGCGGGATTTTGTCGAATGTCCGCGCCTTGCCGATGGTTAGTACAAGCTGCGTAAGCATCTCCGGGATGCCGTCGGGCTTAACCTTAGCCTCAGCCCACAGCAGATATTCGTCATTAAAATCAAGTGCATTGTTCGAGCGTTTGAACTTCACAGCGAAGTCAATGGAACCGACGATCCGAGTACAGTTGAATTTCTCGAAAAAATCGGCGCCTACCCTATTTTTCAGCTCTTCTTCGCGTATTTTAGTATATTTCATGGTCTTATCCTTGCCTTAAAAACCTCTCTGATTCCTATAAAATATACGATATGCCAATCCACAATAGCAACTTTTTTATTATTTTTTAACATAACTTATTTAAAATCAACATATTAGGCTCTATTTTTTAAAAAATCACTATCAATCGCCATCAAACAACCCCCGTATTCCCGATACCAGCGCGTTTAAGCTGCGCGGGACGTTGTTTTAGAGGGGTGGTGCGGGGCGCGATAGCGTCTAATCTTCTGCCTTGCCCTCCTCGCGCAGATAGCGTATATTCCGTTCTAGTTCCGCCGTCAGTTCCTCTTCTGTGGGCAGGATTAATTTGTACTTTGACGCGAAGAGTTGGCGGTTATCTGAGAGTACGGAGTATTTTACCACCGTTTCTTCCTTGTCTGCGCAGAGGATTATTCCTATGGTTGGGTTATCGTCCGGTCCGCGTTTCAGGTCGTCGAACATGCGCACGTACATGTCTATTTGACCGATGTCTTGATGGGTCAATTTTTGCGTTTTCAGGTCAATGCGGACGCTCCATCCCTGCGCCCGTGTTTCATTCAGGTAGTATTCGCGGCTTTTCTCGCTGTCCAAGCGCATAATCAGGCGTAGGTGGGACCAACTCATTTCTCTACACAGTGTGTAGAGAAATCCATCGCTTGGCCAAATGAGATAAAATTGCCTGAAATTCCATAAATTGGCGACAGAAAAGCCCTTGCCGAGCGTATCGCTAAGGTAGCGGGACAGGTTGACGAGCAGATGATCGCCGTAATTCGCCCGTTCTCTGCCATGCTGCTCCTGCTCAAAAATCCGCCTGCCAATATGCCAATATGTCTCCACCATTGCGGATTTAACTGCGGTATGTGCTTTTTTACGCCCTTCCGCCAATATTTGGGAAATATCTGCAAAAAAGCGTTTTTCATTTTCGGAGGGTACAACAGTACCTTGATTGCTTTTGGCCGGTATTGCCATAACAAACACCATCCTTACCAAGAGATATTTGTCCCCACGGTCATGTGCATATCACACAAACCGATTCAACGATTATAACATACATTAACGATTATAACATACATTAACGATTATAACATACATTATGGCAACAAAAAGGTCAATACTTCCGCTGCATAATCCTAATTGCGCCTAACGGTGTCTGAGTCCATAAGTCCTTGATAATACTACTGAAACTCACATAATCCCTCATTGGGCATCCTCACTGTACTCGTCCCTCACCTCCCCGGCGTCCTCCGTGACCGTTGTGAACTCCGTCTCTTCGGCCTCTTCGGGTCCAAGCCATTTGGGTTGGATTCTCTTTTCACGCTTTACATCCACGCCGAGCTTGCGCAGCATATCTACCTGTCTGGTCAGGCTGCCCGGGCCGTCGTTGAGTTTACTGCGCGCGTTGTCGTAATGCTTTCTTGCGTTACTCAGGCTTTCGTTGATTTTGTCCATGTCATTGAGAAAGCCTACAAATTTTTCGTACAGCTTCAGGCCGCGGTCCATCACGTCCTGCACATTCAGCACCTGCTCTTTCTGTTTCCACAGCATATCTACTATGCGTACAATGTAGAGCAGGGTGGTGGGGCTGACGAAGAGTATCTTCTTTTCGTATGCGTAGGACCACAGATCTCTGTCGTGGTGGAGCGCGGTGAGCAGCGCCGGTTCTATGGGTACGAACATTACCACGAAGTCCGGCGTTTTCATTTCCGGCAGGCGGTGGTAGCCCGCCTCCGCCAGCTCTTTTACGCGCCTGCGGATGTTGCTTATGTGCCGGTCAAGCGCCTTGCCGCGTTCCTCTTCGCTCGCCGCGTTCACGTAATCGTAATATGCGTTTAGAGAGACTTTGGAGTCTATAACGAGGCTGCGGTTATCAGAAGGCAGGTTTACGATCACGTCTGTGCGCACGTTTCTCCGGCTTTCTCCGGTGTCAATTTCCGCGACCGCGAAGTTTTGTTGAAAGCTGAATTGCTCGCCTTCGCGCAGCCCGGCTTTTTCCAGCAGGTCAAGCAAAATGAATTCGCCCCAATCCCCCTGAACTTTCGTAGAGCCGCGCAGTGTGAGGGTGAGATTCTCCGCCTTTTCGCTCATATCCCGGCTTTGGTCGTTGAGCAGCTTGATCATGGTTGTGAGCTTGGTGGCGTCTTCTTTGGAATCTTTCTGCGCGTCCTCGACCCTTTTTTTGAACTCTTCGATATCCTTTTTGAGCGGGTTGACGATTGGGTTGAGCTCTTTCTGGAGACCTTCGGAAAAGGTTTTCGATTTTTCGTCCAAAATCTCAGCCGCGATGTTTTTAAATACCGTTTTTATATGCTCCTGTATGGCTTCGATTTCCGATTTCTGGCTCTCTAACTTATGGTTGGACGCGTCCAGTTTCGCCTGAAGCACGGCAGCCGCTTTTTCCAGGTCGTTAATTTTTGCCTGTTTTTCAGCGGCCTGCCCATCCGCCTTATCCTTATCGCTACGGGCGGCGCGTTCGCTCTCTTTGGCGGATTCACAGAGCGTGTTCAAGCGGCTTTGCTCGATGGCAAGCGCCTTGTTTTCGCCGGTAAGCTCCTCTATCTTCGCCGCTAACCGTGACGTCTCCGCCGTTCTGGCAGCGATTTCCGACTCCGTAACGGCGAGTTTCCGCAGTACATCATTGTAGTCAGGCGGTACGGAGCGGCCCGCGCCGTTTTTTCTGCCTGTCAGCACTACTGCGGCTATTATTGCTGCCGTGCATACAACAACCGCAATGATCGCGAATATGTCCATATTTTCCTCCAGTATGACTATTTGCGCATTTTTTATTCCGATTAGGCCCCTGTCAGGCTTTTATCTTTCTACAATATAATTTTTGCGTACGACAGAATTGGTCGCATACGAAAAAAATTTAAGGGGAAAGGGCTGGCCTCGAGAAGAGATGTTGCGAGGCTGGCGTAATGCGTCATAATATACGATGGAAATGATAAGACGGGCAACCCGTTGTTGCCCGCCCATCCAATAAACGCATCACTCCTGTTTGAAGTTGTCTATCGCCTCGCCTTGCTGCTCCAGGGCGTGCTGGGCATCTTAACGGTTGAGGCGGAGTGAATTCTTCTTCGGGTACTGCCCGACTGTCTTGGCGCCGATACCGCTTGCCACCTCGACCGCTCTGTAAGGTCGTTGGCCCGCCCCCGCAGGGCGTACAGGAAAACGTCTTCGGGGTTGAACCTTATTGCCTCGGTGCAATCGTTTATCAGGTCGTCGTACCGGCCTGTATGGTAGTAAGCCAGCGCCCGCGATGTGTACAGTATGGCGTCTTCAGGGTTGAGCTTTATCGCTTCGGTGTAATCGCTTATCGCGTCGTCGTACCGTTTCAAGTCTAAGTAAGCCATTCCCCGGTTGTGGTAGTAGGCGTCAACGGGGCTTGGAGAGCGTTTTATGGCCTCGTCATATTGACTGACGGCAGACTCGTACTCGCATATGGCGTAGCATATACGGCCCATAAGGTGGTAGGCGTCGTGGCAATCCGGATCAACCTCTATCGCCGAGCGGCAAAGGTCTGCGGCGATGTTGTAACGCTCTGCTTTGTAGCAGGAATACGCCCAAAGATTATAGTAACTGATCTCATTGGGATTGAGCCTTATGGCTGCCTGAAAATCACGGTCGGACGCGCCGTAGTTTTTTAAGTCGTAGTAGACCATAGCGCGACCGGCAAAGGCTTTATCATTACGCGGGTTGAGGCGGATCGCCCCGGAAAACGACGCAACCGCTACATCATGATCGCCGCTCTTAAAACTCTCTGCCCCGCGCTCAAGAAGCGCCTCATCAGCCGCAGGCGGGTACTCTCTCATGTTTACGCTCATATCACAGACCCCTCTTCTTTTAATGTTTATGGGACACCTCATCTCACCGTTATATATCAAAGAATAATTATCTGTTGCAATCACCGGTTAATATGATCAAGGTCTTTCAAACCGCTCTGTATTGCCTGCACCGCTCACAGGAAATTCCGATTTACCCATGCTTTTAATATAGCACAAAATTTCCAAAAAATCAAGCCTTTTTTTTACTATTTTTACCGCTAAAAAAACCGGAAACAGATTATTGTCATATTTACAAATGAAACATTACGGGCGCTTGATGTATATGCGATTTGTTGCAAAAAAAATGACGTACGCACGGTGTATTTCCTATAGATGATTACGATATAGTGGCTGGAAGTATTGCGTAAAAAATAATAAAAAAAACGCCCTTCCCCGCCGAGACCTCAGCCGCAGCCGGTCAGCGCCGGCAGCCACACCCTGATACTCTTCATCATCTGGATTATAAATCCCACGATTAAATATTATGCCGGTACCGTCCGGCGACTGCGCGACAGCCGTGATTCCAAACGGCACCGGCATAATATTTAATCGTGTCTTTAATAATATATTTTAGCGTATGGCGCGTGGTAATAATTAAATTATATATTGGGGGATAGTCCCCCAAATGGCGCTAATGCAGATAATTATCGCCGTAAAACTCGAATTTCGCGCATTGACCGGTGGATGATGGGCCCAAAAAAGTATCTCGGACAGCACTTTCTGACCGCCCCGGCGTACGCAGCCCGGGCCGCCGCCGCCGTACCCGCAGAGGCGGGGGAGCGCGTGCTTGAGGTCGGGCCGGGGCGCGGGGCGCTGAGCGTCCACCTGCTGGAAAGGTTTCCGGGGATGCATTTGGTGGAGGTAGACGGGGACACGGTCGAGGCGTTGAGGGGCAAACTGGGGGATGGGGATTACCGCATCCACCATGAGGATGTGATGGGGTTTGATTTCGGGAAAGCCGGGTTTCCGCTTCACGTTGCCGGGAACCTGCCGTACAACATCGGGGCCCTTATTATAAAGAAGACGCTGATGTACGCGCCGCAGGTGGTGTCTTGCACGTTCATGGTGCAGAAGGAGGTGGCGATGCGGATCGTCTCGTCGCCGCACAGCAGGCAGAACGGGTGGCTGTCTATATTTTGCCAGTTCTTCGGGGCGGCGAAGCTGTTGTTCAACGTCCCGCCCGGCGCGTTTTTCCCCCGCCCCAATGTCGATTCATCGGTATTTCAGATTATTGTTGACAAAGATGTTGATACAAAACTGGAGCGCGGGCAGTGGGAGGATTTTTTCTCGTTTGTGGACAGCGGGTTCTCCATGAGGCGCAAGCAGCTGGCCAAGATAATGTCGCTGAAGCTGGGGCGGGATAAGGAGTTTTACGGGGATACCCTCGTACAAATGGGGATGGACGGGGCCGTGAGGCCGGAGGATCTGGGCACTGGTGAGTGGCTTGATTTTTACAGGCGGGTGAACGCTAAATGACAAAACGGTTACCGATCATACTCGCGTTGACAATAATTGCCGTTATCAATACAGATGCCGCCGCGCAGCGCTTCCCGCCGGAGCTTACCTATCCCCGCGCCGTTGAGGAAGAGGGGGATGATGATGGTACCGGTGCGGGTATCAACACGGGCGCCGAAGCTGATTCCGCCTCCATAAGCCAACGCGATATCCACATCTCCGTCGATCAGGCCGTTTTCGACAAATCGTACACCGGCATCAACAACTTTGTCTACTCGCACTCTTTCGGCAATGTATCCCTGGAGCAGGGGCTGTGGTACGAGCTGCGCCGCGACCGCCTTCAGCACAACCGGCACTACATAAATGCGTCGGGGTCGCTGGCATGGCAATTGTCCAGCCACGGCTGGCTCACCCCCGGCCTCGACTGGACGCCCATAGCGCAATATTCGAGCGACCGCGGCGGGCGCAACGCGCTGTCGACCATCGACATCGGCCCCACGGCGGGGTTCAGCGCGGCGGGGGTACCCGTTAATTTGCGGGCCGGCATTTCGGGCCGGCGGGTTGACTCGCTGGCGGGGCGGTTTACGGTCGGCGACTACCGCAGCAGCGTAGGGGCTTACGGGGCGTTTCAGCTTGGGTCTTACGAAGACCAGCTGCCGTTCGCCCCCGTCTACTTTTACGCGGACGGCTTAGGGCGGCGGATCGAGGGGGCGGGCATGGCCTCCGTAACCAGTTCCGCGCTCGGCGCCCTCCAGGTGGGCGAGAGGGACAGCCTGTTCATGTACGGCGATTTCACCCTGTTCAACGGGCGCGAGGGGTATCTTGAGGGCAGCGCCGACAGCCGGGCCGCGCTCTTCACCGAGACGCCGTGGCGCGTGGAGCGCACCGTTACCGCCACTGCGGGGTACAAGGCCGGGCCCATATTCATAGTTACCCCGTCGGCCTACTACTCCGTTAGCGAGAACCGGCTCGAATTTTTGGACGACGGCCGCCGGCGCGACGAGAAGACCATCCGCCAGACGCTTTCGGGCGCGCTGTCTACAGACTCGGCCGCCGGGCTCTGCTACAGCGGCGCGATGACCTTCGAGTGGCGCGGGCACGACAAGCTCTTCGGCAAGAATATGGCCGAGGTGTGGACCGCCGCCAACGACGACAGCCTGAAGGTCAACCTGTGGGACTACTCGTCGTTCGACCCGCGCACCGCCCACCGCGTCGTTCTGCGGCTCTCGGAAGCGTACCGCCTAAAGTACGATTTCAGCCTCTCGCGCTTCCTCACCGAGTACCCGAACTTCTACATAAGCGGGCGCGACACGGTAACCAACAGCGACGACAGCGACCGCCGCACCCGCTCTCAGAGGCTCGCGCTGGAGTACAAAAACGACAGCACCTTTAGAGCGGAAGCGTTTGGGGAGTTTATAGATTACGACCTCGTGTTCCTCAAACAGGCGAAAAGCAGCAGCAACCGCACCGACAACACGCAGCGGGTGGGCGTTATCGTAGAGTGGGCGCCGGCAAACGAGCTGCTAATCACCGAGGCGCTCTCGGCGGAGGCAAAGGCCGGCAAGTTCCACTTCCCGGCGTTCCACCAGAAGGCGCTGCAGCGGCCCCGCTACTCACGCGCCGTAAACTCGCTCTTCGCCGCCGAGTGGCAGGCCACGCCGCTTGCAGGGCTCAGCTGCAAATGGAACATCAAATTCTCCGATTACGGATACTGGTACGGCCGGGAGTATATGGTGGAGGAGCTGGCCAACGACAGTACGGCGCGGACCGGGTACTACGCCATCGCGAGCAAGTCGGTTTATTACACGACGGACCTGGCGGTGCGGCTCAGCCCGGGGACGGCTATAATCGAGGCGGGAAACGCAATTACCGTCGCGCGAGACCGGAATTACCGTGACGGAAATTATATTCTAAGTAATGAGGACGGGTACTCGGTAAAGCCGTACATCAACGCGGCGGTAAGGATAAGGGGTATGGCGGAGGTCAGCGCGCAACTTAGCCGGACATTCGTGGTTGGGAACGACGCGCTTGGCTACTGGGACTTCAGGCTGCAGGCGGAAGGGGGATTTTGATGGTCGGTATAAATCAGAGAAAAGTCGGGAGAACTCGGCGCAGAGTCGGGATAAATCCCAAAAAAGTCGGTACAAATCGCCAAAAGGTCGGGATAACCGTATGATCAACACTATTAAAAAATCAGCCGCAGCGGCAGCCGCATCATTATTGATATGCCTGCTATGCCCCGCCTGCTCGATCTTCGACATGAAGACCCCGGAGGCCCCGCTTACCAGCACGGTCATCGAGGACGAGCTCAACATCGGCGACATCATCCGCATCGCCCGCGAGTCTGCCGTCAATATGGACTACCGGGACTACTTCACGGAGAGCGCCACATTCGAGTACACGCTCTTCCGCCGCATAGAGGGGCGCGAGCCCGTCGTCCAGATGCTCAACCGGCTGCGCACGCAGGCGTCGCTGGTGCAGTGGCAGGCCGAGAGGGCGAACAAGAGGTTCGAGGGCAACAGGCAGATCGTCGAGAACGTGCCGTACACCGTCTACTTCGGCGGGCGGCAGGTCTGCACGGGCAGGGCCGACTTCCACTTTGTAAGGGAGCCGGACTGGGTCATAAGCTACTGGAAGGACGTGCCCGATGGCAACGCGCCGTTTTTCGAACCCTGACCCCCGCAAAAAGCGGGTGCCCGCCGCAGCCCTGCCGGCAGCTCTCACGCTGACGCTTGCGCTTTTGGCCGCGATATCCTGCGACACCCTGTTCTTCCCGCCCACCGGCTTCCCGGAGGAGGGCCCGAACATCCGCTCCACCCCGCGCGGCACCATAGAGCACCTGTTCCGCGCCTACGAGGACAAACGGATCGACCTGTTCACCGAACTGCTGCCGCAAAACGGGACGTACCGCTTCTTCATCTCCCCCGACTACTCGGACGCCTACGCCGCATCGCACCCAACAGACGCCATAATCGCCAGAATCGAGGAGACCGACAATTACCAATACGTCAGGCCGGGGAACTACTACTATTGGGGGCAGGCGAGCGAGCTGGCCAAGCACCGGCGCCTGTTCAGCATGGCCGACCAGATAGAATTCACGGAGTACCCCATCATCGACGAGAGGGACTTCCGCTACCGATTAAACGGGGACGACACCACGCACGTGGAGGTCAGGATGACATCCGGCGAGCTCTGCATAGGGTTCCGCGATACGCTCTACTGCACCCAGAAGGAGGGGCAGATGCAGGTGTTCCTGCTCGAACGGGAAGCAGACAGGCGCACGGGAGACAGGCTCTGGGTCATAAAAGACTGGTTCGATCTGAACACCATCTGACGCCCGCGCCGCTTTCCAGCCTTCTTTACGGACCATACAGACCCCATTAACACGATTTTCAACTTTTTCCATTATTTTATAGACATTAAGGCGGCAATAATATATTATATAATATACGGGGGTACGAAACCGCCCATTAGATCCGCAGAACTTCCGCATTTCAGATAAGCGGCATTATTGCCATAATCTTGATCATTTACCGATATCCTGAACGAAAGGGGATTGGGTTCAATGCTAAATAACGTCAAGATCGCGCCTAAACTTATAGCAGGTTTTATGGTCATTTCAACCGTTGCCGCATTTGTCGGGATTATGGGCATCAGCAGCACGGGTAAGCTGGAAAAGATCGTCAACAGGATGTACGAGGAGAGGCTCGCCGCGGTCAGCGCGGTCGACGACATCGCGCTCGAACTGTCGAATATGCGCATGGCCCTCTACTCTATGCCGCTCTACGACGACTCGATCAGAAAGCGAATGAACGCGGAGTTCGCCGACGATATGGTGAAGTGCGAGAAAAACTTTGTGACCATAGATAAGCTAATGACTACGCCGGAGGGACGGAACCTTGTAGCCAAGCTGCGGAAAGACTACACGGAGTTCCTGCGCCTGAAAGTAATCGCGGTCGATGAGATATACAAGCACGCGGTAGTAGTTGACCCCGCCATCCACAAAGTGCTTAACGACGTGAGGATCCCCGCCTACGCGGCCGCCAGCGACGTGGAAGAGATAGCCGACCTTATAGACCAGTACGCCAGATCAGAGTGGGACTACAGCACGCAGGTCTACAACAATATATTCTTACTGCTCACGCTCCTCACGGCAGGCGGCGCGCTCATTGGCATCATCATGGGCTCTCTCCTCGCCCGCAGCATAAGCAAACCGCTCAGCACCGCCATACATATGCTCCACGAACTGCGCAAAGGCCGCCTCAGCCGGCGCCTGCACATGAAGCGCCGCGACGAAATCGGCGATATGGCCGACACAATGGACGAATTCGCCGACGAACTGCAGCACGTGGTAGTCGCCGCCATGAAACAGATATCCAACGGCGACCTCTCCGCCCAAATCACCGTATCCGACCCGGAAGACGAAATAAGCCCGGCCCTCAAAGAGACAATAGAAACCCTGCACTCCCTAATAATGGACGACGGCGGCAGGGTACTCTCCGCCGCGGCCCACAAAGACCTGACGCAGCACCTCCAAAAAGAGTACAAGGGCGAATTCGCGCGTATGGCGAGAAACATCAACACCGTGGTGAGCAACCTCAACGAGGCCATGAGCCAGGTAGGCGAAGCCGTGGCCCAGGTATCATGCGCAAGCGGCGAAATCTCCAGCGGGTCGCAGTCGCTCGCCGAAAGCTCAAACGTGCAGGCAAGCTCGCTCCAGGAAGTATCGTCAAGCCTCGAAGAGATGTCGTCTATGACCAAACAGAACGCCGAGAACTCCAATCAGGCAAAAGCGCTCGTAACGGAGGTCAACAACTCCATATGCGAGGCCAACGGCGCGATGAAACGCATGGGCGAAGCGATACAGCAGATAAAAATGTCGTCCGACAACACCGCAAAAATCCTCAAAACCATAGACGACATAGCGTTCCAGACCAACCTGCTCGCCCTAAACGCTGCGGTGGAAGCCGCCCGCGCGGGCGATACGGGAAAAGGGTTCGCAGTAGTAGCCGAAGAGGTCCGCAACCTCGCCATGCGCTCCGCCGAAGCCTCCAAAAACACCGCCGAAATGATCGAAGAGTCCGTAAAAAGCGCCGACAGCGGCGTGAGACTCACCGAAGACGTGGCCGAAGCGCTCAATAAAACTGTAGAACGCGCAGAGAAGGTAAACAGCCTCATAGTAGAAATCGCCACAGCCTCCAACGAACAGGCTATCGGCATAGAACAGGTCAACACCGCGGTCTCCGCGATGAACCAGACCACACAGCAAAACGCGGCCAACTCTGAAGAATCGGCCAGCGCAGCCGAAGAACTGTCAAGCCAGGCCGCAGAACTCGCAAACATGGTAAACACATTCACCCTTAACCCGTCAAACGTACCGTAGCTCCCGGCCGCACCATCCGGCGGATAGTTCCTGTTTTCCGGCGGCGGTTGGGCGACCATTTTGTAAAAGTGAAATATTTTCTTGCTTTTCCGCTGTTTTTTTCGTATATTATAGGTACAGGCTTCGGTGACACGGTGAATCTTCCGGCCGTAGGACGCTCAAGGAGCGGATCGCTATGTGGGGGAACGGGAAGTCCCCACCCGAAGCCTATTTTTTTATAACCTTTCCCGCTTTCAATGTATCACCAATCGCCTTTCTATTCGTTTTTCTCAGAGATGTTAAAAACAATCCCCTGCCGGTTCCTGTTGCTTTAACCGCGGCGTGGTAGATTCTGTCGCCTGTTTCAATAAATACAAGCGTGTTTTCGCCCCCCTTATGCTCCCGCCGGCCTCAATGAAACATCTCGCTGTCGCTGCATCCGCAAGTACCATAACCGCCCCCGTACCCAAATATACAATTTCCGGGAGCCGATGTCAAATTTTTGTTAAAGAAATGCAGTAAGTGTATGTCGGGGAGCTTTAGGCAACTCCTGCCTGTCAGGCGCTACTTCGATGCCCCAACAAATATCCCGCTCGACAAAAACACCCCGACAAACGGGTATGCCTCCCAGCCGGATGATTCATTATTGCGGTTGCGGTACATTGTCGAGCCTGCCCGTATCTCCATATCAACGCTGTATCTGCGGTATGACGCGGAGGCCCAGAGCGACAGTTCGTCTTCAACTGTGCCGTAGGGCACCGGGTCGCCGCTGGTGCCGAATATGTTTGGAAAGCGGTAGTTTATCCCCCGTTCGCCGCTGCGCCTCAGCCAGAAGTTTATGCCAGCGGAGAGTGTATCGCCGTAAACGCAAAATTTCCTGCCGGCTTTCCCCCACAGCAATTCCGAATCGGGGCCTATCGGGGAGCCTATGAAGTTGTTGTTGTAGAGGTACTGTTTCGCCAGTATGCGGTGATTGTAGACGTACGTGTTTACCCGCCCGCCCTCGATAAATCCGTACCAGTTACCGGCATCTTTCAGGCGCAGCCCCGCCATCCACGCCAGGCTGTTTTGCGCCGATTGCGACAGAGAGTCGCCGTGCGCCTGAAAATCGTCAACCAACAGCTCGCCGTATATCTCTATGGGCAGTTTGTAGATTTTGCAGTACGCGTCAATTGACCCCTGCGAGTTCTGGCCGTCGTTGCCGTAGCCGTGCGTATCGGTCATCTGCCCGTAGTGGAAGATGTAGAACGGGAAGAGATAGCGTATATCCCAAGACCGCCCCGCGCCCACGTACAGCATAGACTGGCTGACGGCGAAACCGTATCCCGGCCTGCCGTATTCAAGGCGCGACGCTGAGATGTAGCGGTGCGTTATCGCGCCGGGATTTACAGTATTGTTCGTTATGGAGTTCAGCTGGGCTGCCAGCCCGCGCAAAACGAACGGGCCGAGGCTGTATTGCTGATACAGGCCGGTGAACCCCTCATTATAATCGGACAGCAGGAGCCCGCCCAGCTCAAGCGGCCCCCAGTTGTACCGGTCCTTGCCGAACCCGAAACGGAAGCGCTCGTTTGGCGTGTAGTGGGCGACAATCCTGTCGGGATCGTAAACGAAGCCGGGGTCATTCGCGGCGCCCGCTTTGACGCTCGTCCAACCGGCGTCAAGCACGCGGCTGCCGGGGGCGTCGAGGCGTATCCTGAAGTTGAAGTCGATATCATGAAAGTTTATAGAATCCGCAAAGTGCAGCAGCCAGCGGTTGTTTACAAGCGATGTATCGTCCGAATAGTGGTAACGGTTCGAGAACCGCAGCGTGATGTTGTGGACATCCCACAGCGGGGAGACCTGCGGCGTTGACAGGCGGTAATACATGCCGCTATCGGCATCAAACGAGCGGAAGCTGTGGTCGTCAAGCGGTATCGGGGAGGCCGGTATAGCGGTTATGGCCGTCAACGTCATTAATAATATCCGCAGTATTAACGGTATCGACGGTGTTGATGATATTCGCCGCGTCATTTTACGTATCCCGTAACAAGAAAATCCTCACCGAACGATTGATGCGTAACGTTTTTCATGCTGATGCCGCCGTCAATCGGCAATCCCTCCGAAAAAGCCAAACCGTCCTTACCTCCGCCCAAAATTTTGTTTCCGTAGAACAGGTACAGCTTGTTGACAAACCCGCCCTCCAAAAATGCCGACGCGAGGCGCTGCCCGCCTTCGACCAGAATGCTGTTTATCCCCCCGGCGTACGCCATATCGAGGAAGGTGTTGATGCTATTGATATCATCGTTTGTACCCGTATACCAATATTCGACGGGAGCGTGGCCGGGGCGCGCCCCTTCAGGATGCGGGATTTCTTGTGGGGAGAGATATTCTGCCGCTTGGCTCGTCCCCCCGGTATGCGGTGATTCCTTTGGGCTGCGCGCTTCCCCCTTTATGACGACGATGCTCCTCGCTTCGCCGGAGTTTGTCCAAAAGTAGCTCTTTTGGGGGATATCCGCGCCCGATGAAAAGACGATACGCGCCGGGTAGTACGTTTTCCCGCACCGAGCCGTCAGTTTGGGGTCGTCGCAGAGCAGCGTATTTTTGCCTACGGCTACTGCGGCGTGGCGCCGCCGTATCTCCTGCACCTCGCGCCGGGCCGCCGGGGAGGTTATCCACTTGGACCCGCTCCGGCAGTCGGCTATCCGCCCGTCCAACGTCATAGCCAGCTTAAGCGCTATCCACGGGCGCTTTTTGGTGATTGCCCAAAAAAAGTCCTCATTAACCAGTTCGGCCTCTTTGGCGAGCAGGCCCGTCTGTATCTCGATCCCGTGCGCTCTCAGGCGGCGCAGGCCCTTGCCGCTTACCTGCGGGTTGGGGTCTCTGGCCGCGGTTACGACTCTGGCTATTCCGGCCTCTATTATGCCGTCGGCGCAGGGCGGGGTTTTCCCGAAGTGGGCGCAGGGCTCCAGCGTGACGTACATGGTGGCCCCCCTCGCCGCCGCGCCGGCCTTCCTGAGTGCGCGCCTCTCGGCGTGGGGCCCGCCGTATACGTCGGTGGCCCCCTCGCCGATTACGCCCCCCCCCGCGTCGACGACAACGGCGCCCACGGCGGGGTTGGGGAAGGTTGTCCCCTTGGCCTTTTGGGCAAGCGATAGTGCCCGCCGCATGAAGATTTTATCGGTCTCTGTGAATCCCATCACCTAAATATAACAAATGGGACGGGGGGCTGGAAATATCGGCAAGTATTGATTTTGTTTTATTCTTTTGTTTTTGTCGGCATATTTAGTATATTTTCTACCATGAAGAAAATTAACTCCGAGACCCAGCTATATACCGAATTGGCCCGCCGGGGCGACCCGACGGCGTTCTACGCACTGCTCCACGAGCACATCCGCAGCCTGTACGTACTGCTGCGCTCACAGGGCAAAAACCACGAAACGGCGCTTACGGACGCCTCCAAGACGGTGGAGACCCTATACGGGCGGTTCACCACGCGGCCTCCGGGCAACCCTGTGCGGTGGTTCGCCGGAGCCTGCAAGGTTCGCAAGTTCGACGCCGGCGCGGCGGGCGTCGCCGTGTCGCTGACCGAGGCCGAGGAGTACGATAAGGCTGTCACCCTCGCCCTCCACAGGTACTACAGCGACCGGCTTGACCGCGGAAGCGACTCTCAGGGCAACCTTAAGAGCGAACACCCCTTCCTGCCCTATATCGTCGGCGCCATATTCGCCGCTGGGCTGGCGGCGTTCCTGTTTTTCTCGGAGGCGGCCTTCTCCGTCTCCTTCGGGCGGTTCGGCAGCCAGCATGTCGTGTCGTTCCCCAAGATCGCGGAGAGCCTGTGGAGCATGAGCGGCCTCGTACGCGCCGGCGACAACGACAACCATGACGGCAAGGCGACGGAACACCCGGCCACGGAGCCCGCGGACAGCAAATGAGCGAGCCGGTAATAATATCCGTAGGCGGCGGCAAGGGTGGGGTGGGCAAAAGCACGGTAAGCTCCAACCTCGGCGCCGCCCTCGTGCGCTCCGGATACTCGGTCGGCTACATAGACGCCGACCTCGGCGGCGCAAACCTCCACACCTGCCTCGGAATGAAACGCCCGCCGGTAACCCTGCAAAACTTCCTCGCCGGCGAAATCAAGTCGCTCGCCGATGTGGCGGTGCCCACCCCCGTGCCCCAATCATGGCTAATATCCGGCGCGGGAGAGTTCCTTGAGCTCGCCAACCCGAACTTCGGGCAAAAGCAGAAAATTCTGAACGGGATCAAGTCGCTTGAGGCCGACTACATACTGGTAGACCTCGGCGCCGGCAGCCACAGCATAGTCTCCGACTTCTTCGCCGCGTTCCCGCACAACATCACGGTAACCGACTGCCTGCCCACATCCATAGAAAACGCCTACGGCTTCCTGAAGAGCGGCATCCTAAGGGGGCTTATACGCCTCTTCCCCGGCAGGAACGATATACAAAAACTGATTAAAGGGTACTCGACCCACAAACTCGGCAAAAACGCACCCACGCTCGACATTATGTTCGAGCAGCTCGCGGCCAAATGCCCGGAAGAGGTCAAAAAGATGCGGGAGTGGCTCGACAGCCGCAAGCTCTTCCTCGTACTCAACATGGTGCGGGGCAAGGGGGAGATAATGGTCGGCGAGGGGTTCACTGGAATCGTGCAGAAATACCTGTCGGTATCGCTGCGATACATCGGGTACTCGGTCTACACCGCAGCAATCCGCACCTCCCTCCAGAACCTTGGGCCGGCAGTGGTGCAAAACGACCCGCAGATGGCGGAGTGCTACGGCGCCATATCAAACAACTTAGTCGCTCTCTCACGTTAATTATGAGGCTGCTGATAATAGGATCAGGCGGGCAGCTGGGGCGCGACTTCACCGAACAGGCGGCAATGGCAGGGCATGGTATTACCGCGGTTGATTATCCGCAAATAGACATCCGCGATAAATCATCCGTAAATACATTTATTGATGACACAAAGCCCGAAGCCATAATAAACTGCGCCGCCTTTACCGCCGTTGACGACTGCGAATCCCAGCGGGACAAAGCGTTCGCACTGAACGCCGACGCCTGCGGGATTCTGGCGGAAGCGGCAAAAAGGGTATCCGCGGTGATGGCGCACTTCAGCACCGATTACGTCTTCGACGGGACGGGGTCAGCGCCATATACCGAGGACAGCCCCACAGGCCCGCAATCAATATACGGGAAATCAAAGCTGGCCGGCGAAGAGGCTATTGTCAATACTTATGATGATATTATGATATTCAGGATAGCGTGGCTGTACGGGGCGCACGGCAATAACTTTGTGAAGACGATACGGAAAACAGCATCCGCCAACGCGCGGGAGGGCAAGCCGCTTAAGGTCGTGAACGACCAGTTCGGTACGCCTACGTGGACCGTCAGCGTCTGCCGGCAGGTATTGGCTATGCTTGACAGAAGTGAAAGAGGCGTATTCCACAGCACAAGCGAGGGGTCATGCAGCTGGTTTGACTTCGCGATGGAGATTGTGGCATCGGCGGGTATTAATGTGGATATCCGCCCATGCACAACGGAAGAGTTCCCCCGCCCCGCACCAAGGCCGTGCTACAGCGTCCTCGAAAACGCGCGGCTGAAGGCGGCTGGCGCGAATATCATGCCGGAATGGAAAGACGGCTTTCGGGAATTTTTATCGACAGCCGATCCTTTGACTTTTAATAATGAAAATCCTTTAATCAAGTAAATCAAGGTTCAGGCAAATGAAAAACATATTAGTAACAGGCGGCGCGGGGTTCATCGGCTCGAATTTCGTCATACACATGATCAAAAACAGGAGCGACTGCCGGATAGTCAATTATGACCTGCTTACATACGCCGGCAACCTCGATAATCTTAATGAGGTCAAAAACGACCCGCGCTGCTCATTCGTCAAGGGCGACATCTGCGACCCGTCCGCCGTAAAAAAACTGTTCGATGACAACAACTTCGACGCCGTAGTCCACTTCGCCGCCGAGAGCCACGTAGACAAAAGCATCACCGGACCGGCGCAGTTTGTAACTACAAACGTCCTCGGCACACAGATATTGCTGCAAACGGCGAAAGAGCTCTGGGAAAATAATTTCAACACAAAGCGCTTTATCCACGTGTCAACCGACGAAGTCTACGGAACGCTGGGAGAAACGGGCAGCTTCACCGAATCAACCCCCCTCGCCCCAAACAGCCCGTACTCCGCCTCAAAAGCAGGGAGCGATTTATTAGCACGCGCCTACTTCGAGACCTTCGGCTTCCCGTCAATCATCACCCGCTGCTCCAACAACTACGGCCCGTACCAGTTCCCCGAAAAGCTGATCCCGCTGATGATCACAAACGCCCTGAACGACAAGCCCCTCCCCGTATACGGCGACGGGCAAAACGTACGCGACTGGCTCTACGTGCAGGATCATTGCCGCGCCATTGAGGCCGTACTCGGCAGGGGCGCGCCCGGACAAGTCTACAACATAGGCGGCAACAACGAAAAGCGCAATATCGACATCGTTCAGCTGATACTGACAGCGCTCGGCAAACCATACCGCCTTATCAAATTCGTCCCGGACCGGTTAGGCCACGACAGGCGCTATGCCATAGACGCGTCGAAAATAAAAAGCGAACTTGGCTGGGAGCCGTCGGTAAATTTTGAAACAGGCATCAGGGATACCATAAAGTGGTATCTGGCTAACGAGTGGTGGTGGAAGAAACTGCGGTAGCTGGCGCCACGTCAGATTTTCGCCGGCACGCGCAAACGGATTATTTATGGGCGTGGTCCTGCTCTGCTTAGTGATGATGACCTGTTTCCTGATGATCTACCCGTACCTCGTACCCACGGGCCAGCCCGACAAGGTGGAAATCAGCAATTCTGGGACAAGCGGCCACTGCACCGGCAGAACCGGCTCAGGAAAGCTAACGACCAGCAACATCAGCCAAGAAATTTTTGCTGGGAGGTGGGATAAAAACCGGGGAATTTCAGCCAAATGTAATTTTTCCCTTGCAAGAACCGCGTTTTTATAGTATATTTAATAGTTTAGCACGTTTTTGAGTCCCAATAACAGACAGGAGAAGGGCATTTGCCCCCGGATGCAGGCTGCCGGGGCCGCCCGTGAGTAATATGAGATCTGCCAACGCGATACGCGACGAGTACGTCAGGTTCTTCACCGACCGCTCCCACACGTTCGTCCGCAGCGCCCCCGTGGTCCCGCAGGACGACCCCACGCTGCTTTTCACCAACGCCGGGATGAACCAGTTCAAGTCCATCTTCCTCGGCGACAACCCAAAAGGCCTGCGCCGCGCCGCCAACTCGCAAAAGTGTATGCGCGTCTCCGGCAAACACAACGACTTGGAGGAGGTCGGGCGCGACCACTACCACCACACGTTCTTCGAGATGCTCGGCAACTGGTCGTTCGGCGACTACTACAAGCGCGACGCCATCAAATGGGCGTGGGAGCTATTTACGGTGGTTTGGGGTCTGCCCAAGGACCGGCTGTTCGCGACTATCCACACGAGTGATGATGAGGCGGAGGAGATTTGGAAGACGGAAACGGACATCCCGCACGACAGGATCATGCGTTTCGGCGACAAGAGCAATTTTTGGGAGATGGGCGAGACCGGGCCATGCGGGCCTTGCTCGGAAATTCACTTTGATATTGGGGACGAGGCCACGCGGGCGGCTACGTTTAGTCATCCCGTAGAGGGCGTTAACGGAGAGAACGCGCGTTACCGGGAATTGTGGAATTTGGTCTTTATCCAATATAACCGTGAAAAGGACGGCTCTCTAAGCCCCCTGCCGGCCAAGAGCGTTGATACGGGGATGGGGTTCGAGCGCATCGTCTCGGTGATTCAGGGTGTCGATTCCAATTATGATACGGACCTGTTCCAGCCTATCATCAAAGAGTTGTCTAAGATGACCGGGATCGCGTATGACAGGGGGGAAAAGGGTACGCCGTTTCGGGTGATCGCCGACCATATCCGCGCGCTGATTTTCGCGGTGACCGACGGCGCGTTTCCGTCTAACGAGGGGCGCGGGTACGTTTTGAGGAGATTGCTGCGGCGGGCATACCGGTTCGGGCGTGAGATTGGGTTTAAGGAGCCGTTTCTGTATAAACTCGTGCCCGTGGTAATTGAGAACATGGGCGAGGCGTTCCCGGAAATCGGCCAGCGCCGCGCGTATCTTGAGGAAGTCATCAAATCGGAAGAGGACAGGTTTGGCGCGACGCTTGAGCAGGGTATCGATAAGTTCGGCGCGATGGTTGACGGCGCGGTAAAGCGCGGGGATAAGGCACTTGCGGGGGCGGATGTGTTCGCGCTTTATGATACGTACGGGTTCCCGATGGACTTGACGCGGCTCATGGCTTCCGAAAAAGGTTTGAGTGTTGATGAAAATGGCTACGAAAAGTTGATGGAGCAGCAGAAGGAACGCGCGCGTGAGGCGCGTAAGGGCGGGGACGATGACGGGTTATCGCCGGACGGGTGGACAGAGCTGCGGCCTGTCTCCGGTACGGAGTTTATCGGGTATGATACCAGATTCGCGGAGAATGTCAACGTATGCAGATATAAGATGCTCAAGGGGGAGGGCGGTATCAACGTATATTTGTTGATCCTCGACAAAACGCCATTCTACGCCGAATCCGGCGGGCAGGTTGGCGATAAGGGGCATATATCCATCTCCGAGAAACATCTATTAGAAGTAGTGGATACGTTTAAGTGGAATGATACAGTCGTCCACCGCGTAGAAACAAATGAGGTATTGACAAAAGAGGAACTCAGCAAGCCGGCCGGCGCGAATGTAGGCAGAGTTTTGCGCGACGCTACACGCCGCAATCACACAGCGACACACCTCTTACAAGCCGCCCTGCGCTCGGTATTAGGCGATCACGTCCAGCAGTCCGGCTCGCGCGTTGATCCCGCAGGTTTGCGCTTCGACTTCACGCACTTCAAGGGGCTTGACGAGGGGGAGATCGTTAAGGTAGAAAAGCTTGTTAATGAGTGGATAACGGATAATAATTCAGTCAATACGGATGTCAAAGATACCGCCGCCGCGAAAGCCGAGGGGGCGACAGCGCTCTTTGGCGAGAAGTACGGCGATAAGGTCAGGGTGGTGACAGTCGGGCAGGCGAAAGAGTGCGTGTCAAAAGAACTGTGCGGCGGGACACACGTGTCGCACACGGGCGAAATCGGCATGTTCCACATCATAGGAGAAGAGAGCGTGTCGGCAGGCGTCCGCCGTGTCAGCGCGATTACGGGGAGCGCGGCTGTTGAGTATTTGATTGACAGGGAGAGAACGGTATCAAAGCTGTCCCGCATGCTCAAGGTCAGTCAGGATAAAGTAGAGGATCGCGTGCAGGGGTTGATTGAGACGGTTAAAGAGCTTGAAACAAAAGTAAAGGCATTGTCATCGGCAAAGGCGGCGGATGTGGTGGGGTCGATATTTGATGAAGCGTCATCCCGCGCGTCAACCCTCAAATACGCGATTAAGGATATGGGCGAGCTTGATAAAGAAGCGTTCACGCGGATTGCGGACGTCATCTCCGACAAGATAAAGAGCGAGGGCTTGACGGCTACGGTGATAGTCATCGCCGCTAAAATTGACGACAAGGTAATGTTTGCGGCAGGGGCCGGTGATGAGGCCGTATCCAAGCACGGCATCCACTGCGGCGATCTCGTAAAATCCGCGGCAACACGCACGGGCGGCGGCGGCGGCGGCAGCAAAACCCGCGCGCAGGCCGGCGGTAAGGACCCGTCAAAACTGAAAGACGCGCTGGCGGAGCTTGAACAGACCATCGCGGCGAAAGCGGGATGACAATATGAACAAGCCCGTCCTGAACGCGATCCTAAAAGCCAAATCGGAAAACCGCCGCGCCCACTGGGTACTGCTGGACCCCGATGACTTTACAACGGAGAACGCCGTCACGGTAGCGAAGACATCCCAAGACAGCGGCGTAGGCGCGCTGCTCGTAGGCGGGAGCTTGCTGCAGAGCAATACGGTTGATACCTTCGTCAAATCACTTAGAGAAGCGGTATCAATCCCCGTAATATTATTCCCCGGCGACGCGACGCAATTATCCAAACACGCAAGCGCATTGCTCTACCTCTCGCTGATATCCGGCCGCAACCCGGTCAACCTGATAGGCGAGCACGTCAAGGCCGCGCCGGTTATCCGTCAATACGGATTAGAACCCATATCAACTGGCTACATGCTTGTAGAATCCGGCACGGTAACATCAGTAGAATTCATGAGCGGCACCCGCCCTTTGCCTAGATCAAAACCCAGCATCGCCGCCGCCCACGCATTGGCCGCCCAATATTTGGGTATGGACATGATATACTTGGAAGCCGGCAGCGGCGCCGAGCTCACCGTCCCGCCGGAGATGATCAAGGCCGTCCGCTCGTGTGTTGATATTCCGATAATTGTCGGCGGGGGTATAAGGGATAAAGAGTCTGCAATCGAAAAACTCCGGGCCGGCGCGGATATTATCGTTACCGGCAACCTGCTCCAAAAAGAGAACGGGCTGGCGAGGATGAAAGAGATCGCGGCGAGTGTAGGCAAATTTACCGGATGATGCTGAAGCGACCGTTCCAGATCGCCAGCTGCCGCACATATTACATTTACGCGGAGATGTTTTACACGAATGTCATGCCCTTCTCCGGGAACCCCAAAACCGTGACTGCTCCGCTCTCTTCAATATCAATCTCTACATAATTGGCGTCCCTTATTTCGTAATCGCGATAGCGCCCCGTAAGGAAGTGTATCTCTTGATTAAACGAACCTATCCATTGGCACTCAATCGTTCTTTTTGCCTGATCGTATCTGCCGGTTATCAAAATGTCGCAACAGCTCAAAATTTCGTCCATACCGCGGTCGGCTATTTCCGTAATCTCGTAACCGGTAAAGAGCATCGTTGAGATATTCGTGCGTTTGCATGATTTCAAAAGTTCCAAAGTCTCAGCGTATTGGTCGAGCGGTTCGCCCCCTAAAACAGTCACGCCTTCGATCGCTCTCTTTTCGCGGCAGATTTTTTCAAGTATCTCCGGGACTGATAAAATTATATTGGGACTGAAATCCCACATCTCGCTGTTCCAGCACCCGGCGCAGCGTATGGAGCAACCTTGGGCCCAGATCACAAATCTGCATCCGGGGCCGTAAATATAGGAACGTTCCTCTATATGAGCTAGATTCATGCGTTTGTTTTAGTAAGTGGTCCTCACGAGTACCAGCTTGATTTTTTCCTTTACGCGCTCTTCGCGGACGCTGTAGCCCTGCTTTTTTGCGTTTTCGATAATGGCCTGCCTCTGCTTTTCCACAAATGCTTTTCGCTCTGCCTCTATGCGGATACGCTCTTCTTCTTCCAACTGTTCACGCAGAATCCTATTGTATTGGGTTTCCACGGTTTTAAGAAAATCGCCTACCGTTTTGTACTCTTTTGCATTGATATTTACCCAAGAGCGCAAGTCAGCGTCTGAATCGTGCAGGAACTGGTATTTACCATCGCAAAAGACAAATTTTTGTAATCCGCGATAATCATTCCTGTCGGTCAAAATTTCATTGCCCTGTAACGTGTATTTACAACCGACGGCGTCAAGAGCTTTCAGGAGCAGGGTTCTGTCAATAAAGGGCGTTATTTTTTTTACTATGCTGCTCATTATCGCCTCACCTCCTGCCGGTTTGTCACATTTTGGTTCAATTTTTGATAATATTCATCCGTTTTCGATATGGACTCTACATCGCCGCCCACATTGCCCAAAATAGCCTGAAGCTCACCAAGACAAACCTCGCCCTTGATCCCGAATGTCTCGGCGTTAATTTTACCGTTGTCATCAATTTCTATGACAATTCTCTCTTCCGCCATACAGCTATCCCCTTTCCGCACAAAGTTTCGCGGATAACCTGTCCGCTTCCTGTTTTCCTTTTTCAAAATCGTCCCAATCCGCTATTGCCAGATAGGAGGCATTGCCCGCCTGAAATAATTTTCCGGCCTTAGGCAGATGCGGTAATTTGGGTACGGCAAACTGTGATTGTGAACTGCCTGCCTGTTTCTGGTTTTTGTTAAAAATCTCCAAATCAGAACTCTTTTGCCCCGGTATCGGAGCAGTATCTTTTCGTTTTTTTTCGCGCTCTATCTCATCGAGCAACCTGTTAATTTCATTGTTAGTTTTATTCATGTCGCTTTGAAATCTGGAATTTATTACCGCGATGTCCTTCGCGTTTTTTTTATCCGCTTTCTCATGCCCATCCTTAGATGTTTCCGATTTTTCGGCGTCGTTTTCCTGTTCCAATTTTTTGACGGCATCGGTTTTATCTGTCTCCAGCTTTTTAAGAAGCGCTCTTTTTTCTTCTATCAACGTCTCTTTCCTCGCAATATCCTCGTCTATTTTGGCTTTGCGGTCTTCTTCGTGTAAATCTTCAATATCTTTTGTTACCTTGCGTTTAATATCATTTATCCGCGAAATAATTTCGTTAAGGCGTTCTTTGGCAGCATTGGCGTAGTCAAAATGCCTCAACTCGTTAATCTCATCTTTAAAACTGCCAAACGCCGTCTTTTTCCCCAAAATTCTTCTTGCGATCGCTTTTGCCATACCGGATTCCGCTTTTTCCGCGGCATCTATTTTTTGCAAAATATCATTGTCTAAGAAAATTTTAATTTTTTTGATTTCGTTAGCCCAGTCCGAATAAAGGCTGTGTGTGTTCACGGTTGTCGGCAAATAGAACGGGATATTCTTCCACTTGTATGTTATCTCAATGGAAACGCCGTCATCGGTAAAACACCGCGGTTCGGCCGCTTCAAAATCCTCCTTGGGAGACAATTTCTCCAGCACGTTGTCTTTCATGGCTTGAGTTTCATTGGGCTTAATATGAGTGCTGTTACTCGAATCCTGCGGCAGAATATAGGCATTTTTCAATTCCGAGCGTGTTTTAGACAGGCAAAATTCGTAATCCGCATTTGCTTCTATTTTCTGCAGGTGATTTTTAACCAGTGTTTTTTGCGCATCGTTTAATTTCAAAGACCACAAAACATCATTCCCGGAAATCGCCGCCTTGGGAAAGATAAACATTCCGTCCGCGTTTTCTATGGAATAAATGGTATTTCCGCTCTTCAACGCCCGGATCACAGTTCCGTTTTCTGCAAGCCGCTGAACAGCGTTTGCGTTATTTCCGGTCAATGAAGTAATTATCGTTGATGCGTTTATAACCGATTGGACGGCAGGAAGAAAAACAGTTTCCTTTTTTCCGTCTATAACTTTTTGAATATGCTCACTGTCGCAAAAATTATTCAGGTTGGGAAATACGCCTGCAGGCGGGTTAGGCTCGCTCTCCCAAAAATAGTAGCAAAAGTGCCTGTACAATATATCCGCCTGTTCGGCATCAAGCGTCAAGCAGATGGCGTCGCGGGAATTTATACCGCTTTCCGTCAAAGGAGCATTCAAAAAAAATCCGGTTTTTGCGTTGACATTCAAAATAAAACTGCCCATAATGTCCCTGCCGTATTTTATCAAGCAGTTTTTTTCAAGAGTTTCCACTATCTTGTTTTGGGATGCCGTAAGGATATAGACCCTGTTGCCCGATTTTCCAGCGTCAAAGAGGTCCCGTATTGTATCTGCGCAGGTTACATCTTCACTCATCACACAAATAACGCTGTTTTTTTCGTTAAGTTTGAGTTGTTTACCGAAAGCGGGAACCTCCGAGACAACTCTCTTCCGCCAAAAATTTTTGTGCGTTTCATGCCCGTAATCAATCGTTTTAGACTTTTCTATCGGAACTATTTTAGACATTTTTCAACTCCTTAGATATATAATCCCGCAGATTCTTATCGAGAGCTTCGAAAACTACCTTTGTAAAGGTTACGCCAGTAGTCACGCGGCCTTCGGTATCTGCGTTGAAATCAGCGGACGGGAAAATTATATAATCCGTGGAACTGCTGATGTTCCACACGATTATTTCACCGTTTACGGCATAAATAACAAATCTGTCATGCTGCGCCTTATTTCCAAAAACAGTTTTTATATCAACCTCTTTAATATCCTTCAGTTGCGTAGCTATATAACGGTTTTGTCTGAGTTTGTTGCCTAAATCGGTTATTATTTGTTTTTTTGCGCAGTCGAACAAACCGGTAAAAATACCTGCGGTACGTTGTTGATTTTCTTTAATAACATATTTATCGTAGTAGAAAACAGCGTCAACTTTGGCCGATTCAATTTGTTTCTTTATATTACGCAAAGTGTATTTTTCATCCTGTGCCAGAATAAACTTATCAATAACTAGATTCTTTGGAATATCTGGGCTCAAATCCAGCGGTGCCTGTAAATGCCAGAACTCAGGGGTATTCGGCTTAATCTCATGCTTTATATAATCTTTGATGTTTGGAGTGTCCAGCGCTGATATATATCCGGCAAATCCATCTTTCGCGTTTGTAACCCTGACTAATGAGTCAAAATCGTTGGCAGTCAGATATTTTTTGGTGATTTCGCGCGTTAACAATATGTTTCGCCATTTTACAGCCTCCTCTCTGTTGTACGGCTCTATCGGCAGATGGGCTGCATGAACCTTATAGGATTCCCACGTCAGATTATCGATATTCGTTTCGAAAAATTCCAAAACAGTATCATTCTTCAGTGAGTTCAGCGGAACCCTGTACCTTCGAGTGTTTTTATTCCAGCCATCCTGAAAAATTTTCGCCGCCATATCAAGAAGAGACGTTTCGGGGAATTCCACATTTTCATTTATGTTCTTTTCCTGAACGCTCTTTACTAATTCACCTTCGAATCGCGATGAAACTCCGCTATCCTGTATCTCTATCTTTTCGGTTACCACATTAGCGCTACTCAAAACATTTCCGCGAATCTCGCGCCCATTCAGTATCCTGAACCGATAAAAAGGCTCATGGTTAGTCGGCAGGCAAAAGTGGCCGCTGTCGTTTAAGGCGACCCAGCCCGGGTCCTTCGCATCCCACTTGAGAACAGGCGCAACCCTTTCAATTAGCACTATCCTTTTGTCATCCAGCCAAACAGTATACTTGCCCATCTCCCGCGTCTTGAAAAGCCCCGATGCCATGACGTTATCACCGTAAGGAGTGAGTTCAAAGTTCTCATTGTAAATACCAACGGATTTCAGGTACTTTTTTATGCCTCTGTCAAGCATTTGATTCTCATAGCCTTTTCCATTCAGGTATGCCCGAATATCATCCCGTAAAACATCCCTCTCAATTGAAAGAAATACTTCCGCTTTTTTCAGCGGTATTTTCTTTTCAAGCATAATTTTCATTATTAAGCCTCCACCTTCTTCGTATATTTAGCTAAATTTTCCAATTCAGTTGACGATCTCTGTTTCTCGGAAAAATATTCATGATCTCCGATAATTACCAGCTGAAACTTTGAGCGGGTTATAGCTACGTTCAGCCGGTTAGGGTTATCCATAAACCCAACTCTGGAGGTTTGAACCATAGATAGAAACACAATATCGGCTTCGTGCCCCTGAAATTTGTCTACGGTATGCAATTTTATATTTATCTTATACTTTCCGTCTTTTATGTCAAAATTGGATACTCCGTGTTCCTTATGCGTATATTTTTGCAGTTTTTCCCTGATAATCTTTTCCTGCCCTCTGTAAAACGTTAAACAGGCTGCGGTCCACTCCCTTGCGCCATTTTCCGGCGGTTCGTTATCTTTGGCCCAATTAACAAATTTTTTCAGATGCTCCATCAGCACGTCCGCTTCTTTGCCGTTTTTATTTCCTCTTTCCGTTTTTCCTGTCACATTCAACCAGACATTGCGGGCGGCAGCCTGATAGCCGTAATAATCCCAATCCCTGAGTTCCCTTATGTGGCGCGGGCGCTCAAGATCCTGCAAGGCGGCTGTGCCATCTCCTTTGTAAAATTGCTCCCGCGGAAATTTCGAGATTTCCGGATGCATTCGATGCTGGAACGTCAAAATGGTTTTTCTGGACGTCAAATCCTCATTTTTAAATCCATCAGAAATAGTGGATGTTATGCCGGATTTACGTCCTTTTATCCCCTGCACCAGCGATTCCAATATGCTCGGAAACGCCATAAACGCTACCATATTTATAGCGCTCTCAACTGCATCCCTCTTCAATGAACGCGGGATGAGTTCGTTTATCTGTTCCGTATACGCCGCCTTTGTCCTATTCTTTTTTACAAGCCTCAGCTGATGCTCCATCTCTATCCTCCAAGCAATCTCCTCCGCCCAGCTTTTTTCCTGAAAAATTCCGTTGATAAGTTCTGTGATTTCAAAGCTGTCGATGTAATCCTTGCCTCTGTGCCGGAAACTGAAAACTTTGTTTTGGTAAAAAGCATTGTGTTCAAAAGCGTGACGGGTTTTAAGCCAGTTCGGATAACGCAGAAAGGCGTGCGTCTCCGGCAGTACCGGCAAGACAAACTCCAATATATTTTTGTCTACAAAGATTACGCTGCAGGCCGTTAGGGCAAGTGTGTTCATATTTTGAATATGCGGCATATACTCTTTTGTGATGTATCTCGGTTCACGACCTTTGAAATCATCGTTCTTTCGTAACTCCCATTCCTTTTCTATCTCTTTGATTTCATCCTCCGACACAGGTAGGATGAATTTATTGTTTTCATTCTTCAGCAAATCTTTCAACATATGTAAACAAAACACGGCGTTTTGCAGACTTTTGTTTACATTTAACTCTTCCAAATTAGAGACGATCTCATCCCTTTCAGTATACGGTGTGAGTTGTAGGCAGTCACCCACCAGAACCCATTTTTTAGCGTAGAGGGCCGGAACCAAAAACTCTTGAAATGTAGTCTTTGAACTCTCGTCTATTATCAGGTAGTCAAATTCAGGAATCACAGGCTCTCTTTCGTAGCGCTTGTTATTATTCCGCTTCCTGAATTTCGGATGCCGCAGGATACCTATAGTGGTTCCGCAAACCAGATTTGCCGCATCCAGCAGCAATTCGACAGATTCATCCGTAATACCGTTTTCGTTCATCAGATTGTCTATTTGAAACTCTTTTACGTCATCATTGATTCTGTTGGAATCACCGATACGGACAGGTAAAATTTCGAATTTATCAAGCAGGGAACAGCTATCACCCCGTTTCTCCTTTAAGCGTTCCAGTATATTGTCAATCGCCACGTGGGTAGAGCCGCACAAGAGTATTCTCTTTCCCTCTTTCACGAGCTGACAGATCACTTCCAAAATGACTGTCGTTTTTCCGCTGCCTGGCGGGCCTTCCAAAATTGCGAAATCAGGCGTTGATATGGCCTGCCTTACGAACATCCTCTGTTCATAAACCCCGCTTCTTTCATCGTCGGTTAATACATGCCATTCGGGAATATACGCCGGTGAGGATTGGCCCCACCTCGTCTTCTCTCTGTCGTTGAAAAGTTTTATCAGCTGCCTGTGTTCGTCAACAGGCATGTTTTTTAGCGCCCTTATGGCTTCCACCTGCTTTTTAAGCGAGGATGTGTTAACCTTTACCTTTAAGGTTCTGCCGGTGGGATAGCAATAATCCCAGTATTTCCCGTTCAGGCGCTTCAAGGCAAGCTTATTTTCATGCTCAAGGCCAAAGTCTACCTTGTATTCAATCTTTTCATTTTCTCCGTCTACCACCGAAATGTCGTCATCAAAAAAATAGCGAAGCGGCGAAAGGCCGCAGATCTCGTCTCCGCCGCGGTCGGTTTCCATTTCGGTGAGCTGAATAAACCAAGCCTCCCGATTGCTTTTCTTTATGTTATTCAGTAAGAATTTTATACCGTTGGAAATAACTGTTTTCCCGAAATCGGCTTCGTTTTTCAGTAAAACGGTTAAATCTTCTTTCGGCTCGGCTTCCAGTTGTTGTCCGTTCTCAAAGGTAATATTTTCAATATCTACAAAACCGGCTATGCGTTTAATTTCGGTAAATCCCTGTAATTCTTTTAACGAGTAGATAACATATTTTTCCGGACTCTCATCAATGATCTGCCCTTCCGGCATTTCAATTTCTTTGATGCTGAACGCTATTTTTCTTCGTTCAAAAATCAACTCTTCACCATCGCTCATAGGCGGATTTACTACGATATTTTTATCATCGTATACAGTCACAGCCTTATGATCATCAAAGGTACCTCTCAACGTATCGCCTTTTTTTACGTTTAATCCTTCCGCGAATTGTAAAACCTGCCCGTTTTTATCTACGCTATAAAGTTTACCGATGAGCTTTAATTCGGCGGCATTCTCGGTTTTAACCTTTTCCCAATTATCATTGTCTTTAGGCAAATTAAGATAGTAGTTTAGCATATATACTGTTACCCTATAAACGGATTGTTGTAGCTCTCCTGTTTTAATTTCGGAATGTCCTTGTCTTTTTCCGCGTCTAACAATTCCGGTTCTTCGGCGGAGGCGGATACGGCTCTGCTTTTTGCCCAAAGCCGCAGCTTGTCTATTGTCTCATGCATCGTGCGGGAGAGCGGAAAGGTTTTGTCGATAGCCTCGATAATATCATCGTCCCTTATCTCCCTGCTCTTGTCAAACGCGCTGAACAGGGCCTCTTTCACGACCTCTTCAAGTTCGGCGCCGGAAAAGCCGCAGCTTTTTTGGGCGAGTTCCCGAATATTGAACTTTTTAGGATCCCTTTTTTTGCGCTTCAGGTGGATGGAGATAATCATTTCCCGCTCTTTTTGGGTTGGGAGGTCAACAAAGAAGATTTCATCCACCCTTCCCTTGCGCAGAAGTTCCGGCGGCAGTTTGGAGACGTCGTTCGCCGTAGCTACTACGAAGACCGGCTTGCTCTTCTCCTGCATCCATGTCAAAAATGTTCCGAGCACGCGGGCGGTTGTGCCGCCGTCGGTGCTTCCGGAAGAGCTCATTCCCGACATCGCCTTTTCTATCTCGTCTATCCACAAGATACTGGGGGCGATGGTCTCCACAATGTTCAACGCGCCTCGTATGTTGCTCTCGGACTGACCTACGATCCCACCGAAAATTTTTCCCATGTCCAGGCGAAGCAGCGGATAATGCCAAAGGTTGCCGATAGCCTTTGCCGTAAGTGATTTTCCGGTTCCCGGTATGCCGAGCAGAAGTATGCCTCTGGGGCTCGTCAGACCGAAATCCTCAGCCCCTTTGTCGAACCCCCGCCCTCTCTTTTTAAGCCACTCTTTCAGGTTGTTCAAGCCGCCTACGTCATCTATCGTCTCTTTCGGGTGATAGTACTCAAGATACCCGCTCTTTTTGATGACGCTCTCCTTTTCCATAATAACACGCGGGACTTCCGAGCGGGATAGAGAGCCGCTGTCTATGTACGCCAGAGAAAATGCCTTTTCCGCCTCCATTATGGTCAGGCCGAGAGCGGCTTCCAGCAGTTCCTGATCCGGATCGCCTGCATTCTTTATATTGTATTTGCTGCAAACTTTCTTGTATATGGCCTTAATATCCGCCAGATCGGGATATGGCAGTTCCAAAACATGAACCTCTTTTTCCAATTCAAAGGGAAGGGCTCTGTGCGGCTGCGATAAAATAAGGGTTCTGTTGGCACTGTCCTTTAAGGCGGCATTTCGCACCCGCCGGATGTTTTCAGGATTGTGCTCGGTAAGATCGGGGAAAAAATCCTCCAAAAGCAGAATAACATTCTCGTGCTCATCGTAAAACCTGAATATGGCGTCACCGTTCCGCATCTCGGCGTCTTCCTCGTCAAACGCCCCTTTGTCGTTATTCCATTTTTTAAGCCCCTCTACCCTGTTCCATATATAAAGACCGCGCTCCAGTTCCCGCGCCGACCTTATAAGCATCGCGTGTATGCGCAGCGTCTCATAACTCACGATCTGAATTACGTTTACGCTCGCGTTGATCAGGTTATTCAAAGCCGTCCCACAATTGCCCATATCTATTTCCCCTTACAATAAAAACGAAAGCCCGTCAACGTTTCTTGGTTTTTCGATAAAATCTTTCAGAGCGGTATTCTCTTCTTCAGTAAATCCATCATCCACCTTGGATTTTCTTTTTTTGAATGGCGACAGATGCTCGTACGCCTGCTTGATGTATTCGTTTAACTTCCCGGCATCAAACGTAAAATCCCTGTACGGCTCGCCCAGCGCTCGCGCGATTGCTATTTTTTCAAAGCTGTCTATACAGTAGAGCGCAATAGCCGAGGTAAAGGCGGCCGCAACGCCTGCGTTAATGGCGTTGCCTACAACTGGTACGAGTTTAAGCAGTTCACGCGTGGTTATCCTACCGAGGATGGAAGAGAGTATAGGTAAAAAAACCTTTGTGGAGTAAGTAATGGAGTAGAGCGACGCCAGCTTTCCTATCATTACCGCCTGGGCAGAAGTTATAATAACCGTCCCGGTGCCGGGTATGGGTATAAACGCAGCGCCTATCGATGAGGCCAGCGCCGGCAAAATATAATTTTGGGTCTTTTTACGCAGATTTTTTATAGCCTCGATCCGTATTTCAAAATCTATTTTCTGCGACAACATCATCTGCTCTTTTTCCAGCTCAGGCAGAATGGCAAGGGATCTTTCCAAAAGGATATCAAGCCCTTTTTTCACATTCTCCGGCGTCCGGTCGTCTTCCTTGCCCACCTCGTCGCAAATAGGTACAATACGGTTGCCGCCAATGCCGCACTCCGCGTCAAGGGCGGCAAAGAGATTTGATATTTGAGCCTGTCTGGCTACATCGCATTTTGACAGTACAATAAATACCCGCTCGCGCCCGCATAGCGCTTCCAGTTCTTTAATTGTTTCCTTGTCACCGTCGGTAAGCCGGGCGCCGGGGGCGTCTATGAGATACCAAATAAGGTTTATCCTGTCGCCTACACGGCTCGCTTTGCTCTTCTTGCCAGCAACAAACTCCCTGAGGCTTATAATGAACTGGGTGACGGTCTCACCCTTTTCGTGGCCGCGCGAATCAATCACACGTATACGGTCCGTGGCGTACTCCTCAAAATTCTGCGTACACGGCCTGCTGTGGCTTACCGGAACATCCAAGTCAAACATCGTCCTTATCAGGGAACTCTTGCCTACACCCGTTCCTCCGCACACTAATATCGTTATTACAAGCCTCTCACTTTGTGCTTCCTCGAACGCGCTTTCAATGGTCTTGTCAACATTGTCGCAAAAAAGATTCACCGGCAGCTCCCTCCGGCAGTAATGCTGTCTTCGTTCTCTTGCCTGCTGTAGTACGATGCCTTTTTGGCGGTATACAGGATAAACCCAATGTAAGAGATAAGTCCGGCAGCCACTAAAATCCCGCCAACCAATAAAATCGTCTTTAACGCACGGTACATATAAATACCCCTTTCTATTCGGAACTCCTTAACAAATCCGGTATTCATGAAACGGTTTAAGATGCAAAACAGCACGTTGAAAACCCCTCGTATTAAGTATATATTATTGCATGGAAAAAAATCAAATTTTTCGGATTTTTTTGAATTCAGCGTCCGCCGGTTGGGAAACATAAAAATTAAGTTGTGTGAAAACACCACTGATAAATGCACACTAACGCGTTCAAATTCAACGGCTTAACCGAGGTAAAACGCGCGTTTCAAACTTTCCCCGCCTCCATAAGGGATATGCTCCGCAATCACTCTTCGCTGACAAATACCGTCTCCGTATCGGTCATAATCTTTGTCGGCGCGGGCGGACGGGATTTGGCTGGGCGGTCTTGAAAGGATGAAAGAGATCGCGGCAAGCGTCAACAAGTTAACCGGGTGAAAAAAACATTACTATCACACTATAAATCAACAAGTTAACCGGTTTCTACCCCCAACCGCCAAATATTGTAAAAAATATAAAAATTGGCGTCGTCCTAAAAAACTCCCCCATCCCCCTTGATTTTCTCCCGATATTATAGTATATTACATAGCAAACACGCGGGATGAAACGTCTCGTTTATTGGGCATGGGGAAAAGAGAATAGTATGACAACCATAGAAGAAATACGGGAAGTTTTGGCCGAGATGGGACGTTCGGCGGCTGAAAGCGATAAGGCATGGAGAGAGAGCCGCGCCGAAACAGAGCGTATTTTGGCCGAAAGCCGTGCTGAGACCGAGCGTATTTTGGGCGATTTGACTAAAAAAATGGATCGGGTTCACAACGATATCGGCGGCCTGAACAACAGTATCGGCCAACTCGTGCAGATGGTAATCATCCCCGGAGTCATGAACAAAATGAACGCCATCGGTCACAATTTTACTATGGCATCAGCCGAAAAAGATTACTACAAGACAAATGGCGATAAACTCACAGATGTAGATTTATTGCTCGAAAATTGTCAGGATGTTATGGTAGTGGAAGTCAAAACAACGCTTACGCTGAATGATATAGAGCATCATCTGGAACGCCTGAGACTTCTGCGAAAGAACGAGAATATAACCGGCATGACCGGCAAAACCATGTACGCCGCAATCGCGTGCATACGCTTAAAAACCGGCGCGCGTGAACTCGCGGTTGAAAACGGCATGTATCTGATAGAAATAGAAGAAGATAATGAAAAACTTAGCATACTCCCGCCCGAAAAGGTTGGGACGTGGTAGTTACGCAAACACAGGAGACAGACGTAATGACAGCGCAGCACAACAATACCTGTGGTATCGCAACCCCGCGCACAACCCGGCAATGCCGCCACCAATAACAATAACCTTCTTATTCATGGAACACCACTCTCAGTTAATAACTATATAACACCCGCCAGCCGCGATTTCGTTACCGATGCCCGGTTTTTTCTCTTTTCCGCCCAACCCCACCTCAAAAATAATATTCCATTCAGGCAAATTCAAGAAAATTTGACTTTGCCATTGCCTTTGACTTACCGATTTTAATATGTGTTGATTTTGACTCTGACTTTCTGATTTTATTACTTGGAAGCGACAGTCATGCTGGGATCATACATTGTAACCCTGTTCCTTCCGCCCTTCTTGGATGCATACAGCGCCTTATCCGCGAAATCAATAATATCCTGTTGCGTATTCCCATACGATGGAAAAGTGACGCACCCTATGCTTATGGTAACTCTCAGACTGTCCGCGCCGCTGTCTATAATTTTGGCCTCCACCATCTGCCGTATCTTCTCGGCGGTAGTATACCCGCCCTGCTCCGACGTTTCGGGCAGAATAACCGCAAACTCCTCGCCGCCGTACCGCGCGGGGATATCGTTTATGCGTACGGCGGTGCGTATGCACCCGGCGATCTCGCGCAGTACCAAGTCTCCCACCGGGTGCCCGTAGGTATCGTTGAACCGCTTGAAGTGGTCGATATCGGTAAGCAGCAGCGACAGAGGGCGGCCATACCGCTTTGCGCGTTCGAGCTCGCTGGCCATCCTCTCCTGAAAGGTGCGGTGGTTGTTGAGGCCGGTGAGGCCGTCGGTCGTGGCGAGCTTTTCCATTTTCTGGTAGAGGAGCGAGCGCGCTATGGCCACCGATGCGTTTTCGGTGATGGTTGTGAGTACCTGCTCAAGGTCTGGCTTGAATAGGTCCGGCATACTGCTTTCCACCGAGAAGAGGCCGATGCAGTTGTTCTCTTCGCCGCCGGTAATAGGCATAACCAGAAGCGAGCGTGTTACGGGGTTGGACGGTTCCCCCGGTATGAATCTGTGGCTCTTCTGCGCCTGGAGGTCGGGTATGGGCACCGAGCGGTTTTTGTTGAAAGCGTAGGAGTATATGCCGCCGGAGTCGGGCGAGAACTCTATCCCCTCCTTAAGCTCCCCTCTGTCGCCGGCCACAAGCTCTATGCGCAATACGTTGTTTGCCGGGTCGTGCAGCGCCACTACAAGCCGCGTGCAGTACGGTACCAGCTTGGGCACACGCTCTACCAGCACGCTATATATGTTCTCTAACTTGAGCGCGTTGGAAAACTTGTGGCTGACTTCGTAGAACTCGCGGAAGGTTCTGGCGTTTGTGTCGAGCGAAAGGCGCATCTTTATGTTGGCGATTAGGGCTGCGGCGATGGTGGCGAACCGCTTCATCAGCTCCTTATCGTGCTCGGTAAAAGCGTTGCGGTTGGGGCTGTCTACGACCAGCACACCCAAAAGCTCCTTGTCGTTGCCCTCCATGCGGATGGGGGCGGCCATTATGGAGAAGATGTCCTGATTTTGGGCGTAATAGGTGTGTTCATCGTTGCGGTAGAGCGACATATCTCCGCTCAGGAAGACATTTTTGTCGGTAGCCGTCTGGCCTACTATCCCGGCGCCGAAGGGTACCCGCATCCTCTCCCGCAGCTGTATGCCCCCCTTGGTGTCATAGCAGTTAAGGACCAGGGAGCGGCTCGGGGCGTCGTAGATGAACGCGCAGGCGGAGAGGCCCTTGAAGTTGTAGCGTATGAAAAAGAGCATGGACTTGAGCTGCAGATTGACCTCGTCGCCGCCTTCGGTGAGGAGCGCGAGGGTGTCGGCCCCGGAATCAAGGCGGAGCGTGCCGGTACTGATGATGGTGGCGGTGCCTGTCGAATCCGGCTGTTTTCTGGCTGCATTTGTCTCCTGCTGCCCCCCCAGCTCGCGTGTACGCGCCATGGCGTTTGTTATGGCGTTGTTGCGCACCTCTTCGAGGGTTTTGTTGAACTCTTTTTCCTGCACCTCGGCTCTTTTTTTAAGGATCCACCATGGAATCAGGCCGGTGAAGAACGTGACCGCCGCGAACTGAATCTGCCCTGTGGCGAACGCCGCGATATCGAAATCGGCCCGCAGCTCCACACCCAGCTGCGCCGAATAGGCGGCCACAATGAAGCCGAAAACGGCTATCCACACCGGCTCCGGCCTTACCAGCGCCGGCAGAAGCACCGCCACGGCCAGCAACATCGTGTATATGCTTTGCAGCAGTTCGTCGGCCGGAAATAACGTGCGGGAGGCGAGGACCATGGCAACGGGCCAGAGGAACCAGTAGACGCCGAGTTTGCGCCCGCTCGCCGCCGGGGAGCGGAGCGCCCGCAAGAGAATAAGCGCGAAAGCGAGCGAGGGAAGGACGATCCCCACGGCCCCGAACGTGTCGAACGCGCCGCCCACCCCGCCGGGGAGGAGCTCCGGGAGTACGCTTGCGGCCACAATAGCGAGTATAAATATGTAGTTAAGTACCGTTAACATTATTATCAATATACATTATGCCGGATTAATTTACACAAAATAGTATTTCCATTTGAAATTGCGCGGTTTATATTCTATATTATACTATGAATCGGGATTTTTTTCTATCCCAATACGTAAACCTTTAAAAAAGCGCCTCCAATTATGGATAGCAAGACCAAAAAAACCGGACGGCTCCGCAGGTTCGCCCTGCGTGTGCTCGGCCCGTCGGTATCAAAGAGGGTTATCTGCCGTATCCTCCGCAAGAAGATCAGCAACGCCCCCGCCCTGCTGCCCGAAGGGCTGAACCGGAACTCCGAGATACTGTTCATCCTCCCGGCCGACCGGGTCGAGATGATCTTCCAGCTCGAAAACCTGTTCGCCATACTCGGCAGGTACAAAGATTCCAACCTCACGTTCCTCTGCCCGGCCGCCCATACGTCGTTCGTCAGCGGCCTCAAGAACGTGCGCGTCATAAAGTTCGACCCAGCGGAATTCATGCTCTACAGCGTGGAGTTCAACAGGGTCGCCTTAGACCTCTCCACCAAATCTTTCGACATCTGCATACTGCTGGAGAAGAGATACACCCTCGCGCACCTCTATATAATGGGCATGAGCCACGCCCACCTGCGCGTAGGCTGGGGGGGCGACGACGGCTTCCCGTTTATGAACATCCGCCTTTTAGAGGCCCCAAGCGAGGGCAAAACGCTTTGGGAGCGCAACCTTGAGGTAGCCAAAATCTTAGATGCCGACTCGGAGTCGAAAGTGCGCTGGGGGGTGCAGAAATCGACGGCGGAGGAGGTCTCGCAACTGCTGAAAGAGCACAAGCTGAAGAAGGAGCCGGCGCTGATATGCGTAGACGCGGCGAGCCTTGAGGCCGAGTGCGGCAAGGAGTGGTGCGCCGAGCTTATGAGGTCCCTCAAGGGGTCCGGCGCGGGGAATTTCTACATTTTCGGCGGCGGGGCTGAGAAAGAAAAACAGGCCCCCGCCGAAAAGGTGGCCGTTGCCGCAGGGGCGGATAAGGATAAACCGGCAGGCGCGGAGGGTGAAAAGCCGGCGCCGGCGGAAGCGGAGAAACCTGTAGCCAAAGACTCCATCTTCCCGGTCCTGCCCTCCCTTTCCATACCCAAGACTGCGGCGCTCATGGCGTGCACAGACGTGGTGGTAACCGCAGCGGGCCCGCTTCTGGGGCTGGCGCAGATATCGTCGGCCAAAATCGTCCCCGTGGTAACAAAGGAACAGTCAGAACTCTACTGCCGGGCGAGCGTGAAAATAATGCCCGTACTCTTCGCGGGAAAGCCGGGGAACGGCGAGTCTGGGGCGGTGCAGAGGAATATCAAGGAGCTTATAAAGAAGGCAAAAGCCGAGGCCGCATCAAGCTAAGCCAGCTTTACAAACCCGGTTCCTCCCCGTCTTTTTGGCGGTATACAGCGCGTTGTCCGCGGCCGATATGAACAGGTCCAGCGACATATTGGGATCCGGCGTTACGGACTCCACCCCTATGCTTATGGTTACCGGCGCGGCGTCCGAACACTCACAGTTGGTCAGGTGCAGTTTTTCCACGTTCGCGCGGATACGCTCGGCTACCTCCAAAGCGCCCATCATGTCGGTGTTGGCCAAAAGCGCGGCGAACTCCTCGCCGCCCCACCTCGCGGCGAAGTCTCCGGGGCGTTTCATATCCTGCACCAAAGAGCGCGCCACAGCCCGCAATACGTTGTCGCCCTGCTGATGGCCGTATACGTCGTTGTACGTTTTAAACTTGTCCACGTCAAGCATCAGCAGGCTTATGTACGTCTTCTCCCTTATGGCGCGGCGCCACTCCATGTTCAGGCGACCGTCGAAACTGCGGCGGTTGGGTATCTCCGTCAGCTGGTCGGTCATGCTCAAACGCTCTATGGTGCGCACCTGATTTACTATGCGTATCTGGTTGCGGACCCTCAACTTCACCACGTTTGGCTTGAACGGCTTGTTGATGTAGTCTACCGCGTTGTAAAGCAGCGCCCGTTCCTCCTCATCATCGGAGTTGATCGCCGTTATGAAAATGGTGGGGATGTCGCGCGTGGCCTCCTGCTTTTTGAGTTCCGTTAGCACATCGTAGCCGCTTATGTCGGGCATTACGATATCGAGCATTATGAGGTCCGGCAACAGCTCGGTGGCCTTGCGTATCCCCGACGCACCGTCTTTAGCCGTGTAGATGGTGTACTTTTCGCCCAATATGCGGGTAAGGAACACGAGGTTTGATTTCTCGTCATCCACCACCAGAATACTGTTCTTTACGATATCATCCATTTCTCCCCCCCGTGTTATTCATGAGCGCCGCGAGCGTATCGGCGGCCTCGTCAAAATCAAAATCCTCCATCTGCTTTATCAGCCTGCCGCACCCGCCTGCCGTACGCAGAGGCTCTATGAACTTGAGGCTGTCGGGGCTGCCCTTGCGCAGCAGCGCGGCAAGCTCTTCGGCAAACGGGATATTCACGCCGCCTGCCGCGCCAGGCTCTGCGGCGCCATCGGGCGCGCCGCCGCTCTTATTTAATAGCGGCGCCAGTTCCACCAGCGCCGCGGCCAACTCCGTCTCCAGCGCGTCTATGCGCTCCTTTGTCAGCCGGTTATCGCCGCCGGTCAACAGCCGCTCCGCCTCCGCTGCCGCCTTTTGCAGCCCGGTTTTGCCTATAGCCCCGGCGTTGCTCTTAAGCGTGTGCGCTATGCGGTGCGCAAGGCGTATGTTACCGCTGTTTACCGCGCCAACGAACTCATCGAACTTGTGCTGGTTGTCGTTTACAAATATGGTGCGCAGCTCAAGCAACAGACTGTCGTCGTAGTGCGGGTGCGGCACAGGGCCGCTCTCGGCGGCGCTCTCCAGCGGGTTGAGGTAGCGCAGCAGGCAGCGCCACAGTTCCTGCGACGTAAACGGCTTGCCCATGCAGTCTTGCATACCGTACCCGTTGTAGATCTCACGGTCGCTCGACATTACGTTGGCGGTCATCGCCACGATCGGCACACCGGTGGAGAGCGCCGCTATCTTTTCCGAAGCCTCAAGCCCGTCCATAACCGGCATATTGATGTCCATGAATATCAGGTCGAACAGTTTCTCCCCGTTCTCCTTGCGGCTATTAACCAGGTCTACGCCCTCCTTGCCGTTAGACGCTATAACAATCCGCAGGCCCACCCTCTCAAGGTGCCTGCGTATAACCTCCTGATTCATGGCGTTGTCTTCGCATACCAGCACCTCGCCATTAAACATCGGGCGTTTTATCTCCTTTGCGCCGATATCGGCGGTAGCTTCCGGAACGCCCACGGGGGTCGCCACCGTTTTGAATTTAAGGTCGAAACAGAACTTGGTGCCGACCTTTGGGGTGCTCTCCACGCTCAGGCTGCCGCCCATCAGCTCTACAAAATTCTTTATGATGGAGAGGCCAAGCCCGGTGCCGCCGTATTTGCGCGTCGTGCTGTGGTCGGCCTGCGCGAACGGCTCAAAAACCATCTTCATCTCCTCCGGCGTCATGCCTATGCCGCTGTCGCGCACCTCGAAGTGCACGGATACCTCGTCCTCCCCCGCATCGCTCACCGCCGCCGAGACCTTTATGGCGCCTATGTTCGTAAACTTGACGGCGTTTGAGATAAGGTTGATGAATATCTGCCGCAGCCGCGTCGGGTCGCCCACAAGCCGCCTGCCCACAAACGGCTCCGTGTAAAAATGAAGCGTAAGCCCCTTCTCCTGCGCCTTGGGCAGCATCGCCGATCTGCACAATATAAATATCTCGCGCAGGTCAAACGGGATATTCTCAAGCGTAATCTTGCCCGCCTCAATCTTGGACACGTCCAAAATATCGTTAATAATCTGCAGCAGCCATTTTGAGTTTTCAAGTATCTTGCCTATAAACTCTCTGGGTTTGTTGGGCATATCATAGTCGAGCGCCAGTTCGGAAAACCCTATTATGCTGTTCATGGGCGTGCGTATCTCGTGGCTCATGTTGGCGAGGAACGCCGACTTGGCCCTGTTTGCAGCGGTCGCCGCCTCAAGCGCGTTGCTGAGCTCGCTGCTCATGCGCACCATCTCCGTGATGTCGTCCGTGCTGCCGGCTATGCTTACTATGTTCCCGGCCTCGTCGTAAATGGGTACGGTGTTTGAGTGGAACGTGCCGCCGTCTATCTCGTTCAGCCAGTCCTGCGGCCCCTCGTGCAGCGATTTTTCCACAAAGTTGACAAGGGTCATGTGGCGCCCCTTCTCCCGCGCCAGACTTATGTTCTTCCCCAAAAGAAACGACGGGTCAAGCCCCAGCGTCTTGAGATACCGCCCGTCAAACATGGTGATGATACCATCCTTGTTTACGCTCCAGATCACGCCCTTGTAGTTCTTCGTAACCGCCTCCATCAGCTTGTTCTGGCTGTCAAGCTCGGCAGTACGCACCTCTACAAGGGTCTGCAGCCTATTCTCCACATCGTGGTTTTTCTTGAACAGCACCAGAAAGAGTATGATGATGCACAAAAACAGGGCCGAAAGACTGATAAGGAACGGCTGGCGCGACTGCACGAGCTTGACGCGGTAGTCGTAGGTCTTGTGTACCCACAGCTCCGCTATGCGGCTTATGTCTACCTGCTGGAGCGCCTTGTCTACTACGGAACATAGTACCGCCTCGCTCCTGTTGAATCCCAAAGACGACCTGTACGAGTAGTCGAAGAGTATGTTTATCTTGTAGCCGGGGCGCTCCATATAGTTGCTCACGGCAAGGATCTGGGACTGGCTCGACATAACTATGTCTACCTCATCGCGCTCCAGCGCATTGAAAAGGTTGTTTGTGCTCGAATACTCAAACGTCTGCTGGTGGTTTGGGAACCAGCGCCTGAAGAGTTCGGCGTAAGCGGTGCCCGTTTGAATGCCCACCCGCAAATGGAGCACCTCGTTTACCTTTATATTGCGGCAGCCGGCCTTGGAGATGAGCGCGTACCTGCTCTCCATTACCGGGGTAGCGGGCCACAGAAACTGGTCGGCGCGTTCAACGGTGTGAATCATCTCGGATATTACGGCGACCTCCCCCCTCTCAAGCGAGACCTTAAGGTCCGCGAAATCCACGCCCGGCTCGTTGCTTATCTTAAACGTAATGCCGGTGAGCGCCTCCACCTCCTTCAGCACATCGTGCGTCATGCCCTGCCACTCGCCCTCGTTTGCGTTGTAAAAACTAAGCGGGTAGTTATCGTACTCCGCCGCGAGGCGTACTATGGGACGGCGCTTCACATACGCTTTCTCCTCCTCGGTCAGCCTCGAATACATACGGTAAGAGAAGTACTCGCGCTCGCCGATGTTGTACAGGTGGTTCAGGTAAACCAGCCCCCCGCCCTGCAGCAGCTTGTCCATTATAGTGATGATTGGTATAAATTCGTCCCGATATGTAGTTACAGATACGGGCTCGTATATCAGCGGAAGGTAGGTGTAGTCGTTTACATCGCTGTGAGGCTTAAAGGCGGCCCTCGTGTTGCTTTCGGCGAAAAAAGCGTCTATCTCCCCGCTCTTAAGCAACCTGTGGGCCTCTTCGAACCCGTTTATCAAAACGGTATCAACCTCTTCGGCAAGGGTCGCGAGGACGGCGGCGGCGGTGGTGGCGCCCGCGAAAAAGGCGTAACGCAGCCTGCGCTCCTTCTTGAGCCTCGCGAAAGACTCGCTGTCCTTGAGCCGGTAGTAAAGTATCGACCGCGTGGCGATCGGAGCCCACGTCATGCGGTAACCATCCCTGCGGCGCTGGTCGGAGGGCGTCAGCTCGCCGCTGAAACTCACCTCGCCCGACCTGATGCCCGAAATCAGGTCGCCCCACTCGTAAATAGCGGGCTTGATGTTCAGCCCGAAAAGATCGCCCATATACTGGCTCATCTGCGCTGCATACCCGTTCACAAGGCCGTTTTGCCCTATAAACGCCTCGGCGCTGTAGATCATCCCGTACAGCAGCACGCTGTCGGCAAACCGCTCGCGCAACGCCTCAACAGCCGCTATGTCATCCGCCGTAACGCCCGGAATCTCCCTATAAGACGCAAACGGGTGCGGATCGCCCGCCCCCGCCATAAACGCATCCCGCTGCACGGAATCATCGTCCACACAGTCGACAATCAACAGGCCGGTGCTGATAACCACCAACGCCACGGTAAGAAACCATATCGAAAGGCGCGATTTCCGCAAGCGCGAAACAGCCTCCCTGAAAGACGGATACATTAATGCCACCTTTGCTGCTATGATTATTGGGCAAGCGCCAAAATTTTATCCCTATACCATAATCCATAATATAATATAGCGCCGCCGCAATAGTACGGTTTTTGTAATACGCTACAGACGGGCGGGGGAGACAAAAACACAAATGTTGCGCCAACATACGCCCGGTAACTATATTATATACAGGCTGCGATACCCGTAAATGGCCAATTTTTGACGCTTTTACCCTAAAAACAGGAATTTATATGGAAACAGACGACTTGGAAAAGACCATAGACACCATCGCCGCCAGAGGGCGCGAGGCGTCGCTGCTCATACAAAATCAGCCGGCTGCCGCCATCGACAGGGCGCTCTTGCTCATGGCGGGGTACCTTGAGTCGGACAAAGGGCGGCTCCAGGTGGAAAACCGCAAAGACCTCGAGGCGGGGCTGCAAAAGGGTCTCTCGACAGCCATGATAGACCGGCTGACCCTCTCCGAAAAAGCCCTCGGAACCATGATTACCGGCCTCAAAGAGGTCGCGGCGCTTAAATGCCCGGTGGGCGAAATGTACGATGAGCGCATCCGACCCAACGGCCTCTACGTCCGCAAAATGCGTGTGCCCATAGGTGTCATAGGCATAATCTACGAATCGCGCCCCAACGTGACGGTAGACGCGGCAGCCATATGCCTCAAAAGCAAAAACGCGGTCATACTGCGCGGCGGCTCGGAAGCCTTCTTCTCTAACAGCGCCCTCTGCGAACTGTTCACCCGCGCCCTCAAAGAGGCCGGCCTGCCCGAAGATGCCCTGCAATTCATACCCACAACCAACAGGGCGGCGGTGGAACTGCTGCTGCAAAAAGACGACCTTATAGACCTCATAATCCCCAGAGGCGGCGAAAGCCTCATACGCATGGTCGTCGAAAAATCGCGCATACCCGTAATCAAACACTACAAGGGCGTATGCCACGTGTTCGTATCCGCAAACGCCGATATGTCCAAAGCACTGCCCATAACCATAAACTCAAAAACACAGCGCCCCGGCGTCTGCAACGCCATGGAAACGCTGCTGCTCGACAGCGGGCTCGACCAGAAAAAGAAAAACAGCATAATAAACGCGCTCATAGACAAAGGCGTAACCCTGTTCGGCGACGCCGAAAGCCGCAAACTCTCCGACCAGATACAGACGGTAGACGAAAAAGCCCTCTACAACGAATACCTCGACCTGCGCCTGTCGGTCATTACCGTAAACGGGGTAGACGGCGCCATACGCCACATAAACAAATACGGCTCGCGCCACACCGACACCATAGTCACCGAATCGCACGACGAAGCGGACGCGTTCGTGGCGCGCGTAGACACCGCATCGGTAATGGTCAACACCAGCACAAGGTTCGCCGACGGCGGAGAGTACGGCATGGGCTGCGAAATAGGCATATCAACCGACAAACTTCACTCCCGCGGACCTATGGGAGTTGATGATTTGACCACGTACAAATGGGTGGTGCGGGGAGACGGGCAAATAAGAGAGTAAGGCGCCCTAAAAACCCAGTTCGCGAATAGTAATCTCAATTTTTGCTGAATGTCAATACTTTTTTAAAAAATTTCAGCAACGCAACCAACCAACCAAAAAGCGCAACCAGTATCCACAAAAATGTGGGGCACATGGGCGAAATTGGCACTTTTGGACAGACAAAACGTAAGGTACGAAATATATTGTTCACCCTCCACAAATACCACCAGTACCTCCGGGGCCACGGGAAGTGTGCCCGACGACCGGACCCGAAGACTCACGCACCGCAACCCGGACGGCAAAGACGTGTACCACCTCGGGGCGAGCCTCAAAGACTTGGGCAAAAAGTGGTTCGCGTTTTCCAAAATGGGAATGGGCGGGATTGATTTTTCAAATATCCATAATATATTTTTGACCCGTATACCGCAACTCGCGGTTAGTTCATAGACAATCAGGAGGATTTTGCAGGTATGGATAAGGGCGAAATCGTGCTGTACCAGCCTAACGACACGGTGTTGGTCGAGGTCAGGCTGGAAAAAGAGACTATCTGGCTCACGCAAAAGGCCATGGCGGAACTGTTTAATGTGCAAACTCCGGCGATAAGCAAGCACCTGAGAAATATCTTCGCGGAAGGCGAACTTAACGAAAAAGTGGTTATTTCCAAAATGGAAATAACCACTCAACACGGCGCTATGACCGATAAAACGCAAACCAAAGAGACAAACTTCTACAACCTCGACGCCATAATTTCCGTAGGCTACCGCGTAAACTCGGCCAGAGCTACCCAATTCCGCATCTGGGCTACCCAAATCCTCAGAGACTACATACCCAAAGGCTATGCTATAGACAGGCGATTCGAACGATTGGAAAACCGCATGGCCAAAACCGAGGAAAAAATCGACTTCTTCGTCAAAACCGCACTGCCGCCCGGCATGAAAGAAGTTCACTTCTACGGTGCGCGGGTAAGTCAAAACACCTTGTTTGGGGTAGTTTTGGGGGGATGATGGCCAAAAATCGCTCCCACCTTGATATTCCGGAGGCTAGTAATGTATACTTAAACAGAGAAGATATAACCTGCTCCCAACCGCCGAAACGATGGACGCGAGGGGGATACCTCCAAAGAGAGCATCCGCAGGTCGTCATGGATGTAGAATTGATAACACTAAACATTTCCAACACAAAGGAAGCAATATTATGGCAGGCAAAGAAACGATACACGTAAAAGGAACGGAAATCGTAATTTACAAAAGAGATGAAGAGGATTATATCTCGCTTACAGATATCGCGAAGATACGCGATACTGAAAATCCATCCCAAATTATTAGCCTGTGGATGAGAACCTATAGCACTATCGAATATCTGGGCCTGTGGGAACTGCTAAATAACCCGGATTTTAACCCCCACATTTATGAGGGGTTTAAAAAAGAGTCGGCCAAACCGCACTTTTGGATATCACCGCAAAAATGGGTCAACGAAACAAACGCCATTGGCATTACCTCAAAATCAGGCCGATACGGTGGCGGGACGTTCGCCCATTCCGATATCGCCTTCAAGTTCGCCGCCTGGATTTCAGCCGAATTTGAACTATACCTCGTAACCGAGTTCAAACGCCTGAAGTTTGAAGAACAAAAAGCACTGGGCTGGAGCGCAAAACGGGAATTGGCAAAAATCAACTACCGCATCCACACCGACGCTATCAAAAACAACCTGATACCCGCAAAACTTACGGCGAAACAAACCTCAATTATCTATGCCAACGAGGCCGATGTCCTTAATGTAGCGCTTTTCGGAAAAACAGCTAAACAATGGCGTGACTCAAATCCGGACTCAAAAGGAAATATCAGAGACTACGCGTCAATCAATGAACTAATCTGCCTCTCAAATATGGAAAATATAAACGCGGTCCTGATAAACGACAACGTTCCACAAAAAGAACGCCTGATAAAATTAAATAAAATCGCCATACAACAAATTCGTGTACTAAATGAGGTAGAAAATAGAAAATTATTGAAGTAACCGGAGAGAACACTACCCCCGCCAACGCATTATGCTATACCGACACAGACGCCGCACCGCAACCCGGACGGCAAAGACGTCTACCACCTTGGGGACGAGACTCAAGGATTTGGGCGGAATGTGGTTCGCGTTTTTCAAAATGGGGGATGGGCGGGCTCGACTTGCTTGGGGAAATTAAGGGCGTGGCAGCATAACAGCGCCGCCTCGCCCACCAGACCACCGGGAGCGGCGGACGGAGACGAGGAGGGGCGTATTGTCGCGAAAGGGTGTTTTTATGGATTAACCACCTCGGCCGCCTGCTGCTTTGACGCGGGCTTTGATTGTTTGTTTACACAAACCTTGCAATGTTTGGTTTCCGGGATGCGTTTTAATACAAATTTTATTGCAGAATATGTAAACTTCTCTAATTGGTCAAATGAAAAAGTGAACTTACAAATGCTTTTATACTTGCAACCGCGGTTGATAACTGGTACTTTTGATACGCATTTACGAGCCTTGCAAGGCGATTTACACTTTGAGCCGTAAATTATATGTTTATCAAAAATTATTATGTTTTTAATGCCTTTCTCTTTAGAAGGCAAATCTTCATTTTCAGTTTCAATGTTTAAATGAGCTAATCCATTACGTAAACATTTTAAAATTTTAACTTCGTTAAAATTATTTTCCTGTTCATAAAGAACGATGTTATTTGCTTTCAGCTGCTGAACCGCTATTTTAGACCACGGGACTATTTTCTTCCACCCATCTTTTTCAATAATATGCATTATCGTTAAGTAAAGGGTATTTAACAACGCTGTTACTTCAAAATCTCCTTTATATGAGTCATAATTTTTTTTGCTACGGCAAATCATGCAACGGTGGCGATTTACGTATTCGCTCATTTTTGTAGTTCCTTTTGCGGTTGCCCGCGATTGTTATTTGTTGTTTTTGTTGTACATAAACACACTACCACTACCCAACCAACCACCACCTCTACCGCATAACTATCACCTCCTTTCTTATCGTTAAATGGCAAAATCAATCGTCCCGAACACAACGCAACGAAAACAGGTGTTTCTTGTCGTAGTTGCCCCTGCTCACACCGTCGTTGCCGTAGACCATGCTCCGGTACCAGGCGCTCCAGGCGCCCTCCGCATCGTTCTCCGTGGCGCTCCACCAGCTGCCGCCGTAGCCGGCATTGTCGATACCGCCGCCGGGCAGGGCCGAAAAGCCGTAATCGTCGGTACCGTTACCACCATCCCACCCCCACCCTGACGAAGACTTCAATTTCGTTCCAGCAGATGACCCTACAAGATCCGTTAATGTCGTCCACTCCGCATCACTCGGTACATGCCACCCGGAAGGACAAATGCCTTGAACCCCGCTTGGACTCAATGTTGAACTTGACGCCCCGTCCATTACCGTTGACCAAGTATACAAACGACCGTAAGTAGTGCAATTAATTGAATTATTGTTGTAACAAACATCCGTACTAACACCCGGAATATCGTAATTCAAATTTTCCGCCATCCACGTTTGATTACCTATAGTTATCACGCGATACGATTGTCCATCCCGCGGGTCAGTAACGGTAACCGCCGGTATAAAGTTGGCGCTTATTGTCGCGTGAGAACCCAAAGTAACGATTGTGGATGCGTTGCTCTCGTTTGCGAATGTAGCAGTACCGTTCGTTACTGTCCAATTGCTAAACGTAAATCCCGGCGCAGGTGTAGCCGTTATGCTTGCCGGTGTATCAACATTATAGAGAGTTGCACTCGTAGGTGTAACGGTTCCGCGGTTAGGCGGGTTTAGATTAATCGTCAATCTGTACCCGAAATTGGCCGTAATAGTTGCGTTTGTACTCATGGTAACGGTTGTACTTGCGTTATTGGCATTTGCAAACGTAGCCGTCCCGCTCGTTACCGTCCAGTTAAGAAACGCGTGGGTACTGCTGGCGGTAGCTGATATGCTGACCGCCCTCCCTGCATCATACTGCTGCCCGCTTGTCGGCGTGGCAGTCCCCCCGGCAGCAGGATTCGATGCGACCGTGAGCGTGCAAACCGCCTGAAAGTTCGCGGTAATAACCGTATTCGAGCTGAGTGATACCGTTGTACTCGCGCTGTTCGCGTTGCCGAAAGCCACAGTCCCGTCTGAACTTGTCCAGTTGACGAATCTGTACCCGCTTGCGGGAGTTGCGGTAATTTGCGGTTGCGCTCCGGCGTCGTAGGTTGTTACGGTTGCCGGCGTAACAGTCCCGCCTTCTGCCGGATTTCGGGCGATATTCAGCGTGTACCCCCGCTGGAACAGCGCAAGCAGCACCATATCGCCGCTAATGGTAACAGTATCTGTCGCTTTGTCGGACGTTAACCCTTGTGTCCACCTGACGAATCTGTACCCTTCGTCAGGCACAGCCGTTACTACGACTTTCATGCCCAATGCGTAGGCTCCCGCCTCCGGGTCGCGCCTTACGGTACCGCCGATAAGTTCGCCGGTTGTGAGCGTAAATTGGTTATCGCCTATAAGTTCGAATATCGCGTTTAGCTCTTTGTCGGCGTTCATTGTGATTGTTACCGGATTGCTTGAAAGCGCCGACGCTCCCGTCCATCTTACGAACACGTAGCCCGGTTCGGCGTGCGCCGTTGCGGTAACCCGTGCGTTGTTGGTGTAACTCTCCTGTTCGGGTTCGACCGTTACCATGCCGCCGGCGGTGGCGCTGGTTGTGAGCCTGTACGGAGCGGGAATAAAGTGGGCGGTTAGCTCCTTATCATCGTCCATTACAATAGTTATTATCCTGATATTGGTATCTATCGCGCCGGACCATCCGTCAAGCGCGTAGCCCGGCTCTGCGTTGGCAGTCAGCGTAACTTCCGTACCGGCTGGGTAGTGCGTAAGGTCGGGGCTGCGCGACACCGTGCCGCCGATTTCGGGGACTCTGCTGACGTTCAGCGAGTACCCCTCCGGCGTAGAAATCGGGACGAAGTTCGCGGTGATGTCGATGTTTTTCGTCATGGTGATTGTCAGCGGTGTAACTTGGAGCAGCGACTTGTCTGACCATCCATCGAACCGGTATCCTGCCGCCGGTGTGGCGGTAAGTATTACCTCAGTGCCGTTTTGGTAGGATGTGGCGTACGGGTCGCGCGACAGCTGCCCGCTGTTTTCGGGGGACACGCCTGTTGTGAGCGTGTACATCGTGAACCTGTCTCCGCCGCCGGGGTTGTCGCTGCCACCGCATCCTGATATTACGGCGATGACGGTTGTGATACCCGCCGCGCCGAGCGCGAGCAGTCCGAACATTTTGTTGCGTTTTGTTGATTCTGTCACGAATCCTCCTGTGTTACGATTTATTGTTGATGATAGTTATCACTCTTAAAACCGCACCCCCGCGCCGGCCCGTACCGTTACCCCGTGGCCTAACCGCGCGCCGTCGCCCTCGTAGGCGTTGGCGGTTCTCGCGCCGTACATTATTTCGGCGCGGATGTGGACGTCGGCGTTGATGTTGTAGTCTATCCCGCCGCCTATTTTGCCCCACAGGGCGCTCAGTTCGCCGTCTTTGGGGGGTGTGATTCCGCCGGCGGTTATAAGTTCGCTGCCGATGCATATCTCGTAATCGATTCCGAGAAGCGGGTAGATGACTATTGTGTTGGCGTTGCCGATGGCGATTTCTGGGTACTTGGCGAATGCGCCGATTGACAGGAGCGTGCGCGGCATATCTGTCTCTGCGTTTGCCCAATCCCATTTACCGCCGCCTGTTGAGTAGGCGATGGTGAGTTGTCCGTATTTCGCGTCAAAATAGAAGTAAGCCCCACCGCCGCTGTAGGGCATGGCGATATTACCGGTTCCCCCGCCGAAATCGCTCGAAAACAGGCCGCCCACGCCTATGCCTATGCCGGTTTTCTGTTTTGTGATTCGCGGCCTTGCCACCGCTTCGCCGAACATTATCATCACAACTTCGTCGGAGACCTGCGCGAGGTCGTCTATCGTTTTGAGGGGGCTGTTGGATTCGCCGATGAATACGACTTGAGCTGTTTCAAAATCGATTATCCGTGCTGACACTTGGAACGCGCCATATGCGGGAGTGATGGCGGCGATGCAGACGTATTTTACGCCGAACTGCTTGCCGAGTTCGCTGATTTGGCTGTCGTCTATCGCGCCGCTCCTTTGCGTGACGTGTTCTTCGTTGACCTTGGCGAGGAACGCGGCGGAGCGTTCGATGCCCATGTACCGCCCGCTGTTGACGAGCGCGGCGAGCATTCGGGTGCCGAGGGCGGTCTTCTCGTCTTCGGAGACATTGCCGGTAACGTATACGGCGATGCGCGGCAGGTCTTGGGCGATGGCCGGGGCGGCGCACAGGGCGCAGACAAGCAGGGCTGAAATCAGCCTTGGGAGGTTATTCATTTATAGGTTCCTGTTTTGGGGGATATGGTAAAATGTAATTTCCGGCAATTGATTATTACGGGCAGGATATTGCAAATAATTATATATATAGTTGATATAGTAGTCAAAAATCGACCACGTAAGTCGTTGATTTTCAACGAGTTGCGGCGATGGGGGGGGGGGGGGGGGGGGGGGGGGGGGGGGTTGACAATTTGGATGGCAAATGATATATAATTGGTGTATGTATCCATGCCACAGCGGCGGCACAAACGGCGGCGAGCGCCAATGTCAGCGTTATCAGTTCCATACTCCCAGGTCTCCCGTCAAAAGCATCCAAAGTCCGCCCAATCCCGGTCGGGCGCCTACCTATCCTGCAATCTAATCTAAAATAATACTTATTTTTGGGGAATGCAAGGGAAATTTGATTTTCGGGATAGCATTATGTATATTCTATCTAAATGGACAAAACACCCATAACAAGCCAACGATGAAGGCATTTATGAATTTTGGTATCGAATTAGAACAAGAAACGGACGGTCGCAGGATAGCGGAAATCCCTGAAACTCCCGGCGCGCCCGTTACGGAGCAGCGCTGCGGCAAGCAACAGAAAACGCAAATGCCCTGGCATTACAATGCATATATGGAAACCAATAATCATTTACAAACAAAAGGATATTAATTATGAGCTTAATCGACACCGTAAAATTCGACGACAGGGGGCTGGTCTCCGCCATTGCGCAGGATTTCGCTACCGGCGATGTGCTTATGCTGGCGTACATGAACCGCGAGACGCTCTCCGAGACGCTCTCGACCGGCGACATGGTCTACTGGAGCCGCAGCCGCCAGAAGCGGTGGAAGAAGGGCGAGACGTCGGGGCACACGCAGAAGGTGCGCGAGGTCTACATTGACTGCGACGGCGACGCGCTGCTGTTCAAGATAAACCAGTCGGGCGCGGCCTGCCACGAGAACTACTTCTCCTGCTTTTTCAGGCAGAACGTAAACGACGAGTGGGAAATCGTCCGCGAAAAGATGGAATAGATCTAATGGCACATTCGGAGGATTGCCGTTGGCGCTGCATAATATAAGGATGCACCGGCCGACAGGAAAAGCATTCAAATTTTTCCGCATCTTTAAGGGATGCGCCCATCATAGGGGATCAGCATGAACAAGACACGCCCGCAATATTCGCCCTACGTGGAGATATCGCTCGACAATCTCCTCGAAAACTTCTCGGCGGTACGCTCAAAGCTGATGCCGGGGGTCGACGCCATGGCGGTGATCAAAGACGGCTCATACGGCAACGGCAGCGTCCTCATCGCCAAAACGCTTGAGCGCGAGGCCGCCGCGTGGTTTTTCGTTGTCGCGCGGGCACACGAGGCCATCGCCCTCCGAAAATCCGGCGTGCACAGCCAGATACTCGTGCTCGGATTCTCCACCGAAAACGAGCTGCGGTTCGGCGCCGACAAAGACATCTCATTCGCGCTCAACGACCTGAGCGAGCTTGACAGATGGAAATCATACGACTTCGACATCAACTGCCACATCGGTTTCGACACGGGGATGGGGCGGCTGGGGATAGCGCCGTCGGAGGTGGGCGAGCTTATAGACGCGATAAAATCGACACCTAACGTGGATATAGAGGGCATCTACACCCATATGGCGCGCGCGGACGAGCCTGACACGGACACGGTCGGCCGTCAGCTCGAAATATTCAGGAAATGTATTGACGCGCTGCACGCCGCCGGCATCAAGCCGCACCACATCCACTACGCCAATTCCCCTACCACAATACGCTTCCCGCTGTGGGACACCTGTACGCTCGCGCGGCCCGGCATCTCGCTTTACGGATGCAAACCCGACCCGGCGCAGGAGTTCAATATAAAGGTAAAACCGGTCGCGTCGCTGCGGTCGAGCGTCGTCAAGATGAAAAAGGTGCCGGCTGGTACGGCTATATCCTACGGCGGGAACTACGTTACGCCGGCGGAAACATGGATAGCCACAATCCACCTCGGCTACGCCCACGGGCTGCCGCGCTTTTTGAGCAGCAAGGGCGAGGTGCTGATTAAGGGCAAGCGCTACCGCATCGCCGGGAACGTCACGATGGACTACATCATGGTCGACGCGGGCGCGGACCCGGTTATCAAGGTGGGGGACGCGGTAGTCGCCATCGGTACGCAGGGTGATGAGACTATTACCGCAGATGACGTGGCGGTCATCGGCAACACGATAGGGTACGAGATTTTGTGCAATCTGGGGACGTCGATAGACCGTTTCTATATCTTGAACGGGAAAGTAGTGCATCACGACCCCGGTACAATAATCTGACGCGGTAAGGTTCTGTTTTATGTTCAGGCTGATACAAAAAGATTCCGGCGAGGGGGTTGTCTGCGCGATGAGCAAGGGCAGGATTCTTGTCGCCGCTCTGGCCGACAACGACGCTGCCGCCCTGTCGCCCAAAAAGCCATGCGGCGGCAGGGCCGGGTGCGGGAGCTGCGGCGGATGCGCAACCCTGCCCGACATCTATACCGGCAAATTCCACATACCTGTACCCAACGCCGACGCCTTCAGGATCGGCGACCGGATAAGCTTCAGCCGCTACATCCCGGAGCCTAACATCGTCAGCGCGCTGGTATTCGGCATACCGCTCGCAATGGTTATGGCTACTATCATCCTCTGGCTTGTGTACGCTCCAGACGGCGCTGAATCGCCGCGGGCGCTGCTTACAATCGGGATTGCTTTCTCGGCGGGCGTCGCCATACTCGCGCTGCTCGATACACTTTTTAAGAAGAGGTACCCGGCAGCGCTTACAAACACCGCAAACAGCAAGGACCCGCCCCAATGATACTCGACGAAGAATGGCTCGACCTGCCGGAGCTGCTTGACAAAGTGCAAGAGCTTCTCGACCTCGGTTTCATAGACGACGCGCAGAACCTGCTTGACAAGTACCAAACCTCGTTTATGGACTGCTGGGAGTACCACTTCGTTTACTCGCGCGTTTACGCCGAGCGCAGCCTGCCGCGCAAGGCGATATCGAGCCTTATCACCGCCCTGCGGCTTGAGCCCGACAACGTAGACTGCCTGATAGGGCTTTTCTACTCCTACGCGCTCATGAACCGCATGCGCCGCGGCGGCAAGTTCCTGATTAAGGCCGCCGAGCTTTACCCCGACAACGAGCTGGTGCTGTCGGCGCTTATATGGTACCACACCGAGGTAAACGAGCCGGATAAGGCAATCGTCTACTTCGATCGGGCAAAGAGAGGCAACTCCAACAATCCCGAAACGTACAGGAACGGCGGCATAGCGTTTGACCGCCTCGGCAGGTTTGAGGAGGCGGAGGCGTGCTACAAGGCGGCGCTGCTCATAAGCCCGAACTTCGACGAGGCGCGCGATATGTACGCCGACCACCTGATATTCACAGGCCGGACAAACGATGCCATTAGGCTATACGAAGACGCGCTCGAAATGTCGCCCAAAAACATCCGCCACATATCCAAACTCATATACTGCCTCTCGCAAAAGGGCGACTTCGAGCAGGCAGAGGGGCTGGCTATGCGCTCCATAGCGCTCTACCCAAACTCGCCCTTAGGCTACATAGACCTCGCATACATCAACCTGAACACCGGCTACCCCGACGAGGCCGCCGAAAACGCCGATAAGGCGATATCTGTAGCGCCCATAGACCCCGAAGGGTACCGCATAAAGGCAATAGCCTGCTCCGAGCGCGGCGACTTCGCCGACGCCGAAAAACTCTTCGAGAAAGCGATAGAGCTCGACCCCGAAAATGCCGACGTACACAGAGACTACTACCAGCACCTGCGCGCGGCGGGAAAGTACAAGCGCATGACAGACACCATAGACAAGGTGATAAAGCTCGAACACCCGCACTGCGCCGAAGACTACTGGTACCTCGCGGACTACTACCGCGAAAAGAAGAGAAACGACAAGGCGCTCCACTACCTGCGCCTCGCCTACGACACCATGCCCACAGAAAAAGAGCTGCTGCCGCCAATGATGGAGATTCTCTTAGAGCAAGGCCACACGGAAGACAGCCTGCCGATATTCGCCGACTACGTAAGAAAGAGCGGATGGAACGAGGCGGTCAACAGATTCTCAAAAAACTGGCAGTTCCGCGACCACGCCACACAGGAGGGGATGCGCTTCCTGCGCTTTACCGGGCAGCGGCCCATGGAGTTCCGCAAGTACATCTTCAACCACTACCTGTACAAATTCGGGCTGATATACTACACAATAATAATGCTGGCGCTGGTGTTCCCCGCGAGCGTGCTCTTTGGCTGGTCAGGCGTGTGGCTCATTGCGGCGCTCTACTCTACGTCAATCGTCGCGCTCAAAATCGTACAGGCGCGCCGGCTCAAAAAATTGTTGTCCAAAACAAACCCGCCGCCGCACCATATAGCGGGAAAGTGACGGCGCGTGAAACCCAAACTGCTGCTGCATATCTGCTGCGCGCCCGACGAGGCCTACGCTGTCGACCTGTTGAAGGACGACTACGAATTGCACTGCTTCTTCTGCAATCCGAATATATTTCCGTCAGAAGAGTACGATTTACGGCTTGACGAGGCTAAAAAGGCGGCGCGGATTTATGATGTGCCGTTTACGTGGGACGGGTATCACCCCGAAACGTGGGCCGCTGCTGTTGAGGGATTAACGGATACACCGGAAGGCTCCGGCCGGTGCCGCGAATGCTTTTTGCTGCGATTGACGAAAACAGCGGAAGTCTGCGCGGAAATGGGCTGGCCCTCTTTCGGCACGGTAATGAGCGTCTCCCCCCACAAAAAAGTCCCCATGCTCGACGAGGCGGGAGCCAGAGCGGCATCCTTATACGGAGTTAATTATATCTCGTTTGACTTCAAAAAGCAAGACGGTTTCAGAAAAAGCATAGCATTGAGCCGACAATTGGGGCTATATCGCCAAAATTACTGCGGGTGCCACCTGAGTCGGGACGAGGCGGAGGCGCGGAGGCAGCGCAAAATTAATCCATAAAAAGGCTTACTGTGGTGCATCAAAAACACCGGTCCGGCATAAAAATAAAATTTTGCTTGAATTATCAACTACCATAATACATATATATAGTTATATGGAGGACAATTGACGGCCAACGCGGTCCGCCTATAAAAATCTTCGGAGAGCAAAATGAATTTTTCTGGTATTTGGGAGCTTCAAAAAATCGCCCTGCGGAATCTTGCGCGGCACAAGGTCAAGACGGCGCTTACCGCTGCCGCCATCACCATCAGCGTGGCGGTCTACATCTTCATAAACAGTTTTATCGGTGGGATGTCTATAGAATCGCGGCGCAACATTGTCAACTACGACATGGCTGCGGCCAAGCTGCAGACCAGAATGTACTTCGAGCGCAGGGACGAGAAGCCCGCCTACGAGAATTTTAAGGAGTGGGAGCGGTACCGCGCCGCGCTCGGCCGCGCCGGGTACAACACCGCGCCGCGCTTCGCTTTTTCGGGGATGATCTTCTCGAACTCCGCCTCCACGCCCATGACCATAAACGCAATCCTCGACTCCGCGGCCGAGGCGCAGGTTCTGCACTATACCAGCTGGGTTGACTTCGGGCGCTACCCCCAAAACGGCAAGTTCGAAATCGCGGTGGGGACGATGGCGGCCGAGAAGCTCAAGGTGGGCATCCCCACGCGCCCGCGCAAGCTTGAGCTTGATGAACTGGTCGAGCAGGCGGCAACGAACAAGGCCGATGAGGATTTCATACGGTCGCTCTACGACGAAATGAAACCGCTCGGCAACAACATCTTCTCCGCGCCGGAGAAAATCATCGAGGGCAACGAGCGGATGATCCTCAGGCGCGGGGCGTCCCGCGAGGACCTGACGCGGCTGTGGGATATGATCGCCGCTACTAAGCGCAACGAGGTACGGATCAACACGGTAATAGACATCAAGGCCGTGCCGGAGACCATACGCCCCGACAAATGGGACGGTGAGCTTATGCCCGAACTGCGGGCGGATGATGTCGCGCTTGTCAAGGCGGCGTACCGGTACGAAGAGTTTATGGATGCCTATATGCTTATTGAGGAGGACGAGCAAAAACAGAGCGAGGTGCTGACCGCGATGATCCGAGCCGGCTACCGCGGCGCCGTCCGCCACATCAACCAGTTGGTGGACGCGGTGGTAGTGGGGGTAATCAACAGCCCCGACCCCGTCCCCAACGGCTACACCGCCTACATACCGATGGACGTGCTGCAGGACGAGGCCGGTATGATGCTCGAAGGCGCGGTAACCGAAATATTAATACGCGCGAAAGACGCGGAGTACACGCGGCTGCCGGGCGGAAACGAACGCGCTGCCGCCATAACCGCCGCGCTGGAACGGGAACTTGGCGAAAAGCTGCCAAACGAGCTTGCGGTCTTCTTCTGGATGGACTACATGAAAGATTACCTCTCCTACGAGGCGATGGAGAGCTCAATGTCGCACGTGCTGGCGGGGCTTTTGCTCCTCCTATCATTTCTCGGCATCTCCAATACAATACTGCTGGCTATACTTGAGAGGACAAAGGAGACAGGCATGATGCGGGCGATGGGGATGACCGACGGGCAGATGATAATGACGTACATGTTCGAGGCTGGATTTTTGGGCCTTATCGGCTCGGTTTTGGGTATTATATTAGGATGTGCGGTCAATTACCCCGCCGTCAAGTACGGATTCGACATAGGCGCGATGTCCGACACGCTCGGCGGCGGCGTAGGGTACCGGGTAACCGCGATGATGCGCAGCGTGTGGAACATACCGCTTATCATAGGCTCCGGGATAGTGGCAACGCTGCTGTCGGCGTGTATGGCCTATTTCCCGACGAGGCGGGCGGTAAAAATGTCTATTACGGACAGTTTGAGGTTTGAATGATATCGACAGGGGAGATTGTTTAATGTCAGCACAATACAAACAGGGCGGTACCGCTATGCTCGTGCGCATTGCCTACCGCAACATCTGGCGCAACAAGCGCCGCACCGCGTTCTGCTTCGCCGCGGTGGGCATCGCCGTATTCTTCATCGCCGTCTACTCCGCGATGATTGACGGGATGACCAAGAGCATAAACGACCTCGTGCAGGTCTTCGACCTCGGCCACGTCCGCGTGGTGTCGAACCAGTATGAGGCCGAAAACGAATATATGCCCGTGCAATACCCCGTGGCGGACGGCAAGGACTGGAAGGGGATGGCCGCCGAGATAAAAAATATCCCCGGCGTACGCCACGTATTCCCGCGCATCAATACAATGGCTACGCTGCAGGAGAGCACTATCAAGCACGCCGTTCTCTGGGGGCTGAATATTGAGGAGGAGATGGCGGCGAATATCTTCAACTTTACAGACAGGAACGACGGGATGGTTGATGGCCGCTACCCCGCGCCCGGAGCGAACGAGTGCGCGGTCGGCAAGGTATTCGCGGAGAAAACCGGCCTCAAAATAGGCGACCGCGTCCCGCTCAAAACCGTGTCGGCGCAGTTCTCCGACAAGATGTGGAGCCCGGTCATCACCGGCATATTCAATTTCGACTACATAAAGTTCGACGAGGGCTTCATCATCGTAGATTTCGAACGGTTACAGCGTCTGCTTGTCATGGGAGAAGGGACGCAGCAGTTAGTAATATTCGGCGACGACGGTACGCAGAGCGCCGCCATCTCCGCCGAAGTGCAGAAGATCGTGGGCAAAGGGAATGTATCCACTCACTGGCGCGAGAACTACTGGGTCGCGGTAATGGCTGCGGCCACGCCGATGTACACCATAATATTTCTGGTATTCCTGATTGTGGCAAGCTTCCTCATCATCAATACTGTGGTGATGATCATCCACGAACGTATAAAGGAAATAGGCATGATGGGGTGCCTCGGCATGACGAGGCGTGAGATCGTGACGGTCTTCTTCTTCGAGTCGCTCTTCATGGCGGCGTTTGGGGCGCTGGCCGGGGTGCTTTTGGGCGGGATAGTGGTGGCCATAGGCTCCTACTACCCATTCCGCATCGGGGACCTCTACGGAAACACGTTCAGCGAGATGCCGCTGGGCAACGCGATATTCTTTGAACTGGATGCGTGGAAGCTGTTTCAGGCGTGGATAATGGGTGTGGCGGTCGCGTCGATATTTACGCTTGCGCCATCCCTTAAAAGCGCTTTTGTGGAGCCGGTAGAGGCGCTTAGAAGGTAGCGGCCGACAGATTGCCGGTATTTATTGATTTATATGTAACCAAAATACTATAATTATGTTGTATAAAGGGCGATTGTGCCCCAAATCACCTTAATTTCATTGAAGGACGCGCAAATGGCGGTAATAAAAGCGGAAAATGTTGTGAAAGACTACTCTTTGGAGGGGCACACTGTGCATGCCCTGCGCGGGGTGAGCCTCGAATTCGGCAGCGGGGAGTTCTCCGCTATCGCCGGGCCGTCGGGTAGCGGGAAGTCTACGTTCCTGCATTTGGCGGGATGCCTCGACTCCATCACCGGCGGGGCGATGATCATCAACGGGACCGACGCCGGCAAGATGACAACGCAGCAGCTCGCGCTGCTTAGGCGCAACAGCATCGGCTTCATCTTCCAGGCCTACAACCTGATCCCCGTGCTCTCCGTCGAAGAGAACATATCCTTCCCGCTAACGCTTCTTGGGGTCGATAAAAAAGAGATCAGGGAGCGCACAGCCAAGGTGCTCAAAGATGTGGGGTTAGCGGATATGGCAAAACGCCGCCCCAAAGAGATGTCCGGCGGGCAGCAGCAGCGCGTAGCAATCGCCCGCGCCCTCGTCAAAAAACCGGCGATCATCCTGGCCGATGAACCCACCGCGAATTTGGACTCGACTATCGGCAAAGAAATTTTGGAGTTGATGGTAGCGCTGAACAAATCCGAGGGGACGACATTCATCTTCTCAACGCACGACCCTATGGTAATGGATTACGCACGGCGGCTGATACGTATCAGGGATGGACAGGTAGAGAACGATGAGGTGAAATAATAATGAGCTTATCCGGCATATGGCAACTCAAAAAAATAGCAATGCGCAACCTCGCGCGCCATAAGGTAAAAACGGTACTGACCGCATCCGCCATCATGGTCAGCGTAGCGTTCTATATAGTGATAAGAAGCTGGCTATTCGGCATGGCCGCAGAATCCCGCCGGAACATCGTCAACTACGAGCAGGGCGCGGCCAAATTGCAAACTAAGATGTACTTCGAGAAGAAAGACGAGATGCCCGCCTATGAAAATTTCAAGGATTGGGAACGATACAAAGACGCGCTTGATAAAGAGGGGTACAACACCGCCCCGCGCTTCGTCTTCTCCGGCATGATGTTCTCAAACTCCGGCTCCGCGCCCATCACATTCCATGCGGTAGACCCGGCGTCCGAAGCGCTCGTCCTCCTCTACGTGCCATACGTTGATTTCGGGCGTTACCCCGAAAACGGCAAGTTCGAACTCGCGGTAGGGACCGTCGCCGCGGAAAAACTGCGCGTGGGCATCCCGTCGCGCCCATACAGAAAAGAGCTTGAGGAGCTGATTACCCAAACCGCAACGGACAAAACCGGCGAAGACTTCATCCGCTCCCTCTACTACGAAGCCGAAGCGCCCAAGGGCATCTTCGCGAAAGCCGAACGGAAGTACATCGGCAACGAGCGCATGATCCTCAAGCGCAGCATTCCGCGCCCCGACCTCGACCGCCTGTGGGACATGATCGCCGCGACCGAACGCAACGAGGTGCGCGTCAACGCTGTGATAGACATCAAGGCGGTGCCCGAAACCATCCGCCCCGATAAATGGGACGGCGAGCTCATGCCGGAGCTGCGCAGGGAAGATGTTGACCTTGTCAAATCCGCGTATCGCTACGAAGATATTTTAGAGAGCTATCTTCTTATCGAGGAAGACGAACAGCGGCAAAACGAGGTACTGACGGCAATGATCCGCGCCGGATTCGGCGGCGCGGTGCGGCACGTCAACCAGCTTGTAGACGCGGTAGTCGTGGGCGTAATCAACAGCCCCGACCCCGTCCCCAACAGCAACGTAGCCTATATGCCGATGGACGTTTTGCAGGATGAGTCGGGGATGATGCTTGAGGGCGCGGTAACGGAGTTATTGATAAGAGGGAAAAACGCGCCGCCGTCGGAGCTCCCCGGCAAACATGAAACCGCTGTCGCAATCACCGCCGCGCTGGAGCGGGGGCTTGGCGAGCCGTTATCCCCTGAACTCGCCGTCTATAATTGGTATGATTATATGGAAGACTACCTCGGCTACGAAACGCTGCAAACAACCGTGCCGCAGATAATCGCGTCGCTCTTACTATTGTTATCATTTTTGGGGATATCCAACACAATACTGCTGGCAATACTTGAGAGGACAAAAGAGATAGGCATGATGCGGGCGCTGGGGATGACCGACGGGCAGATGATTACCGTGTATATGCTTGAAGCGGGATTTTTGGGATTTCTGGGGGCGGTGATGGGTATGACGCTCGGCACTCTCGTCAACTACCCGCTCGTCGAACACGGCCTCAATCTGGGCGCGATGGCCGGATCGCTCGGCGGCGGCCCCGGTTTCAGGGTAACGTCGGTACTGCGCAGCGTGTGGGACGTACCGGTAATATTCATCACCGGCGGCGCGGCGACAATATTGGCGTCCCTCATGGCGTATTTCCCTACTAAGCGGGCGGTTAAAATGAGGATTACGGACAGTTTGAGGTTTGAATGATATTGACAATAGGAGAACCGGTATAAATGTCAACACAGCAAAAAACAGGCGGCACGGGGATGCTTGTAACCATCGCCTACCGCAACATCTGGCGCAACCTGCGCCGCACAATGTTCTGCTTCGCCGCGGTCGGCATCGCGGTGTTCTTCATCATCGTCTACTGGTCGATGATAGGCGGGGTGCAGAAGGGCATCCGCGACCTTGTGCAGATATTCGACCTCGGCCATGTGCGCGTGGTCTCCGAGCAGTACGACGCCGACAGCGAGTTCATGCCCGTGCAGTACCCGGTGGCCGACGGCAAAAACTGGAAAGAGATGGCGGAAGAAGTAAAGAAGATCCCCGGCGTACGCGCCGTCTTCCCGCGCATCGCCACAAGGGCGACATTGCAGGAGAGCACGACCAAGCACGCAGTCCTGTGGGGCCTGAATGTTGAAGACGAGATGGCAGAAAACACTTTCAACATGACCGACCGCAGCAATGGACTCGTAGAGGGCCGCTACCCGGCGCCGGGCGCGAACGAGTGCGCGGTGGGCCGCGTATTCGCCGAAAACTCCGAGCTTAAAATCGGCGACCGCATCCCCCTCAAAACCGTCTCGGCGCAGTTTTCCGACAAAATGTGGAGCCCGGAGATCACCGGCATCTTCAATTTCGACTATCTTAAGTTCGACGAGCGGTTCATCATCGTAGACTTCGAACGCCTGCAGAAGCTGCTTGTCATGGGGGAAGGGACTCAGCAGCTCATTGTCTACGCCGATGAGGAAAAACTCAGCAAGCCCATCGCGGATGAGTTGCAAAAAGCTTTCGGAGAGGGCAGCGTCGTCTCCGAGTGGAGGGATAATTATTGGGCGGCGGTGATGGAGTCAATCACGCCAATATATACCACAGTCTTTATGGTCTTTCTGATAGTGGCAAGCCTGCTCATCATCAATACGGTGGTGATGATAATCCACGAGCGTATCAAGGAAATCGGCATGATGGGATGTTTGGGGATGACACGGCGCGAGATCGTAACCGTCTTCTTCTTCGAATCGCTCTTCCTCGCCGCGTTCGGCGCGCTCATAGGGGTAACAATCGGCGGGACGCTCGTCGGCATAGGGAGCAACTACCCCATACGCCTTGGCGACCTCGTAGGGAGCACGTTCAGCGAAATGCCGCTGGCCAACGCCATATTTTTCAATTTCAATCCGATGAAGTTAGTCTACGCATGGCTACTCGGTGTAGCTGTAGCATCAATATTTACGTTGATACCGTCTTTAAAAAGCGCGTTTGTGGAGCCGGTGGAGGCGTTAAGGAGATAGCTGTTGATTTTATGATGTTGACGCTGACTTTAAGGTGTTGACTTTGACTTTGATTTTGACTTTGACTTTAGGATACATAAGGATATCGGTTTTAGGGTAGGGGGCGTTACGGGGGGCGGAGCCCCCTGTCCCCAAAAAAAGACTTTGATTTTAATATTTTGACTTTAATGTTTTGACTTTTTTCAGGAGGAATGGTATGAACAGAAAGATTGTATTAATGATGATGACTGTGATGGCGATGACGGCAGCGTTTACATTTGTCAACGCACAAAACAAGACCCCTACCGCCGAGGAGCTTTTGGCCAAGGTCGACAACAACGAGGTCTTCAAGACCGCGGAGTACGACGGCGAGCTTATCATCGACCACAACAACCGCAAATTCGTCAAGACGATGAAGGCATGGGTGCGGGATAACTCCGACAGCTTCATCGAATTCCTTAATCCCGAAGACAAGGGGACTAAATACCTGAAAAAGGGCGGGCGCCTGTACGTCTACTCCCCCGACAACGAGGGCGTGATGCTGATATCAGGCCATATGCTCAAGGAATCGATGATGGGGTCGGATATGTCGTACGAAGACGCCGTCAATAACGAGACGCTGGCGAGCCGCTACAACGCGGTGGTCGGCGGAACTGAGAAGTGGAGGGAACGCGACGCCTGGGTGCTGGATTTATCCGCAAAGAAGAAGACCGAGAGCTACCCCAAGCGCAAGCTGTGGATAGACAAGGAGAACGGCGACCTGCTGCGCTACGAACTGTACGCCCTCTCCGGCGCGAAGCTGAAAGAGTACAACCTCATAAAAGCGGAAGTGATTAACGGCAAGCGGTTCCCTGTAGAGGTGGAGATGAAGGACCTGTTGAGAAAGAACAGCAAGACGACAATGAAAATGAATAACGTCATTCTGGATAAGCCGATACCCGACGCGGTGTTCAGCCAGCGTAATCTGGAACGATAGGTACATTATGAACCGTTTGGTATTGATATCGTCAATATTAATCACATTTGCGCTGACAACACCCGCCCAAAACAAATCCGGCGGGATGTCGTTCTCCGGCGTCTTTGAGTCCGCCGTGTCCGCGACAGCCGGCGCGGGCGACGCGCCTGCGGTGTCATACGGCATCGAAGAGTACGCGAATATCCGTATGCAGTCCCGCATCGGTGATAACGCCACGTTCTTCGGCGCGGTCAACCTCATAGCCGCCGGCGGCAATTACGCTGTCAGGGCATCATCTTTGGGTGTGGATATAGACAGCGGGCAAAATTATGCGGCGATGATCGAGCTCGAACGCCTGTATCTTCGACTAAAATCCGAGACTATCAACTTTGACGCCGGACTGATGCGCCTGCCGTTCGGGTTCAGCACCGTATGGGGGCCGTCTGACTTCCTCAACCCCAAAAATCCGCTGAAGCCCGACGCCCGCCCGCGCGCAGTTCTCGGCGGAGCGTTATCGTGGTTCCCGATTGATGATTTCAAGCTGCAAGGTTTCGCCGTAACAGGGCGCGACCCGCTCGCGCCAAACAGCGGCATCGCCGGAATATCCGCTGACCGGCACTGGGACAAAGCAAGCATCCAAGCCCTGTACTCATTCGAACGCTCGGAGAATTTTCCGGGAACAGCGTCAAGCCCGCTGACGCACCGCGCCGGACTCTCCCTGAAAGCCGATGTCGAAATCGGATTAGTGATGGATATGCTCTATACTTATAATGATAATATCGAAGACAAAATCGACGGCCTCTCTTTCAGCGCCGGTTTCGACTACTCGCTCTTCAAGGCCAACCTCATCATCATGGCCGAATACCTCTACAGCGGCGCGGCCTCGGCCACATCAATGCGCGGCGGCGGCAGCTTTATCAACGAAAACTACCTCTACACGGGGCTGACATGGCGATTCAGCGACTTCACAAACGCCGGAGCGGCATTAATCACCGGCATAGATGACGCCTCATTCACGCCGATGATGACATTCAACCACGAGATCTCACAAGGCGTATCCCTAACCGCCATGGCGCAAATCCCGCTTGACAAGGATCTGTTGTTTGGCGACGGCAACCGCGGCGAGTTCGGGCCCACAAATATCCGTACCCATTTCTATCTCGAAACCAAAATCAAAGTGAGGTTTTAGATGTCCGTAATATCCTTTTTCCAGAGCCGATTTTCCGCCGAGTCTATATACCAAAAATCAAATTTGATGTTACATCGTTTTCCTGTAAGCATAGCGCTTTTGACGGCGCTGGCCTGCTATCGGTTTATCTTCCGGATCTTCGATCCCTACGGGCTTTCCGGCAACACGGGCGGGGGTTTCTATAATACATTGATATACTCTCCCTGGCGGATGTATTCTTTTCTCATAATCGGCACGATAATAAGTGTAACTGCCACACTTCTGCTCGAAGACCTTGTCGGCAACATAAAACGATATGTCATCACCGCCGCTGCCGTGCTGATGTGGTGCCTGTACTGCTGTTGGCTGCCTGCCGCAGAGAGTGTCTTTGAGCCTGCATTTCTCATGAGCGACGGTATAGGACTCTTTGCCATCGGGGTGGCAGCGTTTTTAGCGATGTTCTTTATCTCCTTTTTGAAAAAGGATAAAGATAAATCATTTTGGAATTTCACATCGCGGACGCTCTTTCAGCTTATTCTGGCGTTCTGTTTCGGGATGATTCTTTTTTTGGGGCTGACTTTTGCGTTTGTTGCGATTGATTCGTTATTTCAGGTAGATATCACCGACAAAATACGTCCACACGTGTCAACAATCTGCAATGTCTTATTCGCGCCGCTCTATTTTCTGGCAAACATCCCCGACAAAACCGCCAAGCACCGCGACGAGATACTACCAAACAAAACTCTGAAGGTATTGTGGCTGTATATCCTCGCTCCGCTCGCGGCGGCATACGTCCTTATTCTGTACGCTTATATGTTCAAAATCATCGCCGTATGGGAACTGCCGCGGGGCATGGTCTCGTGGCTCGTATCCATCCTCTCGTACTGCGGGCTGGCGGCCATAACGTTTCTGTACCCATACCGCCTGCTTGGAAAAAACAAAATTATAGAATTCTTCTCCCGCTATTTCCCGCTTGTAATCATGCCGCTTCTGGCGCTTATGAGCATCGGGATTTTTCGCCGCATAGACGACTACGGCATGACCGTCCTGCGCGGCTACCTGCTTTCGGTAAATATCTGGTTATACACAATATACATCTATGTCTTCATCACCAAAGGCATGCGCGTAAAATGGATACCCATCTCCTCCGCCGCGCTGCTCCTGCTCTCATCAGTAGGAATACAAAGCGTCCCAAACGTTACAAAACATATTCTGATCGCGGATATAAAAAAGGTGCTGGCAGACGATAATGACAAAATACCACTCTCGGACGAAGGTTTTTTTGCGAACATGACAAATGAGGATAAAACGGCCATGTTCGATAAAATAAAGTATCTGCAGGATATGTACGGCGACGAGAGCATGAAATCGCTCTTCACCGGCAGCGAACGAACTCCGGCTGCCGATATCAGCAGCCTTAAACAGATGCTGTCGATCAGACAACGGGTAGTCGATGGCCAAATAACATTGACTTCCGAATCCTATAGCAGTTCCGGATTTAGCCGCTACTATGGGAAAAATGAAAACAAGGCGCTGCCTATGCCCGCATTTAATGCATTCGTTCCTCTATCCTATTCTCAGTACATGTACTTAAGAAGGCATAAGAATGAAGAATACGACATTTTCAGCGAAATAGATTACTCTTTCAAACAAAACCTGGTAACCATAAAAATCATCCCCGAAAAGCGCGTGTTCACAATCCGGCTGCCGGAAATCGATTCACCGTCAAAGATGGATGTGAGAAGCAAAGATAACCTCTTCATTGAGGGCGACGGGTACGGCGTTATGGTTACGCGGTTTAGCGGAATGTACTTCTATGACGCCGATACTGTCGCGATAGACGACTTTAAAGGTTTTTTGTTTTATAACAGATAGCAGGGTGGGGCTCCGCACAAATCGCAAAAGTCCTGCAAAACGTTCGGAATAAGGCTGCCGTTATACTCAAGCGGCGCGTATCAGAACGTAGTACCAACAAGCCGCCGGCACCGCTCGCACGGCCCTTTGGATTTGTCACCTTCCTTGTAAGTATGCATAATATTATCCATTGCTGTAGTCATTCTTTATACAATTCCACCTTGTTACCACGCCGCAAGAAGTTTTCGGGTACGTGGATATTGTTTTTAACACCTATCCCAATATTCGGCTTTCGGTCAAGATTGCCAAAACATACCGTAAACTTTTCAAGAACAAATTCGCTGATAACAAAAACGTTATTTGCCGCATCGCGTATGCGCGCACGGTTAGAACCGGCATAATCACCGTCGTACGGGGTACAAACAATTGCGGTAATATCTTTAATATCAAAAACTTCTGAAATTTCACACATAAAGATCACCTTTCGTTAATGTTTAATTTATCTTTAACCATGCGCAAAGAGATACCTCTTTTATGCAGCCGATAAATCGCATCTCTTATGAGGTCTATTCTATCAGACCTATCCAAATTCGGTGCGAAACGCGCCGCCCTGATACTAGCCTGTGCCTCTTCAAGAACATGGATTGGCTGCGTAAGGCCTTTTAACCACGCCTCTCTGTGCCCTATTATTTCATGCGCAATAGTGCCCTTTAACGAGACATTGTTATTAGGGTCTTTAGACCTTTTGTTTCCGGGCAGTACATCCGTTCCTATTAGCAATATATCAAGCATCGGCCCGTAACAGGTAAGTTCATAAGACCCGTAAGCAATCCTGTCCTCCGGCATTCCCAGCAGTACAGCGTAAGCTTTCGCCTCACCGTACTGCTCGGCAGTCAGTTCCTCCTCGTTGCGCCTGCCGCCTGTATAGACATTCCTGAAATCGCCGCCTGTATCTTCTAATATACTATTTTTTCGATTCACTGTCAACATTTTTTCACGCAGCCCCCTGCTTCCCGAAATCCGCGATTGCCGGCGCGTTTTGCGCTATCATGTCCTGGGCCGCTTTTCCGTAAAGGTTCAGCATCACCTCCTCGCCGCGGATTACGCGGTTTTCTGATGTTATGCCTGCTTCCAACCCCTTTGGGGTGGGGACTTTCTGGGTTTTGGATTCGCCGTTTTCGGCGGTGATGACCGTCAGGTAGCCTTGTGCCACTAACCAGTTGTTGATCCTCAAACCGCTGATTTTTTTCTTGCCGGACTCTATGAGGACGCAGTTTATCCTGTCGGCTATGGCGCTTACCGTTGTCGGTTCGTCGCTGCTTTCTATCATTGCGGTGTCGAAGGGCCTGGGCGGGGGCGGCGCGGCTTCGGCGGAGATATCGCGGCCTTGCAGAAACTCCGCTATAGCGTTCAGGAACTGCCCGCCGTATTTTTCCAGCTTAATGTCGCCTACGCCTGATACGCCTAAAAACGCCTCCCTTGTTTGAGGGAGCTTTATGCACATATCAATCAACACGCTGTCGGAGAATATCACAAACGCGGGGACGCCTTGCTCCGAGGCTATCTCCAATCTGAGCTTGCGCAGGACCTCGAACAGGCGCTTGTCTACCGGGCGCGTCGGCGGCGTTTCGGCGTCTCTCTCCCTGCGGCTTCGGCGGTTGCCGCGGCTGTCATCTTCGTACTCTCTGACTTCACCTGCACCGCCGCAGTCATTATTGCCGCCGGCCTCACGCTCATCTTTGGCCGGCCGTATCTTCAGCATTTTCATCATTACCGTAGCGCGGCCCCGCATGACCTCGGCGGCCCGCTCGCCCAGTTTTATTACCGGGTATTCGCCGCTCGTTTTTACGAGGTACTTCTGCGCTATCAGGTGGGTAACTATATCCCGAAGATGGCGCACCCCCCTGCTGCTCGACCCGAAGAGCGGCAGTGTGTTGAGCCCGTGGCGCTCTACCTTTTCGCACACTTTGCCGTTAAGCACGTTTATCACGGTATGTATGCCGAAACGTTCGTTCATGCAGACTATGGCCAGCATAATCTGCCGCGCGTCTTCGGTTACGTCTACCGTCTCGAAGTTGGTGTTGCAGCTGCCGCAGTTCCCGCAAAAGTGGAGCGGCGCCTCGCCGAAGTATTTGAGGATGAAGGCGCGCAGGCAGTCGTTTGTAGTGCTGTAGATGGTCATATCGCGCAGGCGCTTGCGGGCGCGGTCCTTTATTACAAGGGCCGCCTCTTCGTCGCGGTACTGCACTTCGCGGTCGTTCTCTATCATCCACTCGTGCATACGCACATCCTGACCGCTGTAAAGCAGCAGGCAGTCGGCGTGAGAGCCGTCGCGCCCTGCCCTGCCCGCCTCCTGATAGTAACTCTCTAAGTCTTTGGGCATATTGTAGTGCACCACGAACGATACGTTTGACTTGTCTATGCCCATGCCGAACGCGTTTGTAGCCACCATCACCTGCGCGCGATCGTACAGGAAGTCGTCCTGATTGTCGTGCCGCTCCTGATCGGAGAGGCCGGCGTGGTAACGGGCCGCGTTATAGCCGTCGGCCGTGAGCTGCCGGCACACCTCCTCTACCGTTTTGCGCGTACCGCAGTAGATGATCCCGCTGCAGTCCGCCCTGTCGCTCAGAAACTCGGTGAGCGCGTCGTACTTGTTCTTAGGGCGGCGCACGTCGAAGCGCAGGTTGGGGCGGTCGAAGCCGGTTATAAGCACCCGCGGGCCGCGCATACCCAGCAGGGCGACAATGTCATCGCGTACGCGCGATGTGGCGGTGGCCGTGAACGCGGAGACCACCGGGCGCTCCGGCAGCCCGTTTATGAACTCTGGGATTTGCAAGTAGCTTGGGCGGAAATCCTGCCCCCACTGCGATATGCAGTGCGCCTCGTCTACCGTGAGCATGGATATCCTGACAGCCTCGGCGAAGTAGATGAACTCCGGCGTGAGCAGGCGCTCCGGGGCCACGTATATGAGTTTATACGCGCCGTGCCGGGCGTTGCGCAGCGCCTTCTCGATCTGCCGCTCGTTGAGCGATGAGTTGATGAACGCCGCCGGCGCACCGGACTGGGTCAGCGCGTTGACCTGGTCCTTCATCAGAGAAATAAGCGGCGACACTATGAGCGTGACGCCCTCCATCATCAGCCCAGGAACCTGAAAACATACGGATTTCCCCGCGCCGGTCGGCATGATGCCCAACACGTCCCTGCCGGCCATAATGCCGGAGATAAGCGTCTCCTGGCCGCTGCGGAACTGGTCGTAGCCAAAATACTGTTTAAGGATCTTCTGCACCGTCATGGGCAGCCCCCTCGTTTCTTGTGTTAAATTGTTGGCGTCCGGCACAACGTGAAAAACGGCCTAAAAGGCATACCAGAAAATTAAACCAAGAGAGTACCGCCAACTTCCAAGAAAATAAACCGAGAGAGTACTGCCAACTTCCAAGAAAATAAACCGAGAGAATACTGCCACTGCCAAACATTAAACCAGAAAAAAACCGCCACCCTCAAAAATAAAACCGGACTTTGAAAAATTAACGCCCAACCTTTGCCGGGGCATTAATTATTTTATTATACTAAATTTAATATATTGGCATTCAATTGTCAAGGATTTTTTTTGGAATTATCAAAAAAAGATAACGCCGCCGCCACGCCGGCCCGAAAAATGCCGGTACGCCTCCTGCGGGCCGCGCTGGCCATAGCGCCGCTGGTATGGATATACACCCGCACCGACGCCGACGCCCTGGGGGAGATTCTGGCCTCAATAAGCCCCACCCTCCTGCTCGGAATAGCCGCGCTGGTTTTCGTCAATATGCTTCTGCAAGGGGTCAAGTGGTGGGTGCTCATCCGACGGTTCGTTCCGGAACTCAAACTCACCCGTACCGTATCCGTACACATGGAGAGCGCATTCTACGCCATAGTGCTGCCGTCGGGCGCGGCGCAGGATGTCGTTAAGTCGGTGATGCTCTCCAAAACCCACAACCCGTCGGTGGTCTGGGCAGCGGCGTGGCTCGCGCGGCTCATGGGCTTTTTCTCGCTGCTGCTGTTCTCGTTTATAGGGATCCTCTATTTGGACAGCGATATCCTCCCGGCGGAATTCCGCGTATCCATGGTCACCGCCGTGGCCGTCATAGTGCTATTGTGCGCGGCATCGTTCTCAAAAACAGTAACCCGCCCGCTGCGCGGGGTGGCTGTAAGAATCATACCGCCGGGGATAATGGCAAAAATCGAAAAGCTGCGCGACGGGATATACGCTTTCAAATATGCGCGGAAGACGCTGGCGCAGACCTTCGCCATCTCCACCGCCATCCACTTCCTGATAATATTCGGCGCATCGCTGACCGTGTACGCGGTGTCGGGCAAATTCTACCTTATCGAGTGCCTCGCGTTCGTGCCGCTGGTGGAGATTATGGCCATATCCCTCCCGCTTACGCCCGGCGGGGTGGGCATACGCGAGGCGCTTATGGCGCTGCTGTTTACTACGCTGGGGTTAAGCGGACCGCAGATCGCATCGTATGTTACTATAAGCCTGCTTGTATCCATGCTGGCGAGGCTTGCGGGCGGCACCCCTATATTATATAGGGTGATCGTCAGACAGAAGCGGCGTTGACGTGTTTTTCATGTTGCAGGTCCCGCGATTAACGGTTATTTAAGCAGCTTTTCGGCAAAAGCTCTTAATTCCGATTCCGTACGCTCGAATTGAACCAAATTTCTCGCCTGCTCGACCTTACCTTTTCCGCTATCCTGCCGGCCATAATGCTTACGTATTTCGACAACGCCTCCTTCGGTTTAAATAACAGGGTATGAATTGGGATTTTATTTTCCGATTTCGACAGGCGGATTATTTCCGGAAAATGCTCAAGCGCTATCATCCCCGCTTCAAGCGTGTCCTTTTTATTAGGGAAGAATCTGTACAGGGTATTTATTAACAGCGCGTGGAACTCGAACCGTTTGAAGATGTGCACCGTTTGCAACCAGCACCAGAGACGCATGGACTGTCCGGCAAACGCGAGCAATCCCTCGTTTGTGGTAAAGGGGAGGATGCCGTTCCGTGTCCCATACGTAAAAAACAGGTGCGTGACGGCGATGAACAGGAACAGCATATAGAATTTTATGGGATAGACAAGCGTCAACGGTTTTTTGTGATTCAGAGATAACGCCGTAAACGAGAATAAGGCCGCCGCAGATGCCAATACCGCCATATTGCCGATAAACATTAGCGATACCGATACCGCAAATGTCAATATCACGATAAACTTGTTGATGAATTTTATAGGCCGGCAATTGAGGCGGCCGGCAGCATCGGCTGTGCTGATAACAACGCCGTCCCCGCAATGAACGCCGGCAATCTTATTGATGACAGGCGCAAGCCCCCCAACTATGCTCCCGAATATTACAGCGGCCCCAACCATAAACGGTATCTGATTGAACAACCATACATTCTGCGACAATATAAGGTAAACAACCGCAAACTGCCCCGCGTTATGAGCCAGCGCCCCGGCCACTCCCAGCCCAATCGTACCAATCAGCTTACGCTTACCGAATATAATCCACAACAGAGACATAACCGCAGTAGACAATAATCCACCCGACAGGCTTAATGAGAGCGTGAACAGCGAGAACCCGAAATAAAATCCCGAAATCCAAATCCGCAGCGCGGTATAGAGCAGGGCGTCCTTAAACCCGAACCTTACTATCCATATTATGGTGATGATATTGGCGAACCCCGGCTTGAGCCACGGCAAAAACGGCAGCCGCGGTATCGCCACTTCAACGGCGTTTAAGGCAACGGCGATAAGCAGCAGGACCGCCTTGTGCATGGCGGCCCGCCGCGCGTCGGCGGTATCATTAATAAGCGACGCCGTCGACATCTTTTCCTCTGCCGGCTGGCCTTATCTGCACCAATATATTGTTGGGCGCGCAAACCAACTGCGCCTGCGGGCTGTTTATGCCGCCGGAAAGTTTACATACGCTGCGCGGGCAGTCGGCGTGGACAATCCTCACCGCTCCGTTTTTTATCTCAATGTCAACCGGCCCCCTTTTGCCGTTTACGGTAAACGTGATGTCGTTGTCAACCTGATACTCGGCGACGACCGTATTTTGCCTGTGGACGAGGACCCGCCCCGGCTGCCCCTCCATAGTCCCCGGTATGGTGTAAACCGCGCAGAATATCAGCGCGATTATTATCACCGCGTCAACGATACCAAAGGCCCGCATCAGTAATTAACCATCACCTTCGCATAATACTGGTGGTCGTGCGTGGCCAGCCCCACAAGCACCCTCGGCCTTGCCGGGCCTCTCTCCCAGTTTGCTGTTATAGAGAGCTTTCCCTGTTTTATGTCGCGGAAGCCCACGCGGTTTACAATGGTGGGCGGGCCCAGCATCTCTTCGTATGCCCGCGTCAGCTTCGCGGCCCAGTCCCTTACCGTGTTGTCAATCCTCTCGGCGCGCACCGCTTCGGTCTCTATCTCGTACCCGTTGAACTTGTCGGCGTCGTCGAAGTAGAACGCTATGCTGACGGTGATGTCCCTGAACCTCACTCGGTCGGCCTGCAGGTGCCTCTGCACGGGCCTCGCTGCAATTTTATGGCGCGCCAAAAGCGTTTGCAGCGATGATTTTGAGAGGCCGGCGGGAATGTTCATCAGGTCGGCGGGACTTGACGTGAGCGAAGCGAGCTCGCGGAACAGGTCTACCGAGTCTTTAATAACCTTTTCACGCGCGGCTTTCCGGGCGGCGAGGGTGCTGTCAGTTTCGCGCTTCTCCCTCTCTCTGCGCTCCGCATAAATTATCGGCTCGCACGGCCTCACGTCGTGCGCCTTGATGCCTGTCGCCGCCACATAGGCGTGAAACATCTCCGGGTAGCGCCCGGCCATTACAACCGAGTCTATGCCCGCCTTCCAACGGGTGAGCTGGTCTCTGCTGAGTCTTGACGCGTCGCCGACGCAAATCGCGTAATCGTTTCTTATTGCGGCAAACAGCGAATCTTCGCTCGCCTTGGCAAACCTGCGCATAAACTCCGCGGCCGCAGCGCTGTCGGCTTTCGTACGAGCGGCGGCGATGCTGTCATTATTAATGATAATCGGCGGGGCGGTATACGGTACGGCCTGCCGCGCAGCGGGTGAAAGTAGAGGCGTTTTGGTTGGTGGTGCGGCTTCGGGCGCTTTTTTCGTTGCGGGTGTTGGTGGTGCTGCTTCGGGCGCTTTCGTCGCGGCAGGTGTTGATGGTGCAACTTCGGGCGTTTTCGTCGCGGCAGGTGTTGATGGTGCAGATTCAGGCGCTTTCGTCGCGGCAGGTGTTGATGGTGCAACTTCGGGCGTTTTCGTCGCGGCAGGTGTTGATGGTGCAGATTCAGGCGCTTTCGTCGCGGCAGGTGTTGATGGTGCAGATTCAGGCGCTTTCGTCGCGGCAGGTGTTGACGGTACGGATTCAGGCGCTTTCGTCGTTGCGGGTGTTGACGGTACGGATTCAGGCGCTTTCGTCGCGGCAGGTGTTGACGGTACGGATTCAGGCGCTTTCTTCGCGGCAGGTGTTGATGGTGCAGATTCTGGCGCTTTCGTCGCGGCAGGTGTTGACGGTGCGGCATCATGCGTTTTGGCTGCCGGGGCCTCGTGTGTCCCTGATGTCGGCGGAGCAACTTCCGGCGCTTTTGCCGCCGGTACCGACGGCGCGGGTGCGGGCGTTGGCGCTTTTGCTGCCGGCGCTGCCGGCGTATGCGTTGGCGATGGCGCCGCCGGTGTGGACGGAGCAGGCGCAGGCACCGGCGCGGGCGCGGCAGGAGCTGACGGCACGGGGGCGGATACCGGCGTTGTTGTCGGCGCCGTTGGTTTTGAGGGCGCGCCATTTTGCGCAAACGCCGCAGCAGCGCATACAAGCACACTCATACAAAAGGCCATAAATACTTTTAACTGCCTTTGGCTCAGCCTCATAACTCGTCTCCTATAAACCGCGAGGCCCAGCTTCTCACGCTTTTGCCGTTAAGCACGTGAAAGCGCCGCAGCCGCGACAGCGTTTCGGTTGAAAAGGTTGACAGCGGTATCCACACCAAATGCTTTTTTAAGCGGCCCGCCACCGTGCGAAGGCGCACCGACGGCGCTCTGGCGGCTATGAACGCTATGTTTTTTTCCTGTGAGTAAAGGAGCGACCCCGTAACAAGCTGCTCGGCGCAGCCGGTCACACCCATAGTGCCGGCCACGTGAAATATATCAGGCACATTGCGCGGCGGAAACAGCATCGCGATACCGCCATAAGTGCACCGCGCGATTCCGGGGCCTATCAGGTCGTCAAACGGATCCGTGGCGTAGAAACTCAGCGTAGACTCCTCCTCGTGCTCGGCGTACCACGTCGTCCGCTGCGGATAGCGGCTGTCATTATTCTCGTCAAAAATTATTACCACCGTATCAATCTTGTTCACCGTCGGCGGCAGCTCCTTTACATATATGCTGCCGGTATGCCAGTTGCGCAGCGTCTCCCTTATGTCAATGCCGTCCTTTACCGATGACGAAAACTTTTCGGTGCGGGCCAGATGCTCTGTAACCGCGCGCATGGCCTTGCCCCGCGCGTGCGCGTTGAAGTTCTCTATGCGCGTGTCCTCCGGCAGGTGCGAACAGAAGCCTCCCGGATTCCACGAATAGCGGTATTTTTTCTTCTGCAGCATGGATGGGTCGGGCTTTATGTCTATCCTGCGCCAGTGCAGGTCCATATCGCGGAAGAGGTTTACCGCCTCATAAACCTCCCTATCGGAACCGGGGTACTCATCTTCAATAAGCGATATCCTGTTTATCCCTATATTAACAACAGAGGCATCGCCGCTCTCCAAAGGCAAAAACGGATAGTACCGCGCGCTCTTGAGAATACGCAGGGCATACGCATTGCCCCCCACGCCCTTGGCCGCCTCCACAATGTCTATGAGCGACGGCAGTAGATCGCCCGACATAACCGTAAGGTTGCGCAGATACGTGAGCGCTGTCTGAATCCTTACCGGCGACAGCAGGAACGCCTGATCCTTATCCTCAAAATAGTTGTCGCGCGTCTCCGTAAACAGCTCCTTTACCGCGTCCGTCAACTCCATCGGCTCGGCGAAGGGATCCTGCCGCTCCATCTGCGTCTTTGCCGTAACAAACGGAAGCTCGCCCAGCGCGAAATACAGGTGGTCCGGGTTGACGTAGCGCGTCAACACCTTGCAGGCGTATTCGTTTTCGTCAAACATCCCGCCGTCGGCCTCAACGTACATCGCGACTGTGCTATATATTTTTATATGAGTTATAGCTAAAATATTGCGGTACCGCCCGCGCAAACTTTGCAGCCCTCCGGCAACGTGCACAGCGCTCTTGAACTCCGAAGTGCCCGGCGGCGCCTTGCCTATACCGGCGCAGCATAGAGCCATATAGGCGTCGAACCCGATTTTTTTGATGGAGTACTCGTCGGGCAGCGACGGCAGCGGCGCGTGGTACTCCGGCAGCAACGGACCTACGCAGTAAAACGGGATGCGCCGCTGGCGGGCCTGACGCACACCCTCTATCATCGCGTCGCACGGGTCAACCGGGACGTAATACACGCAGTCATCCGAAAATTCGCTTTCATCATCATAAGCTATAAGCGCGGAGATCAGGGGAAGATTGTCAACGGCTTCGGCGATATCGTTTTGAAACAGAGACGGGATGTCTATGGCAATGCAGTCAAACTTCTGCTCTGAGCACAAACGGCGCACCTCACGCGCAAAGAGCTCCTTGCCGTGCTTTACCGCTATCATCTCAATTTCGGGACATACTCTCATCCGTCAATTCACCGTTCGCCGTTAGGGAGTTACATATATTAACCATTCTTTATCCCCCCGCCCCAGTCCATTCCGGGGATAAGAGGCTCATCGTCATCGTCTTCTCCGTCATCATCGCCATCAAGGTCCGGGTTAAGGTCCTCGTCGTCCGAGAAAAAGTAGTCGCCAAGGCTCATGGACGTGAGGTCAATGCCCGACATCCTGCGGGTCTGCGCCATCTTGTCCAGATCCATCGAGCCCTCGCCGAGTATCTGGGTTACGGCCTTGCCAAACAGCCCCTCAACATCCTCGCTTTTGCCGCACTCTTTCATTTTGAGAGCGTAGCGGATGATGTTTATGCCGTCGCGCACGGAGTACGGCAGTTCCAGATCGTGCGCCCTCTGCAGGTAGTCTACGCACATGTCAAGTATCTGCCCGCTCGAAAACGGGAGGCTGTACGACAAAATCTTCATCTCGTCTTCCCTGCCGGGGAACGGTATCTTGATGCCTGGCTGCAGGCGCGACATTATGTAGTCGGGTATCTCGAACGTAGACGAATCCTCGTTCATGGTTACCGCGGCCCTGAACTCCTTGTGCGCCGTAACGGTTATGCCGGCGGCCACCGACTCCACCATCCTGCGTGTGTCAAAAAGCCCGGCGAGCGACGCCCACGATTTCTCAGACATCCTGTTACCCTCGTCGAGTATGGCGATGCCGCCCTTTATGGCCGCGGTGAGCAGCGGGGACGCATGGTACGATATCTTGCCCTGATCCGACAGCACCGGCGTAACAAGCAGATCCTCGGGGCGCGTGTCGGATGTGCACTGCATTATGTACACATCCTGCCCGCGCGAACGCGCCGCCGCTATGGCCAGCGTCGTCTTTCCGATGCCTGGGTGCCCTATAACGCGCGGGGTAAGCGGAAAATCGCTCTCGTCAAGCACTATCCAGCAGGCCTGTATCTGCCGCATGGGCTCAATCTGCCCGATCCAGTCCGATTTTACGGTTACGGGGTGGGCAAGAACCAGCTCCACATTGTCAATTACAACCTTCTCCATCGCCTATTCTCATTTGTTAATGTATGACCCCAAACATCAATCCTCCACAATACCGCCCGCGATTACAATTTGTGAAAATATTCCTTGTTATCCCGCTCTTCCCAGTTGTACTTCGCGCGGTCCTGCCATTTTTGTATCCATTGCGTATTGAGCGCGGGATTCTTTTTCATGGCCTCGGTGCGCTCGGCAATCAGTCTGCTGAAAGCGGTCAGATACGAATTGGCCTTCGTGAAATCATCGAGCATGATGTAGAGCGTCGTTATAAGGTATAATACCTGCATCTCTATCTCATCGGTCTCGCACTCGGACTTGGCGTACGACTTTTCAAAAATAACGAGCGCTTCCTTCATGACCTCGGTGTCGTCCTGCCCGCTGTTTTTCATTATGCGGGCGATTTTAAGGAGATAGGAGCCCATCTTGAAGTAGGCGTAGGGCTGCGAGAGCTCGGCCTCGACCTCGGCCCGCGCCATGGCGAGACGGTAACTCTCTATGGCCACCTTAGGCGAGCGCTCCCTCTTGAAGTAATCCAGATTGTCGAGCGCCTCCGGCAAGAGCTTCTTCTGGTCCTCTATTTTATCTTTGAGCGCCAACAGCACGCTCGCGTTTAACGTCGACTTCTCCTCTTTGTTGCCGGTGAACGACGGGTAGTTGAAGTTCTTTCGGTCGGGCGAGGCGAACAGGCACTTGGGGCAGACCGCCACAGCGAGCAGTGAGTAGTCCACCGTCTTGAAGCCGGTCGCGCCGTTGAACACGGGGACAAGCAGCACGGTCTGAAGCACCTGCTGGCTCTTGGCCCGCATCTCGTAGCTGGTAAGCCCGGTGTGCCCGCATATCGGGCAGTTCACGGTGGTCTCGAATACCGGATCCTCGTCATCCTTATTCGCCTCGGCGGCGGGAGGAGGGGCGCCCTTGGGCCGGCTCGCCGCCGCCTTGGCCGCCATGGCCTCGGCGTTGGCCTTGTTCTGCGCCGCGATAGCCGCGGCTCGCGCCGCCAACGTCGGATTCGGCCCCGTAGCCCCCGCAGCCGCCCCCGCAGCCGCAGCCGCCAGACGCACACCGCTCCGGCGAGCCTTCAAATCGGCTATATTTCGTGCGGTTATCGTAAGCCCGTAACGGATAATGTACTCCCCAACAAGCTGCGGCTCCTTGAGCAACGCCAGAAGCTTCTTCGCCTCCGCCATAGCCTTCTCGTCCATTCCACTGTCTTCCATAACGGCGATACTCCCCTTTCTTAGTATGATTCATTCAAAAACAGATGGGTATTAATATCAATATATTAATATAATATTATGGCAGTAAAAATATCAAATCGGAGCGGATTTCTCCAAACCCGCCGGCAGAGCCGCCCACCGACCGGCGGACGGTTCAAAGGGCGGGATAATGGCAGGATCGGCAGCCCCAGTACGCCAGTAACGCGTTCCGGCGAGTATGGAAGCATAAACTTCTTGACTCCGGTTGAGGCCAAGGAGTATTTTAAGAAAATGCGGCTTAACCTTGGGTGTCCGCCTTATTTGGGGAATACCATGACCGGCAGGGGAAGCGGGGAATGGCGCACGGCATTTGATTGGAGGACAGCCATGAAGGCATTGTGGAAACTTTGTTTAGTCGTGGTTGTGGTTGTGGGTGGTTTGGTGGGGCAGGTGGTGATGCCGCCGGAGGGTACTAAGATTGAGATGATCGAATGGGCTTTAGGAGAAGATTGTTATGGATTAGATTGGAGACCTGACACTGCTGGTTATCCTAGGACTTTAAGCACAAAACTCATAAATTCGGAGGGTGAGGTATGGCGTGCCGGTGTCGGCGGACTTTATACTATTATGCGAGCTGATGGTAGCTTTACCGACCTTGATATAAATGGTGTTTTTATACGAAGCGGTACGTGGTTTACTATCGAAAACTATCAGATAACTGACCACCCATACCAAAGAGGGCCCGCGACCGTGAACATCGTGTACTATAATTTTCAACGAAATGATGGCAAGATGAGAACATATAGGTCGTACTATACCCCTAATGACAGCGATTTTAGCGTTAATATTAGAGTGTGGCCTAAAAATGGTTATTATAGAACAAAAGCCCCGCCCAAATAAACTACCTGCCTACTTGTTTTTTTTCATCATACTCCAAAGATTTTAAAAGCCGACTTCTCGCATACCAATGATGTTTTTTGGAGGGTTCTTCATCCCAGTTTTCTTTGTCAAGCCAATCTCGACCAAATGTCTCACGAATATATTCACGATAGTTATCCGCTCTCCATCCTAACTTTGCTACAGCAGTTTCATCCGCGACATATTCAGAACGGATATTTTCTGCGTCGAGTTGACTATTACGAGGAACCCCCTCAGGATGCAAAATATGTGCCAACTCATGATAATACGCAAAAGCGAAATCTTCATAGCGCTTACTATAATGTTTCTTGGGCATAAATATATAATGAGACTCTCCAGACGCAAGTTTTTTATACACGTCCGGCCTATCCTTATAGCGCTCTTTTATTGTGGATAACTGAGACTTTCTTGCAAAATCTATGTTGGATAATATAGACATGTCTATAAGACTAATATGTACATTCACCTGCTCTTTACGATATACAGCTGGCCCTTCAATTTTGTCTTTAAAGAAGTCTTGCTCATCATAATCAACAAAGATTTCCTCACCGGCAACAGTAATAAAATCTGACACGAAGTATTCAGGAGCATTCTGTAGGATAAGATGCAACACGTTACCCACAAACGAGTTCCGGTTACCCGCCTCCCCTTTCAACTCCCAAAAATAAACCGTCCCGCCTTTATCAATATTGTTTCTTCCCTCAATCACATCGCCTTTGGCGTACTGCCATAATGCAGCAACATCATCTTTTTGATTAACGTTCAGTATTATGTACACCCCATTTTTTTTACCTATTGCTTCGGCAACCTTGACAAGCGTACTTTTGCCGGGAATTGTTATATCCGCATCCCCCCAAACATTGGGTTTTTATATGCCGCAATTACAATCTCTCCTTTATTCGCAAGTTCCTGCACATCCTTAATAAGTACTTCCTTAAAATATGGTATTGACGGCTCTTTCGTTTCATATAATATTTCCCCTACAGTACACAACTTTTTCTTCTTATATATTCTTTTACATCAATACATAATCTCTTTACGTAACTGATACACGCTACTCACTGTTTGAATTAAAAATTATTTCTACCACAAGCTTTATTTTGTATAACAAATTCTAACCACGCAATAAAAAATAATGCTTGTAATCAACATTGCAATACCAGATTCATACACAACGCTCATCAGCTCTTCTGCCGCAGAAAATGTACTCCACGAAGTTACTCTTGAAGAGAAAACGTCTTTATTAAGCATAAAGCACGCGGTTACATAGGTAACTATATTTACGGCTATTTTGCAAGTATTCCCCTTTTTTTTCGTTATCGATGAATAAACAAAACGAAAAAACGAAAAAACAAGAAAAGAAAATGAATACATAAAAACACCGCCTGCCAATATTTCTTTAACATAAGAGCATCTCAGACATGTAGATGATAAAAAAGATTTATATTCATACATACTAATATACGTCTGCAAAACGCATAAAGTATACCCAATTAAACAGATAGATGTTATTTTTATTAAATGAGGTATTTGATTCATTTCTTACTGACCGGCTCTTTGTTTTTTTCAAAAATGTACATTTTTGTAGGAAGTCTCTTAGGGGTATTTCCATATGTTGGAGGAGCGTAAGCTCCATTTTCATTCCATAATACCAAATCCCAAGGAATATCTTTAATGATGCTTCTATATAAATCTTTCCCATGATAAAAAGTAGATACGCTTTTATCTGTTATTTTAAGGTATCCACTTCTGTACACACTATCGTTCTTGTCGTTCCACGTTGCGGACTTGAGCCTTGCAAGCTCGTCGCCGTCGTGCAGTTCAAGATAACGGACGGTAGGGGTCGACAGCCTGATGTTTTCTCTACTGTGGGAATCGTTCATCACCAACTCGTTGCCGCCCCAGCTGCGCATGACGTTATCAACGCAGCTTATGTTGCGAGCGACGGACGGCGCCGCAGCATTCGGCACGAAACCCAGCCCCACAGGCTTGTCGGGGTTCCCGTTAACGTAAGCAAGCACCATCTCAGAACCACGTTTGGACGGAAAGTGGATGCCATAGAGCCGTTCCTCCGACATCCGAAATCGGTACGGAGCGTTAATAATGGCGTCAATGCCCGAAAATACGGTGATTTCGACGTTTTTAGGGTCAAAATCCGCTATAGTTGGCAGATATTTAGCTGTGGCCGCGAGCATTAGGCGTTCTCCTCCTTGTTTTTAGTATAATAAATGGTAGAGAGAGATGGGTGGGATTTTTTGAAAAAAAGACATAAAGGCCGCGGAAATGGTCTGGGTTTACACAAAAAATGAAACTCTCTCTAATTTACAGAACTGTTTTTACACTCCCAACCCCAAAAAAAGTCGTCCCCGCACCACCTATCCCTCGCGGATCTCGACCCTAAAAGCGTCGAGAACACCGCTTTTTCGGGCTCCGACGCCTCCAAGCAACCCCTGTGTGGGCAATCTCCGATGCGTCCTCGATTAGCCTGAAAACAGCCCCCCTCCCCCCCAGCCACAGCAATTTGCGCACCCACGGTTGCCTCTTTTCGCCTTTTCCGTCCCCTATTTCCTATTTCTCAATTCTTCAAATAGCTTTAATTCGTTCCGCCGAAATTCAGGCATGCAACTAGCCGGGCTCATTTCAAACGAATCCAATATGCCATTTAATTTTCGCAAAGAAACGCTATCAATAATAGCGGAATAAACGGCATCAGAAGAGTCTACAACTTTTTCCCACCAAAAAGTACCGCAGTTGTAAAACAATATATCCGTATCAGTTAGGGGCACCCATCCGTCACGACGCCGACCATGCACACCACAGCCACCGGGAGACTTCTTACAGCTACCTCTTTTAATACGCAAATTTATATTTTCAATGACAAGAGTGTCAAGACAACTATACCACTCATATCCAATATATACAACCATTGTTACCAGTGTTGTATCTTCAACAATAACAGAACAGTCAATATCACCTTCAAGAGAAGTTCTCCGTTGAGGTATCTCCCCTAAAACAGTGCTACATATACATAATAATAGAATCACTTTAAACGTAACATTTATTTGTTGGTATTGACGTTTCATATTTTCACCTATATACGTTTACGTTTTAATTATTGTTAACCGTTATCAAACGCTCGCCAAAACGGTATAAATACTGTGTTTTTGCGAAAATTAATCTCGTTTAGCTGGTGATGGAATAATCTGCCCAGAACGAGTCTTCTCCCCGGTACGGTACATTACATCTTCGCATTGGTTGATGTTTTCACACCTCTGGCCTTTTTTTGTGCATCCATAGGTTTCGCATTTGAATGTGCCTTCACAACTCCCCATCACGAAACGCCTTCACCCCCCCGTTCTCGTCAACGTAGTCTCTATTTAGGCATTTGGTTATGTCTGGACAATACTTTTCGTAGATGCATCCAAACGTGCATTTGAACCTATAGTATTTATTATAAGCACCAGGACATATTTCGTTGATTTCATCTACTAAATGATTTACAAATAATTGCAACGCTACTGATTCATCCATACTACCCCTAGAATAAAAATCTATATAAGGTAGTATTGAACGCCATTTATCATACTTGGAATCCTCTCTTTGATGACATACATAATTTTTAGAAAGTTTTCTACGATTTTTTTCTAATACCAACGTTTCAAGTTCACTTGCCATAAGATATTTTGACCTGTTTAACCCGTTAAAAATCAACCCAGCGTATTCGCTATTTCCGTGGCCATAATTAAAAATAACCCCCCTATTAAAATTATACTCTTCACCTTTCTCGTCATATATACTAAGGACTTGTGGATCGCGATAGGCTTTAATAAAATCATCCTTTGTCGGTAAATGTGGCCACTGAGGAGTTGTGGCTTTTATTCCAGTTGTTTTCGTAGATATAAACACCACATTTTTTTGCCCAACTAATTCTGCCAAAATATTAATTAATTCTTGAAGTATTCCGAATGTTTTGACATCATGAAGTTTCGTTAATCCACTCCTACCCATACTTTTTTCATCTATTCTTACCAGAATATAATATTTGCGTTTCCTCTCGTTAGGTACCTCAAGATAACCTTTGATTGTCCCGTCAGCATGTTTTACTACACACACTCCCATACACATATTCCATCCCTCCTCGAAATGTAATTTAAAATTATTTCACAAACGCCTTATCAAACACAACTTTACTCCCAGAAACAATTTTGCGCAAATTAATTTTCCGCCCATTTCCGGTCTCCAACACTAGCATCACCATCTTTCCGTCGTTGCCGTCTTTTGTTACAACGTGTAAATTTAAGTCATCGTAATACTTGGACTGCCAAATAATTTTTTCCCCATCTTTTCTCTTATCGGACAAAAGGGTATGATGTTCCCCGTAAGTCCAAAAGACCTCCACAATCTGGTCATTTTTCACACAAGTACCTCTTGTAGATGAGCTCTCTTTTAACTCCCAGAAATAGACTGTCGCACCGTTATCGATATAACTGCTATAGGTATTATCCTCGACATCATCATCTTTTCCACCTATAACATCGGCGCCGGTCCATAGAGTCGCGTGGCCGGTAATGCCTTTTTGGAACCCGCCCAGTATTATATAAACGCCTTTTTTCCCATTTAGTTTTTCTCGTATAATTTCCAGATTGGTCTTACCCGGAAAGGTATCTTTATCTGTTTTATCGACTGTTACATCTGCTGTATTCCAGACATTTTCCTGAGACAGCCATTCTTGCAGCCCTTTAG
>Ga0209755_10000366_pt1 | contig 85025 bp, 68 predicted proteins | sample TergutCo191P1_FD_187301 | JGI IMG/M metagenome (GOLD analysis project Ga0209755, IMG submission 187301) | Cornitermes sp. P1 segment gut microbial communities from Petit-Saut dam, French Guiana - Co191P1 (SPAdes) (version 2) | ecosystem: Host-associated > Arthropoda: Insects > Digestive system...
CTGGGCTTCGGGGCTGCTTTGCAGCTGAGATAATGGGTATGACCTAAAATATTCGAATCTTTGCTTAACGGAAGATGGATTAACCTTCATGCGTTTTGCGTGCTCAAAAAGGCCTTAAACCTTGACATATGTATGAATGTAGTATACAATTTTGCCTCAATATGAAAAGGAGGTACACTTAATGCTTGGTATCGTAAACTGGTTCCTCGGACTTGGACAAGTCATTTGGGATGGCATGTGGCCAACAGTCAGACCTATTCGCTAAAAAATCTCTACCATCTAAAAGACTTTATTTACGAGGTGTTTTCCGAAATTCGCACGGAAAACACCTCGTCCGTTTGCCATTTTTTGCCGAAAAATTGCCGAAAAATTGTTCAGTAAAAACTTGACAAACGTAAAAAGCTGTGCTAAAGTGTCAAAAATTGAATATTATAAACCGTTGACGCAGGAGTAAAAACAGCATACGCGCAATACAGAGAGTCCGGAGAAGGGGGAGGCCCCACCGCTGAGAGCCGGGTAGAGATGCGGGTTGTCACAATGGTCTGCTGAGGGCATGGTGAAAAGCAATTTTGCTTAGTATTCCATGACGTGTGCGCATACGTCAGTTGCGAGGGATATATCAGTATCCTGCCGAGCGCACGGGAAACCCCCGTGAATCAAGGTGGCACCGCGGATTGTACTTACATCCGTCCTTGACATAAATTTTGTCAGAGGATGGGTGTTTTTGTTTTGAGATGGAAGCTGCGATGGCGCAACACAGATTGCGTACAAAAAATAAGACATAACAAAAAAATAAATTATGAAATTAATAGGAGCTTGAAAAATGATTAAGAAATTTATAATAATACTTTGCGCACTTGCGCTCATAATTCCGCTTACCGCATGTGGCGGTGAATCCGCTGAGGACAGGCCTACCCGCGTCGGAATCATTCAGCTTGTAGAGCATCCGTCGCTCACGCTTATCCGCACTACATTTATCGAAGAGATGGAAAGACTAGGATACACAGATGCAGAGTTTATCTACCAAGTGGGCGTGCCTGATATGACGCTGCTGACGCAAATAGCCGAGGGCTTTGTCGGTGACGATGTGGATGTTATTGTAGCTATCGCCACAATGTCGGCGCAGGCGGCTATGGCTGTGACCCAGGCAGCCGGCAGCGACATTCCCGTCATATTTGCAGCAGCAACAGCACCTGTTCCCGCCGGACTTGTGACAAGCCTTGAACATCCCGATGCAAATGTCACGGGCACATCAGACATAATCTGCGTTGAATCCATTTTCGGCCTCGCACAAAGGCTCACTCCTGAGGCGCGGACGTTTGGATTTGTCTACAATCTCGGTGAGGTCAATTCTGTGACAGTTATTAACAACGCAAAAGAACTTTTTGCGCAGTTGGGATTTGAGTACATCGAAGCAACCGTTACCAGCACTGCCGAAGTTCAGCAAGCTGCGCTCTCACTTGTCGGCCGCGTGGACGCATTTTTCACACCTATTGACAACACAGTTGCCGCCGCAATGCCGGTTTTTGCACAGGTCGCACTTGATGCGGGGCTGCCTATATACACCGGCGCAGACTCAATGGTTATGGACGGAGGATTTGCCACCGTCGGTATAGACTACGCAATTTTGGGCGAAGAAACCGCAAGGCTTGTATCCCGCGTGTTGTACGGCACTCCGATTTCGCAGCTCCCTGTTATCGAGATGCAAGAGTTTCGCACAGTGGTAAACCGCGCCACCGCAGAAGCACTGGGAATAACTATTGACGGGCTTGTCGAGCCTGACGAGATTTACGAGGGGTAACAAAATGACATTTGTGGCTTTTTCCGGTGCCGTTCAACTAGGGATGATATTCGCTCTCTTAGCACTCGGCATATTCATAAACTACCGCATCTTGGGCGTTGCCGACCTCACGGTAGAAGGCAGCTTTACCGCCGGTGCGGCAATAAGTGCCGTGGTTACTGTTATGGGACATCCGTTTTTGGGAATCGTATTTTCTATATTGGTCGGTGCTATTGCCGGACTTGTCACTGCACTGTTACAGACAAAACTTCGTATCCAGCCTATTTTGGCCGGGATACTTACCATGACGGCATTATATTCGCTAAACCTCGCCATAATGGGCGGCCGGGCAAATATATCTCTCTTGCGGGAAGATACGTTATTTACAATCCTCGCTGGGCTTGCGGGAACTATACGCACATGGAGGTTTTTACTTCCCCTGATTATTACAGTAATAATCATGGCCGCACTCTCAGTGTTTTTCCACACAAAGCTCGGCCTGAGCATACGTGCCACCGGGGATAACCCTGACATGGTCCGCGCATCATCAATCAGCGTAACAGGCACCAAGTCTGTGGGACTGATGATCGGCAACGCCGTTGCCGCACTCTGCGGCGGAATTATCGCGCAGTATCAAGGCTTTGCGGATATAGGAATGGGCTTTGGCATGGTTGTTGTGGCACTCGCATCGCTTATTATCGGGGAAACAATTTTCGGACGGCGCGGCGTTGTGTGGAACATCGCAGCGGTTGCGCTTGGCGCGGTGGTCTACCGCAGCATTCTGGCTTTGGCTCTGAGCTTTAGGTTAAATCCCGCAAACCTCAGAGCCATCTCGGCAGCTATCGTCGCAGCGGCGATTTCTTTCCCGGCACTAAAAAGCCTGTGGGTTACATACAGATTAAAGAGAAAGGGTGCGCGCGATGCTTAGCTTTGAAAATGTGCGAAAAACATTCAACCCCGGAACGGTTAATGAGCGTATCGCCCTTGATGGGCTTAGCCTAAACTTGCCGAAGGGCGACTTTGTAACACTTGTCGGCGGCAACGGTGCCGGAAAAAGCACACTGCTAAACGCAATCTCCGGCGTGTACTTCGCCGACAGCGGACGCATTACGTTAGATGGCAAGGACATCACTTTTATGTCTGAGCATAAGCGCGCACGTCATATAGGCAGGCTGTTTCAAGACCCGATGAGAGGCACTGCTCCCAACATGACAATTGCTGAAAATCTGGCACTGGCGTATATGCGCACTGCTGGTACACGTTACCGAATTGGCATAGGAAAAGACCTCTTGGACATGTTCCGCGAGAGGCTTTCACAGCTTGACTTAGGGCTGGAAGACAGGCTTAAGACAAACATGGGCCTTCTCTCCGGCGGGCAGAGGCAGGCGGTTACACTCCTAATGGCGACAATCTGCACACCTAAACTGCTTATGCTTGACGAGCACACCGCTGCACTTGACCCTGCAACGGGAGAGCAGGTGTTAAGGATGACGAAAGAAATCATCGAAAAGGACGATATAACGACCATAATGGTCACTCACAACATATCCTCTGCCCTAGAGCTGGGCAAGCGCACCATAATGATGGATAACGGCAAAGTTGTCCTCGATATCAGCGGGGAAGAACGAAGTCAGATGACAGTTGAAAAACTGACGGCTATGTTTAAGCTATAAAATAGGCTGACTAAAACGGCAAATGGGTGTATTATATCTAGGCAGCATTACTTTTACTGGAGGCCGGGTTCTATTATGGAAAATAGCTATGACACTTTATTAAAATCCATATCGGACAAATATTCCGAAATCCTTGGCGACAACCTTGCCGGGATATATGTGCATGGCTCTATTGCTTTTAATTGCTTTAGCTGGGCCTCAAGTGACATTGACTTTATCGTGGTGGTTTTCCAAAAAATTTCCACTGACGATAAATTGGCTCTTTTGCGCATATTGCACTCACTTCGCGGCCTAGCTCTGGAAAATTATTCATCTTCCCAGCCGCTGTACTTAACTGACGAGGCGCGGATAGCCTTTTGTGAATACGCATTGGAATATATTTGCATATGATAAGTGGCAAAACCGCAAGAGAGGGGCTTTTTTGTTACAATCCCCTACGTATTTGAGGATTTGAAATATGAACTCTTATCCAGCGACAACAGACGAAAAGCGGAAGCGGAACATGCGGATGATTAAGAGCAGAAATACTTCAATTGAAGTAAAGCTCCGAAAAGCACTCTGGCGTGCCGGCATCCGGTATAGAAAGAACTACACGAAGCTACCTGGGTCGCCAGACATAGTTTTGCTAAAACATAAAATAGCAGTCTTCTGCGACGGTGAATTCTGGCACGGCAAAGACTGGAACCTAAAAAAAGATAAAATAAAAAGTAACCGCGAATATTGGATAAACAAAATTGAGCGCAATATTTTAAGGGATACCGAAATCAACCAGCGGTTACAGTTTAACGGGTGGACCGTCATACGCTTCTGGGGCGGAGATATAAGCAAAGATGTTGACAGGTGCGTATATGAGATAAAGGAAGCCATGTTTCTGTGTGAACTTGACTCGCATCTCTGCGCAGCTTCCGTGGAGCACAGTGCTGATGAGTGCAGCACATGTGGCACATGCATAACATGCAGTGCATGCGGTACACACAGTGCGGAATAATAGGGAAGGAGGGACTTCATGACCCGTTTTGCCGAAGAAAATCAGCTGAAATCCCAGTCCGGCCAGAACGCAAAAATGCTAATAGGCGAGAGGCTTTATTCACTGAGGGATGACACAGGGCTAGGCATCGAAATCAAGCACGACTACAGTGCCGGTTACGAGGGTAAGGAGAAGCAGTTCAAAATGCACTTCTCTGTCCGTTTCACGGATTTCGGCGGTGAAAAATGGCTCATCTGGTCTACAAACTCCATAAGAGAAAGAATATACAATGCTGAGTACTTTGCCCAGCATATCAAAAATATAGACGAGGATGTCAGTAGGGTTTTAGTTGTTGTGCCAGATTCCATCTCTGACAAAGAAATGAAAAACAAACAAAACTACGCAAAGAAGGTGAAGTCAAGCACCTATGTTTCATTCATTGACGATGTACTCACTGTAAACGAGCTTCAGCAGGAGATTCTAGCCAAAGTGTCCGGAATTATCGCTCAGGGGGTACGGGCGAACATACTGGGGAGCTTTTCTGAAAAAAACATCCTGAATCTATTGCTAGACCAGAAAAATTTAGAGCTATGGAATGACTACCACGGATCTTCGCAGCTAGTCAAATCCTCCACTTTTAATTATTTTAAGGCTATACTTAGTGCGGCAGGCCTTAGTATGAATGAAGATGTAATAGATGTTATAACAGCTACAGACAGCATACCAAGGTTATCAAACCGCGGAGCTCCGAAAACTGACGTTTCATTCACAGTTTACACAGATTCAAGGGCTTACTCCCGAAACATCAGCATAAAGAATTCAACTGAAAAAACCGTCAGCATACATGAAGGAAATGTTTCCGATTTAATTGCTGCACTGCGGATTGACCCAAGCTGCGAGCTGGCTTCGGCCTTGCGTCATTTTGAGGAATGCGGGAGCAAAAAAGAGCTGGTGAGCACTTATCCACACTGCGCAAATGTGCTTGAGCAAAGGCTTGGGAGCTATAATAAAGAGCTTGCAGAATTTTTTATATTTGGCATGCATAGCCTGCTAGTGACAGACCCTATGCAAGTGGCCGACATGGTACTGTTTATAAATCCATTTGCTGTTTGGACACGGGATAAATACATTCCTTATTATCTATCGAAATACCAAAACAGAGGGCAATTTGCGACCCCCTTCGGCTGGACATACCCTAGTAAAAAACGAGGGCAAAAAATTCAAATCAAGGGCTATACCAGCAGCAGTTAAGAGGGTATGAGCGTCCTTTTGATTTTTTGATTAGCAGATGTGCACTGACAAGCCGGGCGGCTTATAGGAAGTTGTTAGCCGCCTCTCACTTCTGATGCGTAAAAAGCGGATTTCATGGCATCCGCAACGGCTTTCACCATAGGTACGGCAACAGAGTTTCCAAACTGTCTGTACATTTGAGTTCTGGACACAGGAACGGCAAAGTCCTCTGGAAAACCCATCAGCCGCTTTAGCTCCAGTTCGCTAAATAGCCTGACCCCAGTTTCGCCATCTCTGACGAAGGTTCCCGTCAGCCGCTGGATTTTGTGATAGCTTGCAACCAGGGTGTTGGCCGGGAAGTCGCTGTCAAAATCGACCAACTGCGGCTTTCCGTCGTCTTTTTTGAACAAGTAGCTCTTTTGCAGGTGCCTGGAAATTGAGTAGCCCGAAGGCCCCCGCTCCAAAATGCGGCCTATTGAAACTTTGTCTGCATTATTTGATTTTGGCAGGGCAAATTCTTCTATATTTAAGTCAGGGTGAAAGCCCACAATAACAACTCTCTCCCGCCTCTGAGGCAACCCAAAATTCTGAGCGTCCAAAACATCAGAAAAAACTGAATATCCCAGCTCTTTTAAGCTATTGATTATTACACGGAACGTATTTCCGCCATCGTTTGTAAGTATCCCTTTTACATTTTCGAGGAGAAACATTCGTGGCTGCTTATGCCTTAGTATTCTAAGCACGTCAAAGAAAAGCGTACCCTGAGTTTCATGGGCAAAGCCCTCACGTTTCCCTATGTTGCTAAAGGGCTGGCAAGGAAAGCCGGCAAGCAGGACATGGTGGTCGGGAATCTCGCTTTCAGCAATCTGCGTTATATCCCCCAGGGGCACTTCGCCATAGTTGGCCTGATAAGTTTTCGCTGCATACCTATCCCACTCCGAGCTAAAGACACATCTGGTATTCTCATCTTCAAAGCCTTTGCGGATACCGCCGATGCCTGCAAAGAGGTCAATAAAGGTAAGCCCCCCCGCTTCGTCAGTTCCGGCCCTCTCAGGCGCTTCTGGATTTCCAGAAATTGGCATCACGTCTGCTAAAGGCGCACCTAAAGACGCATCAGTATCTGAATTCCCGCAGGAATCCGAAGGGCTTGGAAAATGGCCTGCTTCAATTGACTGTACCCCTATATCTATAAGCTCTGCAAATTTCTGGCTCAGTGACTTGCAGTTGTCAAAGTCCATGCCGCTTACTTTAGAATATAGCTCATTTGAGAGATAGATGTTGACACTTTTCTTTTTTTCATTAGCAGGAACCTGTTTCCGTCCTGAACCTGGCCGGTTTCCACCACGCATAGGGACACCTCCGCGTATAATAATGTTTGTATTCTAATTGCCACCTTTTGCCACATTCCGCGCCGCTACGTGCAATGCAACTAGCGGATAGAGGTAAGGGTTTACCCTCTCGGGCGTGGCTGCCCACGGCTTAGGGTGCTGCCTCTAAACTGATACGGAAATAATATCATATCAGCATTGATTTATCAAATCATTTTTTCAATATCTGACCGTATTTTTCGGAAGGCCATAACCCAATATTACACTACGATGTGTCCAATAAAAATGCCTACACCAAAAAATCAAGGCTCGTCCCGGCCTGCATCAAGACTGTAACAGCGCAATAAAAAAACTTAAAAAAATGCAAAATTTTTAGTAGAAACCTTCACCTAAAATATGATATAATGACCGCTGTGCGGTCATTATACAAAATTAAAAATATATATCATTTCGGCGCACCAACCTTACACGTTTCATTGTGGTGCAGTAAGTTGCGCCTATGATACAATGGCTGCGGTGCGGTCATTATACAAGATTAAAAATATATATCATTTCGGCGCACCAAGCTTTATAGTCACTGTGGTCAGTGCTTTGCGCCTATGATATAATGACCGCTGCCGTAGCAACTGTAGCTCCACGGGCTACATGCAAGTAAAAAAACTTAGGGAGGTCACAATGCAATTTCAATTATCGAACGGAAGAAGGGCTATAATGGGGCTCCAGCATCTATTTGCGATGTTCGGGGCAACAATTTTGGTTCCAATTTTGACAGGGCTATCAGTTCAGGTAACTCTACTCGCCGTCGGTCTCGGAACACTCATTTTCCATCTAATTTCCGGGCCGAAAAAAGCACCCCCGGTATTCCTCGGCTCAAGTTTTGCATTTATGGTAGGAATCAGGCTAATAACAGATCCTTACGCCGGACCATTTGCCGGAAGGGGCATGGCGCAGCCAGAAATGCTCGCATATGCCACAGGCGGCATAATGGTTGCAGGCGTTTTATATTTGGTTTTAGCACTGGTAATTAAGCTGGTCGGTGTAAAGGCCTTCATGAAGTACCTGCCGACAATAGTAACCGCCCCTACAGTTATTCTCATAGGCGTAATGCTCGCCCCATTTGCAATTAACCAATCAGCTGGTAACATGTTCCTGGCGATAATTACAATTGCAATAATAATAGCCTTCTCGGTATGGGGCAAGGGCATGTCAAAAATCATCCCCATCTTGCTCGGCATAGCGGGCGCATACGTTGTAGCTCTGATAATGCACTTTGCATTCGGCATGACAAACCCCGACGGCTCAGCGATACTAAACTTCGGCAGAGCCGGCACTGACATAGTCGGGCTGCCACCTTTCATGTGGCCGAGATTTGACCTTATTAGCATACTAATAATGCTGCCATTTGCACTGGCCACCATAGCAGAGCACATCGGCGACATGGTAATCCTCAGCAGAATCTCAGGGCGTGACTACATCAATGACCCCGGCCTCGTGCGCACCCTCTGCGGCGACGGTGTTGCAACTATCGTCGGCGGCGGCATAGGCGGCCCGGCCACCACAACATACTCCGAAAACGTAGGCGTTGTAACCATTACAAAAGTATTTGACCCAAGGGTTCTGCAACTGGCGGGTATCTACGCTGTGCTTCTCGGCTTCTCACCGCTGTTTGCCTCCCTAATCTACTCCATCCCCGATGCCATAATTGGCGGCGCATCATTTATCCTCTACGGCATGATCGCCTCCGTCGGTATTAGAAACTTAGTTGATGAAAAAATTAATTTGGCAGACATGAAAAACTGTATCATAATCTCAGTAATGCTTGTAATCGGCCTTGGGCTTAGGTTCGGAAACCCGATAACAGTTGCCATAGGCACTACAAACCTCCCGCTCGACCGCCTGGGCGTAGCCATAGCAGTTGTCGTCGGCATAATCCTAAACATAATTCTTCCGGCCGACAAGTCGCTGGCTAAGCAAGCTGAAAAAGAAACAGACAAATAACATAACTTCAAGAGGCTGTCATTAAGCGTGCGGACGGCCCCAGCGCCCCTGCACATGGAGCCAAGCATTCTCCATATGCAGGGGCGGATTTTATTTCATGGCTACATTTGCCTATAAAAGGTACCGAAAGGAAAAACCGTTATTATGAATCAGCACGACCTTCTTCTCAGCCGCATGGAGGATTTGGCGAAGAGAGCCGGCAAAATAGGCTGCGCAGCCTCAAAGTTTCTCACCCCCGCTGAGGCTCAAGTCGTTGCGGAATATTTCAAACACAGAAAACACACCGCATTAATACTCGACGGAGGCTTTGAAAACGCCGAGCGGGTTAGGGCAGTGTTTCTAAACCCCGACTGGGGGCATTTTGAGAGAGAAGAACAACTTTCTGCCCTGCGCATAAAGCACAGGCCTCAAGACAGCCTCGGCCACCGGGATATATTGGGTGCAATCATGGCCTTGGGCATTGAGCGCGACACAATCGGCGACATCATATGCCCGCAAGACACCGCTGCAAAACCTGCTGGAGGCAATCAGAGCCACCAAGACCAGGCGCATCCGCATGTGGACGAATCTGCACCACAGCCCCTCACAGCCCCCACGCTGGTGTGCCTGCCGGAACTGCGGCAATATATAATTGACAATCTTATAAAGGCCGGGCGCATCGGGATAACCGTCACCGCAACTAGCTTGGATGAGCTTCCAACAAGGCAGGAGGAGATGACACTCAAAACCGACACCGTGGCATCCCTTAGGCTGGATGCCGTCCTAAGCGCAGCCTTTGACCTACCCAGAACCAAGGCCTCCGAGCTAATCTCCGCAGGGCGCGTAAGCGTAAACCACCTGCCCTGTGAACAGCCGGCAAAAGAGCTCTCCGAAGGCACCCTTCTATCAGTGCGCAGCCTGGGGCGCGCCAAACTAATAGAAACAGGCGGCCTCTCCAAAAAAGGACGCCTATTCATAAAAATCGGGGTTTATTAGCGAAAGGAATTGTAATAACTATGAAGCCAAGGGAACTATTAGACTTTCTGGCAATAATCGAAAAACTAAAATGCAACACACGCCATAGCTGGACCTCAAGCGGCAGGCCTGAAAGTGTCGCCGAGCATAGCTGGCGCTTGGCTGTAATGGCACTTCTAACCGCAGACGAATTTCCTGATGCAGACATAAACAAGTTAATCAAAATGTGCCTCATCCACGACTTCGGCGAAGCCATAACAGGGGATATTCCCGCATTTCTAAAAACACCGCAACACGAAGAGGAGGAACGGGCAGCAGTGGAGAGCCTTCTTGACGGGTTGCCTCCCGAAACATCCTGCGGCTTAAAAGCCCTTTTCAAAGAAATGGATGAGAAGCAAACCTTAGAAGCTCAAATCTTCAAAGGCCTCGACAACTTAGAAGCCCTAATCTCCCACAACGAAGCAGCACTTGACACATGGACACAGCAAGAGCACAGCCTAAACCTCACCTATGGCGATGAAAATGTCCAGTTCTCCCCATACTTAAAAAATCTAAGGGATATTATCCGCCAAGACTCCGTGGATAAATTAGCACAATCCTTGACATGAACCCATCCGCCAGTATAAAATAAATCCAGAAGAACAGTGCTACCGTCAAAAAGGGGAACCTAGATGAACATATTAGTAATTAACACCGGCAGCTCATCACTCAAGTACCAGCTATTTGACATGAAAACAGAGCACATATTAGCAAAAGGCCTCTGTGAGCGTATAGGCATAGATGGCCATTTCAAGCATACTCCCTCCAATGGCAAACCCGCCATCAACGAAAGTACCCCGCTCCCGTCACACTCCGATGCAATAAACCTTGTAATCCGCACCCTCACCGGTGAAAAGCACGGGGTAGTAACCGACTTGGGCGAAATCCACGCAGTCGGCCATAGGGTTGTACACGGCGGCAAGAAGTTCTCCCAGAGCGCACTTATAGACAACGATGTGCTCACGGCAATAATCGGCTGTGTCCGCCTTGCGCCGCTGCACATTCCGGCTAACCTCATGGGGATTCAGGCCTGCAAAAAAGTGCTTCCAAACGTACCGCATATAGCTGTGTTTGACACGGCATTTCACATGACCATGCCCGGATATGCCTATGTATATCCGATACCATACAAATATTACAACAAACACGACATAAGGCGCTACGGCTTTCACGGCACCTCGCACAGATATGTTTCCGCCAAGGCGCTGGAATTTCTGGGCGGCGACACCGAAAGCACGCGGATTATAAGCTGCCACCTCGGCAACGGCGCTTCGCTTGCCGCAGTTAAAGGCGGCAGGAGTATTGACACCACCATGGGGGCAACCCCCCTTGAAGGCCTGCCCATGGGCACGCGCAGCGGCACCGTCGATCCGGCCCTGCTGGCAGTAATCTCCGAGATTGAAGGCGGCCTCTCCATAAGTGAATCCCTTGAAATTCTCAACAACAAATCCGGGGTTCTAGGCATTTCCTGCCTATCTTCCGATTTTCGTGACATAATTGACACTGCCGAGTTTAATCTTGAAGATGCCCACGAACTTGAAGAGGTAGAGGACTTGCAAGTGGTGGAGAATGCAAAGCTCGCACTTGAGGTCTTTTGCTACCAAGTCGCCAAATACATAGGAGCTTATATAGTCGCGCTCGGCGGAGTTGACGCAATCATCTTCACCGCAGGAGTCGGCGAAAATTCCCCTGCCATAAGAAGGGGAATCTGTGATTGGCTGGGCGGATTTAATATTCTCCTCGACCACAACCTAAACGGCAGGGCAGAAGGGGATATCGCACCTGTTTCCTGTGGGGATTCAGCGGCGAAAATACTGGTAATCCCCACAAATGAAGAGCTGGTTATCGCAAGGGACACCCTTGAGATAGTAAACGCAGTTTAGCGCCGCAGGCTTAGAGCATGGCTAACACGGCTAATGGGCAAGATACTGGTTTAACTTCACAAAAAGTTCGTCAGGGTCAATAGGCTTGCCTGTGTGGCCATTCATCCCCACCGACAGGCATCTTTCAATATCCTCTTTGAACACATTTGCGGTCATTGCGATAATTGGAATGCTGCCCGCCTGAGGTATGTCCAGCCTGCGTATGCGGCTGGTGGCCTCGTAGCCGTCTAACACGGGCATGTTAATATCCATGAGAATTAAATCGAACTTTTCAGGGCTGCGGCTAAATTCGGAAACCGCAAGCTCGCCGTTTTCTACAAAAACCATATTTACACCTGTTTCTTCCAAAACCGCGGACATTATTTCGCGGTTTATTTCTATGTCTTCGGCGATAAGAATTGTGCTTGCGCTAAAGTCATAGTGGCTCTTGCGCTTATCATTGTAGCGGGAATTGTCAGCTTCATCAAGCTCCGCACCCATGCAGAGGTTTACTGTGTCAATAAGGGTGGACGGAAAAAGGGGCTTTGCTATAAACCGGTTGACACCCGCCGCAACCGCCTGTTTCTCAACCGTACTCCAATCATTGGCAGAGGTTATTACGACAATGGCCAATTCGCTGCTAAGCTCCCTAATTTTCTTCGTCAGCTCAATCCCATCATCCTCCGGCAGAGGCCAGCTCATGAAGAAAATGTTATATGACCCGCTGCCGGGGCTTTGAATTTTAAGCAGCGCCTCCTTCATGTCCCTCACCACATCACACTGTAGCTTGAGCGCATCCATGAGATGGATAAAATGTTCCCTTGTCGCAGCCACATCATCCACCGCAAGAATCCGCATTTTGTCCAGGTCAATTTTTTCATAAAATGTCGTCCGCGGCTTGCCTTCCATCTGTTTTGTCGCAAAGGTAAAAGTAAAACATGAGCCCTTTCCAAGCTCGGATTCAACCCATATTTCCCCATCCATAAATTCTACAATTCTTTTGCATATGGCAAGACCCAGCCCGGTCCCTCCATATTTTTGGGAAATACCCGCGCTGGCTTGGTTAAATGACTTAAAGAGCTTTCGCTGCTGGTCCTTAGAAATTCCTATGCCCGTGTCAGAAACCTCCACCCTCAAAACCACATCATCATTTATCTGCGACTGCCTATCCACTTTGAGAATCACAGTGCCCTTTTCGGGAGTAAATTTAATGGCGTTAGTAAGCAGATTGGTTATTACCTGGGTAAGCCTCATCTCATCACCCAAAATATGCCTGGGCGCATCGTAGTCGAGATCCACATAGAAATTTAGCTTCTTTTCTTCCGCCCTGATGCCGGCCATATTTGTTATGTTTTTTAGCGTTTTTTCAAAATCAAACACATTGTTGGACAGCTCAAACTTCTCCGCCTCGATTTTTGACATGTCCAAAATGTCGTTTAGAAGGCCGAGAAGATGCTTTGCAGCACTGTCCGCCCTTGTGAGGCAGTAGTTTTTTCTTTCAATGTCACCGGCGGTAAGGCCAATGTCAATCATGCCGATAATGGCGTTCATAGGCGTGCGGATTTCATGACTCATCCGCGAAAGAAAGTCGCTCTTGGCCATGTTTGCAGCCTCTGCGGCACGCCGCGCCTCCTCAAGCTCCTTTTCGTGATCTAAAAATACAGAAATATCCCTGATAATCGAAGCTATCAAAATGTCCTCGTCGCGGTCATCCTTTATGCTAAACATACTGTGCTCAACAGGTATAATCGTGCCGTTTGCATGAACTAGTTCACCCCTGCGCACCCAGAAGCCGTGCTGCTTCACAGTGTCCATGCCCTCACCAAACACCGCTTCATAATGGGCGGGGGTATAAAGCCGCTTAGAACTCGGGGCTTCCTCAGCCGAGTCATAGCCCGTCATTTGATAAACACCCCGGTTTGCATAAAGGGGCTTGCCGCTCATCTCGAACACCCTGACAAAGTCACGGCCTTCGTCTATTACAGCTCCTTGCCACTTGAGGGTTATCTCTTTAATTGTCTGCTCTGTAGTATCAATGCCGACGCCGTGACAGCCGGCAAAATTCCCGCCGTCATCATAAAACGGGCTCAGTGTCCAGCGGTAATACCTTCCAATCACTGATAAAAACTGGAAGCGCAGGTATGGCACCGCCCTGGACTTCAGGCTCTCAAGTTTGGTCAAAACCAATATTTTTTCACTATCCGTGGCAATGTCTACAAATGACGTGCCTACAATGTCAGTTAAAGCAAAGCTGCTCTCAACTTTCCGGCGGACATTTGTTACCTCAAACAGCGCGTCCATCTCTACGACGACATCGGTGAAGGACTCCCAGAAGGGAATCATCCACGTCAAGTCCATCTCCCCGGCTCCGGGCGCCGTTTCCTCTACCACTTCACCCCAAATGCCTTTCACAAGCGTTCTCCCCTTTGAAAAATAAGTAAACCGCGCCGCCAGGAGTATTTTCAGGTGGAACGGTTTACTTTGATTTCTTATCTAAACTATTTGATTTTTATTGCAGCACCGGTTCCTCGCCCGCTTCGATAATAAGCCTGTTGGGGCTTATAAACTTCTCCGCCAGCTCCCTGTCAAAAAGCTCTCCCGGCTTGAGGTGTACAGGCACATTGTAGCGCGCCCCTATGAGCGCTGCACATTCGGCAGCCTCTTCCAGCCCCATGTTGTAAAATCCATCGGCACAAAGGAAGGCATAGTCCAGCTTTTTGTCAGCAAATGTGCTCATCTGCGGGGTCTTGGATGTATCGCCGCTAAAATATAGCTTCAGGCCGTCAACTGTCACGATATATCCCACAGCATCTTCAGGGGAGTGGTTTTTGTTATACCCGGCCTCTACAGCCTCAATTCCGATGCCTTTTACTGTGAAGCTATTATGCCCTCCGCCCTCCAGCGCTTCAAAATTGCTTATTACCGTGCAGTCAGGCTTTTGCGTTATGAGCCCTACTTGATTGTGGTCATCATGTTGGTGCGTCACAAGAATAATATCCGCCGGCACATCATAGCCGGTACCGATATACGGGTCAACGAAGATTACCACCCCGTCATTAGATGTGAGCCTAAAACTTCCGTGCCCTTGGTACAGTAACTTTGCCATACAACTACACTCCTTAAATTTTGTTCATGGTTTGTTCACTTATTCATATACTATATACGAATTTGTGGCATAAAGCAACATAAATTAAACAAATCCGCGTGCATAAAGCCAATTTACACTTGTTTTAGCGTCAATTGCTTCAATGCTAAATGTAACATCAGCTTTTTCGCCTGCTATAAACTCAATGAGCTTCGCTATATCAACTATTCCATTTCCAAGCGCATTGTGGGTATCAATTTCTCCAAAATTGTTATGTAGGTGGACATGCCCCAAGTAAGGCAGCATACGCTCCGCCCACTGCATGGCTGAGAGCTCAGGGCTCATGATTGCTGCGTGTGCCGCATCAAAGCACAGCTTTAGCCGGCCGTCATTTACCTCTTTTGCGATTTTGCAGAGCATGTCGGGTGAGCTTTCGAGGACATTTTCTATACATAGCTCAAAGCTCTCGCTTTTGTCAGAGAGAAACTTCTGCCAAAACTCCACAGACTTGGGCACAAACCACTGCTCGTAGTAGACTTGGGGCAGAAACCCCGAGTGTGCAACCATCTTGTTTATACCGTAGCCCCGCATTATGCCTGCCGCCTGGCTATAGCGTTTCTCCGCAACCTTAAGTATTAGGGGGTCGATGGCGGCAGGGGAGATTTCATTGAATGGGGCGTGGAGCACGAAAGAGCTAACCCCCTTCATATTTGCAAGCGCCCGCTTATTATACTCTTCAAAGAGCCCGTGGTCCATGTTGGCTGCGGTACAAAATTCAGCTATCTCAAGCCCAAATCCGTGCTCACGCGCAATGCTTGCCGCATCATCTGCCGTGGTGGATATATACAACCTGTTAGAAATGTTTATCATTTTAATGAAATCTCCTAAAAAATTCTCTTAAACCGCCTGCGGGAAGGGCGCAGATTTGCGCCCTTGCTTGATACTTGTTATTTTGTCAAAAACCTCATGAGCATAACCGCCGCTTCGGCTCGGGTCGCTGTGCCTGCGGGCACGATAAGCTGGGGTGTCCTGCCCTGAATTATCCCCGTTTCAACTGCCCACATTTTGGCGGGCTGTGCCCAGTAGGAAACTTCATTTGCATCGCGAAATGCCGTGAGCTCCGCACTTGCCTCCGTATCCATCCCAGCCAGAGCCGCAAATCTGTAGAGCATAGTTGCCAGTTGCTCACGGGTTATGTTGCTCCTGAGGTTTGTGCCATCTGTTATGCCCATCTCAACACCCCAGGCCACGGCCTGTGAGTACCAAGTCGCGCCGCTTGATGTGTCGGCTCCCGCAACCCTGGCAAGAATTGTTATGAGCATTGCGCGGGTGAGGTACATGTTTGGCTCAAAGCCATTGTCCGTGCCCGTCATTAGCTCCAGTGCATTTACAAATCTGACAGCTTCAAAGAACCAGTCGCCATAATTTATATCTTCAAACGGGTTTTCCCAAGCCTCTAAGTCAGCAGCAGAAATGTCTATGCCGGAAAACACCGCTCCAAGGGCTTCATCCTCATCTTCGTCATCCTCATCTTCTTCAGGCGTCCCTGCTGCACCTCCCGGCGCACCGCCGGGTGCTCCGCCCCAGTTTTCACTGCCTGCTTCCCGTGTAAAATCGTCGGTGAAGTGCCAGAGAACTACATCGCCGTCCCTTAGAACCTGCTCAGCGAGGCCTAGGCTTACATGGACGCCGTTGACCATGTACATCCAGCCTGAATTTGGGCCGTTGTCAAATTCGCCGAGCCAGCCGCCCGGGCCGTTTATAGCTGAAACATAGTTGCCCCTTGAGGTTATCCGCGCCTCAAAGCCTGCTTCCCGGAGGGCTCTTGTGAAAACATCATAGACAGTAACTTCCGAGGTGTTAAATGTTATTGTCCTTGCAGGAATCCAGGTTTGGAATCTCGCCCTGCTTGTTCTCCAGATGTATGTCGGACTGCCGTCGTGCTGTGACGCTCCGAAAAGCGAGAATGTAACTGTGACAGTGGACGGCTGCGTAGGCCCGGGCTGACCCGGCTGCTGCGGCTGTCCAGGCCTTGTAGCTTCTGTGAGTCCTGCAATTGCCGCATTTAGCGCAGATGCCGCACTATTTACCTGAGCTTGAACGGCATCCACATCACCCCATGTGGCCAGCGCAGAGGCCAGAGCAGCTTGCACCGCTGCCCACGATTCATCAGTGAAGTTACCTTGAGCTGCGGGAACGCTTGCAATTGCCGCGCTCAGTGCCGACCTGTCAACTTCCGCCGGCGTTTCCCCGCCTGTGGGCACATCCCTCATATCGTATAGATGTGTCTGCCCCGCTTCAAATCTTTGCAAAGCCACTAGGGCATATGCCGCTTGTTCAGTGGACATGGCGTTTGCTGCCGCTGAGGAAATATTTCCAAAAGCCCCTGCGTTTACACCGCCGGTGACTCGGAAACTTAATAGTCCATCAACCAAGGTATTCCCGTTTTTAATAAACTGTGCGTCTTGCACAGGATTTCTTCCGAGGGCTGTCAGTGCCACAATCGCCTGTGAAATGTTCTGTGAGTCATTTCCAATCCTGCCGTCAGAACTCTGCTCCGCAGAGAGCCAGTTCAGTGCTCTCCCGACTGCTGCGCGGACATCCGCATTAGTATTATAGTATGGCGCAAGCGCAGTGATTACCATAGCCGTCATGCTGTGGTCACCCGCCCCGCCCCGGGTTACGCCCCAGGAGCCATTTGCATTTTGATTCTGCAGGCTGGTCAGCTCACTTACAAGCCGTGCCCGCGGGTCGTCCGGCTGTCCTTCTAAATATCCCACTGTATCAAGCGCAATTAGTGCAAAGGCCACCGCATTGTTACCTTGCACCCTCACCCAGTCAAAGTCTTTGAGAGGTGTTACCAAATCATAGCCTTCAAAATTTGAGGCATCCAAACCGAGTGCTGTCAGAGCAATTATAGCCCGCTGGTTTTCTGTGGGCCTGTTGCCGTCGAAAATAACAGGCCTAGGGGCTGTTTGTGATAATACTGTCGCATACCCGGCAATATGCGCCCTTAGGTTGTTTGTATAGACATATTTCCAATCTGTGAGATGAATGCGTCCCGCTCTTGCAAGGGCAAGGACTGCCCATTCGCCGCCAATCACTTCTACAGACGGGCCTCCCACGCGCCTAACCTCACCGTAAACCCAGTCCAGCACAGATCTTAAAACTTCATCAATAGGGTCACTTACGGCCGGGGCTTCCACCAGCCCGTCCATCGCCGCTTGCAGCATAGAAACTGCTAAGTCTACCTGCTCCTGTGACACATCGGCATTATATCTCACAGCTACTGCATTTTCAAGAGCAATAACAAGCGGTACCCATGTTTGAGCCGTATAGTTTACCGCCTCTCTGGCGCTTGCGGCACTTATCAGAGCATCTAGCTCAGTTTTGTCTACAGGTATCTCCTTCTCTGCCAGCGGCAGAATTATTACCGGCAGTGCGCCGAAAGCAAATGGGCCTGAGTCCGTTGCAGTCATGTTGTCCGTAACCCCCGAAAGCGGGATGTTGCGGTGAAAACCGGGTGCATCACCCATCACGCCTGCATGGATATGCCCTGTGAGTACATTGAGGGAAGCATCTGTGAGCTGATACTCGACTGTAAAAATTGTCCCCAGCGCCCTGTACTGTATCGCCCTGTTGCTGTCTACCTCAAATCCACCGGCGTTTGCAAGGCGGATGAATGTGCGCATATCGCTTGCGCCCCAGCCTCCCGAGAAGCCTGGATTGTAAATGCCTGCGAGCTTTTCAATGGGTTCGGGCATCCCTGTGATGCTGACTCTAGCAGTGTCGCCCACTTCAAATGGCATCCCGGGATTTGTGGCGTTCACAACTGTCACACTGACCCCGAGAGCTTTTACAACATGAAATCTTCTGGAACTGCCATTGTCAATCTGGATTATATTGCGGCCTTCGCGCAAAGTTACGGTAAAGCTGCCGCCGGCATCTGCTGTGTATTCGCTCCAGCCCTCACCCCAGGGGGAGATATTGAGCGGGGCGTGAACCCTGACGCTTGAGCCCGCAGCAGGGGTAAATGTAAATTCCCGTGAACCTTTTTCGGCATCAAAAAAGTATGTATCAAAATCGTTGCGGATGCTTATTCCCGTATTAAATGCCGGGCCACCGCCCACATTTACCACCACAGCAAGAGTGTTGCGCTCATCCATTGCATTAAAGCGCAAAGTTCCTTGCGGCGTGACATATTCAATGGGGTCATATGTTATCTTAATTACGCTCACACCGGGCTGAAGGCCTGTGATCCTGAGCCTTTCACGGCCCGGCGAGCCTGCTCTCTCAATTTCGGCACTGCTTCCGCTGAGCTCAAATCTATACACAGGCTCAATGAAATAGTTCTCTGTTAAGCCTGCCATCGCCTGCCAGACCCTAAATGTGTCAAGGTAGAATACGCCGCCCGGCTCAAGGTTAACAGTACCTGAATCATCGAGATTTGTCAGGACATTATTATCTTGCCAAGGCTGGCTGTCATCCCTGCTCCAGTCCGAAAGAGGCGTTGGGTTTACTGTTATGGTTGTGCCATGTGATGAGAGGCTAAAGAATCTGGCGTGTTTCACTGTTTCACCCAGGATATATGCCTCAAGGTGCAGATTTGCACCTGTGGGAAGCGCCGCCCTCCAGACATCGCGGCCACTGCCTGAGCGTTCTTCATCCAAGCTCATAGGGAAACGCTGGAAAGCCGTGAAATGATTCCCTTTGCGAAACACCCCGACCACCGCGCCGGCCGGTACATCTATGAAAGTAACATTGCCATCCCTTATTTCTAAGGCCTCAATTGCCCCGCGCAGAGCTACGGCCGCATCATCAAGCGGCTGCTGCGATGTGGCACTGAGCATTATTTCCTCTGCGGCACTAAGCGCTGCGGCGAAAACTTCCCAGGACTCCGGAGTAAAGTCCCCGGCATTTAGTGCTCTTGCTTCTAAAATTATGGTGTTGAGTACAGACCTGTTGACCCCTTGCACATCTCTTGAGTCCACATTTAGGAAAACTCCGAAGAATGCGGGGAGTTCGTATCCGCCTGTTGTGTTATCAGGCACTACAGCGATGGGCCTCGGCTCAACATTCAAGAATATATTAGTGCCAAGAGTAGGTGCTGTAGCTCCATAAAAATGTACAGCTTGTAAGTTAAAATTCGAGGCAAACATATTGTTTGGAATGTTTTGCAGTCCCTCGGGGAAGATTATTTCGCTTGGCGCTGCGTGTTCAAACTGGTGTGAGCCGGTAAATACCATTGAATTTAGGCCGCGGAAATCGAGTGTATTATAGGTAAAGGGGGCGTTGCCGAATGTTAATGTGTTAAGGTTTATGTTGAACTGAAATATGCCATTTGACAGGCCAAAGTGCTGAGGCAGGCGCACTCTTTCAAGATTCCGCAAACCTCTCATGGCGCGTACAGGAAAAGCCGTGAGCTCTTCTGCACCTTGGTTGGTTATGCTTGTCACTCCTGCGAGGTCGAGTTCCACCAGGCTGGCCAGAAGCGCGGGGGCTGTAATCCTTGGGTCAGGCTGGCCGGGCGGGAAGGGGGGAGGCCCTGAAATAGTCAGGCCGAAGTTGCCGTTTTGCGCCAAGAGCCCGGTTGCAAAAATTGTAGCGGTTGCGCCTCCTGGCCTGAAGTCGGTGGAATCCATATGCCCGACAACCCTGAGCCTCTGCACAGGCTGCAGCCGCGTCCGGATCATAGGGATGTCTGTGTTCGCAACCCCTGTAAGGTTCAGCGGAGGCAATCCATAAGCCTCGTCAACCAACGCAAGGAGCCTGTCCCGCAGTTCTCCGCCGGGGTTATGCACAGTAAACCAGCCACCGGCATAACTGTCGGCGTTTGCGCCGCCGTTGCCGCCGTCATCGCCTGTAAGGGCATAAAGCGCAGCAGCCACAGCTTCCTCAGATGCCAGCGGGTCAATAATTACATCAAGGGCGTTTTGCACTGCAACTGCGCTCGCCCCGTCCGAATATAGGGCGCGGATTAGTGCCGTTTTGTCAACTTGATAAAACAGCGGTGTGTGCCCGCTCCAGCCGGGAGCAGGCGCGCCCAGGTCTGCGCCCTGTCCTACAAGGGAGAATTGCCAGCGGAACACATCCGCGTCCCTGAGCACTGTTTCGGCCATTCCCAGGGCTGTTATAACATGGTTGTGGGTATACATCCAGCCTGACTGCGCACTAAAGTCAAACGCACCCAGCCAGCCCGGCTGCCCAAGCAGTTCACCGTGAATAAATTCGTTACCCTCTAAGAAAGGGGGAAATGTTACATTCTGAACTCCAAAGGCAACCCGGTCCAGAAAGTTGTTTTGCGCTGTGGTTACAAATGCTGTGCTATTTTGCCCTAAAAACACAGCCGTTGCATCCGCCAATGTTGAGCCTTGCGGCATGGTAAGCCGCGCCGGCTCAATGAAGAAGCCTTGTCCAAGGCTAAAGCCTTCAAAGCTTATGAAGATTTCAACGGTGTCCGTTGTGGCTGCATCCGGGCTATCTGCTAGTGCCGTCATAGGCAGCATTCCCAGCATCATTACCAAGATTAGGGCGAAGGCTAGTATCCTCTTGCTTAAATAATTTTTTTTCATTGGTTTATCCTCTCAATAAATATTGCTTTAACAAATTTGGGTCACTGACAAAACGGCCATAGCAATCAAATAAAAGACTGCTATGGCCGTATTTCCACATGCAATTATTGTATGGCAGCACCTGCCATGACAATGAAACTTACTCTTTTCAGGTTTTCTGACTCACGCGTTTCTAAGGGTTTTTCCCTAACGTACAGATTCCGCCTTCTCGGGAGGTAGTCCCAATGACCGGCTTTCGCCATAAATCTGTCCTTACGCGCATACAGCAGCGGCGTGTCTACTATGTGTAGACTCTGTCCGGGATTCTCACCCGGTTCCCTTGTTTCCCCGCATCTGCACAAGCAGGAAGCCAGGAAACCTAAAAGAGCATTTAACTGCCGCTAGAATAGCACATAAAAAATGTGCTTGTCAAGCAAACTCGCTAAGAGAGCATGAATATTTACAAATATGGTGGATTTCTAAAGGGGGTCTTGTAGCGGGTTTGAGGGGGGATTTTTGTGCGGACGTTGATATATGTCTAAAACATATCTAATCTAAACCATCCGTCGGACGCGGGTGCTGCTCTGTGGAAAAGCGGGGTGGCCTTCGTCAGTCACGTCCATCTTTGCAAAAACTTGGAATCCTTGGCAAAATTTGTGTTCCAGGACTGCGTCCACCCCGCTTTCCCCCAGAGCAGCACCCGCGTCCGACTGGTCTTTTGTGTTCCAGGTTTTTGGCTACGTCGCTTTCCTCACAGAGCACCTGCCCACGTCCGATTGGCCTTTTGTGTTCTAGAGTTTTGGCCACGCCGCTTTCCCCACAGAGCACCTGCCCATGTCCGACGGGCCTGGGGAATGCAGCAATAATTCAAGCTTGCATTGCGCTTTTTGACGTGATACAGTTATATAATCATATTCAAATCAAGGGAGAACTTCTATGGTAACAAAAATTGAGTCGGTTAAAAACACTGAAATGACAAACGATGAGGCCGCTATTGCATATCCTGATCACTACTTCATAATAGATCAGCAGTCAAAAGAGGGCAGTGATGAAAAGTTCATGGTGCATTTCATAAGCAAGGACGAGGGGGCGTTATATGATTATCTGCACGACAACAATTGCTGCGGAAAGGTAGTACACAAGGGCATCAATATCCTACGCGCCGAGCTGCGCCGGCTGGAATATTTGATAGGGCAGAGGTAAGCTAAAATGGCTCAGGGATAGGAGCGCATGGTGAATACTCAAATTATCTTGGCAGAGGAAGCGGAAATAACTGTGCTGAGTCAGTTGGCGCAGTTTTATGAGTACGACTTTTCAGAATTTACAAAAGACGATGTAAGTCAAAGCGGATTCTACACCTTTCCATATATGCAGAATTTGGCCAAGTATTGGTCAGATGAAACAAAGCATCCTTTTTTTATAAAAGTTGATGGTAAGCATGCAGGTTTTATATTGGTCAGTAAGGATTGTAAGCATACCCAAAACGCTCATGTTATTGACGAATTTTTTGTTATGCGGAAATACAGGGGATTAAATGTCGGTAAACTTGCGGCGACATCTATGTTTAACTTGTTTGAAGGCGAGTGGGAGCTTCGGATTCTTCATAGTAATAAACCCGCACTTTCTTTTTGGAACAAAGTAGTAAGCGGGTATACCAACGGAAATCATACTTTTCACTCAGCACCAGACTGGGCCGGATACACGTTTCATACCGGCGGATGATTTGCAACAGCTAATTGTCACCCTATCGCACATTAATGGTTGACAATCCCTTTGCGCCTCGTGTATAATGGCATAAAAATACATTGAGGTGCCACACTTATGCAATCACAGAAATCTAAACTCACTACACGCCAGCTTTGCTACATAGGGATATTTATAGCCATCATCGCCGCCTGCGCGCAAATCCGCATAGACCTTCCGGGAGGTGTGCCAATCACGCTCCAAGTCTGGGGCGTCGCCTTGGCAGGGCTTATACTCGGGCCTAAAAACGGCACTATTGCCGCAGCAGGCTATGTGCTGCTGGGAGCGGTGGGAGCACCTGTGTTTGCAGGCTTTACAGGAGGAATCGGCATTATACTGCGCCATACAGGCGGATTCATCCTGTCATTTCCCATACTTGCACTCCTTGCAGGGCTTGGGGAGCGCAAAGAGGGCATTATCTGGACATATTTAGGGATGTCCGCCGGCACAGTCGTCAACTGGCTCAGCGGAATGTTCTTCTTTAGCGCAGTCACAGGCTCATCCTTGCAGGCCGCTTTCGCCGCAGCCGTTGCACCCTTTATAGTGGTCGGAATAGTCAAAATCGCAGTGCTGCCACTCCTGAGCAAAAGCCTCAAACTAGCCTTGCGCAAAGCGCAGTTACTGGTATAATAGAGTCATGAGTTATGCTCACAGTAAGCAGCATAGAGCACTAAGGAGGAAATATGCTACAAGAAATACAAAAAAGAAAAAGCACTAGAAAATATACCAGTAAGCCTGTTTCGGATAACCAAATAATACAGCTTATTGAAAGTGCCCGGTTAGCACCATCGGGAAGCAATACACAGCCATGGAATTTTATCATAGTGAGAGCAGATGATATAAAATCAAAAATTGCGGAAGTAAACAACAATCAAGCCTGGATGAAAAACGCGCCTGCTCTCATTGTATGCGTAGCAGATATCCGGTGCCGTATAAAAGATGATTCAGAAATATATTTAGATGAAAACAGTGACTTGCCGGAGCTAAAACAAATAATACGGGATACCGCCATAGCCATAGAGCATATTCTTTTGGAGGCTGAGAGCCTTGGTCTGTCCAGTTGTTGGACAGCGTGGTTTACGCAAGACGGCATCAGGCCGGTGCTGGAAATTCCAAATGACAAGTACGTTGTGGGCGTTGTAGCCATAGGCTATTCCGACGGCGAGGGGAAATCTGCCCCCAGGCGCCCATTAGAAAGCATGATCCGACATGAAAAGTGGTAGCTAATGCAAGTTTTCCACACTCAGGCAGTTTATATGGATGACAAGCCTTAACTCCAAAAGTCAGTTTAGCGCATCCACTCACATCTCCAGCAGGGGCAGGTATTTACAACTTCCACAACAAATCGGCTTGGCGCAACCTCGCTGCACAGCTCAATCAGAAAGATAGATTGCCTTCCCGGGTCATTGCAAGACGGCGCTTCAAATGTTATACTGCCTCGCTCGTCAATACTCTGCAAAAAAGCTGAACCCCCAATGCGCGAGGTGAAAACTGCTACAAGTGTATTATCTTCAAAAAACTCTTGCGGATACGAGATACCAAAAAGGTTAAGTTTTGAAAATTCAATTTCAGATGTTATAACTTCGATATGATTCTCTCCAAAATTGTGATGCCTGTCCCATAACCTTCTGGATGAAAACTCCAAGTAGCTATCATTTGGAGCCTCTTGTACCGTTACAATTGAAACTGTGCGTGTAGCATCATCCCAGTGTGCCTGCGCAACCCCGGTCCGCGAAATAATTGATATCGGCATCATCAATGTTTCATTGCGGGGATAGATATGTGCAACGCTAAGAATCCTACGGTTGTTTACAGTTATTGTGCTGCGGTGGCCTTCCATAAGTACAATGGTTGTTTCGCCGTCGCAAATATTTATAACCTCCACAGGCTCACCGCTTTGGTATGGTAAATAGTATACTTTTGCTACCTCAAAGCCCATCGCCTCAAACACGGTATAAAGCGGTACCCTAACCAGCCCACCCGACACTTCCGGCTGTTGTCCTTCAAAGGTTATTGGCCTGTCGTTAAGCAGCACCGATATCTCGTTTAACGGGTGCTTCGCACCCGCAGCAATATCTATTAACTCCCCGGCAATTTCTATGCCCGTCACAGTATCTAAGTTCAAAAAGCCGTTTTCTGTATCAAATGAAAATGACACACCCCGGATGCCATCTCTTATTTGGCTCTGATCCCAGCTTTTAACATTTATAATGCCTTGCGCATTTATTGCAATAAGACCCGGGTCAACCTTCGAATATCTCTGCCCAACAGGTGGCAAAGGTGTAAAATCATTTACCGCCAAAAACAAGGAGTACGAGTTTAATCTTATTTCCCGGACTATGACATTTTCTGACATTTTTATACTTAAGTCATCCACTACTTTGCGCGGGGTGGAATCTGGGCTGCTCACCCTTTGAGTAAGGTATATCGGAATGCGTTCGACCAATTTGAAATTGCCGATTAGGCGGTAACTTTCCAGAGAATCCACGTCTATCGGAAATACAAACTCAACGTGCTGTATTCTCTCATCACCATGTACAAACCAAAATTGCCGCCCATCTATCCGCCTTCCACCGTAGTCATATAAAACGATTTCGGAGAAGCCTGCGTAATCTCCAAACGTGTCCCATCCTCCCGCCGGACGGTGTTCCGGTGGGAGGTTATAAATTTGCACTCTCAAATTGTTTCCCACCACTCCTATGCTCGAAATAGCTACTTCCAAACCTTCTATCCCGATATCAAGTCCGGAGCTGCCCGGGGTGAGCAAAATGTTGTCATCCCGCAAAGAGGCACTCGGAATAGGATGCCCACTTGGAGTAAATGCCGAGCCACTCTCGCGCAAATGGGGGTGCGGGATTACGGGGTGACCGCGCTCAACATAACGAAGGTCTATCGGTATCTCCACATCAAAAAACTCTCTGGGATTGTGAAAAATACTGTTAACTGTAACAGGAATGCTGCCGGAATAATAAAATGGCACAGAAAGTTTTTGCCGAATAAAAAATGTAAGATTACCTGTTATCTCATCACGGTAAATGAGCTCATATTCCAAGGTTGACGAGGGCTGCACAAAAAAGCCTGGGATATTGAGCCTTCTTCCATGAAATACCCGTCCCGCGTGCAAATCTCTGTCAATAGTAAATGATATGTGAAAATCTCCATCTAACCGACAGTCATACAAATCCCTAAGTGTCAAATAGACATCTACCAAATTATCATGGAAAGCTACAGCCATGAATTCAATGCTGATACCATGCTCTAATGTTTCATCTCGCTCTGAATGCACATTTATATCCACGGGTGTAAGGAGTGCCGCTCTTTCCTCTCCAATGATTTTAACTAAATCGGTAGGGCGGTTGGGTCTCTGTGTTGAAATTACAACCGTCCTTGTAGCTGCGTCCCAGCTTAAATCAAACAAGACATTTTCCAAAGCCGCACGAAGTGGTATCATAGCAGAGCCTCCCACTAGTTGCATCGGAACATCAAGAGCATAGCTCCCTCCATTGGACGTGAAAATAGCGCTGTCGATTGTCAGCGCTATGAAATGCCTATCACTTTCTAATGTCACCATACCTGTGCTGCTGTCCCATTGCACATCAAATCCCAGCTTTTCGAACACTCCGCGCACAGGAATAAGGGTTCTGCCCTCAACCAGAATGGGGTTTTGACCCTCAAAGATTACCGGAACTCCATCAATTGTCACATTTACGCCACTGCCTGCATAGACCGGAATTGAAAAAACAGCAACGAAAAATATGACAGCCACCGTAAAGATAATTTTCTTCATTTGGTATCTTCCTCCAGCTTTTATAAGTTATAGGAGGACGGCACCGCTCTAAAGCCTATCCTCTTTTATCTTTTTCACTTCCGCCACGGCGAGTTCGTCGCAGCGATTGTTGTATTCGTTGTCGGAGTGGCCTTTGACCCAGTTGAAGTTTACTTTGTGTTTATCCAGCAGCGGGACGAGCTTAATCCACAGGTCGGGGTTTTTGACCTCGCCGCCCTTGCGCTTCCAGCCCCTTTTTTGCCAGGAGGTGAGCCAGCCTTGGTTTATGGCGTTAGATACATATTGGGAATCGGTGAAAAGCTCCACTTCACACGGTTCTTTGAGGGCTTCAAGGGCTGTGATTACTGAGATTAGCTCCATGCGGTTATTTGTCGTGCTGACTTCGCCGCCTGTGAGCTCTTTTTTTGCGCCGCCGTACATCAGTACCGCCCCCCAGCCGCCCGGTCCGGGGTTGCCGGAACAGGCGCCGTCGGTATAGATTGTTACTTTTTTCATGTTTTATTCCGTAGCTTCAGCCTCGCCATCTTCGCCGAATCCTTCGCCTTCGCCTTCATTTTCATCCTCGTCATATTCCATTTCCTCTTCTTCCTTTTCGGTGCGGGCGATGGATATTACGTTGGCCTCACTCTGGGTGCGCATCAGGCGCACGCCTTGGGTGGAGCGGCTGAGAAGGCTTATGTCTGAGGCAGCCATGCGGATTATCGTGCCATCGTCGGAGATAATCAGAACATCGTCGTTTTCATCGACCACCTTGACATCCACAACCTTGCCTGTTTTGTCAGTGATCTGGTAGTTCTTCTTGCCGTAGCCGCCGCGGCTCTGGACTCCATCCTCGCCGCGCAGGTACTCGTTAATCTCAGTTCTCTTGCCGTAACCGTTCTGCGTTACAGTAAGCAGTGCGCCTCCTTCTCTGGCACGGGCTGCACCCACACAGAAGTCGTCCTTGCGCAAGCGGATTCCGCGCACACCTGCTGCGACCCTTCCCATCGGGCGCACATCGGTTTCGTTAAAGAATATCGCCATGCCGTTATGGGTGGCAATGAGAATCTTCTGCCTGCCGTCTGTGTCGCGCACGGAGATAAGCTCATCATTTTCACTCAAAGTAATGGCTCTTATGCCCACATTCTTTATGTTGCGCAGCTCCGAAGTTCTCATGCGCTTCACTGTTCCTGCGCGTGTGACCATGACTAGATAGGCATCTTCGTCAAATTCGCGTATGCGGATCATTGCGGAAACTTTCTCGCCCTGCTCCATCGGCAGAATATTGACTATGTTAGTGCCACGCGCCTGCCGGCCTGCTTCGGGGATTAAATAACCCTTCTTTCTATAAACCCTGCCAAGGCTTGTAAAGAACAGGATATAGTCATGGGTTGAGGCCGTAAATAGAGTTTCCACATAGTCCTCTTCCTTGGTGGTCATCGCAGTAATGCCTCTGCCGCCGCGCTTTTGAGATCTGTAGGTGCTTGCGGGCTGGCGCTTTATGTAGCCTGCATGAGTGAGGGTGTATACACACTCTTCCTCGTCAATGAGATCCTCAATATCAATCTCATCCTCGACAATCGCAATCTCAGTGCGGCGCTCATCCCCGTATTTATCGCGGATTTCAATGAGCTCTTCCTTCAAAACAGAGTCCATCAGCTCCCTGTCGGAGAGCAGCTTTAGAAGGTGCTCAATCTTTTTTTGCAGCTCCGCATATTCGCTTTCAATCTTCTCAATTTCAAGGCCTTGCAGGCTTCTCAGGCGCATTTCCAAAATGGCTTGAGCCTGAATTTCAGAGAGCTCAAAGCGCTCCATCAGCCGCTCTCTAGCGTCATTGTAGCTGGAACGTATTATGCGGATAACCTCGTCAATATTGTTGCATGCAATGCGCAAGCCCTCTAGGATATGGGCGCGCTCACGGGCTTTTTTGAGGTCGTATTCAGTCCTGCGGCGCAAAATTTCCCGCTGGAATGTAATATATTCATCAAGCATCTGCCGCAGTGACAGCACACGGGGCTGGCTCTGATCGTCCACAAGGGCCAGCAGCACAATAGCAAAAGTAGTCTGAAGCTGAGTTTGGGTGTACAGGCGGTTGAGCACAACTTGGGCATTGGCATCGCGCTTTAGCTCAATTACAATGCGCATGCCATCCCTGTCAGACTCGTCGCGCATGGCTGAAATACCCTCGACACGCTTGTTTTTTACGTTGTCGGCAATCGACTCCAGCAGGCGGGACTTGTTTACTTGGTAGGGCAGTTCGTGGACTATGAGCCTCGTCCTTCCGTTTCCAAATTCTTCTGTATCCACACGCGCGCGGATGCGGATTCTACCGCGCCCTGTGGCATAGGCGGCTCTGATTCCGGCTCTGCCCATTATGATGCCGCGGGTTGGGAAATCAGGCCCTGTAATATGCTCCATTAAATCATCCAAATCCGCCTCGGGGTTATCCATGACGCAGATTGTGGCGTTTATAACCTCTGTTAAGTTATGCGGCGGGATGTTGGTCGTCATGCCTACGGCAATACCGCTGGAACCATTGCAGAGCAGGTTGGGGAAACGGCTGGGCAGCACCTGGGGCTGCTTGCGCGTTTCGTCGTAGTTGGGCTTCCAGTCTACGGTTTCCTTGTCGATATCCCGCAGCATCTCATCTGAAATCTTGGATAGGCGAGCCTCGGTATAACGCATGGCCGCCGGGGGGTCTCCGTCTATGGAACCGAAGTTACCATGCCCCTGTACAAGCATGTAACGCAAGGAGAAGTCCTGCGCCATGCGCACCAGAGCGTCATAAATAGAAGCGTCACCGTGTGGATGGTAGCGTCCCATTATATCGCCCACCGCCGTGGCTGCCTTGCGGAAAGGCTTGTCCACAGTCAGGTTGCTCTCATACATGGTGTACAAAATCCTGCGGTGTATCGGCTTTAGCCCGTCACGCACATCCGGCAGCGCCCTGTCAATAATTACAGACATCGCATAAGTTAGAAATGAATCCTCCATCTCCCTCTCAAGCGGCGATGTAACTATTTTTTGCTGGGGAAACAAAATATCTCCGGTTTTTTCTTTTTTTGGCATATATTTACCTCTTCTATTCTCCATCGCGTGGCGTAATCAATGCTATGCCTTGCGGTTAGATATCTAAGTCTACAGCATATTTGGCGTTCTTTTCTATGTACTCCTTGCGGGGCTCAACTTTTTCACCCATAAGCACTGTGAAAACTTCATCTGCTGCAATTGCGTCAGTCATTTTAATCTGCTTAAGTACACGGGTTTCCGGATTCATGGTGGTATCCCATAACTCATGGGCATCCATCTCGCCCAGACCCTTGTTGCGGGTTAAGTCGACCTTACCCTTGCCGTCCTCGCCGCGCATTTCGGTCATTGCGGCATCCAGTTCGGAATTATCTAAGACATATCGCACATTCTTGCCCCTGGTGAGCTTAAACAGCGGCGGCTGAGCCGCATATACATAACCGCCTTCTACAAGCGGCCGCATGAAGCGGAAGAAAAACGTCAGCAGCAGTGTCCGTATATGGCTTCCATCCACATCGGCGTCGGCCATTATTATAACCTTGTGGTAGCGCAGCTTAGACTCGTCAAAGTCCTCTCCGATTCCCGCTCCTAGAGCGGTTATGACAGGAGTGAGCTTGTCATTTCCATAAACCTTGTCCGCACGGGCTTTTTCCACATTTAGCATCTTGCCCCAAAGCGGCAAAATTGCCTGGAATCTGCTGTCGCGCCCGCCTTTGGCACTGCCTCCCGCCGAGTCACCCTCGACTATGTAAATCTCTGTGAGTTCAGGATTTGTTTCATTGCAGTCGGCCAGCTTGCCCGGAAGGCTCATGCCCTCTAGAGCGTTTTTGCGGCGGATATTTTCGCGGGCTTTGCGTGCGGCCTCCCTGGCCTTGGACGCTGTAATCGCCTTGTCGAGAATCTGGCGGGCCACAGATGGGTTTTCTTCAAGGAAGATTGTCAGCTTCTCTGTAAGGAGATTATCTACAAAGGTTCTAATCTCGCTGTTGCCGAGTTTGGACTTAGTCTGCCCCTCAAACTGTGCCTCCATGAGCCTTACGGAGATAACAGCCGTAACACCTTCACGGCAGTCCTCGCCGGAGAGCTTCTCCTCACCCTTTAGCAAATTGGCCTTCTTGCCGTAGTCATTTAGCACCCTTGTAAGAGCCGACTTAAAACCTGTTTCGTGCATACCGCCGTCAGGGGTGTGGATGTTATTTGCAAAGCTGAGAATAAATTCATTATAAACATCACCGCAGTACTGGAACGCCACCTCAGCAGTGGAGGTTTCGCGCTCGTCAGATAGGAAAATAACATTCTCGTGGAGCGGTGTCTTGTTTCTGTTCAGATATTGCACAAACTCAATTATGCCGCCCTCATAGTGCATTGAGTCGGAAGCCTCGCGGCCCTCCCGCTCATCACACGTGTTTATTCTAAGGCCGCCGTTTAGAAAAGCCTGCTCACGCATGCGGGTCTTAATCACATCATAGCTAAAATCTACATCGTCGAAAATTTCACTGTCAGGCATGAAGGTTACTTCTGTGCCGTTTTTATCAGTGTCACCGACTACTGTAATCTCTTGAATAATATCCCCCCGGGAGAACTTCATCTCGTAAATCTTGCCGTTTTTGTACACACGTACATCAAGCCACTCCGACAGGGCGTTGACGACAGAAGCGCCGACACCGTGCAAGCCGCCTGAAACCTTGTAACCGCCGCCGCCGAACTTACCGCCGGCGTGAAGCACTGTGAAAACAACCTCCAGGGCAGACTTGCCTGTCTGTTCCTGAATATCTACAGGGATACCGCGCCCATTATCCACAACAGTTACAGTTCCTCCGCTGCCGACTGTAACAGATATCTCTGTACAGGCTCCTGCAAGAGCTTCATCTATAGAGTTATCCACAATCTCATAAATGAGATGGTGAAGCCCTGAGGAAGATGTAGAGCCTATATACATTCCCGGACGCTTGCGTACAGCCTCCAGGCCTTCCAGAACCTGTATCTGTGACGCATCATATTCGCCGTCATCGACGGTTAATCCATTTAACAATTCTTCTGACATTAAGATTTTTCCCCTCGTTCCAGTTCAACTAGACTCCCTATGCGCTTTAACAGAGTCTGTGAAGAAAGTTGCGATAGATAGATTTTCATATCACTGCTTTTTTCCTCACAACACACAACAAACGACCTGGGCAGCTCATCCGACACACTTATGATGGTACCTGACTTCTCAGCATCCCCAAGGAATTTGCGCGTTATTTGTGAACTTGTAGTATTATCTAAATCGAAAATCCCCAAAACCGAAACCTCGGGAACAACGACATTTTGACCTAAATGAAGATACATATTAATTTCCCAACTCCCGCTCCCGCCGTTTCGCAGGCCGGGTGGACACTACTGCTCTTTGAGCATTCCATTTTCAATCCTAATTATCTTACCGCCTACAAGGCATGCAGCCCCGGTTTCGTCACAGCAGGTGATCAAAACCTGGCCATTTTCTATTTTACCCAAAATAAAACTTTGACGCTTTGGGTCTAGCTCTGAGAGCACATCGTCTAAAAGGAGCACCGGGTACTCACCCCTGTCATCGTGGTGGATATCCCTCTCGGCTAGTTTTATGGACACCGCCGCTGTGCGGGTCTGGCCCTGTGAGGCAAACTTTCTCGCCGGGACACCGTTTATCTCAATCTCCAAGTCGTCCTTGTGAGCTCCTGAAAGGCAGTGCCCGCTGCTCAGTTCCGCCTGCTTCTTGTCCCGCTGATGCTCAAGCAGGTGGGGCAGTATAGCTTCGGGCTTCAGGCCTGTGTAGTCTAAGCCTCCCACAGTCTTATATCTGATTGTAAGCTCCTCTGTGTAATCTGAAAACTCCTTGTGGATTTTCGCCGCCCTGTGGGATAGCCCTGTTGAAAAAGCTGTCCTGTAATATATAAGCCTGGCACTAAACTGAGCCATACGGTAATCATAATCATCAAGCAGCTCAAGCAAAGATGGCTTTTCACGGTAGTCTCGCAAAATGCGGGTTTTGTGTTCATGAAGCCTGTTAAACTCCATAAGTGCGGCCAGATAACCGAGCCGCAACTGTGATAGGCACTGATCCATGAGCTTTCTTCTGACAGATGCACCATCTTTTACAATGTCCAAGTCATCAGGGCCGAACATTACGGCCGTGAGCCTGCCTGTGAGCTCAGTCATTTTCTTGAGCTTAACACCGTTTGCAAAAATCTCCCGCCTGCGGCCTCTGTGAAGCCTAGTTTCCAGCACCTGCTCCCGGTCTAGTGAAAATACCTCAGCCCTTATTCCGGCACTCTCCTGTCCGAAGGCTATTAGTTCCTTGTCACTTGACGGACGAAATGACTTTCCGGCAGTCAGGTAGTAGACGGATTCGATTAGGTTGGTCTTTCCCTGGGCGTTTTTACCTGCTATTACATTTACCCCGGGGTCAAACTTTACAGTTACGCTGCCGTAGTTGCGGTATCCATCTAAAGAAATCTGTTTAACGGTCATCGCTTTTTTTCTGCCCCTCAGCCGTGGGGACGTTTTTACATTTCACAACCAGTGTTTCCGCGCCTATGCGTACTATGTCCCCATGCCTTATTTTCTTTCCGCGCTCTGTACAAATATTCTTGCCCACACGGACTTCGCCGTTTTGGATTATTATTTTGGCTTCTCCGCCCGTGGATGCTATTGAAGCAAATTTAAGCAGAGCGTCCAGCCGTATAAAATCGCCCTTAATGGGTATGCGGCGTACACCGTGCATCATAAGGCGCGTGGCACCTATGCCGCCTCCGCTTTTAACCGTCATAGGCTTTTAACCTCACCGGCAAAATCATGTAGAGGAAGTTATTTTTTTCATCACCGGCAGGGGAGATTATACATGGTGTAACACCTGTATTTAGCTCCAAAGTTACATTGTCGGCGGGAGCTGCTTTGAGGGCTTCCAGCAAGTACTTGTCGTTGAAGCCTATTTCAAGCTCCTCTCCATTGCCTTCAGCGGCGCACTCGTCACTGGCTTTGCCCAGTGAGGATGCCGAGAACAGATTGACAATTCCATCTCCGAAAACACATCGGACGGGGCTCTTTAGCTTGTCGCTAATGATTAGTGAAACACGCTCAACTGATGAAATAAGTTCATCTTTATCGACTTTAATCTGAAACTTTGCCTGTTGAGGGATGGAGTTTTTGTAGTTTAGAAACTCACCTTCAAGCCTTCGTGAAATCAGTATGGTATCTCCAATTGTGAACATAATATGCTTTGAGCCAAGAGTTATTTTAACTACACCTTCACCGTCGGAAGCTATTTTCTCCACCTCGCCGAGTGCCGTTCCGGGAACTACGAAGCTGAGATTTGAAGTTACTTCACCCTCCAGAGCCTCCCTGCGCAACGCCAGCCTGTAGCCGTCAACCGCCACTATGGTAAGCTCGCTGTCGCCTGTTTCAAAAAGGGCACCTGTGTGTATGGGCCTGGATTCATTGTCACTTACAGCAAAGTTAGTCTGTGAAATCATTTTCTTTAGAAGAAGCTCGCTAATCTCCAAGAAGTCCTCGCCTTCTACAGAAGGCAGCTCAGGGTAATCGGCGATAGGGGAGCCTAGAATTTCAAACTCGCTCATCTCACTGCTTATTTTGGCTATATAACCTGAACTTACATGAAGGGTTATATACTGTCCGGGCATTTTTCTGACAATTTCGGCAAACAGCCTGGCATTTAAGACAATGCCGCCGGTTTCGTCCACATCCGCAGGCAAAGTTGTGACAATGCCTGTCTTGAGGTCATAGCCTGAAATCCGCACAAGGCCGGCTTCAACCTCGACCAATAACCCTTCAAGCAGAGGCACAGGGCTCTTGGTGGCAGCTCCACGCATTGCAGTTAAAATTGCAGTAAGCAGCAGGAGCTTTTCACATGAAAACTTCATATTATTTTCCTTTCATTTTTAAGACGGTAAACTATCTCTTATATAGAAATAAAGATTATAATTATAGTAGAAGTAGTAGTAGTAGAAAAAAATGTTGAAAACGGCCTAAACGCATTGGGGCACCGCCACTAGGCAGTCTGGATAAAATGTGGAAAAAAGAAAGGAAAGTTAAAATCAAACTGCGTAAGTAGATTATCCACATGAAATTAACAATGCGATGTGTGCAAAAATGTTAGTATCTAAATTTTAGCGTTAACATTGGAGGTGATATCTCTTATAATTTTGGAGGTATCTGTGGACTCCTTGAGCTTGGCTTCGACTCTCTTAATGGAGCTCATAACTGTGGTGTGATCCCGGCCGAAGAGCTTTCCAATGTCCTTGAGGGTGAAGTTAGTGAGCTTGCGGACAAGATAAATAGCAATCTGCCTGGGAAATAGGATATCGTGTGAACGGCTCTGGCTCAGCAGATCCTCGGGGGTCAGGGTATAGTACCTCGCAGTTTCTTCTATTATGGTGTCTGTAGTGGGCAAGGTGTCCTTTGTGCCCTTAAACATGTCCTTGAGCTGCTGGGTAACTGAGGCTACAGTTATGTTCTCGTCCATTATATCCCTATAGGCTACAATCATTTTGACGGCGCCTTCAAGCTGTCTTACATTTGAGTTGAGGTTTTCAGCGATATAGTTTGTCACATCTTCGGGCAAAATAACCCCTAGCTGCTCCGCTTTGTTTTTGATAATAGCCACCCTAAGAGCATCATCGGGGGGCTGTATGTCAGCGGAGAGGCCTGACTCGAACCTGGTTCTGAGCCTGTCCTCCAGACGGTGGATTTCGCTGGGGGGTCTATCTGATGTGAATACAATCTGTTTACCAGACTCATATAGTGCGTTAAAGGTGTTAAAAAACTCCTCTTGGGTTTCCATTCTGCCTGCAATAAACTGTATATCGTCTATGAGGAATAAATCGGCTCCTCGGTATTTGTCACGGAATTCAACCATCGAACCTTTGCGGATTGCCACAATCAATTCATTGAGAAATTCATCGCCTTTTACGTAGACGATTTTGTAGTGGGGGAAGGATGTGGAGATGGCGTGGCGTATGGCGTGGAGCAGGTGGGTTTTGCCCAGGCCTGATTCCCCATAGATAAACAGGGGGTTGTAGTTTTGCTTCTGATGCCCTTCTCCCACGGCCACTGCGGCTGCATGGGCGAATTTATTTGAGTTGCCGACGACAAAGTTATCAAAGGTATATTCTTCCAGATGTGAGTAGTCAGCCACTTGTTCAGCTTCGGTCATGGCTTTCATCCCATCGTCGTCGAGAATTACAACGTCAAAATCTGAGGAGAAGAGTTCTCCAAGTGCCGCTTTTATCGTGCCGATAAAGCGGGTTTCAATGGTACTCTTCTTAAAAACAGATGGATGGTGAAGAATAAAACGGTTGTTTTTTATCTCTATGGCGTTGCATTCTTCAAACCAAGTTGAAATTGCCGTTTCGGTCAAATCGTTGCTCATTATTTTGAGTACTTCGGTCCAAACCTCGGAAGCGGAATTCATAATTTCAGTCCCCTCAGAAATCAATTTCGCGCAAAGAATATTTTAACAAAAAACACAGAAAAAATCAAGCAAAATGAATGCGCCCCGCACCCAAAAATTTCGGAGCGAAGCGCATATTTGCGCAAGTCACTAATTGTAGGTATACAGCTTTGTTAATATACGGTAAGTATACTATTTTGCAGAAGCTGCATTAAGTTGTTTCGTAAGGGCACTCTTCCTGCGAGCAGCCTTGTTTTTATGGATAAGACCTCTTGTAGCAGCGCGGTCTACTGTCTTAACGGCAGTTAGATATGCGCTCTTAGTAGCCTCACTGTCGCCTTGCGAAACTGCGGCATCAAATTTTTTCAGATTTGTCTTCATTAGAGATTTTGCCGCTTTATTTCTTGCGGCAGCTTTTGCAGATAGTTCTGCTCTCTTGGCTGAGGATTTAATATTCGCCATATTCTTTAGCCACCTCCTCTCTGTAGGATGAAGATATTTAGCTGACGTAAGTGTCAGATTAATACGCGGATGATTATTCTACCACTCTGGCACTACAAATGCAAGTTTTTTTTTGAGTTTTTGAAGTTTTTTTGCTTTTTTTGCTAAGGTGGGCCGTTTCTGCTGGAAATGCGCCAGAGAAACTACATTTGCGGGCTTCTGCGGAATAGCCGTTTCACCGGATAGTGCGCCAGAGAAAAATATCGCAGCCTTCGTCAGTCACGTCTATTCTGGTGGAAATTTGTTTGCGGCTGCATGCTTGTGTTCCAGACTGCGGCTGCGATATTTCCCTCTGGCACACTATTCGGTGAAACTACATTTGCGGAGGGATGTAGATATTTGACGAATATGGGCTTTAAAACTCAAAGGTAAAAAACTTGACAAGTAGGTTTAATGATGTTAAACTGCGGAGGTCTAACGCCATTAACGCTTGGAGGTATCTACTATGGTCGACTATGCCCTTGGGGAGCAAGAAACAAAGTTTGCAAATCTTATTTGGGATAATGCTCCTATTAACTCAACCGAGCTTGTGAAACTTGCAGCCGATGTTATGAAGTGGAAGAAATCTACCACTTACACAATGCTACGAAGGTTGTGTGAACGTGAGATATTCAGAAACGAAAACGCTACGGTTTCTGTCATTTTGACGCGGGATGCGTTTTATGGAAATCAAAGCCGTAAGTATGTTGAGGACACTTTCAGTGGGTCACTGCCGAAGTTTCTTGCTTCTTTTATTGGTGGTAAGGAATTATCCGAGAAGCAGGCGGATGAGCTTGTGAGTCTGATAAACAGTCACAAGCGTGGAGGCTGAGTATGGATACATTATTTTTGACGATTTTGAATATGAGCCTGGTTAGTGCGTTCGTCATAATGGCGATATGTATTGCTCGCCAGTTGCTTAAAAAGGCTCCGAAAATAATTTCCTATGCACTTTGGGCTGTGGTAGGGTTTCGGCTTGTATTCCCTTTCGCTATTGAGAGTGCATTTAGTTTAATTCCGTTTAGTTCTGCGCCTATCCCGGCGGCTATAGCTATACAGTCCGCTCCGCATATAAGCAGCGATGTCCCGGCCGTTAGTGATGCGGTAAATAGTGCTGTTAGCAACATGCTTCCTGCTGCTACGCTGTATTATAGCGTTAATCCCTTACAAATATGGATTACTGTTGGCGCATGGGTTTGGCTATTAGGTGTTGCAGCCATGGTAATTTACGGCGTAGTCTCTTTCATTGTTCTCAAACGAAAAATGAAAGAAGCCATATGGAAAGAAGCGAATATTTACGAAGCGAGCAATATCAAATCGCCATTTGTGCTGGGAGTTTTCTCTCCCAAGATTTACTTGCCTGTTGGGCTGTCTGAACATGAGCGCGGATATATCCTCCTTCATGAGCAAACGCATATCAAGAGGTGTGACCATATTGTGAAATTAGTGGCCTATTTTGTTCTCTGCCTGCACTGGTTTAATCCGCTTGCGTGGTTAGCGTTTTGGTTGATGGGTGCGGACATGGAAATGTCTTGCGATGAGCACGTTATGAATAAATTTGGCAGTGATATTAATGCTGATTATTCCATGTCGCTTGTGCGCATAGCTACGGGGAAGCGAACTTTAGGCAGCAGTCCGCTGGCTTTTGGCGAGGGCGGTATAAAAGAAAGGGTAAAGCGAGTTATGAATTTCAAAAAATCATCAAGGGTAGTTATTGTGCTGGCAGTTGTGTTGGCAAGTGTTTTGAGCATAGGTTTTGCTGTGAGTAGAACAGGTGATGTGCCTGAGGGGCAGACCGTTTCTGCGGAAGTATATGAACCTATAGCCGATGCTGCTGAAGATGCAGATGATGTGCTAGTTGATTATCGGCAGCCTCAGTTTTATGAAGAAGAAATACTTGCCGATTATAACAGCGTGGCTAACAATACGACTGTAATTGGCGGTGTTACCAATTTAACATTTCAGGGTGGCAACACTGTTTCTGTTACCGGTAGTGGTGGTGCTATAGTTGTTTTTCATGGTAATGATGGACTGTGGTTTATACCATACGGGAAGGAAATTCGCATCGCTAACGGGGAGCCTTTCAGCTTTGACGAGTGGCTATATAACACATGGGGTGTAGATGCTGATATAGATTATCTATTGGAAAGAGCCTATGCGGAACGCCGCATTTCTGAGTTTAACATCATGGTGCGCCTAGGGAATCCGAGTGCAGAAAAACTCCTTGACCTGTTTGCGCTTTCTGCGGCACAAGGCAATACGGCGTTCTTTGCAGTCATGAAAGACCATGCACTTTCCCAAATGTCAGCAGATGAGATTGATGCTATTGGGAGTGCTGCTTTTGAGAGGCGGGACACGGCTATATTCAGCCTGATTTCTCAGCATTTGAGTAAGTCACAAATTGCTGATATATTTAATCGAGCTGCTATGGGGAGCAACACTTCCTTTTTTGCTCTAACTCAAGATCAAGCAATTGCCCAAATGTCAGCAGATGAGATTGGTGCTGTTGGGAGTGCCGCTTTTGAGAGGCGGGATACGGCAATTTTCAGCCTGATTTTACAGCATCTCAGCTTAGAGCAAAGGGAGCAGATTTTAGAGCGGGCAATCGCAGAACGTCAAATTGATTTTGTTGCACTTCTTTTTTGAGACTATGCTGCATAGGGTGATGTTCCCACCGGGAGTGTGCAGAGAAAAATATTGCGGGCTTTTGCGGGATAGCCGTTTCACCGGATAGTGCGCCCGTGAAAAATATCGCAGCCTTCGTCAGTCACGTCTATTTTGGTGGAAATTTATTTTCGGTTGCATGCTTGTGTTCCAGACTGCGGCTGCGATATTTCCCTCTGGCACACTATCCGGTGAAACTACATTTGTGGAGGGCAGTGTTTTGGTAGTTAAATATAAAAAATATAACAAATTGGTCCGGGATGAGATTCCGAAAATTATAAGCAATAGTGGCGGTTTGCCGGAAGTGAAAACACTTGACGGTGAAAGTTATTTCAGTGCACTTAATCAAAAGTTATCGGAAGAAGTTGGGGAATATCTTGAAAACTATGATGTTGATGAGCTTGCCGATATTTTAGAAGTTATCCACGCTATTATTGAGTATAGGGGATTATCAATAAGTGACTTGGAGCAAGTAAGGCTGCAAAAGCGGGCTGAGCGTGGTGGGTTTGATAGCAGAACATATCTTGTTGAAGTTAAGCAAAACAGTTAAAAATAAGCCAAGCCGTGCCTGAGGCACGGCGGTAGGTGGGCAAGTATATAGTAGCAGGAGAATTACAGCTTAGCACCGCCTCTTACATTTCTTACGTAGTGAAAAATATATTGCTGGGCTATGCCGGCGTAGGGGCTGAAAATGGATGGGTCAAAGCCTTTTCCGTAATGTTCTGCGACGGCTCTTTTCATCCAGACGTCCAGTGGGAAGCTGTCTAGCATGTGCAGGCCGAAGAGCATGGCGCAGTCAGCGACTTTGTCGCCGACTCCGTGGAGCTCTTTAAGGCCTTTTCGGGCATCTATGGGGCTTGAAGCTGCTAGGGTTTTGAGGTCTAGCTGCCCGCTTACGATGGCCCGGGATGCTCCTAGGATATATGCAGCCCTATACCCGCAGCGGAGCGGGGCTAGGTCATTTTCGCTTAGTGCGGCGATTTTTTCCGCAGTTGGGAAGGTGTAATAAAGCCTGCCGTTAAATGAGATTTCATCGCCAAATTCACTACAGAGTGTGGCGATTATTTTCTTTATTCTGGGAATATTATTGCACTGGGAAACTATAAATGAACATAGGGCTTCCCATTTATCCTGTCTTAAAATGCGTATTCCGGCACCATGTTTTGTAGCCTGTGCCATAAAATCATCAATTGAAACGCGCTTCCGGATTTCGGCGTAATTGAGGTCTAAATCAAAATAGCTGCGCCAGATGTTTTCAAAGTCGGAGACTGTGCCTGAAATAAAGATGCTTCCGCTTTTTTTACGCACAGAAGCAGCGAGCCCAAAAGCCACCCCTGTGTAGGTTCCGCTTTCGTCAGCTTCCCAGCGGAAGCACTGCCCGCACTCAAAAATTCTCTCAAGGTCAAAATCGGAAACTCCGGTAATCTCAACCTCGCATTTATGCTGTATGTATTTCATATATTTGTGATTATCCTCATCGCTGCCTTACACTTTCACAATGCACATGTTAATGGGGATGCCTTGCTCGTGAAATTTTATTTCGTAATCGGTCATAACGCCGCTGGGGCCGTGTTCGTGGAGGTTGCGTGTCACATGTATAATTTCAAATCCTGCGCTTTCAAATTCCGTCAGCGAATATTCAAAAAGCGGTAAGTTGTCAGTTTTCATATGAATCTCTCCGCCTGCTCTTAGTACCTTCTTATAGCTTTCAAGAAAACTGCGCGCCGTAAGCCGCCTTTTGGCGTGGCGGTGGGAAGGCCAGGGGTCGCTGAAGTTGAGGTAGATGCGCGAAACTTCACCATCTGCAAAAAATTCCTGAAGGTCGTCGGCTAAGTCAATTATGTAGCGCACGTTTTGCACGTTTTCCTGCGCAGCCCTTTCGAGGGCGATAACCGCGACGTTGTCAACTTTTTCAAGTCCTACCAAGAGGGCTTCGGGAAACATTTTTGCAGTTTCTACAGTAAAGCGCCCTTTGCCGCAGCCGAGCTCAATAAAAAGTTCCTTATACGGAAACTGCTCAAGCCAGGTTCCGCACATTTGCGCAGGCTCCGTAGCTCTCAAATGAGAGCAGCGCTCCAGCCTGGGCTCCAAATTGGGTTTTCTTCTCATTCTCACGTACTCGTAACCTCCACTGCGCTCCATCAGCCTGGCGGCTGATGTCCGCTCTATTACGTTGCCCGTCCGCTCTCGCCCAAGCCCGCTCCGCTGGGATTCGTGCTGGTAGGGAAGGGGTGCCTCGTATTACTCGCCTTATAGAGTATAGGCTTTGCGCAGTGAAGTCAACAGAAAATTTAGCTTCAAACCGGGGCTTCAATTTGGAGCCTCCGTCGTGTATAATAGCTTAAATGCGATAACGCTTGCGAGGGAATGAGAATATGAAAATTTTGGTAATAGATGGCATGGGCGGAGGCATCGGCAGGGCTATAATTGAGCATATAAGAAGCGAGTATTCTAATATTGAAATTACTGCTGTGGGAACAAATACAATCGCGACATCAGCGATGTTAAAAGGCGGGGCGACAAATGCCGCAACCGGGGAGAATGCGCTTATATATAACTGCTCTAAAGCCGAATGTATCATAGGCGTTATGGGTATAATTATCGCCAATTCCATGCACGGTGAAATAAGCCCCAAGATGGCCGCGGCAGTATCTTCAAGTGATGCACACATAATTCTTGTGCCAAATGATAAATGCGGCATTACTATACCCGGTTTAGCTGAGAAACCCATCCAGTCATATGTGGCCGAAATCAACAAGGAAATAAAAAATTTGATTTGACAAGGGCTGTCTAGTTGGTGTACGATTATTTTGATAGCATGCCATGAAGGTGTGCAATGTGCTAAGCAAATAGCTGATAAAAATAACGGATAGATATGCGAAAATTAATGCCAAGAGGTATTATGCGCTGCTGAAGCTGCGCAGGTGCTTTTTGGCATTTTTTATTTTGCCCCGGAGGGATAAATGAAAATCAAAAAACTTGTACTTATTTTGACTGTCTTTTTCACTGTGTTTATTATCGCCGCTTGCGGTAATAATGTGGCTTACAATAAGGCCGCCACGGATGAAGCTGCCGCCGATGAAGCCACCCCAAATGAACCTGCAACCAGAATTGTTACAGATGTATGGGGGCGGCAGGTGGAGATCCCCATGAATGTGGAATCAATAATTACACTCGGTTCGGGTGCGCCGCGCCTTGCTGCTTATCTTGATGTTATGCACATGCTTGTAGGTTCGGAAGCCTACATTGAGCAGGGCGTAAATGTACTGAGGGATTATAACCCTGTCCACCATGCCATGCTAATGACACTACCGTTTGTTGGCGCGGGCGGCGGAGCGGGGAATAATAATGGTTTTCCTGAAGAAATCGTTGTTGTAGCCCCTGATGTCATTATTGCAGGGTTTGACTTAGAGCCTGCCGATGAACTACAGGCTCAGACGGGCATTCCTGTCATTTCCGTCCGGCATATTACCGGGCTTGCGGATGAGAGTTTTTATGCGGCGATGAGGGTTTTTGCCGAAGTTGTCGGGGCACAGGAGCGTGCAGAGAGAGTTTTGTCGTATATCGACTCTCTTAAAGAAGATTTAAGAAGCAGAACAGCCGGGATCCCCGACAGCGAAAAGTTGAGGGCATACGCAGGAGCAGTCACATGGAACGGAAGGCGGGGGATTTTGGGGACATACTCGGTTTTCGGGATTTTTGAGGCTATAGGCGCCTATAATGTCGCGTACACGCCGGGGGTAGATGGATTTTTTGAGTCTTGCCATGAGAGTATCATTATGTGGAATCCCGATGTTATATTTCTTGACCCGGGCAATATGGACTTGGTAAATGATGAATATAGGATAAACCCCGGCTTTTTCAGTTCTCTGCGTGCAGTGCAGGAGGGGAGGGTGTATACCCTGCCGTCATTTAATAATGCGGGGACAAATATAACATACGCCCTTATAAATGCCTACTTCGCAGGAACTGTTTTGTTCCCTGAGCAGTTTGCTGATGTTTACATCGCCGAAAAAGCCGAAGAAATATTAACGGAATTTCTGGGCACTAATACATTCGGCATTATGGCTGACGGCGGCTTGTTTTTCGGCAATATTACAATAGGTGAGTAGGCTTATGGAGGCAAACACCAAACTGCTTAAAAGGGAAGATGGGTATAGCCGGTATATATGGAAAAAATGGCTGATTCTCGTTTCGCTGGCCATTATTTTGTTTCTCACTATTTTAATCTCTCTTTCCGTCGGCTCATCAGGGATTCCTATAACGGAAATAATAAGGGTTTTGCTCGGCGGTGGAGAAGCTGTGAGCAGAACAATTGTTTTGAGCATACGGATGCCGCGCATTGCTACGGGAATCGCTGTGGGGATAGCACTCGCCATGTCCGGCTGCATAATGCAAAATGTGCTCCGCAATCCGCTGGCGGCGGCTTCTACGCTAGGTATAACGCAGGGGGCGTCCTTCGGTGCGGCACTTGCCCTTATATATTTTCAAGCGGGAACAGCAGTTGGGCACGCCACCGTCAATGCGGTTACTTTTACAAATCCATACACTGTGGTAATTTTTGCATTCTTGGGCGGCATCACCACAACGGTTCTGATTTTGTTTTTATCCCGTGTCACCGGGGTAACGCCGTCTGTTATGATATTGGCGGGCGTGGCCATTAGCGCACTTTTTACAGGCGCAACAACGCTAATACAGTATTTCAGCGATGATAACCGGATTGCTGCTGTTGTGCATTGGACTTTTGGAAATCTCGGCCGCGCAGGATGGCAAGAAATCACGCTTATTTTCTCGCTTAGCGCAGCAGCGCTCGTTTACTTTGTTTTTAACCGCTGGAATTACAATGCCATGGAGAGCGGTCTGGGCACGGCAAAAAGCCTTGGTGTAAATGTGGACAGGCTGATCCTTGCAAGCATGGCCATAGCTACACTAATATCCGCAACAGCCATAGCTTTTGTCGGGACAATAAATTTTATCGGCTTGATTGCACCGCACATTGTCCGGCGGTTTGTGGGCAATGATTACCGTTTCCTGATACCCGGCTCGGCGCTCATGGGTGCTATTGTTATGATTGTCTCGGATATTGCATCGCGCATGATAGCCGCACCGGCCATCTTGCCCATTGGCGCGCTTACTTCGTTTCTGGGTGCGCCGCTGTTTTTGTATTTGGTAATTAAGCAAGGAAAGAGGGGGCAAAATGGTTGAAGTTAAAAATATCTCTTTTTCTTATGGCAAAAAAGCCGCAGTAAAAAACATCAGCTTTAATGTTAGGCCGGGTGAATGTGTCGGTATTTTGGGAAACAATGGCTCAGGCAAAAGTACATTAATCACTTGCCTAAATAAAATACGCACCCCAAAGTCGGGAGGCGTTTTTATAGAAAACCGCGATATGCTAAAAATGAGCCGCTTGGAAACATCGCGGCGCATATCCTATGTGGCGCAAAAGAATGAAATAAGCCAAATGACAGTGTTCGACTCTGTGCTGCTAGGGCGAAAGCCCTATATAAAATGGGCTGTATCTCAAGAAGATATCGACATTTGTGACGATACAATCGAGAAGATTGGCCTCTCGCCCTTCAAGCTAAGGTATATTGATGAGTTATCGGGAGGGGAGCTGCAAAAGGTAATGCTGGCCCGGGCACTCGTACAACAGCCGAAGCTGATGCTTTTGGACGAACCCACCAGCAACTTAGACCCTAAAAATCAGTATGAAATGCTGGGCTTGGTGCGGGATTTGACGCTTGAGCGCCAAATGTGTTCTGTTATTGTACTGCACGACATAAGCCTCGCGCTTCGATACTGTGACCGTTTTCTGTTTATTAAAGAAGGCGAGATGTATAAATACGGTGATGAATCAATTGTCACGCCGGAAACCCTAAAATACGTTTATGGGATTTCATCAACTATAGAAATGATAAACGGCAAAAAGGTCGTTGTTATAGGCTAGTGTTGCGTGGATATAGTCCCGGAATACTCGGATTTTGAGCGGATTTTTCGCCCAGGGCAGGCAAATTTCCGCAGGCATAATTTTTTTGTTTACGGCAAGGGAATTTAACGAAGTATGGCGAAAACTCCGCCAAAAGGCGGGCATTTTGGATTCATGCCACATTATCTAAATGGAAGGTGATTATTATTAAACTGGAACAATTTTTCAAGGAAAACCCCAAGGTGGCCATTGGCTTTTCGGGAGGTGTGGATTCATCCTACTTGTTATTTGCAGGGCTTAGATATGGCGCAGATATACAGGCCTACTACGTAAAAGCCGCTTTTCAGCCGCAATTTGAATTTGAGGAAGCGAAGAAGCTGGCAAATCTAATCGGAGCAAGTATGAAAGTGCTGGAACTTGACGTTCTCAGCAATGAGAAGGTGCTTTCAAACCCGGCTGACCGCTGCTATCACTGCAAACTGACCATATTCGGCTCTCTGGTGGCGCAAGCTAAAGCAGACGGTTATCCGGTTATAATAGACGGGACAAATGCCTCCGATGATGCGTCTGACCGCCCTGGCATGAAAGCACTGGAAGAAATGTCGGTACGTTCGCCATTGCGGGAGTGCAATCTATCAAAAGAGGATATCCGCAAACTTTCAAAAGAAGCGGGGCTCTTCACATGGGATAAGCCCTCTTATGCATGCCTTGCAACACGCATACCGGCGGGATGCGCCATCACAGGAGAAATTTTGCAAAAGGTAGAAAAATCAGAGGATGCTCTATTTTCCCTCGGATTTTCTGACTTTAGGGTGCGTGTATATAACGGTGCTGCAAGGCTGCAATTCCCGCTTAAACAGATAGATGAAGCACTTGCAAAAAGAGAACAAATTTTGGAAGCCTTAAAACTATATTTTCCAGTGATATTGCTGGACATGGAGGTAAGATGACTATGAAAAATCTCGGAGCAATGGAAATACTAAACTCCTGTGCAAGCGGGGTCTGTGTTGTGAATATTGATAACGGCTTTGGCGGTGGATATCTCGCCAGTATGATTAATCACCAAAGGGGTGTAAAGTAAAATGAGAACACTTTATATTGAATGTAATATGGGTGCGGCCGGCGATATGCTGATGGCGGCACTGCTTGAACTGCATAGTAATCCGGGTGAGTTTTTGGAGAAGTTGAATAACATTGGGATACAAGGGGTAAATGTTACATCCTCCCCGGCGGTAAAACATGGCATAACCGGGACTTACATAAAAGTGCTTGTAAACGGCGTGGAAGAAAATTCGGAGATGCATGACCACGGGCATGACCATGGGCACGGACACCATCATGCAAATGACCATGCAGATGGCCACACGCATGCACGTGTTCACGGGCATGATCACAATCATGAACATGGTCACGCACATGACCACGCACATGACCACGGGCACAGCCATCATCATGCCCATGCAGATGGCCACCAGCACGGTGATGAGCACAGCCACTCACATGAGCATAGCAGTTACCGCCATATTGAGCATCTTATAGGGCACCTTAATGTTTCAAATGAGGTTAAGCAAAATGCTATCGGAATATATAAACTGATTGCTGAAGCTGAAAGCCATGCACATGGCGTTTCTGTTAATAAAATCCATTTCCACGAAGTCGGGGAAATGGATGCGGTTACGGATATTGTCGGAGTTTGTATGCTGGTGGAAGAACTTGCCCCAGATATGATTGTAGTATCCCCTGTCCATGTCGGCAGCGGGAAAGTGCGCTGCGCACACGGAATTTTGCCTGTTCCGGCACCCGCAACAGCGCACATTTTAAGAGATGCCCCCATATATGGCGGCGACATAAAAGGGGAGCTATGTACGCCCACAGGAGCGGCAATTCTAAAGCATTATGCAAATGAATTTGGCGCAATGCCCGTTATGAAAGTATCAAAAACCGGCTACGGAATGGGTAAAAAAGACTTCGAGCAAGCTAACTGCGTCCGCGCTTTTATAGGTGATGCCGCGCGCAGTAAAGAGGAAGTCACTGAACTTATATGCAACTTAGATGACATGACACCCGAAGCCGTGGCTTTCGCGCAGCAACTCCTGCTTGAAGAAGGCGCACTTGATGTTTACACAATGCCAATAGGCATGAAAAAAAGCCGGACAGGCATTTTGCTCACTTGTATGTGCAAGCATGACTTAAGGGATAAAATGCTTAATCTCTTGTTTAAGCACACAACCACTCTTGGAATACGCGAAAGCATCAGCCGGAGGTATACGCTATCCCGAAAATCTGAGGAAGTGCAAACTAAATATGGCCCTGTAAGAATAAAAACAGCGCAGGGTTACGGCGTAAAGAAGACCAAGCCGGAATATGAGGATATCGCTAAAATCGCAACCGAAAACGCCCTAACCCTTGCAGATGTCATAGCCGAAATACCGCAGGGGTAAACGGATAACATCAGAAGAATCTCCTAACCACACCTATCAAAACACACAGGCGGGTACTCACCGAAACAGGGAGTACCCGCGTACCTTCAAAGAGCTTCTGGATAATGGGTGTTCCAGTATTCAGTTGCCTGACTATGTAATTCCTCAACAGAGGAATTATCAAGCAGGTACCTTTTCCGCCACTCGGTGTAGTCAAAAGGTTCTTTTAGTATTAATGCAATAAACCGCTCCGCTTCAACGACACCTAAATTTTTTACTAATAACTCCATTGCGGTTGATTTTAACAATGTATCTGTCATTTTATGTTTCCTCCTTTCAGCCATTGGTTGATAAACACTACGGGATCGGTAATTAGTATCTCATCGCTTTGCGTCTTTAACACCTTGTCATCAACGGTCAGAAAATAATCACATTTTGCAAATGTTGCACAGGCAATATGAAGTGAATCGTATGTCTTTAACCCCTTGTGCTCTAATGTTTTTGCGGATTCTTCAATTGCAAGGCTTGGTGTGATTACCTCACTTGCATATTGTTTGAACGCAAGAATTGTGCCACGCTTTTCTGGAAAAGGGTTTTTCGCATTCTCAAACTCAATCATATAAGACCATACGAAATCAATATGTCCCTCGACTATAAATGATTGAACCATCAGTTTTGCTATAGACTCAAATTGTATTTGTTGTTGCGTTTGGTCATCGTAAGGTCTGTTAAAACAACAGTTATCAAGATAAATTTTCACTTTTTCCATAGAAGAGTCTCCTAACCAAACCTATAGTACCATAATACCTTGCTTTATTCTAGCCTTTTCAAGTTAGTTTTAACGATTGACTTTGTGATATCAAGTCACTTCACATTGGTACGTTGCCACACTTTTAGAAAAATCCCATGTAGAGCAAAGGCGAAAACAGTAGTGGCAAGGAGCAGAATTACCAGCCATTGTATATAAAACGTCCCGATGATGATTACCAGTAAAGCAGATACGATAGCCCCGAATGCAAGTGCAGATTCATAAAACAAGTTACTCTCCATTGTAAATTTTTCGCCTTTCCAGTATTTTGCCGCATTCAGCCTTGTTGTTTCTTCTTCCATAAAGATTATGCTTCGGGTGCTTCTGTAAAACACCATAAACAACACCACAGAGGACATACTGGCAGACCAAACTAATAAAGAAACACCAACAAGGGGTAAAATAATGGCAGCGGCGTAAAAATATTTTCTTAAATTAACTGCTTTTTTGTACAGGCGTGAGATAATCATAACGAAAACGTAAACCAATGAAACCAAAATGCCAAGGCTCAAATGCGTGTTGAAGGTCAACATAACGAGGGCGGTAGTTAAAACGACAATCGTGTCTGAAAAACCTGTCAACGAAATAACAAACCATAACTGAATCCCTTGTTTAAGGTGATTTGCTTTTTGTATTGCCTTAAAGTAACCTGTTATGTCCAGTTTTTTGCTTTCCTCTGCCTTCGGTTTATCCTTGATTATAAATGTCGCTAACATTTGCAAAACGCTGATTACCAAAATCACCGCGGATATAATTAGGAAATTTCCATAGTAAATAACCGCTCCCAACGTGACAGGGAAAACAAGATTAGCAGCCGAGAACCAAAATGTCTGAATCGCCACGAATGATAGCGTGCTTTCCCCTTCGGAGTTCGTTGACACGAAAAATTGGCTTGCACACATAAATAATCCAACTACACAGCCCCAAAGCAATCCCAAGAAAATGTAGTAATAAATCAAATTGTCTTGTAATACCACAATGGCAATCAACAGTATAAAAGCCAGCACGGTTGAGAGCCTTGTAACATAAATAGGCTTAAATTTTTTACACAGCACCCCGCCGATTAACTGAAAAACGAAAATAAAAGAAAAATTAAGTAGGCTGAACAATCCCAAAACCACAAAACTCTCTCCAGCCATTACAAAAATCTGAGCCAATAAAAAAGTGCTGACAAAAAGGCTGATTACACCAAAACACAAATTTATTAAAAGCAAGCCAACTATGTTTGAATTATATTTCCTCATGGCAGTAGCCCTGTATGAAATTGCCTAATAAATTTTTCTATGGTGCTGGCGCTTTGGGTGTTTGGAAAAACTTCTAACAGTGAAGCGATGATAAATTTATTTTCTCTCACTGCCGCCACGTTCTGCAAATCGTCTCTACCTTTCAAATAGGCAACCTTTTCTTTGCCAGTTATTCCATCTTGGTATTCATGCACAATAATAAATTCCGGGTCAGCGTCGATTACTTGCTCCCATGAAGTATCCATATAGCCATTTGGGCATCCACCAAAAATATTTTGTCCACCAGATAGGCAGATAAGGTCGTTTTCAAACGTACCTTTGCCTGTGGTATACGGTATTTTATCGCCATTGTCATATACAAAAATTCGGCGTGGCGTGATTTTTGTTAACTGCTGACGTAGCAAGTCTATCCTTCGCCTTGAAAACTCCACAAGAGCCAGTGCCTTATCTTCCACTCGAAAAATCCGTCCAAGATTCATTATGTCATGATAAAACGATTCGAGAGTGGCTTGCGGCGGGTTTGTAGATTCCAACATATATAGAGGAAAACCCAATAATGGATACTCGTCAAAATTAGCCATACCCAATGCCCCTAGTGAGTGAAACGAACCCAACACAAAATCGGGCGAAAATGGTGGCAATGTGCTTGCGGCAGGCACGCCTAAATTTTGTCGTTTTACCGTTGGGATTTTGGAAATTGAATCTTGATGCTTTTCAGACACATCAGCAGAGGAATTTTCAGCTGGCGCTATGACTATTATTCTGTCGGTCAACCCAAGTGCAGTAAGTATTTCAGCTTCACTATAAGAAAGAGCCACAATGCGGTTGGGTACAGTATGGAAAGATAAAATTTTACCCATATTCACAACAGAACGCTCAAAGACTTGCCCACAAGGCACACTGTGACATTGTGCCGCTTTGAACATTGGAGAAGTATTATACTGTGTCAATTTATCTTTCAGTACACCTGTAAATGCTCTGCCTACTAAAATACGCTCACCGTTATTCATTGTCGCTTCCATTTTATGATTTTCATAGGAACGCAAACTGTGCAGGTGAGATAGGTTTATTGCACAGTTCTTGCTAATACGCACAAACATAGCATTTTCAAGCTGTGCAGCGAGTTCAGTAAGGCTGCTTTTATGCTGATACACCCTATGCTTGTCATAAAAGAACGTGGATTTATCTACACTGTCAATGTACAAAATATTTTCTACTGAAACAAAATATTGTGCTTCGCCAATCGTACCTGTGAGCGAATAGGAATACTGCCTAAGATAATCAACCAAATGCTGAAGGCGGGCATCCATAGCCGCACAATTTATTACAATTTCCGTTTCGTTAATATTTATATTTTCATTGATAATCAGTTTCACACCGCATCGTTCCCCTTTCGCCTTTATGCCAGTTAGTCTAAGCTAACTTGCTTTTGATAATACCATGCAATTAACATAAGATTCAAGTCATTTTCTCCAAACAGCCAAAAACGGCCACCCAAATACCCTGTGGAGTTTTGGAAAAATATTTTTGTATTTATCAAGCTGTGCCATTTGTAAAAAGCTGTCCAAGTATTAACCATAAAACAAAAAAATACGTATGTTAACTTATTAATCCATTATATTTCCACAGATTAGCCGGACAGGGGTGCTGCTCTGAGGGAAAGTGGGGCGGCCGCAGTCCTGGAACACAAGTTTTGTCCAAGGTTGCAAGTTTTCGCCAGTGTAGACGTGACTGACGAAGGCCGACCCGCTTTTTCTCAGAGCAGTACCCCTGTCCGGCGGATGGTGTGATGGTACGGATGGTTTAGGATACATTGGAAGCGTTGGGAAGCGCAATAAAAACCATCTATAACGCAAGGCGCGGCAAGCTGTTACCATTGACTGCTTGCCGCCAGCACAAAGGGGACGGCAAGACGGCCGGCAACACAAAACCCGCAAGGCTGTGCTCGCCCTTATTGGGGACGTTATTTCCGATATCAACTTTTTCGTCAAAATATATGACGCTTCACTCAAAAAAATATCTTTGTATTTTCTCCGTACTCTTGCCCCAACTGTTTAGCTATATCTTCATACGTATATCTTTTGATGTCTCGCTTGGTTCTTTCAACAAGTTGGAACTTAACGTCTAATTGCGGATTGTACCCGGTTGGGATTTTTGGAAAAACTGCCATAGGTGTTGTAAACAGCTCATGCTTAATCTCTGGAACATCCAAACCTAATTTCTGGCGTACTCTAAACAGGTTAATCAGTTCCATTGGTATAAGTCCAAAATCTAAAAACTCTTCATCCTTCCGTTTTGTTCCCGTGACACCTATGCCATTCAGGTGATATTCACACAAGCTATTCCAATACCCAGCCTCGATATTGCGAAAAGCGCTATCCCACTCACTTACAACCCGCTCATAAATCCCTAGCCCACTGCCAAACTGCAAAACTTTATCAAATGCAGAATTTGAAATCCCCAATTTCTCAACAATGAAATGAGTTAGGTATGTGCTTGGATATACCTGTTGTTTAATGTAGGCGCTATCGCTTTTATACTCATCTCCGTCCATATCAGAGTTCAGTTTTTCTAATATGACGCTTATCAAATCCTCCCTCTCTACGTACAGAGCATAGCTCAAATCGAAAGAGATGTGGTCGATAAATGTTGTTGCCTTTGTGTCAATGTACTGGAAACTCCAAAATTGTGCAGTCCTCCCAAAATATTTCCAACACTCATTATCACCTTGAAAAAGCAAGTTTTTTGCGGCTATATGACTACAGTTGGGCGTACCTGCCAAAACCACATAGAGGACAGGTGTGTTCTCTTTCAGATGCTTCCCTTGAGTAAGATAGGAATAACTTTCATAAAAAGCTTCGCTTGCAGCACACTGGTCAATCGTTTCATCATACTTATAACGTTTTATTGCTTTTTGAATCAATTTGTGTTCAAAGGATTTCTTTATCTGCATAGTACTCTATTGCCCCCTATAGGGTATTCTTTCAAGAGTCGGCTTGCTGTCTTTTTTGCTTATTTCCATCGAGCTCGTTTGCTAACACGGGGCTTAAGGGCAATCTACTATTAAACAGCCACCTTTGTCAAGCGTTTGCTTCACACATACAACTTCAATTTTAACTATTGACTTTACTATTAAATTTCGCTATAATTCACTCAAAGCGATTACTTGGTTATTCGCTGGGGCTGGTCGAAAGACTCGGGTCCCACCACGGCGGGGAGTTACCCCGCCATTTTTCTTGTTAGGCGGTGAGTATGTGAAAGAACTGAGTGTGTTCGTCGATGAATCGGGCGATTTTGGAGAATACGAACATCATTGCCCTTTCTATATAGTTACACTCGTTTTTCATGACCAGTCAAAAGATATAATTGAAAATATAGATATACTAAACTCAAGAATACGAGATTTAGGCTTGCCGAATTTCACCATTCACACTGCTCCTTTAATTCGTAACGAAGAGTTGTACAATAATATCTCGTTGCTTGATAGAAAACGCACATTCAATGCTATGTACAACTTTGTCAGAACAACAGACATTACGTATCACACTAAGGACGTTAAAATTGTAACCACAGGAGCTGAAACTATAAAAAGCGCATGTCAAAACACACAAGCGGGTGCTCACCGAACGGGAGTGCCCGCTTTTCATAAGCCCAAACCCAACGGCTCCGCGTCCTGCCGCGTTGAGCGTCCTCCTACCCTAATAGCTGCGGCTAAAAGCCTCACTCGAAAATCCGCACCAACATTCCGTGAGTTATAGGCGACTGTGAGTTTGTTATTACCGGATTTGTCAGCGGAAACATCAGGTTGTAGCTGTCTCCTATGCGTTTTGGAAAGAAAAACTCCACAACCTGCCTGTTTGCAACATACTCCCTGCCCCATGCTCCGTCTTGCCTTATTACGGACATAACATAATGCTCGCCGGTAAACCTGTCATAATGTACCGCAGAGACCGGGATAAGATTTTCGTAAACAAGCGGACCTGCATTTTCTATAACAACGGTTGCTTGTTCGTTTTCCCATATCGTTCTGTCGGGCATAAAGCCAAATACATATTCTATATCGCCGTTATCAATGAGGTTGCGGTGGATTGTTGTTATAGGCTGAAAAAATGCGCTAAAGTCAAAATTTGCACGTGCCGTCACCAAATATAATGAGCTTGCGTATTGAGAATATGCTTCAAACGGGATAGTTATATTAAATACCCACTCAAACCCTCTTTCAATTGCCTCCGCAGGCGCAGGGTCAAGTCCCGCACGAGTTTCAAAAGACCAATTTAGCGAGCCGCTTTCCGATAATGCAATCTCGACAAAAGGTTTGCGGCTTTGCGCAACACCCCTTGAGTAAACAGTCACCGAAATAAGCCCGGCAATGAACACCACAGCCAATATTGCACAAATCTTTTTAGATGAAATTTTCAAAACAAACCCTCGCAATCATAAACTTATGGCAGCTATTTACCGCCCGAGTAAATAAGCCCTTCTCCCAAATCATCCTGGCCGCCGATAAAAATAATAAGCGCAGGTATCATAAACAGTGTTGACAGCGCAAAGACCACACCGATATTGTCTGTCAAATTTGTTGATAAATGAACCGAAAGCGGCATGTCATGCCTATTTCTGATAAACACAACAGCTTGATCGACGATGTTCCACGCCTCAGCAAAAGCCAAAACCGTCAGTGCGGCCATTGCAGGCATGATATTCGGCAATATCATTTTACAAAAGATTGTAAACTCTCCTGCTCCGTCAATTGCTGCCGCTTCAATAATGCTTTTTTCAAAGCCTTTCATTTGCTGCCTGATTAAAAACACACCGAGCGGTGCAACAATTGCAGGCAAAATTATCGCAAGGTATCCACCGCTTATTCCGAGTATGTTAGCCGCGATAAAATGCGGCACGAGCAGAGCTTGGAGCGGCAAGAGCATAATAATAATATATGCAAAATAGAGCTTCTCCTTATGTCTTGTCCTCGCTCTTTCTAAGCCGTATGCTGCTAGCGGTGCAATAATCAGTTGCCCTGCGACGATTGTCACGGCAAGCACTATCGAGTTCCAAAGATAACGGAGATTAGCAGGGTTTTCAAGCAAAATTTCACGCCAGGCCGATGCGCTCAGCACGTCGGGCACGAGAGTTATGTCCATATAGTGCATATTACCGTCAATAACACCGAAGCTGTTGTGTGCTGTAACTATGCTTGAATACCTTGCCTCGGCTTCTAAGCTGCTCATCAAAGAGTTTGCGAAAACGAACAAGACAGGAAGAAGGCTCACAACTGCGGCGATTGTAATAACCATCAGACGTGTATTGTATGAAAACTTGTTTCTAAAGCTCATAATAGGTCTCCCAAATAATGCGTAATGCGGACACACGGAATAGTTTAATAAAAAGTTTCCGATGTTTTCTTTTGTGCGTGAAAAATGCCAAGCACCAAAATAATAACCACTGCTGAAATTAATGTTGCGGTAACAGAGAGTCTTTGCATATTTGCAAAAATGAATTGATTGTTCATAAAATGTTGTAGCATATATACTGACTGATGGGGATATGGCCCGAAAAGCAAGTAAATTTCCCGGAAAATCCTAAAAGAGTTGATAATAGACATCATCAGCACAAGAAATGTCGTGGGAATAATATAGACGAATGTGACATGGCAAAATGTTTTAAAAACGCCGCAGCCTTCAAGGGTTGACATCTCGTAATATACCTTTGGAATAAGCTGAAAACCCGCCATGAACAAAACCACATTAAAGCCCAGATTCTTAAACAAAAACACTACTAGGATAATCGTAAATGACCAATCCGTATTAAGCCATGAGATAGTGTCCATTCCTCTTGAGAACAGAAAGCTGTTTATAGCTCCGTTATCTGCAAACAAAGTGTTCCAAAAAAACACAATTGAACCCGACGGAATAATCATCGGAATCATAAAAGCAAGAGCCAAAAGTTTTTTATACCGCAGATTTTGGAGAAACTGCGCAAGTATAAATGAGATAATCATATTAAGCGGCACACTCACCGCAATAAACCTTATTGAATTTGTTGCCGCAAGCCTAAAGGCGGTGTTTCCAAGAACATCTGCAAAGTTGCGAAAGAACACAAAATCGCCGAATGTGTTTGTAAATGCATACATCAGCGACAAGCCCACCGGGATGAAGAAGAAAATGCTTATCCCGGTAAGACTTGGGAGAACAAACAGCCAAACTCGCTTTTTGGCGCCAAAACCCGCCGAATTTGGCTTTTGGGTGCTGTTTCTTGCGCTTGTAATATTTGTCATCTTCCCTCCCGGTGGTCCGTAAAGCCTAAAACACACAAATCTTGCACCGTCTTTTTCCGTCTGTGTGACGCTACTCGGCGACATAAAGTTCAAGCCTGTTTTGGATATTTCTTAAAGTTGTGGGGACATTCTGCCGTCCTGTGTGCAAGAGCCATATATCAGGGTATATAAGTGAGTTAAGTGCCGCTTGTGAGTGCTGTACTTCAAGACTCAGAAGCTCCATCATATTTCTGTTAAAATCAAGGGCGTCACTCACCATGGTATCTCTTATTTCAATTTGCCTTTCCATGCGGTATTGCGGATCTTCAATTTCTTCAAGCCCCAAATGAAGCGCTAAGTTTGTCGCTGCCAACACATCATCAAAGGCAGCCGTTAAAAAATCTGTCACTTGAGCTTCAAACCTTCTCCTATTTATTGAATGATGCGCGACACCTATATACTCACTGAGTGGACCGGTAAAGAGGCTTTCTTCAAATTCCATTATAAAGCGCAGAAACTCCCACGCAAGATTATGGTTAGATGAATTTTGCATTATGGCAATCGCCGCACTTCTGTAGAGCACATCTCCTCCGGTTGTTAAGTAGGGAATCGGATTTGAAAATGTAACATCAGGATGGTCTTGTAAAAACATTAATCCTGCGTTAAAGTTACTGCCGTCGCGTGAGGAAAAAAACAGAGAGTCCGAAGGCTGCAAATACAGCGTTGTTGCCGCCCATGTGGTTGAGCCGCCCCAGTCTGTTTCAATAAACTCGCCCGGCAGAAACTCAATCATGGGACGAACTCCCATCGCCCGGGGTCCTGAGCTTGGAAGCCCGATTTCCACAGCCAGCTCCATACGGCGCAAAACCTCAGGTGTGTCAATGAAAACTTCATCCGTTTGCAAGTCATACATTTTTTCGCGCATAAGCACCTGCATGGGGCTAAATCGGTAATTCGGCTGAATTATCCTGTGGGGCAGCGCATGTGCGACTCTGTTGAAAAAATCTATTTCATCATCGACATTTATTGATGAGATTGTTGAGATGTCTACTTCGATTGCATCAAAAAGCTCACGGTTTAAGAAAACAAACTCAGGTATTATCCAAAACGGCAAATGGAACAGTCCGCCGCCGGATTCTGCCCCTTCAAATATATTGTTAAAATAGTTCTCCCGGTTAATACCTCTCGGCCCATCGAAGAATGTATTTAAATTCACAAACAATGAATCGGGAATAACTTTCTCGAAAGCAATAAACGACGGTTGAAACCAGAAAATATCCGGCGGCTCCGCAAGCAAACGCGTTGTTAATGCTATCTGCTGGGCATTATCAGTGGCACCTTGATATCCCTCAAATACAAACGTTACATCCGGATGCAGCTGGTTAAACATGCGGGCGTAAATAGCAAAATCTCCCGGGAAAGGCCTGCCGCCAATTTCTTGAACAAGAATAGTAAGTTCTCCTTGCAAATTTTGAGGCTCAGCAGATGATGCAACCTCCGAGGTCTCTGTTTGTGTACAGGACATGAGAAACGCGACAACTAGCATTGTCAGCAAAAGCGTAATTATACGGATAACTCGTCTCATCATTTTAACCACCTTTAGGTTAGGCCGCCGCGGATATTTTAATCTTTACATTGTGTAAGCCAATCTCATGTCCGCACTATCTATCCCAATACTTCCTCTATAAAAACGGACATTACGCGCCGATAGTAATAGTTATGCAAACAGGACTGCGCATAAGCGAAGCACTGAAAATAACATAAGTATACCTAAATTTGAACGCCTAACCGAAAGTAATCTACTATGAAACAGCCACCTTTGTCAAGTAGTTACTTCAAAATACGTATGTTAACTTATTAATCCATTGTATTTCCACAGATTAGCCGGACAGGGGTGCTGCTCTGAGGGAAAGTGGGGCGGCCGCAGTCCTGGAACACAAGTTTTGTCAAAGGTTGCAAGTCTTCGCCAAGATAGACGTGACTGACGAAGGCCGACCCGCTTTTTCTCAGAGCAGTACCCCTGTCCGGCGGATGGTGTGAATGGTTCGGATGGTTTAGGATATATGGGAAGCGCAATATCAACCCAAAAACTCTATAAGAGCCTCTTCGAGGATAACCTTCTCTTTTTCTGTATAAAAAGCGTGAAGGGACCTCTCCAAAACTACCTCTTCAAAGGGTATGGCGGAGATCTCCGAGCGGATAATTTCAAGGCTTCTAAAAGACACCAGCTCATCGCCCTTGGAGTAGGCGGACACCACAGGCAAGGTGATACTAGGGAGCTTTGCCCTAGTGGAGCGCATTAGCAAGGACACCTGCACCATCGGGCCGAGAGTGTGAAGGAAAATTTTGGAAGTTACAGGCACGCTATTTTTGCCCATGTATTCGGACTTGATTTTGTTCTCATCGCTTGCAAGAACAGTAATTAGGCGGATTTTGATATCCTTGCGGGAAAGCGCAGTGAGCTTGAAAGGGCTTGCGATCGTCATTACCCCGCGCAGAGCCTTGTGCGGTTTTGCCGCCGCACCGAGAGCCAAAAGCCCGCCCATGGAATGCCCCACGAGCCAGATGTCAGTAAACTTGGCCGACAGCCGCTCAATCTCGTCTTGCACATACTTCTGCCAAATTTCGGCAGTGCTCAAAGAAAAATCGCGGGATGACCTGCCATGGCCGGGCAGCAGCAAAATTACCGCGTTAAACCCCCGCTTGTGCACAGCCCCCGCAAGCCTGTCAAACTGCCTGGGGCTACCCATAAATCCGTGGATGAAAATTACAGCCTTCGTTGAACCCGGCGCAAATAAATAACTCTGGGCATGATAGCCCTCTTTCATAGGCATAATCAGCAATCCTCCCCTTTGAAACGCAAATTCTTAAAAAATTCCGTCAAAATGCTAGAACACTTCTCGGCCAGAACCCCGCCTGTCACCTGTGTGCTCTGGCCATAATTTTCCATGAAAAGATTTATAACACTCCCGCACGAACCCGTCAGCTCATCGCGCGCACCGTAGAAAACTTTGCTCACACGGGACATTATAACCGCTCCGGCACACATCGGGCAAGGCTCTAAGGTAACATAGAGGGCACAGCCCGTCAGCCTCCAGTCCCCGATGGCACGGCAAGCCTCGTCAATGGCTTCAATCTCAGCGTGGGCAAGGGCAGACTTCTCCGCCTCCCTGCGGTTTCGGCCCCGGCCAATTATCGCGCCATCGGCACCGGCTATTACACAGCCCACGGGAGCCTCGCCATTTTCGGCAGCCTCATGTGCAAGCTCAAGAGCCGCGGCCATATAATCTTCATGAGTTAAATAGGACATAGACACTACCCCTCAAGCCCCTTGAGCTTTCCTAAGACCCCTAAGAAGTATTCAGGCAGCTCCGCACATAATTCTACAGACTCGCCGGAAGAGGGATGCTCAAATTTCAGCCGCGCTGCATGGAGGCACTGCACGCTCATCCCAAGCTCGGGCTTCTTCATCCCATAGACGAAGTCGCCGACTACAGGATGCCCCACATGGGCCATGTGCACACGGATCTGGTGGGTCCTGCCCGTTTCCAGCCTGCACCGCACATGGGTGTACCCCGAACTTCCAGAGCCACCAAAGCCTCCCGGCACGCCATAAAACCGAGTGACCACCTCGTAGTAGGTCACAGCTTCACGGGCTTGCAGCCTCGCCACAGCCTGCCGCTTCCTATCTGTAGGATGCCGCCCAATAGGGGCATCAATCTTGCCCGAATCGGATTTGAGCACCCCGCGCACCACGGCCTCATACTCCCTTGTAAGAGTGCGTGAACTGAGCTGATTGGCCAGCGCTAAGTGTGCCCTGTCATTTTTGGCGGCGATAATAAGACCTGAGGTATCCTTATCCAGCCTGTGTACAATCCCCGGCCTTTTTACCCCGCCGATTCCCGACAGGCTATCCCCGCAGTGAAAAAGCAAGGCGTTGACCAGAGTGCCCGAAAAATGCCCCGGAGCGGGGTGTACGACCATGCCCTGGGGCTTGTTTATAACGATTAAGTCGTCATCCTCCAAGACAATATTAAGCGGGATGTCCTCGGGCAGAGCTACAGGCTCCTCAGCTTCTTCAAGCTCGGCGGAGTAAACTTCCCCGAGGGAAGTCTTGTGGTTTTTTGCCAGGACTTTGCCCTGTAGGGTCACGCCACCGGAAGCCAGCAGCTTCTGGGCTGCACTCCGGGACAGGTCTGGAATATTAGAAGCGAGGAAGACATCAAGCCGTTCCCCGCTGATAGTTGATTCAAGCGTTACTGTTTTCACAAAGCCCCGCCCTCGCTTCTAAATTAATTATTTCTGCTCAGAGCCGCCGATTTCAAAACCATATTCCTTGAGCATGGAGTCGATATCATAATCATCCACGGAATTGAGCTCCAGCTCAAGTGCGCTAAGAGCCTCCGAAGTTGAAGAGTCGCCGCCTGCGGCAGAATCTGGTGTGTTGTCATAGTACCCGTGCCAGCTGCTTGCGCCTGCGCCGGAAGCCTTGACGGAATGTTCCTGTGTCACAACAGGCTCGGCATAAGCGGATGAAACGTGGGCAGACTGGCTCTGTGAGTCCTCAATATATTCCCTCAGCTCACTCAAATCGGGATCGGTGTCCATACCTGGCCCCACCTGTGCGGGCTGTTGGTAGCTTTGCTGCACATGCCCGTGCCCCTCAGGGGCATGGCCGCGGTTAAATTCCTCAGCATAATCGATTTCTTCATTTTGCTGGTAGTGCTCACCATGCTCTTCGTCGTAATAATCGTCATAATCTTCGCTAAACTCGCCACCGTCAATGAGAGCCTCTTCATCAAGCCCCTCCTTCTCTTCACGCGCCTGCCTTATTGTGACTGCGATGAAGTGGATACAGAAGGTGAGAAAGCCCAAGGTGATGAAAATATCTGCGATGTTAAAAATAGCAAAATTTACAAACAGTGTTCTAAACATGTCGATTACATAGCCGTGAATGACCCTGTCAATCAAGTTGCCGACAGCGCCGCCCAGCACAGCCGCAAGGCCCAAAGTGCCCCAGAAGCCCTCTGTATAGCGCAGCAAAATGAAAACTAAGACAATACAGGCCACAAAGGCAATCCCTGCCAGAAGCCAGCGCTGGCCTGCTAAAATGTTGAAGGCAGCGCCTGTGTTGTGGACGTGAATCAGGTCAATTACGCCCGGAATCAAATCCATTTGATCTACATAAGCCGGGGTGGCCACGTCAACGGTGCGGACAATCCACTGCTTAAAAAACTGATCCAGCAGTGCGACCAATCCCGAAAATACGAAAACCAACATAAAGAATTACCTCCCTGTTACAGCGTGAAGACAACGCGGGCAAAGCTCCGGATGCTCTGTGCTCTGGCCTACATCCTTGTCATGAGTCCAGCAGCGCAAGCATTTGGGCGCCGTGCTCGCCCTGACAGCGGCAGTGAGGCCAGGAAATTCTGTCCCCTCATAGCCTTCGCCTGGGCCATGCACTACATCCACTCCGGAAACTATAAGAAGCATTTTGAGATCCTGAGCTTTTATTTCCTCGAAAGCTGCGGTTGCAGCTTCGGTGAGATAAAGAGTCACTTCCGCATCCAGCGGCTTGCCGATTATTTTTTCGGAGCGGGCCAGCTCCAGAGCCTTGTTTACATCGGTGCGCAGGCGCATTAGCTTATCCCACATGGCTTCCTGCTCCGCAGTGAAAGCATAGGCAGCTACGGGTTCGGGCAAGCTGTTAAAGAGCACGCTGCGGGAGTCCGCCCCGTCGTGGTGGGGCATTTCGGCCCAGATTTCTTCGGGTGTGAAGGCCAGAAGAGGGGCTAGGATGCGCACGAGCGAATCCAGTATGATATATATGACAGTCTGGGCACTGCGGCGCGGGACTCCATCGGTGGTGTCGCAGTAGAGCCTGTCTTTTATTATATCCAGGTAGAAATTAGACATGTCCACTGTGCAGAAGTTGTGGACAGCGTGGTAAATTGTGTGGTACTCATACTTGTCATAGGAGGCCCTGACGCTTTCTATGAGCTTGTTAAGGCGGGCCAGCGCCCATCTGTCAAGCTCGGGCATATCTTCCAAAGCCACCTGGGCATTTGGGTCAAAGCCACTCAGGTTGCCTAGAATAAACCTAGCTGTGTTGCGGATTTTGAGATATATGTCAGAGAGCTGCTTGAGAATATCTTTGGAAATTCTCGTGTCAACTTTGTAATCGCTGGAAACAATCCACAGTCGCAGTATGTCCGCGCCGTAGTCGCGTATTACTTCCTCGGGCGGAACGGCATTGCCAAGGGACTTGTGCATGGCTTTACCCTCTCCGTCAACTGTCCAGCCGTGGGTTATAATCCTCTTAAACGGTGCAACACCATTTGTTGCGATGCTTGTGAGCATGGAGGACTGGAACCAGCCACGGTATTGGTCGCCACCCTCTAAATAAATATCGGCAGGGAACTGAAGCTCCGGGAAATTGCCCGAACTCAGGACGCCTGCGTGGGTGGAGCCTGAGTCAAACCAGCAGTCGAGGGAGTCGCTGCCGGAGGTGAGCTCCTGGCCGCCGCAATGCGGGCAGGTAAAGCCGCCAGGCAGAATTTCTTTGGCGGTCAGTTCGTACCAGGCGTTAGAGCCCTTCTGGCCGAAGAGTGCCGCTACGGTTTCTATTGTTTCGGGTGTACAGATAGGTTTTGCGCAGGTATCGCAGTAGAAAACAGGAATCGGCAGGCCCCAGTGCCTCTGGCGCGAGATGCACCAGTCGGCGCGCTCGGCAATCATGGCGATCATACGGTCCTTGCCCCATTCGGGAATCCACTTTATCTCTTCACAGGCCTTGATGGCTGTGTCTTTCATAGCTTCAACGGAGGCAAACCACTGTTCAGTGGCGCGGAAGATTATGGGGTTCTTGCATCTCCAGCAGTGGGGGTAGGAGTGGACAATCTCTTCTGAGGCGAACAGGGCCCCGCTTGTCCGAAGGTCCTCTATAATCACAGGGCTTGCCTTGGAGTAGAAGAGCCCTTCGTATTGCAGCGCCTCTTCGGTCATAACGCCCCTGTCATTTACCGGTGTCACCATGGAGAGCTGCGGGTATTTGCGGCAGACGTTAAAGTCGTCAACACCGTGCCCGGGAGCGGTGTGGACGCAGCCTGTGCCCGCTTCAACCGTGACATGGTCGCCGAGAATTACAAGCGATTCGCGGTCATAAAATGGATGCTGGGTTGTGACAAGTTCAAAATCCGCTCCGGGAATTTTCTTCAAAGTGGTATATTTTTCGATGCCCGCCTGTTCAAAGACGGTTTTGGCAAGCTCTGTGGCCACCACATAGACTTCGCCGCCTGCCTCACAGACAGAGTATTCAATCCTCGGCCCCATGCAGATGGCTAAATTGCCTGGAAGGGTCCAGGCTGTGGTTGTCCAGATTAGGATGCTGGCGTTTTCAGCTCCCGGGATACCGCTAAGAAGCCCCTTGTCATCCTTAATCTTAAATTTTACAAAAATTGCCGTACAGGGTGCATCGGCGTATTCAATCTCAGCTTCGGCCAGTGCGGTTTCATCGTGGGGGCACCAGTAAACGGGCTTGAGCCCCTTGTAGATGAAGCCTTTTTCATACATTTTGCCGAACACGCGCACTTCTTCCGCTTCAAAAGCGGGGGACATGGTTAGGTAGGGGTTATCCCAGTCGCCTAGGACACCGAGGCGCTTAAACTGTTCCCTCTGCCTGTCCACATATTCAGACGCAAAAGCCTGACAGGCGTTGCGGAATTCGGGAATGGACATTTTCTTCCTGTCGAGCTTGTTCTTTTTAATGATAGCGCTCTCAATGGGCATGCCGTGGTTATCCCAGCCGGGGACGTAAGGGGAGTAGAACCCTGACATGTTTTTCTCGCGGACGATAATATCCTTGAGGATTTTGTTCATGGCGGTGCCTATGTGGATATCACCGTTTGAAAACGGCGGTCCGTCATGGAGAACAAAAACCGGCTTTCCTTTGTTTTTTTCCATCAAAGTTTCATAAACCTTGTTATCGTAAAAGCCCTTGAGCATTTCCGGCTCGCGCTTGGGAAGCCCCGCGCGCATGGGAAAATCAGTCTTGGGCAGGTTTACTGTTGTATTATAGTCCTGAGACATTCGCTAATCCTCCTGCGGCATATCAAATCTTTTGCATAATCGCAAACGGATTGGCCAATGGCCAATCCCTGCATACTGCATTTAGCATGGGCGGCCATTGGCCGCCCATAAGGCGCCAAGCGGGATTCCGCCGGCATTATTTTTTATTATCGAAATTTGCGCCAAACTGCAAATCGTCGAAATCAAATTTTGGACGCGGTGAAATAGAAGACGCAGCCTCTTGGCCGTCAGCCTCTGCGGCCTGGCCATCCTCACCGTAAATCTGCACATCGTCATCTAAAGCCTCATCTGAAACTCCCTCCGGAGGGGCCTCCGTGGGTTGTTCATCCTGGGCATTTGAGCGGGTGTATTCATAGGAAGCCTGCTGCGGTGCAGCAGCACCTGGGACACCTTTAATCTCCGGGGCCACAGCGCGGCGGGCTGTTTCAAGTTTTGATAGAAACTCGGAGTGCTTTTGCATGATGGCCTGCGAGAGCGCGATAAACTTGGCGGTTTCCTTGGAGGCTATGACGAGCTTGGCTTCTTCGTCAGCCACACGGTGGGTAACCTGAGCCAGTACTGCGCTTGCTTCCTGGTCTGCAATTTTGAGGGTTTCTTCCTTTTGCTTATTAGCCTCAACGGTAATTTCCTCGCCCATTTTCTGAGCTGTCAAAAGTGCCATGCGCATAGCGTCCTCAGTCGAACGGTACTCCTCAACCTTCTCAACGAGAACCTTCAACTTGCCTTTCAAAATGGCATTTTCCTTGTACAGTGCAGAATAGTCAGCGGACAGGCTCTCAAGGAAGTCATCAACTCCCGTCATGTCATATCCGCCAAAAACGGCTTTAACAAATACTTTATCAGTTATCTCCTGAGGAGTCAGCATTTACACACAATCCTTTCGGTTCATTAGAAATATAGACCGTTATTCTCGAGCTCATCAATCAGGTCGCCCAGAAGGTCAACATTGTACGGGGTAATCAGGTAGGTGTTGACGGCTACCTTTTTGATTTTGCCATCCTGAGCATAGGCGACACCGCTGAGAAAGTCCACGAGGCGGCGGGCGATATCTTTGTTTGTCTGCTCAAGATTTAAGACAACCGTGCGCCTCTCGCGCAGGTGGTCTGCGATCTCCGCAGCAGTTTCAAACTTCTCAGGTTTAACGAGTACAACTTGCAGCTGAGCTGTGGCGTGAATATTTACCACTTTGTTGCTCGCTGTGGCGCGCGGCTCGCCGAACTCTCCATAAGAGCTTCTGGCTTGAGCAGCCGTCTTGGGCGGCGGCGGTAAATCGTCTGTCCTCATAGGAGGTTCAAACTCGTCGAAATCGTCCTCGTCGTCATAAGGCTTTGTAAGTTTTTTTAGTTCATTAAATAAACCCAATTTAGGAAATCCCCCTTAAAGCTTCTTTGGCGTAGCTCAGCGTTCACCGAAGATTGCAGAGCCTATCCTTACCATGTTCGACCCGGCGCGGATAGCGTCAGCATAGCTGTCACTCATACCCATCGACAGAAATCGCACATGGTTATTATCGTATTTTTTTCCTCTAATGTCAACAAAAAGCTGATACATTGCATCAAAATAGTTACAAGTTCTTTCATTTTTATCAAAAATAGGGGGAATTGCCATCAATCCGAGGACCCGTATTCCCTCCGTCCGAGAGGCTAGTTCCACAATCTCAGGCAAAAGTTCAGGCAGCACCCCGGCTTTCTGCGGCTCTTTGCCGATATTGACCTCAATTAGCACATCCTGCACAATATTTTGGGCTTCGGCTCTCTTTCCAATCAGCTCCACAAGGGCGGGGGAATCTACAGATTCGATGAGGTCACAGACTCCCACAATCTGTCTGACTTTGTTGGACTGCAAGGAGCCGATGAAGTGCAGCGGAGCAGAATTATAAGCCCCCTCGGCATTTTTAATCAGCATCTCCTGCACCCGGTTTTCGCCCACCGCGTCCACCCCCGCAGCGGTGGCCTGCCTGATTTCATCACTGCTCCGGGTTTTGGATGCCGCGACTAATCTAATGTCCGAAGGATTGCGCCCCATCCCGGCCGCAATATCCGCAATCTCTTCGCGTATCCGCATTATATTATCTGTAATGCTCATAAACTAATCCTCTCAAATCCTCTTAGGCTCTGCGCTATACCGCCTGCTAACCCGCTTGCCGTGGCGGCGGCGGTGGCGGCTCAGGTGTGCCACCCGGAGCCGGTTCAGCTTTGGCAATCCGCACCAGGGCTATGCTGAACACAATCAGCGCCAGCCCGATGAAAATAATTGTCACAATCTGCGACTCCGTCGGCCTGATGCCGATAATTAAGCCGTAAATAATGGAGAGGGTCGGTGCGATATACTGCAAAAACCCGACTGTCGTAAATGGAATGTCATTTATTGCCCTGGCGTAAAGAACCAGAGGTATAGCCGTTGCAGCACCGCCGCCGATTAGCAGAAGAATCTCGCCAGTGCCTAAAGCCCGTACGCCGTCCATCATAAAACCAAAGGCGAAAATCAGGGCAAAAGGTGTTACAAGCAAGCTCTCAATGGCTATGCTGGCGTTGGGGTCGGCACCTGCCTTCTTTTTCAAAACTCCGTACATAGCGAAGGAGAGGGCCAGGCTTATAGATATAACGGGCACACGGCCGTAGGCGAAAATAGAAATAAGGAGCCCTATTAAAGCCAGTCCGACAGCCACAAGCTGTAGCACTGTGTATTTTTCTTTGAACAAAACCACGCCCAGAACAAAAGCCATGAGCGGATTCATATAATATCCCAAACTGGTGTAAATAATCTGCCCCGTGTTTACAGCCCAAATGAAAAGCCCCCAGTTGAAGGCTATTAAAAAAGCCGCCGGCACAAGAAAACGCATTTTCCGCCAATCTCGGAGGGTAGCCCAAAATAGCCCTAGCTTCCCCATCACCGCCAGGACGCCAAGCATGAAAATGAGCGCAAAAACAACTCTGGCGCAGAGAATCACAAAGGGGCTAATCCCCGCCATTAAATTCCAAAAAGCAGGCAAGATGCCCCACAGCAGGTAACAGAGCAAGCCGAAGGTCAGGCCTTTATTTTTTCTTGACATTACTATCCTACAACTCTTCCGTGATAAAGATTATTTGCCCTGACAATTATGGTAGATCCAGAGCGCAGCGGTGTGCCGGCATCAATGCCGTCGCGCACAATAGAGACATCGCCGTACTCGCGCAGAATTTCCACATTCACCCTCTCGGCTCTTACGCCGGTCTGTAGAAAAATATGCACAACACCATTGTCGTCGAGCCTTAATGCCTCCCTGGGCACACGGATTCCGGTGACAGTCTGATAGACGATATCCGCACTTAGCTGCCTGTGCTGCACCACCTCATGGATGTTGCGGTCACTGGAGAACACCACTGTGCGCCTGCCTTCATCATCGCTGCTGATGCTGCTGACGGTCATGTTTTTAGGGGAATGAAAAGCCTCCGAAAACAACATTTCAATGGTGTCGCCCACGCGGAGCCTTGCGGCTTCGGGAGCATCCATAACGGCTGCAAACTGCCACCTGAAATCGGTGACGAGCTTGCCCACACCAGACCTGCGCCTAGGAGTTTCAAAGAGTTCCTCAAGCTCTGAGGGGGTAATCCCCGCCACAGCGTCGAAGTCAACATGCTCAAAGCCGTCCACCACCTGCGAAAAATATCCGCTCTGCGGCGAATAGAATGTCCTGATTCCGGCACTTCTGCCCTCAAGCCTCTCCAGCCTTTCACGCATAATATCAAGGCTTTCCTCAGTCACTGCTTCGTTTTCAAAAACAAGGGTGGAGATATTGAGCTCCATTTCATCAAGCCCGCGGAAATCCCCGCTGTGCAGGGCCTGCGACAGGCTCATAACGCTCTCCATGCGCGCTAAATCCGCACGTCCCCCTGCGGCAACCTCCGCTTGAGAGATGCGCAGCCGGAGGGAACGGATTTCGCTTGCGATGTCCAGGGCGGCTCTGGTCATATATTCCACGGCAATTTCTTCATTTCTGCCGACCCTCTCGCCCTCACGCCTGACAGGGAGCACGGAGTCGCCGGAAATTTCGGTGAGTACCATTTCATCGCGCACAACAAAGCCTTCCGCCGTAAATGTTTCCTCAATGGTGTAGCTTATGGCGGGGATTGTGACAAAAGTGTGCGTCACGGCATTATAGATTGAGATGCCGATATAGCTTGCCACAGCGAGAAAAAGCACCCCTGTCGTCAGTCTTATAAAAAAATCACTTCGCTTCATATTCCTCTGCCAGCCTCCTGACGATGGACTCCACACCGGAAAATTCATCCCGGAGCATCCATCTTATTTGTGAGTCCCTCCGCAGCCACGAGAGCTGACGCTTGGCATAGCGGCGCGACTCCATTTTTATTTTATCCACAGCCTCGTCCAGGCTGAGCTGCCCTTTAATATAGCTTGCCATCTCCTTGTAGCCTATGGCCTGCATGGAGGTGGAGCCGGGAGGGATTCCGCCATCAAGAAGGCTGCGCACCTCCTCTTCAAGCCCTGCACTGAGCATATTATCCACCCGCTGGTCAATCCGCGAGTAGAGCACCGCTCTGTCAGAGAAGCTCAAGGCGGCTTTCATTGCGCTATACTTGGGCGGCAGGCTCTTGGTTTCCAGGTCGTGCTGGGTTATGGTCTTGTTTGTTGTGAGATAAACTTCAATCGCCCGCACAATGCGCCTTTTGTCGTTGGGGTATAGTTTATCTGCGCTTGCCGGGTCGAAAACCCGCAGCTTGCTGAGCATGTTCACCCCGCCGTTTAAGTCATATTCTTCCTCAAGGGACTTCCGGAGGGCTTCATCGCCACGGAATGAAAAGCTGCGGCCTGAGAGCAGGGATTCTATATACAGCCCGGTTCCGCCGACGAGCACAGGCACGCGGCCACGGCTTAGTATATCATTAATGCAATTTGACGCATCCGAAATGTATCGCGCCACGGAATAGCTTTCATGAGGCTCGGCTATGTCATATAGATGGTGGGGTACGCCGAGCATTTCTTCCTTCGTGGGCTTGGCTGTGCCTATGTCCATCTGCTTGTAAATCTGCATGGAGTCGGCTGAGATGACCTCGCCGCCCAAGGTTTTTGCAAGCAGTGCGCCCACCGCAGTCTTTCCTGTAGCCGTCGGCCCTGTTATGACGGCAATCATATCCTCTTAAACCCCTTGTCTAGCTGTTTCTTGGTTATTTCAAAACTCACAGGGCGGCCGTGGGGGCAGTGCGAAGCCTCGCCTGAGAAGACTTTGTCAGCCAGAATTTCCATCTCACGCCTCTCCGAGTGGCGGCCGGCCTTGATGGAGGCTTTGCAGGCTATCATCTGATAAATTTTGTCAAGGCCTGCAATGTCGGCACCGCCGCTGGTTTTAAGTTGTGCGCAGATATCCGAAAGCACGGGTTCTGCATCTTCAATTTCGATTTCAGACGGTATGCGGCGCACGGCGATGGAGTCCTCGCCGAAGCTCTCCGCGTCAAAGCCCAGCTTCTCCAGCAGTTCATTATTTTCGAGCATGAGGGAGGCGTCCTCAACACCCAGGCGGCAGACCACAGGGGTTATGAGGGCCTGGGACATGGGCTCAAAGCTCTCGCTTTTGAGTGCGTTGAAGTGCAGCCGCTCATGTGCCGCATGCTTGTCGATAAACCAGATGCTGCCTTGGTATTCAGCGATTATATATGTGTTTAGAGCCTCGCCGATTACTCTAAAGGGGCGGGAATGGTATTGATTTGTGTCAGCGCCGCTGCTCATATCCGGAGCGGGGGAGGGAGCGGTGTCAAAAAGTGAGCCGGCGGTGGGATGGCTGTGGTCTGAGTCTGAATCCGGCTCCACTTCTATCTCTGTTTGGGGCTTGAGATTGAAGCCTTGTTCAAAACTATTTTCAGAGCCGCTTTTGCCGCTGTATTTTCTGCGGTATTCCTCTACCTGCATAGACTTAAATCCGCCGGATCTTGAGCCGGGGAAAGCCGAATAAGAACTTGAGCTGGGGCTTGAGGTATAGGGGCTTCCTGTGCGTTTTGGCTGGCTTGCTTGACCCTCTGGGGTTGCGGGGTTTGTTGTGATTGCGGTATTTGCGGCAGGGGAGTGGGAGGGGGCGGTGCCTGGGGTGGGGCTAGATCCAGAGCTGCCGGCCGGCCGGGCCGGGGTTCGGGATGCGGCGGGGGAAATGCGCTCAAGAGCGCTCAAAACGCCGTAATAAACTCCGTCAAAAATCTGTTTGTCGGAGACAAATTTGACTTCGGTTTTCGCCGGGTGGACATTTACATCCACATCGCCTAGGCGCGTGGAGATATATAGGGCGCAAGCTGGGAAGCGCCCTGAAGAGAGCAGGTTTGAGAAGGCTTTTTCCAGTGCTGTCTGCAAGGTGAAGGAGCGGATAGGCCTGCCGTTTACAAAGAAATACTGATAGCTCCGGTTGCCGCGGGCCGAGTCGGGGGATGAAACAAATCCGCTGACAGACACAGTGGCGTCAGCGGACTCCACATTTAGAAGCCCCGCTGCAAATTCACGGCCAAACAGGCTGTAAATGCAGGAGTCTACCCGTGAGTCGCCCGGAGTGTGATATTCGGTTTTGCCGTCTTTGATATATCTTACGGAAACATCAGGGCGCGCCAAGGCGGCGCGTAAGACCGCAGAGGAAACAGCGGTGCCTTCCGCCCGGTCGGATTTCATGAACTTGAGGCGGGCGGGGGTGTTAAAGAACAGGTCGCGTATTATTATGGTTGTTCCCTCAGGGCAGCCTGTGGGGGTCATTTTTACAACTTCTCCCGCTTCCAGTAGGAGGCTCACCCCTTCGGCAGCTCCTGTTTCGCGGGTTACAAGCTCAATGCGCGACACGGCGGCGATGGCTGCCAGCGCCTCGCCTCTAAAGCCCAGAGTTCCTATTGACTCAAGTCCGTCAGCGGAGCGCAGTTTGCTGGTGGCGTGCCTTAAAAAAGCGGTTTTGACGTCCTCTGGGGCAATTCCGCAGCCGTTATCAGTTATGCGGATGAAAGTCAGGCCACCGCTTGATATTTCAACAGTGACGATACCCGCACCCGCATCAATTGAATTTTCAACTAGTTCTTTCACAACAGAAGCGGGACGTTCCACGACCTCTCCTGCGGCTATCAAATCCGCCACATGCGAATCAAGTTTTATTATTTTTGGCACCTGAAAAACCTCATAACAGTATTTAAGCTGCGAATAAATCAGCAACTTAGTATACCATGCCGCTTTTGTTTAGACAAGAGCGGGGAAAGAGAATTTCGCTGCTGGTGCGGGCGTGGCGCTGGGGCGTGTGCTAATAATATGCCGTGTGCGTTGTATCCGGCCCAAAAGAGGGGCTGCGCTCATCTTACTTCGGTCAGTTTCGGCCTCTTCACCGAAATTCCCTCAGCAAGCTGAGCGCAGCCCCTCTTTTGGGCCTACCCCGTTGCGGAACGGGTTCTCGCCCCACCGGTGGAAGTGCTTTTTAGAGGAAGTCCTCACAGCTATAGCTTAGCTGTGTTGAGAATGCTTAATAGTGGCACATGCTTTACTTGAAAGTATCGGTATATAGTCGCTTGATGTCTGACGCAAAGTTTGTGGCTCTTGGAATCCGTATTTTTTTGTAATAGTCGGCAAGTTGAGTAGGATGGTTTTTTATCATATCCAGTTCAACAATGAAATCTGCAATTGATGTTTCGGAATAGCCAAGAACTTTGTCGATATCGGGGGCATCATCTTCGTCCGATTCTTCGCCAAGCGGGTATTCCTCTATAATTTCAACCGTTTCGTTAAACTTATCTCTTGCAAGAATATATTTTAGGTTTTCAGCATTATTGTCAAGCAAGGACAACAGCCACTCTACAGATTCTTCTTCTCTCGGCAGTACGCAGTCAATCCCATAAAGTACGTATTGGCGTTGTTTAAGATGGTCTAGCAATAGCTCAATTAGTATAGGCTCATCTCTTCTATCCGTTGCCACTATATCTATATTGTGATTCTTTAATTCTGTGAGAAGGGATTGAAAGCCATCACAATTTAGAAAACCCTTTATTGCCATTATCTCGCAAGTGTAGGCTTCGTTTATTTGTTTCCCTTTATACTCTTTTCGTAGTCTTTTTCGCTTTTCTTTTTTATTCTGAGAGTTAGTGTTCTTAGGTACATAGCCATTCGGCTCGAAAAAGCCAGTTTTTACTATTTCTAAGTTTTCTTTTGTTTTTGGACGCAACATTTTTTCCATATTGATAAAAATATCACGCTCTAACCCAAACAGCCCTTCCAATATTTGCACCTGCAACAAATTTGAAACATCGTCATCCGCACTATTCGCCATATCCTCTATAAAATCTAAAGTTCGCTCAAGTAAAGCATTATCTTTGATTTTACCGGTTATAAGCCCAATAAACAAATGCTCTAATAGTTCATAATATCCATAGATAGGAATATCTTTATCTCCGATAGAACAAACGTTATAGGTCAACTTATTTTCAAAATATTCTGGCATATTAAGGACTTCGGGGATTCTCCTGTCCAAAACTTCTCGCATTTCTTTATAATACATATAACTTATCCGATCTTTATAATGCTTATTCAGTGCGGTATGCTTATTGCTACGCCTTATCATTACAATGCTTTTTAAACCCTTCTTCTGCAAGTAAATCAAGATACGCATCAAATTCTATCAGAAATTCATCTATTATGTGCTTTTCAAGCCTTATACGGTACACTAACTCACTTTCAAAAAAGCAATCAGCCTGTGGCAATATTTTCAGGCAGATATTATCCCCCTCAAAATGCAACTGTTTGTTCATGTCATTTTCATCAACAATATAGTTGTCTATTTTCAACCTGTAGATAAGCATTTCAGAGAAATTTATCGTGTGCGAGAAGCCAAAACGTGAAAAACAAACATCAAATGTGACATGAACAAAATCGTTATCACACAGCCTCAAATTTGATATTTCGATACACGCTTCTGTGTTTTTCGCCTTAAAGTTATAGCTCAAACTGCACACCTCCAAATATAAACACTGCCGTCTTACCATTCTACAGAACAGCAAGGCGAAACTTCTCAAAAATTGTAGCACAATAAGCCCCAAAATACCAATGCAAATTTCCCTCGTCCACCGTCCTGGATATGTGGCACAAGCCACAGTGAAAAAGTCGCAAGAGTGTATCAGCAAACACGTAGCGGCTTTTTCGTTAGGCAAAGCTGACCTTGCGAGAGCAAGGGCGGTTTGCGTAACGCAGCCCTGGCTAAAGCGCAGCCCCTCTTTTGGGCCTACTGCGGAGGATTAGCCCAAAGCAGCCCCTAAGAGCGCCAGCTCTTAGGGGCTGCTTTTTGGAGTTATTGCTCTTCAAGCACTATGGCATACTCCGGAGTCTCCTCGATTTCAACTGTCAGTAGCCTCTTTATCATGGCCACGGCTTCTGCGCGTGTGGCTGTGCCGGCTGGGTCAAGTTCGCCGCCCGGCCTGCCTGTAATAAGTCCGGCTTCAACGCTTCTGACTACAGCATCCCTGGCGTATGCAGCTACCGTATAGCTGTCGATAAATCCTTGGTAGCTGTTTAGTTCTGGGAGCTCAAGCTCAAACATATCCGCAAATCGGACAAGTATCAGAGCCAGATCCTGCCTGCGTACATTTTCAGAAGGTTCGAAGCGCCCGTCACCAAAGCCCAGAATAATTCCATTGCTTGCGCCCCAGATTATTGCATCTGTATACCATCTGCCGGCGGCGACATCGCTAAATGGATTTTGTAGTCCGGTAACGCTTGGCGAATCTGCCTGGCGATATAGCACAGTTACAACCATTGCGCGTGAGAGTTCCATGTTCGGGGCAAAGCTAGTCTCGCTAATTCCGTTCATAAGCCCGTTCTCGAAGGCGAATCTGACGTACTGGTAGAACCATGCAGTTGAACTTACATCTTCAAACGGCAGAGGAATCATCGGAGCAAGCGGAGTATCTTCCTCATCAACGTCCACCACTACCGGCGGTGTAGCTGCCGGCGGTTGCTGTAAGGGTGGGGCAGGTTGTGTTGGGGGCGGTTGTGTTGGTGCGCCCGGTGGCTGGGCTACTCCGCCGTCTTCCGGCGGAGCCGGAACTAATGAGTCAAGCGCGTTGCTCAGGGCGGCTGCGGCATCGCGGATTACGCTGATGTACTCACTGTCTAGTGCTGCCCTGGCTGCCGATAGAGCTTCTTGCAGGTCTGTCCATGTCTCAGCCGTGTAGTCGTCCTCTTCTCTGGCTTCGGCCTGAGCGATCAGTTCTCTGAGCGCTTCGCGGGCCGCTTCTAGTTCAGGGTCGGGATCAACTGGCTCATACGGCGGAGCCGGAACTAGTGCATCAAGTGCTGTGCTCAGGGCGGCTGTGGCGTCGCGGATTACGCTGATGTACTCACTGTCTAGTGCTGCCCTGGCTGCCGATAGAGCTTCTTGCAGAACTGCCCATGTCTCAGCCGTGTAGTCTGCTTCTTCTCTGGCTTCGGCCTGAGCGATGAGTTCTCTGAGTGCTTCGCGGGCTGCTTCCAGTTCGGGGTCGGGTTCATCCGGCGGAACTGGGGCTAGTGCATCGAGTGCTGTGCTCAGAGCGGCTGTGGCATCGCGGATTACGCTGATGTCCTCACTGCCTAGTGCTGCCCTGGCTGCCGATAGAGCTTCTTGCAGAGTTGCCCATGTCTCAGCGGTGTAGTCCGCTTCTTCTCTGGCTTCGGCCTGAGCAATCAGTTCTCTGAGCGCTTCGCGGGCCGCTTCTAGTTCAGGGTCTGGTTCTTCAATGGCTGACCAGATTGCAAATACCTCAATGCTTTCAAGTACAACTGTTTCGCCGCTAAATGTATCGCCGCTGCCGTCTGCATGTGTGTTCCAGCCTAAGAACTGACGTCCATCACGTATTGCAGTGGGCATGTTTGCGGCTCCGATTGATGTGCCGGCAGAAAGAGTGATTGTGTACGAAGGCACGGCAGTAGCTGCTCTCGGGATTATCACTGACGGCTCATTTTGTGCCGGATTTTCGGGTACATACTCTTGCTCGTAAGCATCTGCTGGCAGATACTCCGGAATTTCCTGCATATCTGATTCTTCGGACGCTGCCTCTGTTGCTTCAGCGGCGGTTTCTTCATCTTCAAATGCATATGCCAGGGTTTGGGTTACAAACTGCTCAAATAGGGCATCTTCATCCACTGTTTCCGGCAGCTCCGGCTCGGTTGCTTCGGCCTCTACGTCCGGCAGTTCCGGTTCGGCTGCTTCGGTTCCTACGTCCGGCAGCTCCGGCTCGGCCGGTCCGCCCGAGTCAGCGGGCACTACGTATCCATCATTGCCTCTGAATGTGACGGTAACCGGGGGTACTTCATCCTGTATCCATCTTGCAAAAGCAGTTTGGTTGCTGTTGGGCATGATTGTGGTCGGCAGAATCTCAATCGTGAAGCCCTGATTGAGGAACCAGCCTGCAAATTCATAGCCTTCTCTCGTGGGGTCTGCCGGGAAGTTTTCATTGCTTCGGATTACTTCACCCACAACCAAAGTAATCGGGTTTATGCTCTCAGGCACGGTCGGGGCTTCTTCTGTGCCGCCCAGATTAAATATAAGCTCCACAGGAGTTACGTTGCGCCAGCCGGCATGCAGGGTCATGTCCTCCATAACGAGGGTGCCAGGCTCTACCCGTATCATCTCCGTATCTTGAGCACCGTGAGGAAGGGTGTACCAGCCTTGGAATTCATGGCCCAGCCTTGCCGGGTTTTGTGCGGGTACCGGAACATGATTTAGTACATAGTCCCCTATAGGTGATATGACGCTTCCTGCTGCCATCGGGCTTGCAGGATGTGTAAGTGTGCCGCCCATCACAAATCCAATACCGGCAAAGTCGCCGCGCAGAATGTGGTTCGCCCCCGATGTTACTATGTTGTTCGGGTAGTTGCCCACAACTGCATTAGGACGGATTGTGGCTTCTGCGGCATCGGGATGTCCGGGCCAGAGCAGAATTCCTCTGATGTGCAGGGCACCTCCGTCACCGTATTGAGCTGTGTTGCCGTAAATGGCTGTGTCGTCACCGCCCACAAAGATTGCACCTATTGATTGTCCGGCGGGAGCCGCCTGAATGAACACCGCTCCGCCGCGGTCAATGGCTGTGTTGTTTCTCACAGTCGCATCGCGCAGGAACACTCTTGCAAATCCGTTTGTATTGATCGCTCCGCCGTTAGGTGCTGTGTTCCCCTCAATTATCGTGCCGTTTATGTGAATTGTCGGGGGGTTTACGTTGTTAGTGCCTGCCGGGCCGACCCTTATGGCACCGCCGCCCTCGGCATTGGCTGCACCTATTTCTAGATCTTCAACAAAAGCCTGTCCGCCTGCGTTATTGGCGATTCTGCCTCCGTAGATATTCATGATTTGATACGGAGCGGTTATGATTATGGCACCGCCGTTAGTCATTGCGGTATTGTTGCTTATTTCTGTGTCAGTGATGTTTATGATACCGAACATCGGCGCAGTTCCGATAGCTCCGAGGCCAATCGCACCTGCTTGGCCGGCTGAGAAGTTATACGTGAATTGGCTGTTTGTGATTTCGGTGAATGCCGGGCCGAAAGTTCCGTTTGTCATCTGCCCCATGCCGCCGCCGGCCATTACACTGAAATTCGATGTGACGATTGTGTTATCCATGTACACTCTGCCATTTTGGTTCAGTATTGCTCCGCCGTTTACAACAGCAGCATTAAAATCAAGCCTGCTGTTTCTGATTGTGAGGACGGCATGTCTGCCATTTGCGTTATTTGCGCCATTTTGTATAGCACCGCCTGACGGAATCAGGCTCGACAGAATGCTGGTGAAGCCTACTCTGTTATGGCCTGTGATAGCCACATCTTCAAGATACAGCCTCCCCAGGTTGAGAATGCCGCGGCCTGAGGTATCTGCAATTGGAATTTCCAACGGCAAATTGGCAAGGCCTGGAGGAGGGGTAAATCCCGGCGGCAGCAGGTCGTCAATGCTTCCTAGGGTAAATGAGCGTGTAATAGTTATGCCCCTTATAGTGAGGTTTCCTGTCAGCGGATTGGATATAACCGAACCATTGCTTACAATCAGTGTCCCCGTGGCAGCAATATCTCCTATGAGCGTGACATTGGGCACGCCGGGCTGAGATTCGATTGTAAGAACCCTGTTGGCGGGTATATTTAGGGTCGTGCCTGTGAGCCTTATGTTGTTGAGCATCCTTATGGTGTGGATATCATTGCTCTGCGCCACAGCTGCCCTGAGGCCGGGCTGGTCTGAAACCAGCGCCACGCCGTCTATAGGTTCAATAAACTGCGGCCAGAGGAAGGTGTCCCCTGAGATTATGTGACCGCTTGTCAGCCTTGTAGTGCGAGCTGAATTTAAGAACCATCCGGCAAATACGCGCCCGCTTCCGTCCGTGACTGCCGGTGCTGCCGGGAAGTCCTCATGATCCATCACGAACGTGCGCTCCGTCGCTCGAAGCGAAGGTATGCTATCCGCCCCGGTGCCTGCCATCATGAAGTGTATCTCAAATTCACCCAGCCAGCGGGCCACCAATGTCAAGTCCGTGTCCGGCATCATGAAGTCTGGCGGGATGGGAAACAGCGGCTCTGCCGGCCAAACCGGCGGGAACCACGAGGGCCTCGGAACAGATATTCCGCCGGGCACTAAGGAGCCGGGAACCGTGATGATAGGCGGGATGGGCTCTCCCGGCCTAACAACACCGGCTGCAATCAAGGCATCCCAGAGAGTCATGTTTCCGGGCAGCGCCGGAGCACCTCCGGGTATCATGCCCGCCAGCGCAACATTAGCGTCCACTTCCCAGCCGCCGAATGTCCATGGGCCTGCTCTAGCCGGGTCTTCCGGGAAGCTGGGGTGATCCCGGACGACTGTATCGGAGAGTATCCTCAACGTGTCAATTTCGTCCGGCACCGTGTTTGCTGCATTTAGGTTAAAAGACAGGCGTACATATTGGCTCCAGTTTGCCACAAGTGTGATTGCTGTAGAATCTGAGGGCACTAACGTGTTTTCGTTTATTAGAGTGCCGTCTAGGAGCCAGCCGTTGAAGTGGGAGTCAATCCTGACCGGGGCAGCCGGGAAGGGGTTGCTGCCGGTGTATAATGTGCCATCCATAAATTCTGTGTCGGCGAGAATCCTTATGGGTGCTATAGCAGCGGGAACTGCAGGGTCTGCCACGCTGTCGTTAAGTTCAAATGAGATTTCAACATATGGAATCCATACCGCTGTGAGCGTTATGTTGCGTGAGACCATGCGTGTTTGGGCATCTACGACAACATCTGCCCAGGCATCTTGCAGACGCCAGCCGCCAAATCTGTGCAGCGGGCGGGTGGGATCTGACGGGAAGTTCTCCTGTTCAAGCATAAAGTGGCCGGGGGTTATTTGTATCGGAGCTATGGTGCTTGGGACGGCGTCCGCTGCGCCCAGCTCAAATGCTATGGTCGCCTGACCGAAGCCTGACATAAACTCAGCAAAGTTCAGCCCCGCCCATACGTGCTGTGCAAAGCCTTCAATATTTGCGGGTGTATCACGTGCAAAGCCTGCAATCGGTATTCCCGGTGAATGCAGATACTGGTTTATCGCGCGGTCTGCAATTATAGGTAGTCCGCCCGGATGGGTGAAGTACTCCTGCTGTGCATATATAGGCTGTCCGCTCAGGCCTATTTGGTGAACTCTCGGAAACGCAGTGTGGTTGTCCACCGCCCAGACGGTTACAGTGAAAGCTCCCGGAGGGCTTTGGAGAGTGTGCGAGAAGTTTCCTTCGTTGTCCAGTTCAAGCGGAACAGGCAAGTTCTGAAGCGGGCCTGCCTCAAGGTGCAGTTCGCCGACTAGTATCCATGCTTTTATGTTGTTTGACAGGCTTACCTCAGGGCCGTGCGGCGCCCCTTCACGCCATATGTCAAATGTGCGTCCGTCTGCCGCTGCCGCCGCTACAAATTCATCCGTTATGTTTCCGCTTATTACAACGCTCTGAGCATCAATTGTAAGTTCAGAAATCTCAATCTCCGGCGGAGTGTTGTCAACGGTAAATGGGAAGATAAGCGCATGGTCAACGTCCAGGTTTGCAAATACGGGGAATATAAACTGTGTGCCAACTTGTCTATGTGTCTCCACGACGAGTATGTATTCACCTTCCGGCAGCGGCTGCCTGGGAATTGCGGTACTAGGAACTTCAAAGCCTTCGTTGCCCTCTCCGCCCGCTGCGGTGCCTCTCATAGAATCTGTCCATGAGAAGAGTCCGTCATGTATAACTGTGCGGTTTGGAAGTCCCGGGACACCCAGTGACATCTCCGTTATAGTCCCGCGCGTCGGCAGGCCAAAGCCCACCAGGCTGTCGCGGAATTGCCAGTTTCTCCAGTTAGTGTGGTCAAGATTTGCTGTGGCCGCTTCGTTTCTGAAAATCCAAGCATCAAAGGTGTGTCCGAAGTGAGGCGTATACTGCATGTGCATATGCCCTGCTGAAAGTGTTGCATCGGGATGTGTGGATATGACATCACGGTAGAGGAAGGCTTCCGTAATTAGTGTGGGTGTGGAGACTTTGGCAAATGGAAGGGTGACTACGTTGCCATAGCCGCCGTCCACTGTAAGGATTCCCTCGTACCAGCCATGCGGTGAGCCGGCCTGCAAGGTCATGCCGATAGAGATTGTTACGCTTCCGCCCGCCGGCACAGTGACGCTCCGCGGAAATGAAATCTCGGCGTGCCCTTCGCGGTCTTCCACTTGGGGATGCCTTGTCTCTGTGCTGCTCGTCCAGCTCTCGCTTAATGTATATGTAACTGCTGTATTGCTGTGGTTTGTTATGGTGGCCTCCTTGTAGATGGTCGAATCTTCGAACATTACAAATGCACCGCCGAAGCTAATTGAGCCCAGCTCGACTGTTGCAGTGGTGGCTCCGTCCGAGGTTGTGGCCAGCCTATCGTATGTAACAGCCACTGTAGTCTGTGCGCGAACAGCATCCCAGACCTGTATGTAGCCTGAGCCCTGATCCATAACACTGTATTGGCTGCCCATGTTCTTAGCTGTGTTCATTATGCGCGTGTATATCTCGCTTGAAGTCCAGCCGTTAGGGCCAAGGCCGAGTCTCTCATGGTTCCGGCGGCCGTACTCCACCATTAGTGCAACACCGCCCGCTACATGCGGCGCTGACATGGATGTGCCACTCATTCTCATGTAGGAGATGGCGTAGATATCTTCAATGTCCTTATCGAGAGTGTCCAGCCACTCGACTGAAAAAGGTGGTATTGGAGAGAATACAAATGCGCCGTCGCCAACAATATCGGGGTTTATGTCGAATGTGTTTGTCGGGCCGCGGGACGACCAGTTAGTCAGGCTTATGTTGCGAAACTCTGTTCTCTCGCCAAATGTTATGGTTGTGTAACCGCCGGCATTCATCCGGTTAAAGATAGACATGCCGTCTTCAAATTCGATTGAAAATGTCTGTGCAAATGTTATATCCGTGCCTGCATAATCCAGCACCGCAGTCCCGCCATCGGGGGCGACAAGTATAATTCCGCTTATGCCTGCCCTGAAGGCGTTTTGCATTACAATACCGGCCCTTACTCCAGCAGGAGGCGGGGAAATCGCCGAACGCGCCAGTACGAAAGAGCCTCTTAGAAGTTCCGGGTCTGCTATTTCAAACAGCCTTTGGAAGTCTTCCGGCTCACCGCGTCCAAGCATTTCCCGGCCATCTTCCCCCGGTACATGTCCGTGGGCGTGAGGGAGCGCAAATATGCGTATTTGGCCGTTATTATGTGCTACGGGTACTGAGTAGAGTACATCATTTAATTCAGGAACATAGCCGCTGGCATGTCTCACCCACTGCGTTGTGGTGTGTAGGCCCAGTACGTATGAGTTTATGCTTGAATCTCCTGCGATTATTTCAGCGCGCTCAGTCCACTGATCTCTCGCCGCGCCGACTGACATTATGTTCGCCGCTGTGCCGGGTGCGCCTGCTGTGTGGGCGCTTGGCCCTGAGTTACCGGCTGAGTTTATAAGCAAAATGTGCGGAAACTGGAGTCCCAGATTTACAAGGGCCAGGGTCTGTGGGGAAATCGGCCCGTTATCAGCCGAGCCGAAGGACATGTTGACAACATCAGGCAGGTCATATGTTAAAAATTCATATGCCTGAATTGCAACCGACGCTGTCATTCCGGGGTTAAATGTCCTATATGCAAATATCTTAGCCTCCGGTGCTACGCCGAGCGCCGAGATGGGGCCGCCTGTATCGCGTGCGGCAATCGTTCCGGCTACGTGCGTGCCGTGGTTGTGTCGCGCTCCGGTGCCGTTGAGGTTAAACCATGCTCCGGTTCTGGCTTCATTAGGGTCGTTCGTGCCTTGAAATTCACCAGCGGGAACACCGAACTGGCCTGTCAGGTTTCTTCCCACAAAGAGCTGTTCCCCGCGGACGTTCAGGGTGTCAGACACGCTGAAGCTGAGGCTGCCGCCTTGCCTGAATCTCGCGGCTTGCTCAGCATAGGTCAGGAAGGCTCCGTCAAAGGCGGGGTGATTCCAGTCAAGGCCGGTGTCTATAACTGCGACTACAACTCCCGCGCCTCGGTATCCCGCACCATGCATTATATCCGCTTGCATTCTGGCACGCCCGGGCGCATTGCCCAGGGGGTTTCTCGCCAATATTTCTTCAATGCCTGCCTCGATGCCTTCAAAATTTGGGGGGTCGAGATACATGACATCATTTTCGTAAACTGCTCTGACGACGCTTATGTCAGCGACATCTTCGAGCATCCCGAAGGGGACTCTGATTGCAACGCCGTTTAAGACAGTGCGCCACTGCGCGAATATAACGGCTTCGGAAGTGTCCGCTGCGAGTGCATCAGGGGCATTGGCACTACCGGCTCCCAAAAGGGCGTTTAGTTCATATCTGAAAACTTGATGGGTGGCTTCAACGAGCTGCTCTGCAACATTGCTCGAAAATGCGCGTCCGCGCGCGCGTGCTTCAAGAGCCTGTACTCCGGCAGGGTCAACGTCAAACACCACGATTGCTTCGACTAATGTATCCGGGGCTATGGCCCCGTCAAATCCAATTACACCGGTTTCGTTTCGTATGAGCTGGATATGTTCAAGTGCTTCTAACTGCGCCTGCGTAAGCGGGTCATATTCTTCTTCGGGTTCTTCTCCGGCTGTTAGTCCTGCTTCTTCCGGGGTGAAATTTGCAACAATTTCTTCTGTGCCCAGTGCATCCAGAGCTTCGGCTGATGGAAATGGGAGCATCAGGGAAATCATTACAAGCGCCAGTAAAAATGCTGTTATTTGCCTTTTGTTTCGATAAAGTTGTTTCATTAAATTCGCCTCCTACTGAAAGTTGTTCACAACTTCTTAAATATATCAAGGTAAATCTAGATGTCAATCTGTTTGGTGTGAACTTTTTGTAAACGTTGCTTTAGCGCGGTCATTCGGTAGCGTGATAGAGAAAAGGAGGTGATGTATGGGTATGTTTTTATCAAATTCCTGCAAAATCAGGATTTAATTTTTTGGCGGTTACAAAACAAGCCAAAGCCCCGTAGTTGTCGTAATGACAATTAACGGGGCCTTGCCAGCCGTATAGTTATGTTATTTTGTCATATTTTGGGGGCTGAAACTCACGATTTTTTAAAATCGTTTTGCGACAGCCCCTGTTTATTGGAAACCATCCGTCGGACACGGGCGGGTGCTCTGTGAAAAAGTGAAACGGCCTCCGTCAGTCACGTCTATCTTGGCGGAAACTTCAAGCCATGCAAAACTTGTGTTCCAGGACTGCGGCCGCTTAACTTTCCCACATAGCCCCCGCCCATTTCCGACTGGTGCCCTGTACTGGGAAAACAATTTAGCTGTTTTCCTCAAACGGTGCTTCCGGCTCACTTTATTTCCTTCCGAAACTCTGCCATGAAGTCGTCGTAATCCATGAAATCCCCTGCATCCTCGGCTTCCAGAGATTGGTCAAGACGGTGGTACAATTCATAATGCCCGCAGAATTTTTCATAGGCTTCGATGCTCATTACTGCCAAATCCCCATGTCCGTTCTTAGTAATAAAGACTGGCTCCATACTAGCGTGACAAAACTCAGATATTTCATTGTAATTGTTGCGCAAATATGCACTCGGCCTGATGTTAGGCATTTTGATATCCTCCTGAAGTCTTAATATAACAAAATTATATATTAATTTTGTTATATCGTCAACGAAAGAGTTTTTGCAATGATTGCCGGGTTACGCAGCCTCATCCATGTAAAGGTGGATCTTTTGGCTAAAGTTTGCGGGGATGTCGCTGATGATTCTTAAAATCATTTCGCGACATCCCCTTATGTATGCGTTTTTCACTGATTACTGTGACATCAAGACAAACTTTGCTAAAGATGTTGTGTTTAACCTGATTACCTTTCGGTAGCTTCTAAGAAATTGCGCAATAGCGTAGCAACTTCCGCTCTTGTGGCATTACCCTGTGGATCAAAGTTTCCGTTACCTCTGCCGCTGATAATTCCGGCCTCGAACATAGTGCTAACCGCCTGCGATGCCCAACCACTAATCTGTTCCTCATCATTGAAAACGCCTGTTCTAATGCTTGGAAGTTCCAAACCCATAAATCTAGCGTAATTGTTAAGAATTTGAGCCATTTGCTCACGAGTGATACTGGCGTTTGGAGCAAATCTTCCATCACCCATGCCAGCTACAATGCCGTTCTCCGCCGCCCAATTTACGGCATTGGCATACCACTGTCCGTCAGCTACATCTGAAAATGCGGAGTTCTCTGCTAACGGTGTACCAACCATGCGGTGAAGCACCGTCACCATCATACCTCTTGTCATCGTAGCGTTAGGGCTGAAAGTAGTGCTTGAGGTTCCGGCAAAAAGATTGTTCTGGTGAGCAAAACGCACTGATTGGAAGAACCAGTCTTCATCATTTACATCGGTGAACGGATTTGTCCACGGGGTTGGCGGCAGGTCTCCCAGCGGCGTTGTATCAGGTGGTATCTCAATCGTTGGTGCAGTAATGTCTTCAACAACAAGGTTTACGGCTATGCTTAATGGAGAGTTGTTAAATCCTGTGCCATCATGAATTGCTCTAACCCTTATTGCATGAGTCCCAACAGACAATTCTAGTGTAGCCAAGTCAAAGTTGGTTGTTGTGATAACATTACCTCTTGCTATCCCACCAACATATATCTGGTAGCCGGTCGCATTACTCACAGCACTCCAATTTAGGATTGTGCCGTTTAGGCTAATATTTGAGGGTGATAGCAATGTTGGAGTGGCAGGAACCCCAGCTCCGCCACCGCCCGGTGCAGATGCACGAGTTACTATTATAGTGTAGGTTTGGGTGATTAACCCCGGTGCTGAAGCTGTCAGAATAATTGTGTTTTGCCCCACACTCAGGCTATGTGTGCCTGTGCCGTTAACAGTTACTCCATCCGCAGCAATGGCATTAACAGTTATGGATGTTACTGAGTTGCCAACACTTACAGCGTAGTTAAAAACATTTGTGTCAAACACAGGAGATAGCGTTCCTTGTGAAACCGTGATGTTAGTCAATCCCGCAGTGGCTGTCGGTGTGTAAGCCGGGATATTTATATTAATCGTCAAAGTTACATCTATACCTTGCCTTGTCACCGTTATGGTGTGTGGTCCTGAAATAATGGCTTCGGGCGCACTTGCATTTGGCATAGTGCCTGTGAACTGAACACTCACGCCACTTTCAGTTGGGCTTACACTAATAACGTCGTTCGCCGGATTTAGCGTTCCTGCCGAAATTGCTCCAGTGGCATTTCCGGTTCCAGTTATCTCCTGT
>Ga0209755_10000367_pt1 | contig 85008 bp, 62 predicted proteins | sample TergutCo191P1_FD_187301 | JGI IMG/M metagenome (GOLD analysis project Ga0209755, IMG submission 187301) | Cornitermes sp. P1 segment gut microbial communities from Petit-Saut dam, French Guiana - Co191P1 (SPAdes) (version 2) | ecosystem: Host-associated > Arthropoda: Insects > Digestive system...
AAAACCTACAACTATAAAACCGTTTTCAAGCCACGGTATCGAATTAACAAGATTGTCAAGCACAAGTTTTTGATCATCTACAATGTAAACGCCGTACATCTGCACCTCAGTTTACATTGTGCAGAAGCCTAACCGTATTGTAAAGCTAATAATATGTTATTCTGTAATCGCCTCTGGCGGAAAAACCAAGCCCCAAATACAGTCTGCGGGCTGCAAGATTGTTTTTTTTGACAAAAAGGGTTACTCCCTTTCCGAAAGAAATCAAATTCTTTATGAATTCCGCTGTCATAATCCGCCCGATTCCGGCTCCCCGGAAATCAGGGTGAACAAAAACGCCTCCGACAAGATACCTTGTATAGGAGACCGCGCTTACATTAATTTTTCCGACCAAAGTTCCGTCAAGTTCCGCAGCAAGTATTTGCCCTTTATTAATGATATTGGCAATATTGATCCTGCTTGCATCAGGGTTAAATACAGAGCCTTTTGGTATTACTTCTTCTTTTTCATAAGCTTCCTGTAACGGCGCAATTTCATCCAAATCATTCATTTGGGGAACACGCAGTTTAAGATTTTTATTTTTTATAAAATTCTTTTTTCCCTCAGGGAAGCTGTCAAGCGACATTAGATCGTAATCAAAAATATCGGCAATATTTCTGCCTGTTTTTTCAAAAGCTTTTTCGAAAATAATCACTTCATCCGTTAATCCCTGTATAGAATGGATTTTTTTTATTTTAAAAAAAACATTAAGAAAATCGGGAGAAGGAATTTCCTTAAAGCCGCATAGCACAGGAATAAGAGTGCTTCTTGAACTTATCAAAAACGCTTTAACACCGCCGTTTCCTTTTTTTAAACACCATATACGCTCGCTTGAAGGATGCTTTTCAATAAACCTTCCGCACGCGCTTACGCAGTCATTTTCTCTTTCGCGCAATATATTCTCAATCTGAGGAATATCCTTTTTATTCATCTTTATCCAGCGAAAGACGTCTTCGCAGATCCGAAGACGGAAAGGAAAATCACCTGTCATAGGGAAGTATGCCCTGCGCGGGGATTCTCCCGATCATTGCCGAGAACGCGGCGGCAAAAGATTCAGGCGCGTAACTGTAGACGGCTACAGCTCCTGTTACCCACGGAACTCTTTCTATATGAACAGGACTTAATACGGAAAGAACAATTACTTTTTTATCAAGCTGCTGCAAATTTCTCAGCATTCGCAAATCGGTATTATCGGCAAGGCAGAAGATAATTGTGTCGGCGTTACGCGCAGCGGACAATATTTCGCCCGGATCTGTCGCTGATGAATACCTGAACGCAGTTGCGCCCGGAAAAGCCGCCCTTCCGCAGGTAAAAAAATCCTGATACCTGCCTGCAAGCAAAACTCTTCCCGCTTTCTGGTTTGTAAGCGGAAAAACAGAAGATGGGGTATCGGGTTTTACAAAAGTAACGCTTCGCACCGCAAGGTTAAGGAAAAACGCCGAACCTTCAGGATCGGGAAGCTCAGCTTCCACTTTTACAGGATCAGGAATATAGGGAATGGCGGAAGGACCGCGCAGATACGTCAGCTTCAATTCCAATACTCTGCGGGCTGAAATTCTTACTGTACTGCGGAAATCTTCTTCTTCCTTCATTGAATTATACAGAAAATTCCACACCGTATCATAAAGAACAGGCGTGCTTGAAAACATGATAATATCGTTACCTGCAACAATCGCCTGTTTTGCGGTACGCGAAATTGTACCCAGATATGAGGTTGCTCCTATCATCATTAAATCATCGGTTATTACAACTCCGTCAAAACCGATTTTACCGCGCAGTATATCTTTCAAAAACCATTCAGACAGGGATGCCGGAGTATCTGCGCTTTCTGTCATCGGAAAAGCAAGATGCCCGCTCATGACAGCAGGAACGCCTTCCGCTTTAAGCATCCTGTACGGGATAAGTTCCCTCTCCCAGAGCGTATCAAATGAAACATTGATCCTTGGAAGCACTCCGTGTGAATCAAGAGGCGTGTCTCCGTGACCGGGATAATGTTTGGCAGTGGGAATCACTCCCGCATCGAGCTGTCCCTTCATGAAAGCGGCGCCCAGAATCCCTGCCCTGACAGGATCGCTTCCGAAAGACCTTGGTCCTATAAGTTCCGAATTGGGGTTTGTAAAAAGATCGACAGTCGGCGCAAAATTCATATTTATCCCGAGGAGGGCAAGTTCTTTTCCTATGTAATAACCGGATAAATAAGCATCCTGAGGATAACCGGACGCTCCTATTGCCATGTTTCCAGGAGTTTCGCTTGTGCTTCCCTTTACATGGCGAATCCAGCCTCCCTCCTGATCTGTAGCTATAAGAAGGGGAATATTGAAAGGACCTTCAAGGCTTGCGCTTTGCAACAGCCCTACTGTTCTTGCAAGCCGCTGCGTATCGTTGGTATTCCATCCGAATATTTTTACTCCTCCGATGTTCTTTACGCGAATCCAGTCCATAATAAGCGGAGAAGGGTCTTCTCCGACCCATCCAAGCATAAAAACTTGAGCCAATACCTGCTCGTCTGTCATGGCTCTTTCTATGGCGGCGGCGATTTCAGAAGGAGAGCCGGGATCATTAAAGTTTTGCGCAAAAACCGGAAAGACAAGCAACAGCCATGTTATAAAAAGAAATATTTTTTTAATAAAATAAATCATCAATGTACTCCGCAGCGCTGCGGGCGGCTACAGCTCCGTCAGCGGCTGCTGTTACAACCTGCCTGAAAGCGCCGGAACGGACATCGCCCGCTGCGAATAAACCCGAAATACTGGCTGCCATTTTTTGATCCGTTATGATATAGCCGTCTTTGTCGAGTTTTACGCTGAAATCTCCGCCTAAAACAAGTGATGTCTGCGGAACAGTTCCCGCAAAAATAAAAACGCCGTCGGTTTCTTCTTCATAAACCTGTCCGCTTGTTACATCTTTCAAAACAACCGCTTTTACTTTTTTATCTCCCTTTATCTCTTCTATTACAGTGTTAAAGCAGACTTTAATGTTTGGATTTTCAAGCGTCCTTAAGGCAAGAGACTTCTGGGCGCGGAAACTGTTTCTCCTGTGGACAAGCGTTATGCGATTTGTCAGACGGGAGAGGTAGCGCGCTTCATCGCAGGCGGCGTCCCCTCCGCCTATTACAAATACTTTTTTATTCCTGTAAAAAGCTCCGTCACATGTAGCGCAGTATGAAACTCCCTTTCCTGTAAATTCTTTTTCGCCGGGGATTCCCAGAAGGCGCGGTTTTGAGCCTGTAGCGATAATGACAGAGGCGGCCTTTTTTGTTTCGCCTCCTGAAAAAACGGCTAAAAAATAATTGTTTTCTTTTTTTATGGATAATACTTCCCCGGAATAGAAAAAAGCGCCGAATAATTCAGCTTGACGCTGCAAATCCATTGCAAATTCATATCCCGATTTGGGAGAGGAAATTATCTTCCCGTCAGCGTCAGAAATTCCCATATTACCCGGATAATTTTCTAGAACGTCAATAATCAAAGCCTGTCCGCCATAGGCAAGTTTTTCCGCAGCAAGCGTTTTTAGGTTTGCCCTTGCTCCGTACTGCGCAGCCGTAAGTCCTGCAGGACCTGCTCCAATAATAAGTAAATCTGCGTCAAAATCAGGCATCCTAAACTCCTGCAAACCATTTTAATTTTATGCTATCCAGATTATAATAAATTGTGAATATAAAACCATCAAGTGCTCTAATATTGTTGATTTTATCATTTTTTATTTTACAGACTGCACATTCTCAGGATGCGGCGTTTCCCCGTCTTGAACCTGACCCGAAGGCAAGGCAGTTTTTCAGTCCAGGCGGGCATTATTCATGGTCTGAACTTGCGGAAATAAGCCTTTGGGCGTCAGGGGATAGTGCAAATTCAAGTCTTGAAAGAATTCATTCTTTAGCTCAGTCGCTCAAAAATTCAAACGAACTTCCTTCATCAGACAGGGAAAAGGCTGAATTCATACTTACCTTTCTGCACAGCAATATTTTAAAAACGTATTCATTATATCAAACAAGAGTGGATACAATTTTTACAAACGGCAGGTTTAACTGTGTTTCATCCGCTGTTCTTTACATGATTCTCTGCGATTCGCTTGGCATTAATACAAGCGGAGTTGTAACAAAAGATCATGCGCTTGTTATAGCGCATATTGACAGAGAAAACATTGATGTTGAAACAACAAACCGTTTTGGTTTTGATCCCGGAAACAGAAGGGAATTTCATGATCAGTTCGGAAGAACCGGATTTACATATGTTCCGGCGCGTAATTACCGCGACCGTCAGACAATCAGCAAAATAGAACTTGTTTCCCTGATTCTCAATAACAGAATCAGCGAACTTGAAAGGCAGAACCGTTTCGCGGAAGCCGTTCCCCTGGCGATTGACAGAGCTGTTTTACTTTTGGGCAGCCGTCTTTCAGGCGCACCCCAAACTGCGGAAAACACCCTGTTTGAAGACCCGCGTAAAAGTCTTACAGACAGACTTTTAAATTACGGCGCATGGCTTTTAAGGTCAAACAGGGAAGAAGAAGGTCTGCGCTGGGCAGCCGCCGCTTCGCAGGCGTATCCTGATGAAAACCGCTGGCAGGAATTTATTTTTGCCGCGGCAAACAACAGGATAGCAAGGTTTATAAGGGATAACAGAACGCCGGAAGCGAGAAATTTTTTGGAAAATCAAAAAAACCTTCTTTCACAGGTTAATTATACGCACCTTGATTCTGTGCTTACAGACGCTGAACTTTTAAGAAACGCAAACCAAATTCGCACATCAGATGAGGGCGATTCAGTTATCACGGCAATTGAAAAAGCGCGCACGGAAGGAAAAATGAATGAAAGACGCGCCAATGAATTAATAATATTCTCGGTGCAAAAAACAGCGGCAGCCTTAAGCTCATCTCCCGAAAGAAACTGGCGGGAAGCAATTCAATATATAGAGAAATCCATCGCCGTTACAGGTTCCAGCCGCGAACTGGAACAGGCTTTAAGAAACTACAGGGGAAATCTTGCCGCCGATTATCACAACCGTTTTGCCGCGGAATGGAACAGCAGAAATTATGACGAAGCTGAAAAAATCTTAAATGACGGGCTTTTGGAATTCCCGAACGACCGACAGCTTCTGTCAAACAAGGATATTGTCAGCCGCCGGCATTCCCGGCAGCAGTGACAAAATAATTTTACTCACGCAGGACTTTCCTAAAACTACAGCCTTCGGAAAAGCAGCTTTATATTTTAATGCGAATAATAATTTATAAGACAGCCGTCAATCAGGATTTGACGCTCAGCGCAGGTCAGCTCGCCCAGAGCGGCTTCAATCTCCGTTACCTTGTCGCCTAACACAAAGGCGCGGATGTTTTCGGTTTTTTCCTGCACTGCCTTTATGATTTCAGGAAGAAAAATCCAGATGTCCTTTTGCAATACGCTTTCATCGCCGATTATAAACGGCAGAATCCCCCAGTTAATAAGATTTGATCGGTATCTTTTTGTAGCGTATTCAAGGGCGAAATTCGCGGATGCGCCCAAAACGCGCTGACATGAAGCCGCCTGCTCGCGGGCGGAACCGTCTCCGGGTTTACGCGCGAAAATCGCGCTCCCGATGCCTGTAGAAGATCTTTTAAGGTCGCTGTATCCAGAAATTCCCCTGATTTTATCAAAAACAGACGTAATTTCTTTATCGTCTTCGCTGTTTTGTCTTTTTTCTTCAAGAGATTGTACATCTTTTGCCCTTTGCACATAGGCAGGGTCTTTGCGGCTAAGCGTAAATTCCGCAAGCTTAAGCGGATTAGAACGGTACGAAGATGTTTCTCCTGACGGAATAAGTTCATCTGTAGTAGTAACGGGATCCGTAATAAAGCTGACTATTTTAATTAACAGATTTTCAGGCAGAGGCGGCATTGTTGGCCAGTCTTTTATATTAGGTCCAAATATAAGTTCTGTTTCAGGTTTAGGGCGGCCTATGCCTTTGTAAACGCGCTTTTCGTAAATACTGCCGTCAAAAAAGAATTTATATTTTCCGTAATCCGCATCCATATCCGCAGCTGATGTAATTTTACCTCCGTTAACCGCCGTTGCAGCAATCGAACGCGCGTCCATTAGAGCTACAAACGCAATCTGCCCGTCGTTGGGCTTTGAGCCTTCGCGGTTCGGAAAGTTGCGCGTAGCATGACGGATTGAAAAATCCCCATTCGCAGGCGTATCTCCCGCGCCGAAACACGGACCGCAGAATGCTTCTCTTACAAGAACGCCTGCCTTCATTAATGTTTCAACGGCGCCGTTTTTTACAAGTTCTAGGTATGTCGGCTGGCTTTCCGGGTAAACGCTCATGGAAAAATTCCCGTTTCCTATAGAAGCGTTTTTGAGGATATCGGCTGTAGCCATGATATTGGAAAAAATCCCGCCTGAACAGCCTGCGATAACTGCCTGCTGCGCCCATACTCCGCCGCTGCGGCATTTAAGACCAAGGTCAAGATTCAAATTCGTACCCTTGTTTTCTTCTTCAATTTTCGCAAAAATATCTTTTGCGTTTTTATTAAGTTCATTTATTGTGTACACATTGCTCGGATGAAAAGGAAGTGCGATACAGGGTTCAATTTCCGAGAGATTTATTTTTATAAACCCGTCATAATACGCAGCCTTAGCCGGTTTCAGTTCGATATAATCTTTTGCTCTGCCCCGCTGTTCAAAATATGTTTTAACCTGATCATCGGTTTTCCAGATTGAAGACCAGCAGGTTGTCTCTGTTGTCATAACATCAATGCCGTTACGGAAATCCACAGACAATTTTGATATATCGCCTGTAAATTCCATCACCTTGTTTTTCACATAACCGTTTTTAAAAACTTTTCCTATAATCGCAAGAGCAACATCATGAGGTCCTACTCCTTTTGACGGTTCGCCTTCAAGATAAATCCCCACTACTTCAGGATACGCCATATCGTATGTTCTGCCGACAAGCTGTTTCGCAAGTTCTCCGCCGCCTTCGCCGACTGCCATTGTACCCAGCGCGCCGTAACGGGTGTGGCTGTCCGAGCCAAGAATCATTTTCCCGCAGCCTGCCGTCATTTCACGATTATAACTGTGTATTACCGCAAGGTGAGAGGGAACATACACCCCTCCGTATTTCTGCGCGGCGGAAAGAGCGAACACATGATCATCCTGATTAATTGTTCCTCCGACCGCGCAAAGACTGTTGTGACAGTTTGTAAGCACATAAGGCATGGGAAACTTTTCCATACCGCTTGCGCGGGCAGTTTGAATTATTCCGACATAGGTAATGTCATGAGAAGTAAGAGAATCGAATTTAAGGCAAAGATTACGTTCACCTCCTGAGTTGTGAGACGCGAGAATACCGTAAGAAATCGTCCCCTTGCGCGCTTCTTCCCTGGAAACAAACGCTCCTTTTTGGGCAAGTTTCACTTGAGCGTCTTCATCATCTGCGATAATCTCATTTCCGTTAATTAAATATACGCCGTTTTTATATAATTCAATCATATATTCTCCCTCTATTGAGATATTATCATCTATCTGTTATTATTTCTATAATGGCAGAAAAAAAAAGCGACCCTAACGAACTGGATTTGCATTATACGGAAGAGGATCCGGACTTTGGTATAGCTCAGGAAGGAATATCCTTTAAAAATCTGGATGAAATATCAAAACGCATTTCGGCGGTAAAGAGCACTGTCAGGAAAATAAACCTTGACAATCAGGAAGCTTTAACGGAAATACCTGCCGTTTTAAAAGAATGTCAAAACCTTGAAGAACTGAATATCTCTCACACGAACATAAAAAAAATTCCCGGTTTTCTGTTTACCTTGCCAAAGCTATGTTCCCTTTCCTGCTGCTGCAATAAACTGCAGGAATTTCCGGAAGGAATAGCGAAAGCTGTAAAACTGGAATTTCTCCATTTAAGAATAAACAACGGCTGGAAAAAATCCGAAAAAATAACTTCTCTTACAGAATTAAAAACGCTTGTTCTTGATTTGTATTCGGATGCCGCACTCCCGGAAAATCTCGGCGCATTGACAAAACTTGAAGATTTTTCCCTTATGGTTAAATTCGATGAAAGCGCTGTCCCTTCGCTGCCTGAGTCGTTAAAAAATCACCCTGCGTTAAAAAAGTTAAACATAAGTGATCCGTTTTACAAAAACCGCAAAACTTTCGATCTTGATCACGCCTCAAAGATTCTATCATCATGCGCAGGATTTGAATCATTAAAACTTTCAGGCATAGCGGTGGGAACAGGGCATAAAACACTTTCCATGATAAGCGGATTAAAAGAGCTTGAACTGCGACACCTGCCTATAGAAGAGGGCGATGTTTTTGAGGCTATTGCAAACCTTAACAAACTGGAAAAACTATACATACTCGGGAGCAACCTGAAAATAACAGAGATACCCGACATTTTCATGAACTTAAAAAATTTGAAAGTTTTTTGTTTTGCGGGAAACATGATAACGGATCTTCCTCCGTCAATCTACAGTCTTGAAAATCTAACAACGCTGGAAGTAGGCAGCACAGGAATTTCAAAACTGGACGGAAAAATAGCCGAAATGCGCAATCTCGAAAGCATCCAAGTTTATGACAATATTCTTGAAACGCTGCCTGAAAAAATTTTAACCCTTCCAAAATTAAAAGTTTTAAATATCGAAGAAAACGCTTTTACCCCGAATTATATAGTCGCAATAAAACAAAGGCTTAAAGCGCTGGAAAAAAATGGGCAAAAAATTGAATTTATGTACGACAGACAGGGATACCGTCAAATGGTAAAAAAATTCCGCGCTATTAAAAATATAAAAGAGATGGATATTTCCCTTTATGTAAAATACTGCGCTAATGCGATAAATGAAAACTATAACTCGATAAAATACGTCAGTATTGAAAAATTGCAGGGCACTCCGCATTATCTAAATCTGTGCATAACATCTGTCAGAAAATCATGTTTCTCTCTGGAGCTTATAGATTCAAGCGCACTGGGTAAGTCAGGTTATTTTTCTGTCTGTTTTGAAGCCGCAAAAAGCCCGGGTATAGGAAATGCGTTTAAATTAATCAAAGAAGATTTAATGACCAAGGATGAGTACCTGCTGGTCTGCCTGGAAGCGGCATTGCATAATAAATGCACGGATTTTTTAAGTAACTTCACGGATGAATATATAAAAGTATACGGACGCGAAATTTATGAACGCCTTTGCTGGGTTGCAGTCATGCGACATCCTCCCGTTATCTCAAAAATGTTAAACCCAACCAAGGAAATCCGTAACATCGCCTTAAAACGCGGCTTTAATACTGAATAAAAAGTTTTTTTCAAAACATCAAATTTTAAAAAGCTCACTTGTGTTTCTTTTTTATTCCCTATATAGTATCTGCAATGGCACATACGCACCTTATCCGTAATTTTTGCATTATAGCTCATATAGATCACGGAAAATCCACTCTGGCGGACAGATTAATTCAAAAGGCAAATCTTGTTGACGAACGTAATTTTCAAAACCAGATACTGGACAATATGGACATTGAACGCGAGCGCGGCATTACAATTAAAAGCCAGGCTGTAACAATTCCGTATACGGCGGAAGACGGACAAACATACAAGCTTAACTTTGTAGATACTCCAGGGCACGTTGACTTCAGTTATGAAGTAAGCCGCGCCATTAATTCCTGCGAAGGCGCTCTCCTTCTTGTTGACGCAACGCAGGGCGTTCAGGCGCAAACCCTTTCCAATATGTATCTGGCGCTTGAGCATAACCTTGAAATAATTCCGGTTATAAATAAAATTGATATGCCTGCTGCGGACATAGAAAGGGTAAAAAAACAGATTGACAAGGACTTAGGTCTTGATTCTGAGAGCGCCGTTTTAGTTTCCGCGCGCCAGGGTACAGGCATTGACGCGCTTTTTGAAACCATTGTAAAGCAAATTCCTCCGCCTTCAGGCGATCCGGCATCTCCGTTACGCGCATTAATATTCGACTGCCATTATGATCCGTACAGGGGCGTTGTTGTGCATTTGCGCCTTTTTGACGGAAAAATTAAAAAAGGAATGAAAATTACCTTTATGTCCAGCAATTCCTTTTACGAAGTTGAAAATGCGGGTGTTTTCAAGCTTGCGCTTGTGGAAACAGACGAACTGAATGCCGGAGACGTCGGATACATTATTGCGGGAGTAAAAACCGTAAGTGATGTGCGCGTAGGCGACACTGTAACCGGCGCCGAAAACTCCTGCGCGCAGCCGCTTCCAGGTTTTCGTGAGGTGAAACCCGTCGTTTTTTCCTCGATTTACCCGGTTGATTCAAATGATTATGAAGAACTGCGCTCAAGCATGGACAAACTTAAACTTAACGACGCTTCCCTCATTTTTGAAAAGGATTCTTCTGCAGCGCTTGGTTTTGGTTTCAGGTGCGGTTTCCTGGGTCTTTTGCATCTTGAAGTTATCCAGGAACGGCTTGAACGCGAATTTGATCAGTCTGTAATCTTTACTGCCCCTTCGGTAAAATACAAGGTGCGCATGCGTGCAGGAGAAGAACTGTTCATTGACAACCCGATGGAATACCCTGACGAAGGCAGGATAGAAATCGCGCAGGAACCGTATATCCGCGCATCCGTAATTACGCCGTCCGAGTACCTTGGAAGCATTATGACACTCTGCATGGAAAAAAGGGGCGTACAGACAAACATGACATATCTTGACGAAAAAAGGGTCGAACTTATCTATGATATGCCGCTTTCCGAAGTGTTATTCGATTTTTACGACAGATTAAAAAGCACAAGCAGGGGTTACGCGTCATTTGACTACGATATTTCCGAATACAAACCGACAGAGCTTGCGAAACTTGACATACTTCTCAACGGAAAGCCCGTTGACGCCCTTTCTCAGCTTGTTTTCAAGGGAAACGCCTATGACCGTGCGAGGAAGGTATGCGAGAGGCTGCGCGATGAAATTCCGCGCCAGCAGTTCAAAATACCGATTCAGGGGTCAATCGGCAGTCACATAATCGCGCGGGAAACCGTCAATGCCCTGCGCAAGGATGTGCTTGCAAAATGTTACGGCGGCGACATTACGCGCAAACGAAAACTTCTTGAAAAGCAAAAAGAGGGAAAAAAGCGCATGAAAATGGTAGGAGACGTGGAACTTCCTCAGAGCGCGTTTCTTGCTGTGCTTAAAACCAAGGATGAATAAAATCGTTTTAGAGTCCCAGCAAGGTTTGCGCGTTTTTCCATAAAACAAGCTCTCTTTCATTATCGGAAAGATCAATATTCATGAAATCCTTCACGCAGTCAGCAGGATCCCACATCGGATAATCCGAGCCGAAAAGAAAACGCTCCGAGCCGTAACTTCGGATAAGCTCTGAAGCGCGTCTATATCCAATCAGCGGAAGGGAACTTGATATGTCAAAATAGCAGAAACGGTTTTTAAAACAGTCGTATGCAATGTCAAAAAGCGACCAGCCCCCGAAATGCGCCGCTATCACGCAAAGTTTTGGAAAATTATCAAGCGTCCGCGCAAGCCGCGCTGGGTGGGAAAATGAATAGCGGTAATCGCCTGTATGAAAAATTACAGGCAGTCTTCCCTCAATTACCGCGTATATTTTCATCGCCTTTTCATCATCAATATTAAACCGCTGCATGTCAGGGTGAAACTTTATCCCGCGAAGCCCAAGGTTAATTATTCTTTCTATCTCATCTTCAGGATTTTTCATATCAGGGTGAAGGGTTCCAAAGCCTGTAAATTCGGGATGTTCACGACAGGCTGAGGCGATGTAATCATTTATTGCCTGCACCTTCTCAGGGATAATAGCGGCTGTAAATACGACAAAACGCCCGATTCCTCCCTGCCGCCCGCATTCAAGCAGGGTATCCGCGGTTCCGTCTTTGCAGATATCTATACCGTAAAATTCCGCCACGCTGGATACAGCTTTCGCGGCAATTTTTTCAGGATATATATGCGTATGAAAATCTATAATTTTATTATTCACTTTTCCTTTTCAATTCCTTTTCAATTTCATCTATTACCGTATCCGGCGTTGAAGCGCCAGAACATATTCCGACTCTTTTATATTTAAAAAAAGATTCAAGGATTTCTTCCGCCTTTTCTATCAATATACAGGGAAGATCGCTTCCTTGGGCGATTTCAAACAGGCGGCGGGTATTTGCGGATTCTCTTCCTCCTGCGATTATAACAGCTTCCGTATTGTCAAGTAAATCACGCAGAGCCTGCTGCCTGTCAAAAGTAGCGGAACAGATTGTATTAAAAATTTTAAGACAGGGAAAATATTTTTTAATCATTTCGCCGATCTTTTGATAATCATCTCCTGAAAAAGTAGTCTGACCCAAAAGCGCAGGTTTTGCATTTTTGTTTTTCCGGGTTAGTTCCTGTGCTGCGCTTTCCGCTTTTTCAATATCCGAAACAACAGCGAACAAAGCGTTTCCCGCATAACCTTTTAATCCTGCAATTTCTGCATGCGAAGCATCTCCTGCAAGAAACAGAGAAAATCCGTCTTTTGCAAGCGCTTTTACTTTTAACTGCGATTCTTTTACTTTGGGGCAGGTAGCGTCTACAATAACGGCTCCCCTGCTCCGGAAATCATCTTCCAGAAAGGGATCTATACCGTGCGCCCGGATAATAAGAGAGCAATTTTTCAGGTTTTGAACAGTTTCATCAAATATATCTATTCCTCGATTTTTAAGAGCGGATAAAACAAACGGGTTATGGACAAGCGGACCAAGCGAAAAAACCTGTCCGCTCAAGTTCATACGATCCGCTTCGGTTTCCGCCAAAGCAACTGCCCGGCGGACTCCCATGCAAAAACCCAGAACTTTTGAGCGGACTACTGTCAATTTACTTTTGCTGCCTGATTTAACTTCAACTTGCGTTTTTCGTATTCGGCAGCTTTTTTATCCCATAAATTCAATATACCGGAAGCGATAAATGTCGTTGTGTACACGCCGGAAATCATGCCTACAATTAAAGCAAGCGCAAAGTCTTTCATCGAACCTGTAGTAAAGATGAAAAGACACATTACGGCGATAAGTGTTGAAACCGTAGTAATAATTGTACGGTTCAGCGTTTCCGACAGGGAGCGGTTAAGCACATCAACAAAAGGATCATCGGGGTAAATACGCCGCGTCTCCCTGATTCTGTCAAAAACAACGATGGTGTTGTTGGTCGAATATCCAATAATGGTAAGAATCGCCGCGATGGTGCTTGTGGTAAATTCCATTCTTGTCCACACAACAAAACCTATAATGACAAGAGCGTCGTACATAATACCTATAACAAGGCTTACGGCAAACCTGAATTTAAAACGAATAGTTGAATATACAAGCATTAAAAGCAGCGTAAGAGCTACAAGAAGCCCTGCCTGATCTGTCAGATTTTTTGAAAACCGTGAGCCGACATAATCTGAGCGCATAACAACAACTTCGCCTTTTCCGAAATAGGCTTCCAGAAATCTGGTTATTTCTTCCGGTCTTACCCTTCCTGATTCGTTATCCTGAACCCTAATCATAAAATAGCGGTCGCGGGACTGCCTCATGCTCTGTACGGAAACAGACTGTCCCAGGCTTGCCATAGCAAGTCTGACCTCGGAAATGGAAATCCCTGCGCTGTCAGGATCAAGGTAATGCACCGTATATGGCGTTTCGTATCCCAGATAGGGATTTCCCTGGGTGCTGAATTTCAGCCACTGGGTATTTATGTTTCCCCTTGCGGACAAAGTGACTTCCAGACCTTCAATCTGTCGTGTCATAGCCTGTGTGAGAAAAGCGATTGTTGTATATTCGCTGAACGGAAATGTAAATGTACGGTTTTCCACGCCAGAGCCGGCAATGACAATGTAAATATTACCGCTGTCATGTGAAAGGATCGCGTTTGCTGTCCCTGTCCAAGAAAGACTGAACGCGGTCGGAGCAAGCTGAACTTCCTGAATGAGACCTGCCTGGAAATCAACGCCAAGATTAAAACCTCTGTTTATTATGTACCCAGAAATGCCCAATACAGCGAGAATGCAGGAAATAACCGCCGCGGGAAGGAAAAATTTTGAAAAACGAATTATTCTTTTCATTAATTTATCCCCCCTGCCGCTTCACCCTGCATACGGAACCAACTGACGGAAACATTTTTACTGCGCATAACATCCGTGCCAAAATCAAAGATGAGCCGCGATACAAAGAGAGCGGTAAAAACCGAGGAAAAAACGCCGATCGAAAGCGTTACCGCGAAACCGCGGATTGGTCCTGAACCAAGCAAAGACAGGAACATTGCCGCTATAAATGTAGTAATGTTGGAGTCCATAATCGCCCAGAAAGCTTTGCCGAATCCGGCTTCAATAACCGCCTTTCGGCTTTTGCCCAAGCGTATCTCTTCTTTCATGCGTTCAAAGATCAGTACATTGGCGTCTGTCGCCATACCGATTGTGAGAATAAAACCCGCGATTGCCGGAAGCGTCAATGTAAAGTTAAGAACAGAAAGAACGCTGAACATAATGTAAAAATTCAAAAGCTGGGCGATAATTGCGTTAATTCCCGCCGTTTTATAATAAACAAGCATAAAAATAAAGACAGCGGCAATACCGCCCAAAAGAGCGTATAACCCCTGGCGGATCGTATCTTCTCCCAATGAAGCGCCGATACTCTGCTGATTGGCAACCTCAAGCTCCACAGGCAAAGCGGCAGTTCTTAAAATAAGAGCGAGGTTTTCCGCTTCCTCGGCGCCGAATCCCGTGATTGATCCCCTGTCCCTTATACCGGTTGAAATTCTTGCGTTTGATCTAACCCTGTCGTCAAGCACAATGGCAAGATTCCTTTCTATGTTAGCTGACGTAAGCCGGTAAAAAATATCGCCGCCTTCCTGGCTTAACCTGAAAATAACTTCAGGTCTTCCGTCCATCGAGTTGCGTTCTACAATGGCTTCTTCTATATAGTTTCCGTCAAGACCTACTTCTCTCTTTACGGCAATATACCTTAAACTTCCGTCCGGATTTCTCGCCTGTTCATCAAGCCCGTACCGGTCTTTGATATAGTAACCGAGGATCATAACGTCTGCGGGAACAATGGAAGGATTAATCAGCCTTCCGCTTGCGTCAAAAGTTGAAGTGGGATACGCCCTGAAATAACGGTTAAAGACTTCAGTCGCTTCAGTATCTTCAAGATGGAATGTAAGGCTTCCCTTTCCCATAATGATGTCGTTGATTCTTTCCGGATCTGCGGTTCCTGGAATTTCTACATAGATTTGTTCCGCTCCCTGACGCCGGATGGAAGGCTCTGTCAAGCCAAAACGATCAATACGGCTGTTTAACACTTCCAGAGCGCGGTTCATTGCGTCTATACGGTCGTCTTCGTTAAGCGAACGACCAAGCCTTTCCTGAATCGAATTGAAATTTGCCTGAAGCACAATGCTTAAACCGCCTGAAAGATCAAGACCCAGCTTTACCGCGTTTTTGTGAAGATCCTTCAGGGAGAAAATATCGTCACGGTATTTATTTTCAATCGCGTCAAGCGCTTCCCTTCTTGAAGAAAATGCTTCAAGAACATTTCTTGCTGTCCATGTTTCGGGAACGGGCTGTTTATTGTTTCTGTACTGCTTTTTTGCCATAGGTTTTAAAAAATCCAAATCGGCAGGAACGCCCTGATCCAAACGCACAGCTTCCATAAGGCGCTGCAAATCACCCTGAGCAGCCTGAGACGCATAAGTTCTTATCTGTAACCTTGATTCCAGAGCCATCGCCTGCTGGTCTTTCGGAGTAAGATAATACCAGCGGATTGTAGGCAAAAGGAACAAAAAACAAACGCCTAACACCGCAAGAATTATAACAAGTCTATACCGCTTGCTCATAATTACTCACCAGCTTCGGAGGTTTTAACATCGGATTTTTCGCTATCTCCGTCTTTATCTTCTTTTTCTTTAGCGACGGTTACAATACTTGAAACAGCGCTTCTAAGAAATTCAAGTTTTACATTGTCGTCCGCTTTAATAATTACAGTTGATTCTTTGACGCTTTGAATTGTTCCGTGAAGCCCGCCGATAGTGACAATCTTGTCGCCTTTTTTCAGTGCAGACAGCATTTTTTCGGTTTCTTTCCGTTTTTTGCTCTGCGGTCTTATTATCAGGAAGTAAAAAATGGCGATAATCGCTATAAAAGGGAGAAAGGTGGCAAGAAGACTGCCGCCTCCTGCTTCTGCACCGGCGGGCGGAGGAGCCATAAGCAACGGAAGAACAAATGTATTCATAGGTAACATCCTTAAAATATAGTATATTGGTTACATTATCATAAAAAAGAAGAGTTATTCAAGGGTCTAAAGAACTACTGATCGGGTAACGTCTGCGGGAAAAACGCCGAAAAGCCGCTGTAAAGAGGCTTGCGGAACAGAGGAATTTGTGGCTTTGTTGTAAATTTCCGCTACAGTTTCCAGTTCTTTTGGGTCTTTCGACCATATTGCGGATGAATATGCCGCCCGGAAAAGCCCCTTTTCGGCAAGTTCTTTTGTGGAAAGCGATGAGTATAGTCTTTTTGCCTGTCCGTCTACAACCGCAGAAGGACCGTCATATCCAATGGTAAAAACAAAGTCATCGCGTGAAAGCATATTTTTACTATACCCGTTTTGCTAATTTCTGCCAAGCAAGGCTGCGTATTCGGTTTCAAACCGTTTTAACCTTGCATTATCAGGCGCGATAGAGAGAGCCTGACGCAAATAATAAACAGCGCGGCGTTCTTCCCTGCGCCGGTGGTAAATCTCAAACATGGAAATAAGAGCCTCTAGATTTCTTGGGTCTTCAAAAATACTTGAACGCAGATCGCTTAATGCGGTCTCTTCATTTGCCTGAATACGGCTGCGAAGAAAATACATCTGGCTCTTTATATTCGGACTGATTGATAAATTCAGTCTGTTTTCCAGAAGACTTGACGCTTCCTGCCTTCTGCCGTTATCTATCAGCGCGGATATATAAATAACCGCATATTCGTTATTTGCCGAATCCAGTCCGAACAATTCACGGGCGAAGGTCAACGCCCGCGTATTATTGCCCAAACCGCGCTCTACATAATAAGCGTTAACAAGGTCTGCGGCTGTACGGCGGGTAGAGAGAATCCGGTTTAAATAACCCTGCGCTTCCTGCCATGCTTCACGCCTGACAGCGTCATTAAGGCTTAAATTTAAAATATCTACGGAAGATCCGGATATTCCGCGAAGACGCTCCAAAAGCTGGCTGCTTTCCTGTAAATCCGCAGGACGCTGGGATTCCATCAATAAAGCAGCGGCATACTGCATGACTTCCGCGTCGCTATTGTCCGTACGAAGAATGGATCTGAGGTAATTTACCGCGGAATCACGGTTTCTGTTTCCTTCCGCCTGCACTCTTGCGCGGTAAAAAAGATAGTTTCTGTTAGTTGTATTTATTGACGCGTAAACATCAAGCGACGAATTTGCCTGGGAAAATTGCCCCTGTTCGATCATTATATAAGCTCTCATCAGCAGGAAATCCTCGTTTCGCGGTTCAGAAATCAAAATATCATCAATCATGGTTAAAGCTTTATTCCAATCACGGTTTTCAAACCACGTATGCGCAAGCTGATGTTTGATTTCCATGCTGTCAGGGTATCGTACTGTCAAATCCGAAAATATTGCCGCCGCTTCCGCCGTGTTTCCGGAAAGCCTTTTAATACGGGCAATGCCGATTAAAGCCGGATAACATTCATTGGAAATTTCATACGCCCGCCTGAAAGAAGCTTCCGCCTGATTGTAACGGCTCATACGCTCATGAATAATGCCCTGAAAAAAGGAAGGAAAAACCGAATTTGGGCGTAATTCTCCCGCTTTGCTCAAATCTCTTAATATATCAGAGAAAATTCTCTGTTCTGTCTGATCATTTACTGCCAAAAACGGTAAAATATGCTCAAAAAAATCAGTTGAATCCGCCGGCGGTCTTGTATAAAGACCTCTCTCGGCTTCCCTAATAATGCGCGTATAGTTATGAGTCAGCGGAAGATCAATAACAGGAAGCACAGCGGGAGAATCGGGATAAACAAGCCTTATCATAAGCGTATTGATGCCTGAAACAATCCGCCCGAATTCCGTGCCGCCTATATCTCTGCTTCTGATTAATTCAAGAGCTTCCAGCATTGAAGACAAGCGCCCTGTTTCCGAAAGACTTCGCACTTCTTCAACAAGACCTGTATGCGCAAGTTCTCTTGACTGTGTATCAGTACTGCCGGTTTCTCTTGAAGGTCCCGCAAATGATGGTATAACCGCAATTGCAGAAAAAAAAGAGAACGCTAATATGGAGAAAACGCGGCAATTTAATGTTTTGCTCACTATTAAAAATCCACAAAATAAAATATTTCCCCGAAAGAAAAGTAATTGCGTATACAAAATAATAACATGATGATAGTATTAATAACAATGGAAATCAGGAAAAAATACAATAATATAAGAAATATTTATATATCTATTACATTATTTTTATTTACAATGTCTTTTGCCGTATCCTGCGATTTTCTGCCTGCCGTTTTTAATAACGAAAAAGCGGAAAATAATATGTATTATATTACAGGTTCAGATCAAAACAGGGAACATTTTTCGGAACTGTTTAACCTCTTAAACAGGGAAGCGCCGGGAAGCGAAGGGGAGTTCGCGGTTGTAAGGGAAATTGCCGCAAGCTTTGCAAGGCAGAACGATTATGACAGGCTCATACATTTTTTAAGCGCAAAAACCATCAACAATCCGACCGACCCTTACAACAGTTATTATCTGCTAATGATTGCCTACGCTCATATCCAGCTGAAATCGAAGCCGATAGCGGCATTATATTTTGATCAGATTGTCACAAATTATCCTGATTTTTTAATTAATGAAGAGTCCATTCACCTTGTATGTTTGAGAAACCTGATTGACCTTAACTGGAATCAGGAACGTCAGGTTTGGTATTATCAGGAATTGATTTCAAGATTTTCCGATAAAATTGATTTGGGAACTACATACTTCATGCTTGGACAGGCTTGTGAACGCATAGGAGACTGGAACGGCGCAATTGAGGCTTATTCCAATTATCTGCCTTTTACGGGAACAATAATCCACGGTTTTCCGAATGCGGATCAATACGCAAGGCAAAAGGTGGATTTCAGTAAATCTCCAAAGGACTGGACATTTGAAAGCCTGCCGGCGCTCAGGGCGGCTATTGAACAGGCTCTTGACGCCGGAAATCCGAGGCAGTTGAGCCGTTACCAGGCAAAGGTAAATTTTTTCGGACGCTCATGGGGTCAGACAGAAAATGATGACGCCAGAATGATTGATTTTAACCTTGCCGCGTTTATGTACAATAACCGCATCCGGTACGCCCCGGAACTGGACTCATCCTCCAATGCAACAGAAGCGTTTTTGCGTACCACAGGATGGTCCCAGTACATGTCGACATGGTACCTTTACTTCAGAAAAATTCATTTTCCGCAAGACCCTGAAATACACGGAAACTGGGAATGGGCAGGAATTTACTACGGTGAAAAGTTCTAAATGCTTTTTATTATTTATTGTTTTATCAAGTGTTGTCTGGGCTAATGATGATCGGCCTTTAAGGACAGTTAAACCTGCTGAGTCTAGCCCGCCTGTACCCATATCAGATTCATCTTCGCAATCACGGCTTTCAGCTCTTAATACATTAATAAATCCTGCTACCCTGGAAAAACAGCTCACGCAGCGTTATATCGCACAATATACAAGCCGCAGCGGGATAGAATATCTTAACGCTTCCATGGAAAGGGCAAATATTTATATGCCGTTTATCATGGAAGAAATCGCAAAGAGGAACCTGCCGCCGGAGCTTGCCTATTTGCCGGTAATTGAATCCAGTTTTGTTATAACGGCAAGAAGCAGATCAGGCGCTGTCGGGCTTTGGCAATTTATGATGAACAGTATTTCTCCGTTTGATATCAGGGTCACCGATATGGTTGATGAACGGCGTGATTTTATAAAATCTACAAGAGGAGCTTTGCAGAAGCTTGAAGATAATTACAAAACATTGGGAAACTGGGAACTTGCGCTTGCAGCTTATAATGCAGGTCTGGGCTCTGTCACAAGAATAATACATAGAACCGGAATAAGAGATTTCTGGGTATTAAGCAGACGGGGTGAATTCAGACAGGAAACCGAACATTATGTGCCGAAATTGATAGCGGCAGCCTATGTTTTATCCCAGCCGAGAAGGTTTGGCATCGATGTTTGGCACAAGCCCTTTGAGTGGACTGCCATTCCCCTGCCGCGTCAGGTTTCTATTGATATTGTAGCTGAGGAAGCAGGCATTGACAGAGAACTATTGCGGCGGCTGAATGCGGAACTTCTTCACGGAATAAGCCCCGCGGACAGCAATTATCACCTAATAATTCCTGCGGCGCACCATGAACAAGTAAGCAGGATACTGGAACAGGAAGAATTAAGATTAATCCGTTTTTACTACCATGTTGTGCGCCAAGGCGACACTTTATGGTCAATGTCAAGGCATTACGGTACGCCTTTAAACGTCATTGAACAGCACAATCCCGGCATATCAAACCGGTACTTACGGCTTGGAGAAACTGTAATAATTCCGGCATATAAAGACATAACCCCTCCTCCCGCCCGTACTGTTGCCGCGCAAACCTTTAACGGAAGGCATGTGGTGGAAAGAGGCGAATCATTCTGGTCGTTAAGCAGAATGTACGGCGTTGATCCCCAGACGCTGGCGGAAGCAAATAATATGCGTCTTGATCAAATTCTTCATGCAGGAAGAACCCTAAGAGTGCCGATATTGGAATAATGGGTAAATTTACAGCAATTTTATTGATATTTTTTGCTTTTTCAAGTGTATCCGCGGAAGTTAAAACAGGCATTCAGGGCGCGGTCGAATGGGATACAATGCAGATGAAAGCAGAAGTTTCAATTTGTCTGGCATCAGCCGGTTTAAAACTTCCCGCAGGAAGAATTCAGGGAGAATCATACCTTAGCGAAGCTTATTTGGAACTGATACGTTACGGCATTTTAGATTTACAGGCGGATTCTTCTTCCACAATCGGAGACCTTGTTAACAGGGGAGATTTCAGCCTTCAGGAAATTGAAGCTCTGGCTTTGAAAGCAAATTCCATTCCGCCTTCTCTTTCAAAAGATATGCAGCAATTATCCTCATTATATACAATACCGCTTTCCGGAATAAGTTCATCCCTTATGCGCCATAATAGACCCTCCCGGATTATATACACCTTAAACCCTGTTTCCGCAGCGCGTTTTTCAGGGATTGTAATTATTGCTTCTGAAAGTCTGCCAATCCACGGGATGAGAAGCGCCGCTCTGCCCATTCCTTGTCTGTTTCCCAAAATCTGGGACAGCGATATGAATCTTATATATGAACGAAGCATGGTTGAAACAAGGGATTCTATGATTGTGCGTTATTCGCCGCCTCAGGGTATTTTTCAGAATAACCCGACAGGGCTTTCAAAAGAACTACGTGAAGTTGTCGGAGACAGACCTTTAAGAATTTTCGCGCAGGGAGTATTCGGAATAAATCCTACAGATCTTATCATTGACAGAAATGACGCAATGCTTATTATCTCTTCGGAAGAAAACCGCCGCCTTTTATCTGAAGGCAGAGTTGCGGTTATACTTGACGAATCTGTTCTGCGTTATGATATAAACGGAAAATAGTTATTTTTTAATAAAGTTTTAGCGCGTTAAAATAAAATCCGTATTTTTTTCATTTTAGGTAAAGCGCCTGAACATCCGTAACCCATATTATGTAAATCATTTTTATGGAGGATGTTATGAAAAATAACTTTTTTTGCCGCCTCGTACTGCGTCCGGCAATTTTAATTGCGGCTTTTGTTTTTACTGCCGTTATGACAGCAGGATGCTCTGTTTCAGAATCAGATACAGAAACGGAGAAATCTGAACAGCCGCTCGTCCTTATGACCTGGAATGTAAATAATCTGTTTGACGGAAAGGATAACGGCAATGAATACGATGAATTCCTTGAATCAGAGGGATGGTCAAAAGAGAAATATCTTGGAAGAATTATAAATCTCTCTGAAGCCATTGATACTATAGAGCCCGCTCCTGATATTATCCTTTTTCAGGAAATTGAGTCCCTTGCTGTTCTTGAAGATCTTGCGCTGTCCGTTAAAAAAAATTATTCCCACATTCACTTTGCCAATAATCAAGGCTCTCCTATAGGACTGGGAATTATAAGCATCTTCCCTCTGCTTGATATAAAGGTTCATTCCATTACAATAAACGGCGAAACTGCGCCTCGTCCTGTACTGGAAACAAGGATACAAATTAAAAATGACGCATTTATAATTTTTGCCTGCCATTGGAAATCAAAAATAGGCGGTGATGATGCGACAGAAAATGTACGAAGGGCTTCCGCAAGGGTTATCCTGCGCAGGATTCGCGAACTGAGTGAAAAGGAACCGGAACTTGGGATCATTATCGCCGGAGACTTAAATGAAAATCACGATGATTTTTACAGACGGGGCGCGAAAATAATCTGCGCTCTTCTCCCCGATGATCCTTATTGCGCCGGCGTAACCGGCATTCGGGATGCCGGAGAAAAAGAGATTGAATTTTTACAAAAAGATTTTTTAATTATCAGCAAAAATAAGCCTCCTTTACCTGTTCACTTTCCGGAAAATTCAATTACGTTTTATTCTCCATGGACGGGAGATCTTATGACAGGAGGCGAACTTAAAACCGGTTCATATTTTTACAAATATAACTGGGAAACAATAGATCACTTTTTGGTATCCGGTCATTTTTTTAATAATTCAGGTCTGGAATATGAAAAATCAATGATTGTCAACACAAGTCATTTTGTCAATGCCAATGGACTGCCTGTTCCTTACAATTCACGGACGGGAAGAGGTTTAAGCGATCATCTGCCTTTACTGCTTTTATTAAAAAAATAGAGTTGTTCGATAACTTAAGAGCAATGCCTATTTCTTTACTGCTGAGGCTTTTGCATCTACCGAGTTAAGGATAGCCTGAAGCCTGTCTTTTTCTATTAAATCGATAAGACGCGCTTCGATATACCTTTTGGCTTCTTCCGTAAAATTCCCAACGCTGATGCAAATGCCCTTCCCGGCTTTTACCTCTTTCAGGTGGGAATGAAAGTCTCTGACAATGAGTTCTCCGACTGATCCTTGCGTTCTTATAAACCTGAACATTATAAGGTCTGACCATTTTGCTGTGTCAATTTCCGCAAGAATATCGGCCCATTCGCTTTTGGTAACGGCTATATTTGTAATTTTCACTTTGGATTTTGGGAAATATGTCATTACTATTTTCCGGCAAAGGGCTACAAAGTCAGCTGAAGATCCCATCAGGAATATCTGCAGATTGCGGTTTGCGTTTAATTCAATATACTTGCCCAGAAGAACATTAACGTCTTTGTATGACGAATTTTCGGATTGTATCTGCTTAAGTAAAGGTATTGCCTTACCAATATCATTCAATTTTATGTATGTGGTAGCCAGTCTGTACCGCAGTTCAACAAGAATATCCGCCTTTATGCTTTGATGTTTTAGCCCTATTTCAAAATCCTGTATTGCCGCTTCATACTGCCTTGTATCCTGATGAATAGTTCCGGCGATTAAACAGGCGTTCGGTCCCATTACAGGGTCTGCTCTTAAATGATTAAAAATACGCAGAGCTTGTTCGGTCTGATTCGCCTCCTGATAACATTCACCCAGCGTATACAGCGATTCCTTGTCCTCAGGAGCCATATCTATGGCTTTTCGGATAAAGCTCATGGCTTCTTTGGGTTTTTTTAACCTGAAAAGAGAATGTCCCAAATAACGGAGAACTGCCGAGTTTTCCTGATCCTGAGTACGCGCCTGCTGCAGCAGCTGAACTGCTTTTTCATAATTTTTTCTTTCAAATTCAAGCACTCCAAGCTCAAAATTAACTTCAAAGTTATTCTGTTTAAGCGTTCTTGCCAGCGAGAATCCCTTATAAGCCTGTTCAATCATATTAAGTTTATGCGAGGCTATTCCGTACCGCCTGTATATTTCAAATTGATCGATGCCGGGTGTATTATTCGGCGGCATTTTCTCAATAAGAGTTTCAAGGGATCTCATGGCTTTATCCCAGTTCCCTTCATCAAAGTACGCGCAGCCTAATATATATATTGCTTCAGGATCATTTGGATTTTGCGCAAGCCGCTTGTTTGCCTCTTTTATGGCATTTTCATGATCGCTTGACATTTTACCGCCGCCGAGCGAAATGCCATGAGCATGGCTGGAAATGAACAATATCACTGCAACAACTATTACTATAGCAACGACACCGATTAATATGGGAATCATATTAATTATTATCGGTTATTTTTTCATTTTTATAAACCCATCGCTTGTGATTCATTTCCGGCTCAGGTCTTAATTTGGCGTAAAATGCGTACTTGACAAAGGCAAATTCCCCGCCTAAATTTATAGAAGGAGATCTAATGGCGTCAAAAATCGGCATAAAAATCGCCAACGGTGAATTTTACCCGTTGATAGAAGAAAATTCCTTAATCAGGAAGAAAATGATACTCACTACAGTTCATGATAATCAACCCAGCGTTCAGATTGATCTTTACAGAAGCGCGGAAGGTAAGATGGCGGATGCCCAGTATATCGGCAGTGTTGTCGTTGAAAACATTAAACCAAAGGCAAAGGGAGATCCTTCCATAGAATTGGTGATTTCTTCCGATACCAACGGTGAAATTGTCGCCGATGCGATGGATTTGGACGCAGACTCAGGCGGCGAACATTACGTTCTGACAGTTTCCCTGAAATCTTTTGACGAAACAGCCCGTGACACAGAAATTACTGACTTTGAACTTGAAACCGAGCCGCCCGCCGGTTTGTACCAGCATGCCAATAGAATCAGACAGGGTAAAAAAGGTAGCTCCTTCTCCCTGCTTATTATCCTTGCAGGTTTGGTTCTTGTTCTTGGGCTTCTTGCGGTGTGGATATTTTTCTTCGGAGGCATGAGCGTTATTATGCCAGTTATACAGCCTTTCTTGGACAAGCTGGGCTCCATCCAGATATTTAGTGAAAAAAATGCTGCCTCTGCGGCGGCTATCTCTGTAATAAAAGCGCCTTCTTCACCGCCTGCGCCGAAACCTCCCGCTTCTTCCCGTCCTTCCCTGCCTTCTTCCTATATTTATCCGTCAGCCATTCCCCCGGAAGGCATAAATTACAGAATCCGTCACGGGGAAACATTGTGGGATATATCAGAAACTTTTTACCGTGACCCTTGGCTGTATCCAAGAATTGCATGGCACAACAATATAAGTAATCCGAATAATTTAATTCCGGGCAGAATAATTAATATCCCTCCCGGAAGCTGAAAGCTTAAAATCCATGACCGTCAATTCTTTTAAATATTCTCTTGTAATATTTTTATTTTCTTTCTGCGTAAATTCCTGCGCAAATCCGCAGAGTACAGATGTTTTTTACCGCGGGTTGCTTGCAAAGTCAGAGCAGAATATCCCGGAAGCTGTCATTTTTTTTGAAAAAGCACTCGAATGTTCCAATATTTATATAAGGAAGGCATCTGCGGATTTACTTGCGGATATTTTTTTTTCAGGTAACGGCGGCGAAGATTTTTCTTCAGAGACGGCGCTTAAGATTCGAAAGGAAGCGTCAGGATGGTGGGCTGCGGCTTTTGAAGTCTTTGAAAATACGCCCGATACAGAAAAAATACTCAGCCTCTTGTTAAGTTACGGTCATAGAGATGCAATTCCTGAGGATGTAAGGTCTTTTATCCTTAATGAATGCGAAAGGAAAGGTATTTTTTTCAGCGAACATGAGTTAGCTGCAATTAACGGACATTCTGCCGTTTCCCGTCTGCGTTACGGAGAAGCGATGATGTCGTTTCGTGTTTTTCAGAAAGGCGTCTTTTGGCCTGAGCTGATACCGTCAATTTTTTTAACGTATCCGGCTCTGATTAACGATCTTGGAAGGGCTTTGCAGTTTACATCCGCTGGAACGGAAGGTCTGAATCTTCTTTTGCAATGGGAAAAAAACCTGACAGAACAAGCGCCTGAAACAGCGCGTTACAGTCTTTTGTTTTTTGCCGCGCGGATTGCGCGCCGTCATGGCTTATATTCAAACGCGGTTTCCCTTTTTGAACAGGCGTTTGCAACAGCTCCTGACTCTGAACAGACGGATGCGTGTATTTGGTATATTCTGGATATAACGTTACGTGAAAATCCTGATCTTTTTATTCAAAAGCTGGAACAGACGGTTTCTCTTTGGCATAACAGGCGTTATTATAATGATGTTCTTGAAAGATTCCTTCAGATTCTTTGCTCTGCGCATGACTGGAAAAGAATAATCCGCGTATTTAACATAATCCAGGACAGTAAAGCTCCCGTAAAAGCCGCGTACGCATGGGTTATTGCGCGCGCGATAGAAGAAGGTTTTTTGACGGATGAAGAAATGGTTTTGGCGATAATCACAAGATCGGGAGAGCCTTCAGCCTATATGCAGATTGCATATAACATACTGCATGACGATGTGTCATCGCTTCTTTATTACCGTCTATTGTCTTCTGAAATTTTAAACCTTCCGTTTCTTGATTTGCCTGACACGCCTTATGTTATGAATGAAGAAGAAATCCCTCCCGCTTTAGAATTCCTGCTTGGTTTCTTTGAGTACGGGGTTTCATCTCATGTTCTTCCGTTTGTCAGTCAGATTGAACATGAGCTGACATCCGATGAACTGCGCATTGTCGCGCAGGCTTTAGAAAACGAAGGAATGTATCCTCAGTCCATACGTCTTGTTTCCCGCTATTTGAACAGAGAAAACCATGTTTTAAACAGAAATGACATGAAGCTCCTGTTTCCTCTCTCGTCATTTTCGGAACTTGTTGAAGAACAGGCATCAAGAACCGGCATTAATCCAGAAACCATTCTTGCCCTGATTCGCACAGAAAGCGCTTTTCAAAGCAGCGTTATATCTCATGCCGGAGCTGTAGGGTTAACTCAGCTTATGCCGGATACTGCAAGGGAAATGGCTGGGCGTATAAGGCGCGCAGGCGGACCGGATTACGCCAATTCCGCAAACGGCATTGATCTCAATGATCCCGCGCAGAATATTTATATCGGCGTGTTTTATCTGGATTATTTAATGGAAAGGTTTGATGATAAATTGCTTTCGTTTTTTGCCTACAACGGCGGCATGAACAGGGTTCGCCGCTGGCGGAACGCAAGTTCCCTCCCTGCCGACCTTTTTCTTGAAACAATCGCGTTTCATGAAACAAGGGATTACGGAAGGAAAATTGTGTCTGCATCCGCAGTTTACAGGGAACTGTACTATATGGATAAAAACTTTTAGGAACAAAAGTGTTTTATAAATTCCTATTATCATTACAACAGCGCGTTTTTAAGCTGTGTTCTTGGATCGCCTTTTCTTGTTATGGTTTTCGCAGCCGCGATAAAAGCCCTTAAATCCTGTCCTGAGCGTTCGTATAAATCGGAATAAAAATTGTCTTCCGTATGGTAGATTCTGAACAATTCAAGATAGGCGTTATTAACCGGAAGCCCTGTAAAGCCCCTGTAATTATCATTTGTAAAACGGCTTTCATATTCATTTTCAAAACGAATCTTTGCGGTTTTTATTATTCGCTCTTTCTCTATCAATATTTCTTCTCTGCCAAGTTCGCCTGAATAAAGTATATCAAGTTCTGTTATAAGTTCCTGAATAAAGGCGACAAAATTGCGGCTGTTTGCTTCAGAAGCAAATATTTCCCGGTATTGATCAGAATCTTTTCCGTAACGCGTATCAATATAGATTCTCGCTCCCTCGCTGCCGATAAACTCCGCCAGCTCCTCATTAAACTTAACCTGCCCTTTTATAAAGACTGTAGCGTGTACAAGCTCGTGAATGATAAGGTCTGCAAGACTTGCGGGCGAATAATTCCTCATGTATGAATAAAGCGGATCTACAAACCAGCCCAGTGTGCTGAAGCCGTCCACTCTGCGTATCCATACATCAAGGTCCCTTTTTTCCAGTTTTAATCCCTCCTTGCGCGCGTCTTCAATATCAAAGAACCCCTTGTAGGGCATTTTACCCACAACCGGAAAGCTCCAGTCAAACCTGTGAAACGAATCCCTTGCAGATGCGGAAACCACTGCCGCAAGGTAATTTCTTTCGATGTCTACATAAGTGGTATAATTTTTGCTCATTGAAAGCCCCAGTTCTTCTATCGCGAAATTACGGATATCTGTGACAAGGTCTATAAAATCTTCATCGTCTACCTGTTCCAGAGGAACAGCCCGGCTAAGGTAGCCAAGCATTGTAAATCCCTGTTTGATGGTATAACAGCCCGTAAATACTGTGCAGACAGCCGTTAACAAGACAGCAGATAATAAAACCGGCAGAAAAGAGACAAGATAATTGGAAATAAAAAAATTTAACCGGCAATTCCTCATATTTTTCATATTATACTTGAATTTTATCCTTTATTAATCTATTATTTGCAATGGTATGGTCTGCCATGGTTAAAACATTATCCAACCTTGAGCAGCCTTCTGCGGTTTCTTCGATTGAAATAGGAGGAAAAAATGTCAAGACCGGTTACTATTTTTTCTGGACAATGGGCGGATTTACCATTTGAGAAGTTTTGTGAAAAAGTAAAGTCTTTTGGTTATGACGGAATTGAAATTGCATGCTGGGGCGATCATCTTGATTTGAAAAAAGCTGCAACCGATCCAAAGTACGCTGAAGATCGAAAAAACATCCTTAAAAATTTCGGTCTTAAGACTTGGGCAATCGGCACTCATTTAATCGGTCAGTGCGTAGGCGATAACTGGGATTCTCGTTTGAACGGTTTCGCGCCGGCAAGCCTTGCCGGAAAACCTGAAGAAATCCGCAAATGGGCAATTCAGGAAATGAAATACGCCGCCGCTGCCGCAAAAAACATGGGAGTGAAAATTGTAACAGGATTTATGGGGAGTCCTATCTGGGCATACTGGTATTCCTTCCCGCAGACTACAGAACAAATGATAACAGACGCCTATGCGCAGATTGTAAAACTCTGGTCTCCCATTTTTGACGAATTCGACAAGAACCAGGTTAAATTTGCGCTTGAAGTGCATCCCACGGAAATTGCTTTTGATTACTACACTTCCGAGCGGCTGCTTAAAGAATTCAAAAACCGGAAAACATTGGGCTTTAACTTTGACCCTTCGCATTTAATCTGGCAGGGTGTCTCGCCTCAGATATTTTTACGTGATTTCGCAAAGCAAATTTTGCACGTTCACATGAAAGATACAGCAGTAACACTGGACGGCAAAGCCGGAATCCTGGGCTCTTTCCTTACATTCGGCGATGTCAGACGCGGCTGGAATTTCCGTTCTCTCGGACACGGCGATGTTGATTTTGAAAACATTATACGCGAACTGAACGCCATCGGTTACAAAGGACCGCTCTCCGTTGAATGGGAAGACTCAGGGATGAACAGGGATTACGGAGCAAAAGAAGCCTGTGACTTTGTAAAAAACATAAACTTTTCGTCTTCGGATGTGGCTTTTGACAGCGCTTTAAAAACAGAGTGATAGAAAATACAGCCGGCTAAAGCTGTTTGATGGGCAATTAAATCAAACAAAGAACGATGCTTGATTTAATTGTGGACGATTAACTCAGCGGGAGAGTGCTACCAGGCGGTCTTGCAGACCGCGTACTGTAAGGAAATGATTTATTGGCGGCTGTTATTTTTTACTGATTGATGGGCGATTAACTCAGTGGGAGAGTACTACCTTCACACGGTAGGAGTCACTGGTTCGAATCCAGTATCGCCCATCAATTAATAATTTTTCAAAAAAGCCGTCATAAACATTCCTTGTAATGAGCGGCGTTTTGTAACTGTTATTTGTTAACTTACCCTTTTATATCCACAAAAGACGCTGTATTGGTATCGCTGAAACTTGAACGTTTTGCGGCATAGGGATTGTTCCGTAATATTTTTATTTCAGAGCGGAGTTCCAGCATGCGTTTGGAAAGCAGTTCCTTGTTTTTGGTTGAACGCATAACGGCTTCGTTTTTAAGTTTTTCAAGAGATGCCTTGATGCTCGGCACTTCATCATGATTTTCCGTTTTTACGGTTTTTTCAGGGGACTGAACGGAAAGGACTGTATAATACATTTCTTCAAGCGGATCGATAACTTTCTGGATGGAAAAAATGTCGGCTACGATTTTTTCTTCAATTTCAACATAGTTTAAGAGATCTTCCGCGTTGCCTGCTTCAATCACATTCTGCTGTTTATCCAGTAAATCAAGATAATTGCGAAACCTGTCCCTCTGCTGCGTAAGAAGCGTTTTAAAGCGTTTTAAAATTGCTACCCTTTGCGCGACTTCCACCGGATCCGCCGAAGCCTCTGCATTCGCCGTATTCGAAGAATCCGCTGCATTCGCAGAATCCGCCGCATCGCTGATTTCAGCTGTAGATTTAACATCATCTATAAAAATTGCCATATTCTCCTCCTGTCTGAACTAAAAACAGTCTTAAGCCTATCCTGCAATATTAAGACCTACTGCCTCACGGTTTGACTGTTCCGCAGTATGGCTTGCAATTTGAGTCCATGTATTTCTTAAATCAGAGAGCATATTTCGTACTATTGTCATTCTTTTAATATCTTTATTGATATTCGCTTCCAGAAGTTCCCTGTTAAACCAGGTATATAATGAAAAAAGATTTTTGGATATTTCGCCGCCCTGCTCAAAATCCAGGGAAACCATAAGTTCTGTCAATATTTCTTCGGTTTTCATAACCGATTTACTGATCTGTTCGATTCTTCCCGGATCTTTTTTATCTGTATTGTTCAGTTCCATAAGTTCAACAGCTTTAGTTAGCTGTTTCACCGCCTCATCATAGAGCATTACTATAAGCTGCCCCTGCCCTGCGGTTTTTATTGTGGTTTCTTTATATGTGGAAGATACGTTTTTATAAGCCATTAGTCCTCTTGGGTTATTTTCGGCATTAAAATCCTTTTACTTGAGCATTGTTCCGGTTATAAAAAAAACCTTTTTATGAAATAATTATCCCATGATACAATCTGTTATATCAGAGGATAAAACATAATGAAGAGAATCAGAATAAAACCTTTGTACAGGCAAATTGCTTTCACGCTGCTGGCGTTTGCGGTAATGGTTGTATCAAACTATATTTTTAATTCAAGGACAGTAAGGGAAAATCTCAAAAAAAACGCGGAAACCATGCTTTCCTTCACTCATGAACAGATAGACTCAGAATTAATATCTTCCAAAGTGCTGCGGAGAAATTACCGAGACATTGCCTTACATTGACGCGGCAACTGATCAATTAATCATTTCCTATGCCAACCATGAATTTATGGGAAGGAGCCTGAAATTGAAGCCAATATGCTTGAACTGTCGTCTGTTGAAATTAATTTTGAAAGAATGCTTCAGCGCGTAATCAATATTACAGGATTCCGCGCCGATGAGAAAAAACAGAAAATATCCGTAAATGTCGATAAATCAATACCAGTTTTAATAATAGGAGATGAACAGCGCCTTGCACAGGTTATTACAAACCTTTTGGGCAACGCGGTCAAGTTCACTCCAGACGGAGGTTCCATTAAAGTAAACACCTGCTTTTTGGGCAAAGAAATGTGTTCAACCGAAACCGGAGTAAACTGGAATGATATATCTGTAATGGCTGTAGATGACGACATTGAAATTCTGGATTATTTCAAAGATATAATGAACAATTCCGGCGCTGAATGCATTACAGAATTAAGCGGGAAAGAGGCGTTGTCCCATGCGGGTTATAAAAAACGTTTAATATTTATTTTATTAACTGGAAAATGCCCGGTATGGACGGATATGAAGCTACCGAGAAAATCAGTGCATCGAGCCGGCTGAACGCGAAAACAATACCGATAGTTGCGATGACGGCTAACGTTTTCCGTGAAGATGTATAAAGGGGTCTTTCCGCAGGAATGAACGATCATATAAGCAAACCTATTGATGTTCATGAATTTTTCAATACCCTTAAAAAATATCTTTTAAACTGAAATCCAGCGTCCTGATCATCGGATCAATTTCCGCACGCACGCGTTTAAGGAATGAAAGCGCTCCGCTTTTGTCTTCATCCAGTTCAGGGCGGAGACCCCCTGAATAATCGGGAAAATGCGCCCATAAATAATCGCATTCATCAATAAGGGTTTTTAATCTCTCTTTACCGGGAGCTGTTTCGCCCGAAAGAATGCTTTTAAGCTCTTCAAGCCGTTTTTTTTCCGTTATGCGGAAATTTGTTATTGCAGAGAGAGACAAGTTCTCCCTGCCGCCCGATTCCGGTGCGCACTCTGCGCATTCCTGTCTCTGCGAAAGATACTCACAGGCTTTTTCACGGGAGAGCGTCTTTACGCCTAACGGAAGACCGCTTCCTTCGATATCAAATATGCGGGAATCGTTTCCGAATTCCTGTTCAAAAAGATCGCGGTAACGCCGCATAACAGGACTGCTGTAAACGGTTGTTCCTGTTTTTGAAACAGCGCGGTAAGCGCCATGAGCAAAAGCTGCCGCGTTTACAATTCCTTTAAAACGGTTTTGCATATTTATAAAATTTTTGTGTCCCGGCGTACTTCGCGCATGGTAACTGTCTTCAGAAAAAGAAAAATCAAGCCCGGCGCAAATTATTTTTCCGCGGCTGACGCGCCTTGCAAGTTCTACAGAAGTAAGACCAACGGAGCCAAGCGGAGGCATAAATGAAGGAAGAAGTCCCAAAGATTTCATCCTTTCAAAAACGGAAAGATTTGTCCAGGGTGTAAAAAAAATAAATCCGTTTAGAGCAAGTACATCCGCAGACTGGGGAAGAGCTGAAAAATCAACTGCGCATTTTACATCCCAGCCTTTGCAGCCTGTAAAATCCCGCAAATTCCAGTGCTGGCTTTCCAGAATAACAACAAGGTCGGGTTTTATATTTCTGTCTTTTAATGAGCCAAGGCATGTGTCCGCGCAAACAATCCTGAACGGTCGATCACAGGGGCTATATAAGGATTTGGAAAAATGAAGCGTAAGAGCGTCCAGTATCTGATCAAGCGAAGGACCTGCACCGAGAACAAGCACAGGCGTCTCTCCGAAAGATATATCTGTAATAAATGAAAAACGCTGCAGCAGACACAGATTTTTAAACATATTGCGAATATAAAGACGCCCAAGTTTTGCAAGCGTCATGGCATTGCCCCAGTCTGTCGCAACTTCACATTTCAGCGCCTCATGCAAAGAATTATAAATTTCAGGAAAAAGCTGCCAGCCGCCTGTCAACTTTAACATTTCTATCCGCCTGAATGCCCTTGCGCCCCATGTATCGCGGACAAATGAATAAAGAGCCTGCGTATCAGTAATATTTGTAACGCGCAATTTTCCGCCTGATAAAGAAAGAGATGTTATATGCTTGATTGCAAGTTCGTACAGTTCGGGATCAGCTTCAATGCACAGTACAGCGGAAGAAGGAGCTTCCTTTTCAAGACGTGAACAAAACCTGTCAAGACCGTATCCGTAAAGAGGCGAAGGGCAGAAAAAAAGCGTTCTTTCACGGACAGAAACAGCATCCGCTATACGTTCGCAGCGGCTTTCAGGATCAACTCCTGAAAGAAGGGTTATGCCGTTTCGGATGAATCTGCCGCCGGGAGAAGAATCAGAAAACATTCCTGCCCGGGAAGGACTCTCCTGCATAAACACGCCTTACGGCATAAAGTACCGGAAATAGATCTCCCAAAAAAGATCATTCATTCTTGGATTATTAATAAAATAATACGGCAGAGACTGTTCCGCAATCATATTTACCCAGTAAGATGAATAAACAGATGCAATATCGGAAATCATGCCTTCTTCTGTGTTTATCTGTTCAACAGGAAACAATACGATTATATTGCTTCCCTGAACCAATGGCTCGGACGGAGTGTTTAATTCCGTGGAAAAAGCAATCTTCCAAAAATTTTCATTATGCGATAAAGACTGAACATCCACATCCTGCATCTGAAATGACTCAATAGAGGAAAAAAGATCAACCCCTGCATAATTAATGGGAAGAGGTCCAAAACTGTATTTTTTCAAACTCCACCAGTTAGCCGCATTGTCAAAGCCGGAAATCTTCGCCTCGGAAATAAATTCATTCGCCTGTGTTATAGCCCAGTCTTCCATGAGCCCTCTTTCAAAACTTCTTAAATACGATCTGACCCTGTCCATAACAAAAGAATCGCTAAAAACAGGAGATTTAAGTTCATCTTCAACCCTGAAAAACGCCCATCTGTCTCCAATGCGGATAACATCGCTTAAATCACCCCTGCGAAGACCGAAAATAACATCACGATCGGCGGAATCCGGAATTTCGCTGTGAAGTTCAAAGCTGTAACGGCTACCCATATCTCCGCCCCTGTCTGCAAAACCGTCCTGAGACTGAGCTCTTGCAGCGTCTTCAAATGTATTGGTTCCGTTTTTTATTGATTCAAGAATTCTTCTGGCATCCCTTTCGCTGGAATTTACAGTTATTCTTGACAGGTGAATTGTTTTGAAAAGACTTTGATTTGCCTGCGCATAGGCAAGATATTCGCTTTCCGGAAAATCATCAATGCTCATGGATACTAAATCAAAATTTCTCATGACCGAAGCCATATTGCCGATAAACTCTGCTTCTCCTGAAGGTATTAGTAAACCAAAGAAATCACTGTAATAATTTAACCTGATAAGTTCATCCTGCACCTGCCTCCACAGACTGACCCTCTGGGAATCTGTCATCTGGTTATACAAAGCCGGTGAAAAACGTCCGTTTTCCTGAAATTGAGGAAGCGAGGCAACCTGCCTGTCTACTGTTTTTTCCGGCGTTGAATAACCCGATCTTTTCATAACCTGCAGGACTGCAGTATGGGTTACTGCCATTTCATAAGCCTGCCGCCAGATTTGAGCGCCTATATAAAAATTACTCATATCAACACCTTGAGACTGATAAAACCTGACAGCCTGTTCCTGATACTGGGCGAGCATATTTCCAGGAATATATGAAATAGGTACCTTATCGTAATACCCAAATGTTAAATCACCTCCGCTTCCCGGACCGCGGCCGGCAAGATAGTCGCCGCCGATAAAAGTGACAACTACAAGAACAAGTATAACCACTGAACCGATATAAAGAGCCGGGCTTTGTTTGAATTTCTCGGCTATACCCAAGGAACTGGAATTATTATCTTTAACCGCAGCTTTTTTATCTTTTTTTGCCATAAAAGCACCTCTGGAAATATTTTGCATTGACAACATACCATTAATAGAGGTATTTGTCTAGCTGGATAGGGAAACCCTCCGGAAATCCCTGAAAAATTCAGGTTTTAGTTTCAAAAACAGCAAAAAAATTGAAAAAAATCAATTTCCGGTAAAGCGCCGTTACATCTTCGCACCCATAAAGGAGCGGAGGTATTATATGAAAAAATATTTTTTACTGATTGGAACCTGCATTCTGCTGGGTTCCTGTTCAACAGGAGAAGGAGCCGTTGCCGCGCTGCTGCTGGGAAGCAGTTCTCAGGCTCCGATGTTTCTGGATCACAGAACAATTTCCGAGAACGAAATTGAATTTGAATTTTCACTGCCTGTAAGAGTTACATCTTTGAAGTTCGACCCTCACCTGGAAGTAATTTCAATAGAGAACGGCAGTACAGTGAGGATAAAACTGGAAGAAAGCAATGAACCCGGCATGATGTTTACTGCCGATCTGCTTGCGGAAGACGAGAAAAAAAATACTATTAATGTCCTGATTCCGCTTAGAACCAGAAATAACCGTATGCCGGAGCTTGTAATTAATGAAGTGCGCACAGAATATTCAAATCCCAGAGTTGAATTTATTGAATTAAAAATGAAAAAAGCGGGAAATTTGGGAGCAATGCGTATTTTCATGGCAGGAGGCAGTCAGAAGCCAACTATTTATGAATTTTCTCCGGTCGAGGTAAAAATGAACGAGATTGTCGTGCTTCATTTGCGAAAACGCGAAGATGAGTGCCGCGATGAATACGGCGGCAATCTCTCAGAATCAGGCGGAACAGGCTCATCGCCTGAAGCGAGAGATTTTTGGGTGCCGGGAACAGCAAAACTGATTAATAAAACAGGAGTAGTTTATGTAATGGATCAGGACAGTAACATACTTGACGCGGTAATGTTCTCGGAAAAACCCGACCCCTGGTGGACTAAGGATTATCTTGCGGAGGCGGCAGAATTTTTATTCAGTCAGGGAGCATGGAAATCATCAGACGGAAAAGTCTGCGGTCCTGCGGATACTCTAAGCAGTTCAGGCGTTACAGCTACCCGCACCATTTGCCGTGATGAAACAGCGGCGGATACCAATACATCCAAGGACTGGTACATAACGGTAACAAGCGGCGCAACGCCTGGAAAGCCGAACAATCCAAACCGTTATGGGGCTAATTAGAGTCTACCAAGCCCTTGTTTTTCTCCCATTTCGTCAAAAGGTACGAAATATAAGGTTATTTTTTCAAAAACTGAAGTTTTGAAAAAACCTCTATTAAATTATATTTTTAAACAGGGAGACAATATCGTTTTTGGGAGCTGCGCCGGTTTTCTGACCTGCCAGCTCCCCGTCTTTGTACAGGAACAGCGCGGGGATCGAGCTAATTCCATGCTGTTCCGCAAGGGCGCCTTCTTCGTCAATATTGATCTTGCCTACCTTAACGCTGCCTGAATATTCTTCCGCTATTTGGTCAATTACAGGTCCAAGCATTTTACAGGGACCGCACCAGGGCGCCCAAAAATCAATCAATACCGGAACCTGCGATTGTAATACTTCTGCCTCAAAATTATTCGCTGTAATTGTAATACTGCTCATAAAAATCCTCCCCAGCTTCATTCTTATGTATTGCATGTTTTTTAACAAGTATCAAAAATATAATTTTTTAATGAATAAATGGGGCGGCTTATATATATGTATAGCGGAATTTTCATTTTTTTATTATAATTAACATGATTGTCTAATGAAAAAGACAGTGTACGGGAGAAATGTTTGGAAAATAACAATGTAAAGAAATGTAAAAAAATATCCTGTGCCGCAATTTTATCATTTTTATTTTCTTTGGCGCTTTGTTCCTCAATAACTATCGTTACAATAATAAACAGGGAAAATTATGAAGAACTGAAAATAGAACACCTCATTTTGGATAAAACCCTGCACATTAATGAGATTATTTCCAGAATGCTTTACAGGACAAATTCGCTTGCGACTATGGTGATACAGGGAAACGGCGTTATAAATGATTTTGAAAGAATGGCGTCTTCAATAGCGGATGATCCTGTAATATTGAATGTTCTTATCGCCCCTGACTGTATTGTTTCAAATGTTTATCCTTTAAGCGGAGGAAACGAAAATTTTATCGGCTTTGACTTTTTCAGCGATATGGAAGGCAACAAGGAAGCTGTCCTTGCAATAGATACAGGAGAGCTTGTACTCGGCGGTCCGTTCAGATCTGTACAGGGCATTGATATCCTTGCGGGAAGACTGCCTGTATATATTGATACTCCGGATGAAAAAAATGTATTTTGGGGACTTGTCTCCGTATCATTAAAATTTCCGCAGATACTGGATAACGCAGAACTTGATATTTTAAACTATCAGGATTTCTCATACGAATTATGGAGAATAAACCCGGATACAAACGAAAAACAGGTGATAAAAAGCAATTTTAATCCCAGAGAATCAAAAGCCGGATATATCGAAAAACACGTACCTGTAATTAATGCCGACTGGTATTTAAAGGTATGGCTGACCCGCAAATGGTACAATTATACGGAAAACATCATTCTTTTATCAGCAAGCCTATTAATAAGTCTGCTTATTTTATTTATAATGCTGAACAATTTTAAATTAAAACAGATGAGGAATGTTCTTGAAGATATGGCAAAATGCGATCCTCTTACAGGGATATACAACAGGCGTCATTTTATGGAAATGACGCAGATGAGTATCATGAAAGAGCGCAGGCTTGACGGCGACTGTTTTATTGTAATTTTTGATTTGGATAAATTCAAAGTTGTCAACGATACTTACGGACATAAAATGGGAGATAATGTTCTTATAGAAACGACAGTGAGAATTAAATCAAACATCCGCCCGTATGATGTATTTGCGCGTTATGGTGGAGAGGAATTTATATTATACGCATCCAGAACAGACAGAAAAGGCATTGAAGAGATGATTGAACGGCTTCGTATTTGTATTTGCAATAAAAAATTCGAATGCGACAACGTATCTATATCCATATCAGCAAGTTTCGGCATTGCAATAATAGAGGATGAAAATATTGACAAGGCAATAATTCATGCTGATGAAGCGATGTACACTGCCAAGAACAATGGACGAAACAGGTTTGCGGTATATACCGAACAGCAGGCTGTTCAGAATTAACCGTAAAAACCAATAAAGTATTTTGCGAAACATGGGTTCATTATTTATTTAATTTTACTATTAGGAGCCGCAGAACATCATGAACACTGGGACCGGCTAATCAAAATATTTAAAGACACCGCCGTATTGACACTTTTTAAGCTTTCTGCCATGATCGGTTATGGAAGCCCATAAAATCCCAAAAAAACAAATCCCCGTTGATTATCGCTGTTCAAGTAAATCCAAGCTAAATTTACAAGGAGAAAAAAATGTTTAACGAAGGTCTTTCTTATGACGATATTCTGCTGAAGCCCGGGTATTCTGAAATACTGCCAAAGGACTGCAATATTCAAACCGTTCTGTGCAGCGGCATTAATTTGAATGTACCGGTACTATCCGCCGCGATGGATACTGTTACGGAAGAAAAACTTGCAATCGCTATTGCTCTGGAAGGGGGCGCCGGAGTAATTCACAGAAATTTAAAACCGGAAGAACAGGCTCATCAGGTTGCAAACGTAAAACGTTATCTTAACTGGATAATCGAATCGCCGATTACTGTCCCTCATGACGCCCTTTTACGGGATGTCAGGGAACTTGTCCGCGAACACGGTATCTCCGGATTTCCTGTTGTAAACAGCGAAGGCAAGCTTGTCGGAATAATTACAAACCGCGACCTCCGCTTCAGCCGCAATGATGATCTGCCGGTTGTTGATGTTATGACGGAAAAATTAATTGTCGTAGAAGGAGAGCCGACGGTAGACAAGGCAAGAGAGAGATTCAATGAATACAGGATAGAAAAACTTCCGGTAACAGACAACGAAGGCAGACTAAAAGGGCTTATCACCGTAACAGATATGGAAAAAAATCAAAATTTCCCGAACGCCGCTGTCGATAAATCAGGAAAACTAATAGTAGGAGCCGCAGTTTCACCTCAGGATTATACCGTACGCCTTCCTCTTTTAAAAAACGCCAAAGCCGATTTTATTGTTATGGATACCGCTCACGGGGATTCAAAAAATGTAATGGAAGCGGTGAAACAAATAAAAAAAGAATTTAAAATTCCAGTTATCGGCGGGAATGTAGCTTCCAAAGAAGGAACACGAAGGTTAATAGAAGCCGGAGCTGACGCAATTAAGGTGGGAATAGGACCTGGTTCCATTTGCACAACGCGTATTATCGCAGGCATCGGAGTTCCGCAATTTACAGCCGTTCTTGACTGCGCCGAAGAAGCGGCAAAATCAAAAATTCCTGTTATTGCAGACGGAGGAATAAAATTTTCAGGCGATATTACAAAAGCAATCGGCGCCGGAGCGGATGTTGTAATGATCGGAAATCTTTTCGCAGGGTTAAGAGAATCTCCTGGAAGCGAAATTATTTTTGACGGAAGAATTTATAAAGAATACCGAGGCATGGGCAGCATGGGCGCAATTGCAGACGGCTCAGGCGACCGTTATCAGATAGGCAAGGATGAATCTCCGGTACCGGAAGGCATTGAAGGGCGCGTTCCCTACAAGGGCGAGCTTCGCACATATATGGACCAGCTTATCGCAGGGCTTCGCAAGGGCATGGGTTACTGCGGCTGCCGAGATATTAATGAATTAAAAAATTACAAAAAATTCATAAAGATAACATCGGCAGGTCTTCGGGAAAGCCACCCACATGATATTACAATCACGCATGAAGCGCCGAATTATTCAAGGGTTTAGTCTGTCTTGTTAAAAAAAAGCGGTTTAAGGGAAGAATCAATTTCTTTGGCGGGCGAACTTGAAAACTGGTATGAAAAAATCTGCTCAAGGGATTTTATAGCGTATGATCCTGTTCAGTTTCCCCGCCGTTATACAAAACGTGAGGATATAGAAATTGCAGCTTTTCTTTCCGCAACCATAGCATGGGGAAGGCGCGATTTAATTCTCCGTTCCGCCGAAAAAATGTTCGCGTCTTTGGGAAAAAGCCCTTTTGCGTATATTAAAAACGGCGGTTATAAAAATCTTAAAAATAAAAACATACACCGCACTTTTTTTGAAAACGATTTAAAATATTTCTGCCGCGGATTTAACTTTTGTTATACCCGGTACGGAAATCTTGAAAATCTTTTTTTATCCTGTCCCAATGTATGGGAAGGATTTTACCTTTTCCGCGAAGAAATGGCAAAAGCGAATAAAAATCTGTATTCAAAACATATATCAAACGCAGGGAAAGAAGGCAAAAACGGTTCCGCCTGCAAACGGCTCAACCTTGCTCTGCGCTGGCTGGTGCGCAAAGGTCCTGTGGATTTAGGGCTTTGGAAGAACATTAAGCCTTCTGCGCTTTTTATTCCGCTTGATGTCCATGTTTCGCGGACAGCGCGGAAATTAAAACTGCTGGAACGCAGAACAAATGACAAAAAAGCAGTATTGGAACTGACGGAAAAATTACGCGCATTCTGCCGCGAAGATCCTGTAAAGTATGACTATGCGCTGTTCGGAATCGGCGCAATGCCTCTCTTCCGCGGAAACGGCGATTAAAAATCATATCCCGTGAAAACGCGCTAAATTATTTTTCATTATACTGGTTTATTTTTTTACAATTTCTCTCTCGCAGGTTTTAACGATATTTTTTTTGTTATTATTAATAATAATAAACAGAAGCTTTTCCATGATTTATATTTGCGGAAAGCCTAAAAAATTATCATTTACTGACAGGTTAGAAAAAAACAGGTATACTTATGAAAGTAACATTAAAACTGGCAATAGGCTTTAGTATAATACTTTTACTTGCTGTTTCTGTGGGGATTGTAGGAAGCATAGGCATTCGTTCATTACAGGCATCCGACATTCAAATGTATGAAGACCGCATAATAAGCCTTAACTACATAAATGCCGCTTTAGCTGCATTTGAAATGATGCAGATAGAAAATTTAAATGTAATAATAAGCAGTCTGGAAAAAAATAAAAAAGACGCATTAACTGAATACGGAAAATTTGAAAATTACGCCGTTAATTTTTCAAGCAGCATGCATATGAGCAGGGGAATTGCAACCACAGATGAACTTTTGGCATTCCATGACAGAATATTGGATACATTCAATGATATATACCTTCCTCAGGTGCGAAGGATCATTGATGAAAATATCAGCGATATACCATGGAATGCGGATATACTTATTATCAGCTCAGACGATCCATACCTTTCATCCATCACAGAAGACATTGAAAGTCTTTTGCATAATCTTATAATTATAAACTCAAAAATGGCGTATCAGACAAATATTGACAACATACGCAAAACGCAAATTTATATATTTTTACAGGCGTTATTGCTGCTGATTGCGGTTGTTTCAGCGGTTATTGTAGCTATTTATATTATACGCGACATTGCAGTCCCTGTAAATGAAACTGTTGGAGTGCTGGAAAAGATTGCAAAAGGAGATTGTGACGCGCGGATATGCGGCAACTACAAAGGCGACTTTGAAATAATTAAGAATACAGTAAACGAGACTGCAAAGAAACTTTCTGTTTACTTAAAAGAACTGATAACCACCAAAGAACAAGCTGAACAAAACAGCCATTATAAAAGCGTTTTTCTTGCCAATATGAGCCACGAGATCCGGACTCCGATGAATGCAATTTTAGGCGTTGCAGAAATAGAATTACTGAAAAAAAATCATTCTCATGATGCAGAAAAAGCTTTCTGCCAGATAATTGAGTCAGGCGATTTATTGCTGAACATCATAAATGATTTGCTTGATTTTTCAAAAATGGAAGCCGACAGGCTGGAACTTGTAAATATAAAATACGATTTATTAAGCTTAATAAATGATACTGTTCAGTTAAACCGTCTGCGCTATAGCAGTAAACCCGTTCAGTTTAAAGTGAGCGTGGATAAAAATACGCCTGTTAATCTGTCAGGCGACGAACTGCGCATAAAACAAGTTCTGAATAACTTGCTTTCTAACTCATTTAAATATACCGATGAAGGCGTTATAGAATTTTCAGTTTTTTCGGAACAAGCGGTACCTGAACAAACAGATGAAAACGATGAAAATATAATTCTTGTCTTCCGTGTCAGCGATACAGGGTATGGAATGACAGAAACCCAGATAGGAAGGCTTTTTGAAAAATTTACACGCTTTAACATATTCAAAAACCGCACCACTGTCGGCACCGGTTTAGGCATGAGTATTACAAAACACCTTGTTGATTTAATGGACGGCGATATATCCGTTCAAAGCGAAAAAAATAAAGGAACTGTATTTACAGTGCGCATTCCCCAGAAAACAGGCGGCAAAGAGGTCTGCGGAATCGATTTCGCGGGTAAATTAAGGGATTTTTATTTAAATTCACCGTCAGTTGCAAGTAAAACGCGTTTTATGCGGGAATACATGCCGTACGGCAGCGTACTTGTGGTTGATGACGTAGAATCAAATTTATATGTCGCAAAGGGAATGCTTATGCCTTACGGATTGAAAATAGAAACGGTTATCAGCGGATTTGAAGCCATAGAAAAAATAAAAAACGGAAATTCGTACGATATAATTTTTATGGATCACATGATGCCGGAAATGAACGGCATAGAAACCGTTAAAATATTACGTGACATTGGATACGAAAATACGATAGTGGCGCTGACTGCAAATACGCTGGCGGGACAGACTGATATATTCCTGCAAAACGGTTTTGACGATTTTATCTCCAAACCGATTGATTCACGCGAATTAAACCAGAAACTGAATGAATTAATAAGAAATAAAAAACCTGAAGAAATAATAGAAGAAGCGCGGAAAGAACAGTGTCAGAAAAACACGGATACAAACGATCAGAAGAAAACAATTACGGAAGAAATGCAAAAATATTTCATCCGGGATGCGGAAAATGCCGTTACTTTATTAAATAAAATTAATTTAAGATCAATTGACGGTAAAGAAATGGATTCCTATATTATCACCGTTCATGGGATAAAAAGCGCCCTTGCCAATATTGATGAAAAGGAACTTTCCGCAATGGCTTTAAAACTGGAACAGGCGGGAAGAGAACGGAATAAACAGATAATATTGGAAAACACTCATGATTTTTTGGATGCCCTCAGATCATTAATTCAAACATTAAAATCGCAAATACCGGAAGGCGTATACGAAAAAATAAAAGACACAGATATTGAATTTTTACGGAAGCAGCTTCAGTTAATAAAATCAGCATTTGCCGCTTTTGATAAAAAACAAGTAAAAGAAATACTAACTTCCATTAAGCAAAAATCATGGTCTTGTCAGATAAACAATGGCTTGGATGATATTTCGATACATTTATTACACAGCGAATTTGAAAAAGCCCAGGAAACAATAGACCGTTTTATTCTTGACTATCTTTCCCCAAGCAGCGATTTAAGTTCCTGAATATCATTTATTATTTTACTCCGCGGAAGATTGCGGAAATCTTTAGGTATCATCTCTCTTGAAGTACATTCAAGAACAGCGACAAGATTCTGCAGTTCAACTTCGTGAGGATAAGCGGCAGGAATAAAATCGCTCATCGCTTCTTCCATATCTTCGCGTTTAATAAAAATACGGTCATCCATTGCGGAGAGAAGTTTTGCCCGCACAAGAACCGCTTCCAGATCCGCCCCTGAGTATTCGTGTCTAAACTTTTTAAAAAGATCGGAAACGGAAAAGTTTCGGATATCCAAATCCAGTTTGCGGACAAGAGTTTTAAAGAGGTCTTCCCTGTCTTTATCGGTTTCAGGATAAAAAAGGGCAAGATGCTCTTCTGCGCGTCCCTGGCGCTTAAGGTCAATCGGTATTAAATCAGGGCGGCAGGTAATTAAAAACCATATAATTTTTCCGCGGAATTCGGTATTGCCCATAAAACTTGCAATCTGCGCAAAAACACGGTTACTCGTGCCTGAGTCTCCTTCCTGATCACGGTCGCCAAGGAAAGCGTCAGCTTCGTCTATCATTACTCCAACAGGCGCCATCGCTACAAGTATGTTAAGAACTTTTTCAAGGTTTGATTCTGTTTCACCCTGCCACTTGGTGCGGAAGTTACGGAACTTAACCATCGGTATTCCGATTTCTCCTGCGAACGCGCTGACCATAAAACTTTTTCCGGTTCCTACAGGACCTGCGATTAAATAACCCATGGGAAGAACATCAGCTCTTCCTTTTTTTATCGCCTTTACGGCGTTTTTAAACCGCTTCTTGACAAAGTCATGTCCTGATACATGAGATAAATCAAATGAAGTCTCCATGAATTCCAAAAGACCGCTCGCTTCGTTCTCGATAATTTCCTTTTTCTTCTGACGCATAAATTCAAGCGATAAGGGTTCGTCTTTTTCATAACTTTCTGCGGCAAGACGGTTCAGATTCATTAAATTAAGGCCGGATGTAATCATTGCAAGCCCTTCAGGAGCAAGACCGCGGGTCAACAGCAGTTTCCCTTCTTTTTCTTTTGAACGCAGATAGCTTTCCCTGATTTTTATATCCGGGAAAGGTATATGTATCTTTACCGTAGATGGAGATGATGCAACGCGTGAAGAAATATCGGCAAGATTTTCCGTTAACAAAATAATGGAAATATCGCCGTTAATAAATTTAGGATCTGTCGCCCAGCGGCTGAATGTTACCATGCAATAACGGTCCGTGTCTGAAAGACGGATTAAATCTCCCGCGGGAACTATTTGTTCGGCAAAATCAATAATAAAAACCATGCGGCATTTATTATTTTTATCTTTTGAAATTCTGGAAAGAAAATATTTTTCCAGATAGGGAAAACTTATTTTTGGATCATTTGAAAAAAAATCGCTCTTGTCAACTTCCCGGTTTGGGAAAAGCTGAGGAGCCTCGGTAAAATATTCGCTTTCCATCTGGGGTTCACAGAATGTAACGCCGTTTGAAAGGTCGTAATAAGCGATTATATCTCTGTTACCGAACAGAATATCGGAAATATAATCCTGCATTCTGGTAAAGGAAAATTCTCCTTCTTTTCTCTCATGCGGCAGAAAATCGCGGATATTGCCGTGCAATATGTACAAATTTGCAGTCTTTGATCCGTACTTGGTCGCAAGTTCCTGCGCCCATACAGGCAGTATTTTTATACGTTCCTTGTTTCTGTAAATGTATTGATCTGATCCCTGCATCACCCCTCCGCCTGCTGTAATAAAATAAAAAGTTGTTCTAAAAACCTCTAGTTCGAAAGTCTCCGAACAAATTCATTATACTATTCATGTAATTTTTTATCTATTTCTCCGATCACCTTTTCAAAATCGCTGTGAAGCAGATATGCGGCGACATTATTCAGAACATCGGCTGTTTGACGCGGCCATGTTTTGTTTTTCAGGCTTAAGAACGCTTCTTTTGCCGCTTTTTTATCCAAGCGGGAACATGCGTCTTTTATCTCTCCCAGTTTTTCCCGCAAATGTCTTTCTTCATCGGCTGAAACCTCTACATCGCCGTCTGTTTCCTCCGGTTTTATTTTCTCTATTACAGACTTAAGCGCATTTATAAATTCGGGAGTCTGCGTCAGTAAAACACTCTTTTCTTTTCTTTGCCCTGAGTGTTCCAGATCCGCGGCAATAAGGGATAGTTCCATTTCTCCGATATTGGCAAGCGCGCTTTTTATTCCATGTACCGTGATGACAAACAACTGTAAATCTTCATCATAAATGACCCGTTTACCGCATAGTTCATCCAATACGCTTACGGCATTTTCCGCATCTTTAATAAAAAATGTCAATGTTTCGGCTTTAACCGATTGTTTTTGCGTCAGATCCGCAGTTCTTCTCTTTTCCTGCCGCGCCGCTTCTATTACTTCAGGCGGCTGTTTGTCGCGTATAATGTCATTAAGAATTGAATTTAGTTCGCGCGAATCAATCGGTTTTGAGATAAAACCGTCAAACCCATTAGCCAAAAAAATCTTCGACTGACCGGCAAGAGCGTTAGCTGTCAATGCCACAACAGGATTCGTATACCCTTTTTCGCGGATAATTTTTACCGCTTCCATGCCGTCCATATTGGGCATCATGTGATCCATAAAAATTATATCATACACATTTCCGTTATTTACTTTTTCGATAGCTTCGAATCCGCTTACTGCCGTATCAATTTTCAGTCCGTAAGGCATAAGCATTCCCTTTGCGACATATAAATTTGACGCGACATCATCGACAACAAGCACGCTGCCGTACGGCATATATTCATGAGCAAGCTGCGTTTTCCGCGTCTTTGTAATATTCTGAAAGTGAAATTGCTTTAAATTATTAACAAGTTCGGCGCCGCAGATTTTCAGGTTGACAAATTTCTGCGGCAGACGCACAGTAAAAACCGAGCCTTTGCCGAACTCGCTTTCCACGGACAATTCTCCGTTCATCATTTCGGTAAGGCGTTTTGTTATGCTCATACCAAGCCCGGATCCGGAAATTGCGCGGTTTGTTTCGGTATTAAAACGTGTATACTCAATAAAAAGTTCGCTAAGCTGACTTTCCGTCATACCCTGTCCGGTATCTTTAATGCTGAAAACAAGCATTACTTCAGATTTATCATCCGCATCCTGTTTTATTTCGGAAAATACGGTCATTTCAACCACGCCCTTTGCCGTATATTTAAAAGCGTTGGAAAGCAGATTGTTCAATATTTGCCTTATCCGAAGCTCATCGCCGAATAATTCAAGAGGTGTTTTTTCATCGACAAAAAGCTTGAATTCAATGGGTTTATTCTCGTAACGCACATGATTTAACTGAACGACATCGATAATAAGGCTTGGAGTGTCATAATTAACGGGAATTATTTCAAGCTTGCCCGCCTCAATTTTGGAAAAATCAAGAATGTCGTTTATTATATTAAGGAGCAGATTTCCGGAATCGTAAATTGTATTAAAAGCTTCCATTGCATCAGGAGAAAGGGATTCATTATGAAGCTGAATTTCCGCTACCCCCAAAATTGCGTTCATCGGAGTGCGGATCTCGTGGCTCATATTGGCAAGGAAGATGCTTTTATAACGGTTACTCTGCTCCGCCTGTTCTCTGGCTGCAATTAAATCTGTCATATCAACAGACTGCTGCATATGGACGGTATTTCCGTTTGGCCAGCTGATATATCTGTCAATATTGCGGTAAATGCGCTTTGTTAAAGTGCTGTGTTCATCCCATACGATGGTTTCGTCAGGCTTTTTATCAAGCTGATAACAGGGACAGAAACTGCATCTTTTTTCAAAGTTATTCTGAAAAATCTTGTAACATAATTCTCCTATTGCGCGTGTTTTAATATTGTAATGCCGTTTCATGTAATCGTTTACAAAAAGCAGTTCATTTGTCTGCGGATCTGAAACATAAATCATTACCTCAAGACTGTTTAAAATATTTTCCATTATTTTAACCGATTCTCTGGCTTCCTCAGCTTCATGCATATTGTCTTCGCTGTTTTGTTCAATACGCTCCTTGACAAAAACATTGCGGATATAAAAGAGGCTTAAGCATAAAAGGAGAACAAAGAACAATATGATAAAAAACCACTGCATCTCCCTGATATTCGAGTAATAACGGTCTGTTGATACTGCTACTCCCATGTACCAGCCGTTTTCAATCCGCCTTACAGAGGCGATTCTCTTTTTTCCGCCGCTGTCTGTTATTATATGCTGAGAAATATCCAGCCCTTGTTCGAGGGTATCAGCAAAATCCGCAAGTTCGTTATTCGCTTCACGTAACGGAAGACCCAAAAATTCTTCTTCAGGATAGGCTATAATAACCAGGTTGCTGTCAAATAACATCCAGTAATTATTGTCAAGGCTGCTTATGTTTTCCGAAGAAAATTCATATATTCTGTTCAGCATTACATCCATGCAGATAATTGCCATGCGGTTTCCGTAATTATCAAAAACCGGTCTTACAAAAGTGATGGAAACATCTTTTTCCTCAGTGTCTACATGCGGCGCTGTAGTTACAATTTCTCCGTTTGACAGGGAGGCGGCATAATACCATAAACGATCTTCCGGCAAGAAACCCGGTTCTCCAGAAATTCCAAGTCCGTTATAACCTGCTCCGTCAAATATATCGAACATTGCAAAAAAACTGATAAAACCGGATATCCGCGCAACATTGCGCCCGTAACTTGTAATTTCCGCTATGTACTCTTTAATATCTTCAAAATCGCTTCCTATTAACAATTTTCCGCGGATGGTTTCCGAAACAATACCCAGCATTGTTTCCATGGACTTTAAATCGTTAACAAACTGCGATTCAATAAAATAAAAAGCATTTTCCTTGTCATGCATCAAATGAGCGCGTTCGAGACCTGTAACAAACATAAAGCTCGAGAAAACCATAAGTCCAAAAGCTATGAATACAAGGATTATCTGGACATAGGGCATACGTTTCTTGTTTAAAGTTCGCTCATGCGAGCGAATCAGCGGCATACCAGCCTCACTATTATACTTTTTTTTGCATAGGGCTTATTTTACTTAATTCCGCTACAGCAAGAATTAATTCCTTATCCTTCGCAATTTCTTCAATCTGAGCAGGAAGACGATAAGTCCAGTTAAAATCGCTTAATGTGCCGGGTATGTTAATCCTTTCCTGCGCAGGATCTTCGGAATACCATTTATTGGAAAGATGCAGCAGATCCTGTATTTGAAAAACCCGGAAGCGTGAAAGAGCCGATGCAGTTTTCGTTAAAATGATTTTTGCAGTACCTGGATTGTATTTTTTTGGCAGGGATGGAACGCCTGTAAAGCCTGCAAACTGCTGCTGATCGGCTTCCTTCTCCCACCATTCGCGTACTGTAGAACTGTCGTGAACGGAAGGCGTGCATACGCTCAATTGAGGATACTCATTAAACGGAATATAGGGCTGCCCTTCTTTATCCCAGCTTCTGAACCAGCGCACAACGCGCAATCCCAATATCTTCAGTCTTGACAGCACCGCAGGAACACAGGACGGAACAGCTCCCAGATCTTCTGCGCACGGAAGCATGGAGGAAGATTCTATTAATACCGAAAGAAGTTTTTTCCCCTGCGCAGCCCATATTTTTTCGGATTTTATGCTGCGTTTTTCAAGCAGCGCTTCCATTCTGTTTTTCTCTTCGCCTGACAGGCTCTTGTAAGCTGTAGAATTTCTGCGATACCAGATGGGAAAAAATTTTCCCTTTTCGTATTCATAAAAAGCCCTGTCATACCATTTTTTAAATAAATAGCCGTGAATTGCAGGATGCAGCTTCAGGCTTTCAATATCTTTATCTCCCTTAATTTTCTTTTTGAATAACCATAAATCTTCGTTATTAACCCTATCAAGCGCCTTAGAAAAAACTTTACTCGCGGCGGCGGCTATTTCAGATTCAGTAAACGACTGCCCCCAATTATTCCGTAACGCATCCCATACTTCGCCCGTTAAAATATGCGGCTGAGACAACCAGCGGATTCTGCTTTTATCAAAATCCATTTTTTTCAGATCTCCGGCTGTAACCGGAACATACGGAATAAATCTTCCAAGAGCGGATGAATAATCTCTTCTTGAGCTTGCCCAAATACGGAAAAAACCCAATACATGATCAATTCGGTAGGCATTATAATACCTGCCTGCCGTTTCAAGCCGTTTGCGCCACCATGCAAAATTATCTTTCTCCTGGGATTCCCAGTTGTAAATCGGAAAACCCCAATTCTGACCGTCAGGGCTGTACATATCAGGCGGAGCGCCTGCGGATAAATCCTGAATGAAAATTTCAGGATGCGCCCATACATCACAGCTGTCCTCGTTCATTAAAATGGGAAGGTCGCCTTTTAAAACAATGCCCGCATCTGTGACCGCTTTTACGGCTTTTAAAAACTGAGCGTCCAGCGCTTCCTGTAGCCATACCCAGAAATAATGATCCTCTTTCAGGTTAATATCTTTCCAAAGTTTATCAATATCTTCCCCTGTAACAGTATTATACTCAGTCCAGTCCTTCCATGACTTTCCTTCATTTAATTCCTTTAAACGTCTGTACACGGCATATTGTTTAACCCACGGATTTTGTTCTATCCACGCCGCGATTTTCCCCGTACCTGCGCTTTTTACTATTTCCGCCTTCTGCGAATTAAAAAGCTCCCTGCAAATTTCAAGCTTCTCTTTAAGAATTTTATAATGCGAAAAACGGGCATCTTTATCGAATTTTTCTCTTGCTTCTTTTAACCGTTTCTTAATTGAACTGTCTGTAGCGTTGAATTCATCAAGTTCTTCGATTCTGAGATACAAAGGATGAAGACCAAAGGCTGTTAAACTTGAGTACGGAGAACTTTCAAAACCTGTGTCATTTACAGGCAGAATTTGAATAAGACCCAGTTTCATTTTTTTACAAAGAGCGGCAAAACCGGCGAGGTCTGAAAATTCCCCTACTCCAATTCCGCTCTTGCTTCGCAGCGCTCCAACAGGAATAACAACACCTGTCAGGCGTTTACTGGTTGCTGGTTTTGACATTTTTTACTCCTTGGATTTGAAACTTGATCCAGTATAATACCAAAACATTCACAGGTAAAGAATTTATCAGCGGTTTTTTTAAAATACATAGAGAAATTTCATCAGAAGGTGTATAATACAGGCTGGTATAAAAGGCATAAATATATTATAAAAATAATATAAATCTAAAACTAAGGTATTTATTGGAGAAAATCATGAAAACAAACATTCCAAAACAGGGACGTCATTTCTTTACCTCAGAATCTGTAGGCGAAGGTCACCCGGATAAACTCTGTGATCAGGTTTCTGACGCGATTCTTGACGCATGCCTCAAAGACGATCCTTTAAGCAGGGTTGCCTGTGAAACATTTTCCTCCACTTCGCTGATATTGGTAGGCGGAGAAATCACCACGAAAACCTTTGTGGATTTTCAGCATATTGTAAGAAAAATAGCGGAAGATATCGGGTATACCGATCCTGCCTTCGGTCTTGACTACAATTCAATGGCTGTGCTTGACATGATTCACAGCCAGTCTCCTGATATTTCACAGGGAGTATCCGGTACAGGCTTAAAAAAATTCAAAGGTCAGCAGGGAGCCGGAGACCAGGGAATGATGTTCGGATATGCCTGCAACGAAACAAAAGAACTTATGCCAATGCCCATCACCCTCGCGCATAAAATTCTGCTGAACGCTTCCAAGCTTCGCAAAAATAAATCCATTAAGTGGCTGCGTCCGGATTCAAAAAGTCAGGTAACTGTTGAATATGAAGGCAATAAACCGGTCAGGATTGATACGGTTGTAGTATCGCATCAGCATGATCCAGATGTTCAGCATAAGGATATTGAAGAAGTTGTTATAGAAAAGATTATAAAACCTGTACTTGAACCGACAGGTATGCTGGACAAAGGAACCAAGTACTTTATTAATCCCACAGGCAGGTTTGTTGTCGGCGGTCCGTTCGGCGATACAGGTCTTACAGGGCGCAAGATCATCGTAGATACTTACGGAGGCATGGGGCGCCACGGAGGCGGCGCTTTTTCAGGAAAAGACCCGACCAAGGTTGACAGGTCCGCAGCTTACGCCGCACGTTATGTCGCAAAAAACATCGTCGCCGCAAAACTTGCCGACAGATGCGAATTACAGCTTGCCTACGCTATCGGCGTACCTTTCCCCGTCTCGGTAATGGTAGAAACATTCGGAACAGCTAAAGTTGAAGAAATCCGTATCGAACAGGCAGTCGGCAAAGTTTTCGATTTAAGCCCTGCCGGCATTATCAAAACACTCGATCTCCAAAAACCAATATACCAAAAAACAGCTTCCTACGGTCATTTTGGAAGAGCGGATTTCCCTTGGGAAAAGACAGACAAGGTTGAAGAACTTAAAAAAGCTGTTAATTAGAGTCTGTCCATAATGTGTGCATTATAGACAGACTCTAGACTACTCAACATTAAACCATGAAACCTCTTTTATCAAATGATCAATCCCTTCAATACAAGAAAAAAACCAACGGAAAAACAGAGAAAATGCATGAATCCATTAAAAAACAAAGTCTACATTCAATTTATCAGCCAGGTTTTTCATTTCCTCAAGCGTTTTTTCATTTACAGGGATTTGGCTGTTCTTGCGCTGCGCCATAAGCTCCGCTTCCCTTTCACCGTGAGTGTAAATCCGGCTGTGACCTTCGGCTTTTTTTGAGTCTCTTATTTCCTGCAAAAATCTGGACATATTTGCGCGTATGGATTTTTTATCGCCGAATATCCCGTAATCAATTGCCATAAAATAATGACAAATACCTGTATGATCGGACTTTCTGTTGACATAATTTGACGTAAACCCTCCTGAGAGCACTGCGGAAAAAATATCAACAATTACGCTTAACCCGTAGCCTTTATGACCGCCGTGAAGCATGCCAATTCCTCCCAGAGGAGCAATACCGCCGCCTGATTTATTAATAATATTTTCAATTACAACGGCTGCGTCTGTACATGGTTTACCGTCTTTATCCAATGCCCACAAATCCGGCAGCGGCTGCCCGTTCTTTCTGTAAACTTCGAGCTTTCCTCTGGGAACAACAGTTGTAGATGCGTCATATAAAAATGATACAGGATCAGCGGGCATCGCAAGAGCTATCGCATTGGTGCCTGTCATCGCCTGAGAACCAAAAGTGGGAACGCAAATCGCTTCGGTATTTGTCATGCAAATGCCCATGAAATCTTCGGCTGCCGCCATCTCTGTATAATACCCTGCGATACCGTAGTGGTTGGAATTACGGACAGTTACCAAACCGCAGCCTGAACTTCTTGCTTTCTGTATCGCAAGTTTCATGGCTTGAGAACCTGCAAGCTGTCCCATCGCCTTGTTTGCTTCCACACAGGCTGAAATTGCGGTTTCATGTACAATTTCCGTCTTCGCATGAACGTCAACCTGCCCTGATGTTATTTCATCGTGATAACGGACAAGCCTGTGTATGCCGTGAGACTCAATTCCGTATAAATCCGCGTGTATTAAAACATCACTGATTATTCTGCTTTCTTCCGAAGAAAAACCATAAGCCTGAAACAGCTTACAGCAAAATTCAAAAACTTTATCCGTATCTATCTGCTTAATCACTTTTTTTCCCTATGTTCATTATGTGTCATCCAGATGCAGCATCTAAATGCGTCATCTAAATCCGTTAACCCCGCCTGAGGAAGCTGCCTCAAACCCCTGAGGAAACATATCTGAAAGCATAAGCCCAGCAAGAGGTCTTGCAGCCGCTTCGGGAGAAAATTCTCCCGCATTGTATTTAGCATTCCCGGAAGCGCGATCATAAGATGCAACCCTGAAGTAATAAAGGGTGCCGTTTGAAAGACCATCAATAAAAAGACTGTTCCTGTATCCTGTGTCAATGGGCGAAGATCCAAGCAAAGCGTCTTCTCCGAAGAGTTCTCCCCTTACAGCGCTGTAATAGACAAGATAACCTTCCGTATTTGAATCGGGACCGTGCTTCCAGCGGAGAAAGACGCCTCCGTCAACGGCGACAGCTGTTAAATTCCCTGGAGGCAGCGGAGGCTCTCCAGGCATATAAACAATGCGTATTTCTTCAAGATAAGGGCTTGTTTCTCCGTCCGCCGAAGGATAAAAATCAGCGGCTATTTGCACATAACGTCCGTGAATGCCGGCAATATTTAAACCGGGAGTAAAACTTATCCAGGGTCTTTCATTTAAAAGATAGGGATTATCAGACACTCTTATAAAAAAATTAATCTCGGTATTGTCTGAAAAGCGGAACCTTCCGTTTTCGCGGAATTCATTGACGGCATTCCTGTTAATGTTTACCCTGCCGCCTGAAACATCTACCCTTACAACGCTGCCTGTTCCTCCCAAATCAACAGCGCGGGTTTGAGTCCTGCCGCCTGAAGAAGGGTATTTTTGAATCGAAGATCTCCCTGCGAAAACATTATGGATTTTAAATTCATCCATAAGACCTTTAAATCTTTCGCCGAGCAAAAAAACGCCGCTGCTGCCTGTAACAGGCATAAACACTTCGCTATTTTCCCTTCCTGAGGCTGTAGCATAAATAATCGATTCGCTTGAACCGTTTACAAGATATTCAACCATTCCGGTTACTGAGTCAAAACGGACAAGATGATGGCTCCATGTTTTCGGAATCACAGGAGCGTTACCCGAAAATTCAATATTGATATGCGAAGAACCGCTTACGGATGAGAAAAAATTCGTAAAAGACCATCTTAACCTGTTTCTGAAAGCAATGCATTGAATCCTCTGAATGGAATTATTGCTGTTTACGCTGACCCATGAAAGTACCTGCTCGCCGTTTTCCAAATGCAGCGGATACAGCCAGAATTCAATTGTAAAATCTCCTATTCTGTTTCCTGAAGCGAAAAGAGAATCGCTGGACTGCGGCTGAACAGTAAGAGGGCTGCTGCCCGTGAACAATGCAGCTCCGTTCCCAGCTCTTGCAAAATTGCGATCCGAAGCTTCAATTCCGTATGACGCGCTGACTTTATAACGGTCTGTTATATCTTTGTATAAACCTGTATTTGTTTCATCAAATGAAATTGACAAATCATGAGAAGACCCGGTTAACGGTGTAAAATTCCCCAGCACTCCGGACGCTTGTGTATATCCTGTAGTCGAAACTCCTGCCGCTGAAGATAGAAGCAATACAGGATGCGGTCTTACGGATACTGCTTCTGTAATCCCGTTCCTGAATTCAGCCGTTCTCCATGTGGAGCTGCCGCCTAAAATAATTGTCTTTTCTCCGACTCCGTAAACACTACCTGAAACAACCAGGAAGATGTATAATGCTTTAATGAAGATATTTCCCTTAATCATGGTTTTCTTCTATCTTATCGGCATAAACAGTTATGGATAATCAGTTAAATACAGAAAAAATATTTGAAAACCTGAAAAACGCAGCTTTGGACGCTCCGCCGAATCCGGGAGTCTATATAATGAAGGACAGCGAAGGGCAAATTATCTATGTGGGAAAGGCAAAAAATTTAAAAAACAGGTTAAAATCGTATTTTTCAGGCGGAAAAGACATAAAAACCGCTACATTGCTAAAGTACACGCACAGTATAGAAACCATTATTGTTTCCAGCGAATACGATGCTCTTCTTCTTGAAAATACCCTTATTAAGCAGCATTCGCCAAAGTACAATATAAATCTTAAAGACGGTAAAACATATCCTGTTATAAGAATAACAAATGAAGAATTCCCGAGGATTTTCCGTACCCGCCGCATAATTCAGGACGGCAGCCTATACTTCGGTCCTTTTCCCAATACACATAACGTAGATACCATGCTGGAACTTATAGATAAACTTTTTCCCCTTCGCAAATGCAAAAAAATCAAAAAAAACGGGCCCTGCATGTATTACCACATCGGACGCTGCATTGCTCCCTGCCGCGGAAAAATAAATACCAATGATTACAGTCTTCATGTGCAAAGGGTGCAAAAACTGCTGTCAGGTGAAACAGACGCTTTAATTTTTGATCTGACAGAAAAAATGCATGAAGAGGCAAAGGCGCTTCAGTTTGAAAAGGCAGCGCAGATAAGAAACGCGGTCAGAGCCATCGAAAATCTTACAGGCGGAGAAAATTCTGTCGAGGATTTCAATCCTGAAGACAGAGACTATATAAGCTGGGCGGATGAAGGCGTTCTTGCCACATTTACCGTTTTTTCCATGCGCGGCGGAAGGATGACAGGCCGCGATCTCTTCCGTACCCGCTCCGCCGCAGGTGAAAGAGAATCGCTTGAACAGTTTATCACTTTTTATTACGATAATTCCCGCGCGCCTCCGTTAAGGATTTATCTGCAAAACATAATCCCGAAGAAATGCCGCGTTTCAGAGAATGAAAATGAAGATTTGCAAAATTTTTCTTCTTCTGCGTCTTTGAGCGCTGGTGAAAATTTTCATAATTTGATCTCCGGCTGGTTCAAGGTGAAATTCGGATATGAACCTGCCCTTATTACGCCTGAAGATAAACATCATACAGCGATTCTTGCAATGGCAAGGCAGAATGCCTGTGAAGATTTGCGCAAAAGGCTGAAAGAAAGAGGCGCAGGACCTGCTCTTGATGAACTTGCAAAAGCGTTAAATCTTCATACGAGACCTGAACGTATTGAAGGTTTTGACATTTCTCATCTAAACGGCAAGCACCCTGTCGCTTCATTGATAGCTTTTAAAAACGGAGTTCCCGACAAAAGAAATTACCGCTATTTTAAACTGCGTACAGTTATAGGAACATCTGACGATTATGCCGCAATGAGAGAAGCTGTAAGCCGCCGTTATTCGCGATTAATCCGCGAAGGAACTGAACTTCCGGATTTAATACTTGTAGACGGCGGCATTGGACAGGTGAACGCGGCAAAAGAAGTGCTGGATTCACTGGGCATTGACTGTAGTCTTGCAGGTCTTGCCGAGCGGAATGAAGAAATCTGGCTTCCTCAGGCGAAAGAAGCCTTAGTAATACCGAGGCAATCCGAAGCGTTAAAAGTATTACAGTTTGTCCGTGACGAGTGCCACCGTTTTGCCGTGAATTTTAACCGCAGGCTTCGCTCGAAAGAACTGTTCTTTCCCATACTTGAATCTGTTGAAGGAATCGGCGCCAAAAGAGCCGCCGTAATCATGAATACTTATGAAAATATCAAAAATATCGCATCCGCAGACGTATCGGAAATGGCGCTGCGCTGCAAAATAAGCGAAGCTTCCGCCCGCGCTGTGCGCGCCTGCGCAAAACTTGCCCTTGAGGACAGACAGACAATGAATTAGAGGCTGCCATAAAGGCTTCCCTCCTTCTTGAATCTTATGTTAATATTATTTAATGGAAATATTAGAGGTAAAGGAAAATAAAGAGCAATACATGGATTTACTTACGCTGGTCGATGAAAAAGAAAGCGTAATAAAAGAATATTTAAATAAAGGCGATTTATTTGCTTTATATGATAATTTTGATTTAAAAACTGCGGCAGTCGTTACCAAAGAAAATAATGATACTTATGAAATAAAAAACCTTGCCACGCTTAAAATATATCAGGGTAAGGGATACGGAAGCGACATGATTAAACACATAATCCAATACTATAAAAATAAATGTAAATACATAATTGTTAACACAGGCGAAAATGAAAATTTATTGCTTTTTTATGAAAAACTGGGATTTATCTACTCTCATGCGGTAAAGGAATCGGTTTATTTTAAATTTGTTTTTTAAACGGAATTGCCGCCGGATTTAGCGCCTTTACCCTGCAAATTGGTTGAAATGATGCTTTCGGTTTTTGGTCCGCGCGTCGCATTGACCCCTTTTGCTCTCTGAGGTACATTAATAATAATGGCTTTTGTAAAAAACCTTTTTGATCGCAATTTTCTGGAATATGCCTCCTATGTAATAAAAGACCGGGCAATTCCCGATCTTGAGGACGGGTTAAAACCCGTCCAGAGGCGAATCCTTCACTCTTTGTTCGAAATGGACGACGGAAAATTCCATAAAGTCGCCAATGTGACAGGTCACTGCATGAAATACCATCCTCACGGGGAAGCATCCATAAACCCTGCGCTGGTTGTCCTTGCCAACAAGGAGTATTTTATCGACAGACAGGGGAATTTCGGAAACCTTTACACCGGGGACGAAGCCTCAGCGCCGCGTTATATCGAGTGCCGCGTGACGCCTCTCGCGAAGGATATTTTTTACAATCCCAAACTGACAGAGTGGGCGAACTCCTACGACGGGAGGAACAGGGAACCAGTTCTTTTTCCCGCGAAAATCCCTGTTGTGCTTGCAATGGGGGTTGAGGGGATTGCTGTCGGCATGTCGACAAAAATTCTGCCGCATAACATTATCGAAGTCATTGAGGCGGAAATTGCTTGTCTTAACGGTAAAAAATTTGAACTATACCCGGATTTTCCGACAGGCGGGTATGTCGATGTTTCAGGTTATGAAGGCGGGAACGGCAAGGTACTCGTACGCGCAAAACTTGATACATCAGATCCCAAACGCATTCTTATAACCGAGCTTCCTTTCGGATCAACAACGGAAAGCATCATAAGCAGCATTGAATCCGCGGCAAGAAACGGCAGGATCAAAATACTTGGTATAAACGATTTTACGACAGACAAGGTTGAAATCGAAATTAAACTTGCCCGGGGCGTATACGCCCAGGAAACCATAGACGCGCTTTACGCTTTTACGGAATGCGAACAGTCAATATCGGTAAATCTTCTTGTAATAAAAAACGGTCTTCCGGCGGTAATGACAGTCAACGAAATAATCAAATACCACGCGAAACAGCTTGTTAAAATTTTAACAAGAGAACTGGAACTTGAAAAAAAAGAGCTGCTTGACAAACTGCATCTGCGCACACTGGAAAGAATTTTCATCGAAGAGCGGATTTACAAAGACATCGAAAAAATGAAGACCGCAAAAGGCGTGCAGGATGCCGTCATTGCCGGATTTAAGCCGTTTTTAAAAGAGGCAGGTCCGCGCGGGGTTTCCTCCGATGATGTCGAACATCTTCTTCGCATACCCATCCGCAGAATTTCGTTATACGACATCAACAAAGCCCGCGACGAAATGGAACAGATCAACGCGCGGATTAAGGAAATAAACACTCACCTTAAAAATATTGTCGCATACTCCGTTTCATATCTTAAGGGAATTGCGGAAAAAATAAAGGCAAACGAAGATACAGGACGGGGAGCGCGCAAAACAATTGTCGGCGAATTTGACAAGGTTATCGCCAAGGAAGTCGTAAAACGCGATGTAGATTTAAAATACGACCCCAGAACGGGTTATGTCGGAACAAATGTTTCCGGCGCGAAAAAATGCGAAGTCTCGCCTTTTGACAGAATTCTTGCAATCCGCAAAAACGGAATGTATACGGTTATGGAACTTCCAGAAAAAGCATTTGTCGGCGCTGATGCGTGGTGGATCGATGTAGCGGACAAGGAAACCCTTTCTCAGACAGTCTTCACAATTATTTACAAAGAAAAAGATACCGGTTTCCCCTGCATCAAACGCTGCATAATAGAAGGCTGGATAATTAACAAGGATTATTTTCTGGTTCCTGACGGAGCGCAGGTTTTGCACATAGACACGCGCCCAAAATTCACTTTCACTGTCATATACCTTCCCAAGCCGCGCCTGAAAGTATTATCGGAAAGTTTTAAAGCCCATAGTTATAATGTACGGGGACTTAAAGCAGGCGGCATAAGGCTCTCCGCAAAAGAAGCGGATAAAGTTGAAACCTGACCTGCGTTTTTAGCGGTTCCCTTATTCCTGCAATGCCTGGCGTATAATAGCGATCTGGTTTCTTAAGCTGGAAATTTCCTGTTCCTGAGCGGAATTGGCAGTCTGAAGGTTTGAAACTGTCTGGTTTAACTGCGTTCTTTCGGACTGAAGATTAACAACTGATTGATTAAGAAGCGTTCTTTCGGATTCCAGGGAATTTATAGTTCTTTCTTTTTCTGCAGAAGAGGTTTCAAGAGATGAGACCGATGCGCGAAGAGAAGAAACGGATTCTTCAAGTTCGCCAATGCGCCTAATCTGCCCTGAGTTTCCTGAACCGAACGCGTCAATTGTTCTTTGCATTTCGGCAACGACCGCTTCCAGTTCATTGTTTTTTTCGAATAAATCCCAGCCTTCACGGTTTATATCCATGAAATTCCGCATTTCGCCAATTATTGTTTCCATTGAGCTGATCGACTGATTATAAAATTCCCTTCTGGTTTTAAATGAGGCAGATGCTGCAAGAGAATTGCTGTTGTTAAAATGACGAAGGCTTTCAACTGCGGATGCCGCCTGAGCATACTGTCCGCTTCTGACATACCCGCTTACTGAAGCAAGACCGCCTGCAAACTGCGCGTCTATCGCGGCAATTCTGTTCTGTTCGTTTTTTAATAAATCAAGCTCCTCTCTTGCCGCATCGCTTTCACCTGCGTTTCCCTGCTGGGATGCGGATAATTCCCTTGTTCTTTCATCAAGCAAAGCGCGCAGCCTTGCTTCTCTGGAGCGGGAATCTTCAAGAATCACGGAACGTTCATCCTGCAGAACAGACAGTTCGCTGCGGTATGATTCCTGCAGAGCGAAAAGCGTTTCCCTGGTATTTATCTGCTCGGAAGATAAATCCTCATTGCTGGATTGCAGAAGCGAGATCTGCGCGCCTACTTCATTCAGACGGGAAGCGATTACCGATATCTCCATCTCCTTTGCCGCTATTTTTTCTTCAGTATCTTTTCTTATTTCTTCGATAAGCGCTTTTTCCGTAAGATTGTAAACAGCTCCCCCTGTTCTTACCTGCGCGTCAACCTTTTCGTTAAAGTAAATCAAAAATACAGCTCCGCACAAAAGAACTATAGCGGCGGCAATATTGACAGCTAACGGAAAAAACACGCCTGTTTTTTTTGCGTTAATGTTTGTTTTTTTAAGCTGTTCCTGCCCCTGCGAAAGCATACTGCGGTTTTTTTCGGCAATTCCGTTTATCTGCGTAAGTATTTCTTTCTGCTCTTCTATTGATATGCCGGATTTCTCATCCAGAATAATTTCTTCCTTTTGCGGCATCTTTTATTCTCCCCTATTTGGTTTTCATCACTTCCACGCCGTCCCATTTTTCAGGAGGCGGGTTTGCCGCGTAATCCGTGCAGCGGCGGCGCATATTTTCCGCATTGAAATCATCCGGTAAAAAAACAAGAGCTTCGCGGAATTTTTCGGCAGCTTCGCGGAAAGAGCGGCTGTAATATAATTTCATTCCCTGATTATGCAAAGACCACGCTTTTTGCTCCGCCTGAGACAGGGTTTTCTTTACTGTAAAAATTCTTACTCCCCTTGTTTTGCCCTTTACGGCTACTGTATCAAGCAGTCTGTAGCTCAGCCCCGAGTTAGGTGATATTTTCCTGAGCTCTTCAAAAAGGCTTTCCGAAATCAATATTTCCGAGTGATATGTCTTGGTCAGCCCTTCCATGCGGGAAGCAAGGTTTACCGCGTCTCCTATTACCGTATAGTCCATTTTTCTTTCGCTTCCGATATTCCCTACGGTCACTTCCCCGTAATTAAGACCGATGCCGATTTGGAAACAGCATTTACCGAGGGAGCGCTGGTTTGCGTTAAATTTCGCTACAGCTTCAGCCATTTCCAAACCGGAAAGGACCGACTGTAAAGCGTCATCATCATGTTTTTCGGGAGCGCCCCAAAAAGCCATAATGGCGTCTCCTATGTATTTATCTACAATGCCTTTTCTGTTGTAGATAATGTCAACCTGACCTGAAAAATAACGGTTTAATGAATTCACCAAATCATCCGGGGCAAGTCCTTCGGAAATTGTAGTAAAGGAGCGGATATCGGAAAAAAGTATAGAGAGTTTCCTGTTCTCTCCGACAAGCATTTTTTCAGGGGAAGCGAAAAAACGTTCAATTACGTCATTTGGAACGTATTTTTGGAAAATATGCCTGATTCTTTCTTCTTTTTTCCCGGCAAGGACTGCGTCAAACGCATAACGTTTGATTTGACTGTTTGCCCTGTCAAGTTCCTCTGTCATTCTGTTAAATGCAAAGGCAAGATTTCCGGTTTCATCGCGGTATTCAACTTCAACCCTGGATGAAAGGTCGGCAGTTTTAATTATTTTATTCATTGCCTGAACAATGCGCCCGATGGGATTTGTAAAACCGCTTGTGATAAAAATCAAAAGGATGACAGCGGCGGCAACAGAAACAGCCAAGGTAATTATGGTTTGAATTGCAATGCTGTTCGCGTCACTGTAAAAAACTTTTTCCTCTTCGCTGATCAGAATATACCAGTTAAAGGGAATAAAATAAAAAGACTGAAAAATACGTTTCTCCCCCGCGATTACGGCGGTTTGAAGCCCCGGATTTTCTTCGCGCAGAATTTTTAACAAAGCTTCCTTTTCCGAAGGGTGTATCAAAATATCAGATGTAGCCATTGAAAGATTTCCGCCGCTGTCAAGAGCGAAGATTATTTCGGATTTGTTCAAAATAACGCTGCTCCCGTATTGTTCAACCGCTTTTTTCGCGGCTTCAATCATATCAGGTCTTCCCGCGTAATTATTTTCCACCAGCAGTTCCCACTGGCTGTTTGCGAACTTTTCCAGTTCTCCCAGTTTAAAACCAAGCAGCTGGCGCGCAAGGCGGGTAACGCCGTTTATAGCGTGAAAATAAGACGCCGTTTCGGCAAGGATAAGCGGGACTATGATTAAAGGAAGGATTACAAGGAATAATTTATACCGGATTTTCATTTTATCAGTTTAAAATAAACGGTAAAATTTCTCAAGCAGAGGTTTTATTTTTCCGATATGAAAGTATGAAACGTTATACAATAAAATGCCTTCCGGGCAACACAGAATATGTTGATATTCTGAAAGAGCTGGATAATGAGTATGTTGTCCGTTTTACACGCAACAATAACGGAAACATTAAAACAACAGAAGAAACCATTACGAGGCACCTTTTTAATATCTGTCTGCAAACCGGATATTTAAACCCGATGACAGATAATCTTGTAGCCTGAAACACGGCATCAAAACTGTGCCTGAAGAAAAAGCCGAATGGTTCAACGACACTGAGTTTTGGGAGCATTACGCTCCCATAATGTTTGATAACGCTCATTGGACAGAAGTTCCGGCTGTCGCGGACGGCGTTACGCGCCTTTCACGCTTTAATCTCTACGGAGAAACATCAACCGGGACATGGCAGGAGCCTTTGAAATCAATTCCGAAGGTTCTTGACCTCTGCTGCGGACTTGGCAGAATAAGTTCGGAGTTGTCCCGCATGGGGTTTGCCGTTACCGGCGTTGATATTACAAAAAGTTTTCTTAATACCGCAAAAGAAGACGCAGAACACGAAAATCTAAATATAGAATATATTCACGCCGACGCAAGGGAATTTGTGCGGCATGATTTTTTTGATACGGCTGTAAACCTCTATATCTCCTTTGGATACTTTAAAGACAAAGGAGACGATTTAAAAGTATTACGCAATGTCCACAAATCCATAAAAAACGGCGGCTCGCTTATAATTGAAACTTTAGGCAAGGAAATTGCCGTCCGAGATTTTGTCGAAGCCGAATGGTTTGAGCGCGAAGGTTATACCATGCTGACTGAATACGAGCCGCTTGATTCATGGACATTTTTAAAAAACCGCTGGATATTAATCAAAGACAATAAAAGAATGGAAAAAATTTTCACCCAGCGTCTCTATTCAGCTTCAGAACTCAGAGATTTGCTTTATGAAGCCGGTTTCTCCGCAGCGGAGATTTACGGCGATTGGGATGAATCCCCTTATGACCAATACGCCGCAAAGCTGATAGCTGTCGGAAGAAAATAGATTTGTTCGATAACTTCAGTTATTGAACAACTTTCTCATAAAAACATTGAAAATTTCCATATAATGTGTTATTTTGCTCCTAATATGGGTAAATATATTCTATCCTTGGATCAGGGGACTACAAGTTCGCGGGCAGTTCTGTTTGATCACGGGCAGAAAATTGCGGCAATGGAACAGAAAGAATTTACCCAGATCTATCCGCATGAAGGCTGGGTTGAACACGACCCTGTTGAAATATATAACACACAATGCGCAGTAATAAACGATCTTTTATCGCGCAATAATATACAGGCGAAGGATATAACCGCTATAGGTATTACAAACCAGCGTGAGACAACGATTCTTTGGGATAAAAATACAGGGCAGCCGGTTTATAACGCAATCGTATGGCAGTGCAGAAGAACTTCTTCAATCGTTGATTCATTAAAAAAAGAAGGCTTAAGCGGTTATATTACCAAAACAACAGGTCTTGTACCGGATGCGTATTTTTCGGGAACCAAGATCAAGTGGATACTTGATAATGCAGCTTCGGTAAGGGAAAGGGCAAAAAAGGGAGAAATACTTTTTGGCACTGTAGATACCTGGCTAATCTGGAAATTGTCAGGCGGCAAAGCGCATATTACCGACTACACCAACGCAAGCCGCACCATGATCTTCGATATTCACAAACTTGACTGGGATGACGGGCTTCTTGAAGCGCTTGGTATCCCCCGCTCTTTATTGCCTGAAGTAAAACCATCGGGAAGTTTTTTCGCTTATGCCAATATTAACGGCGTTGAAATACCCATTGCAGGCGTTGCAGGCGATCAGCAGGCGGCTCTTTTCGGTCAGTGCTGTTTTGAAAAAGGAGACGTTAAATGCACCTATGGTACAGGCTGTTTTTTGTTAATGAACACAGACTGCGAAGCTGTTGCAAGCGGTAACAGCCTTTTAACCACAATTGCCGCAGGTTTCGGAAACGATGTTCAGTATGCCCTTGAAGGCTCTGTTTTTACAGGAGGAGCTGTAATTCAATGGCTGCGGGACGAGATGCGTATAATTATCAACAGCACGGACAGCGAGTATTATGCCGCAAGCGTTAATGACACAGGCGGGGTATATCTTGTTCCGGCTTTTACGGGTCTTGGCTCTCCGTATTGGGACATGTATGCCAGGGGTTGTATTATCGGAATAACAAGAGGAACAAAACGCGCCCATATTATAAGAGCGGCGCAGGAATCCATCGCTTATCAGGTTATGGATCTTTTGCAGGCAATGGAAAAAGACCTGCATTTTTCCATTTCGGGTCTGAAAGTAGACGGCGGCGCATGCAGGGATAAATTTCTTATGCAGTTTCAGGCGGATATCTGCTGTACCTCCATATTACGCCCGTCAGTGCTGGAAACCACAGCCCTTGGAGCGGCTTTTCTCGCCGGGATTACTGCCGGTTTCTGGAAAGATATGGAAGAAGTAAAGAAAAGCTGGCAGTGTGATACGGAATTTACATCAAAAATGGATAATAAAAGGCGGGAAACCCTCACAGCAGGCTGGCATAAAGCCGTAGGGCGAAGCTGTTCCTGGGCTGATGTAACCTGATGCCTTGATCTTCTCCCTGTTTTTATGATAAAAACAATTAAAACATGAAATACTTCAACCCGGCGAATTTAGCGATAATAGCATGTCCTGGCGGCGATGTTTTCGCTGATGAAGTCATTGAACACCTTTGCCGTAGATACCATCACAGCCGAAAGAATACTATTGAAGAACTTTCCAAACGATATGAAATAACCATTGAGCAAACTGCTTTACACATCGATATCATCAATAGAATAGTTGTCGGAGCAACCAAGTCCGGAAATGGAGATAATCCGTTCAAAGTTTCTGTCAAATTTACCCAGTTTCCAAACGGAGAAGTTAAATCCGAGATCGAAGAATCCATCCGCGGCAAGGATGTGTATATTTTTCAGGATGTGGAAAACCGTTATCCTGTGAAGTTTTCAGGCGGAAATACCGTAAAACTTTCAGTAAATGATCACTTGATGACCATTTTTGTTACGATTGACGCCGCAAAACAGGCTGGAGCGGAGCGGATTACCCTTGTAATACCGAATTATCCTTACGCAAGGCAGCATAAGGCAAAAGGCAGGGAAGGACTCAGCGCAAGCCGTATCGGAAAAATATTTGAAAGCCTCGGAGTTAACCATATTATCACTCTAGATATTCATTCCAGAGATATAATGAACGCCTTTAACAATATACGGCTTGAAAACCTTCACGCAAGTTATCAGATAATTCAGGCGCTTTCCAGGATGGACGGCATACTTAATGATGATTTTGTAGTTGTTTCTCCCGATACAGGAGCAGTCGACAGAAATAAATTCTATGCGTCCGCTTTAAAAAAACCTCTTGCGCTTCTTTACAAAGAAAGGGATTATTCCAGAATCAGCAAAGACGCATCTCAGTCAAACATTTCCCAGATACGGCTTTTAGGCAGCGTGAAGGATAAAATAGTATTCATGGCGGATGATATGCTGGGAACAGGCGGCACATTGATAAAGGGGATGCGGCTATTAAAGGAAAACGGCGCGCGCAGAATCATTTGCGCCATAAGTCTCCCTCTTTTTTCAGGAGACGCGATCTCCCATTTTGACGAAGCCTACAAGGAAGGACTTTTTTACCGTATAATCGGGACAAGTGCTGTTTATCATGAAGAAGTATCAAAGCGCGAATGGTATGTAAATGTGAACATTTCGCGTCTTTTCGCTCATGTTATTTCCCGTCTGCATCAAAATCAGTCAGTTTCAAGTCTTTTGGACAATGCGGCTATTATAAACCGCCTGGTTTCCAGGAATTCCACTGCGGAACCGCAAAGCGAGCTTCCCTTTTCTAACGGATAAAAAAACCGTGCGGAAACGCACGGTTTTTTGTAATTTATATTGATACATAAACTTATTTTTTTATTTTTACCGGTTTCTTTTTCGCAGCAGGTTTAGCTTTGGCTTTTGTATCCGGTTTCTTCGCGGCAGGCTTGGCTTTTGCGGCAGGTTTTTTTACAACCGCTTTTTTTGCTGTAACTTTGGTCCCTGTTTTTTTTCTCTGTTTAGCATATTTCCGATTTAAATCTGCCTGGTATTCGCAGCAATCTGTACAAAGGGTGTAACCCTTTTTTACCTTACCTCCGCAGCGGGGGCATTTCCCTTTTTCAATGCGCGCATTGTACCGTTCTTTTCGCTGCTGGTTGATTTCATCCCTGTGCGCTTCACGGTACTTTCTCTGTCGTTCCCTGTTTGCCAAACGTGTTTTTGCATCAGTCATTCAATCTCTCCTTAATAAATAGTGTTTGATAATATCTATATAGTATAGCATATAATTACTTTTCTGTATATAGTAATTTATTAATGTTTTTAATTTCAGGTATCGCAAATGCCTTTTATGTATAGTCTGGACCCGCGGGTCAAGCTGCTGTTTATTTTACTTCTAACGTCTCTTGTTTTTTTTATTGACAGATTATCCGTTATTTTTTGTTTACTATTGTCATTTATTGTTATTCGCATTCTTTCTAAAATTCCTTTTCGAATAATTAAATATATAAAAAACCTTTCATTGTTAGCGTTTTTTATTATTTTTATTCAGACATTGTTAGGTCCCGGGGAAAATTATATCATAAATCCTCTTATCCCGCCGTCATTTCCGGTTTTAGGAGGTTCCGGTTCGCTGAAATGGGAAGGTTTTATCTTTGGACTTGTCATTGTCTGCCGTTTATCCGCTCTTTTTATACTGTTTCCCGTTTTTACGCAGACAACTTCCCCGGAAAGCCTTGCTTTAAGTCTTCAGGCTCTCGGATTGAATTACCGCGCGGCTTTTGTTATAACCTACACTTTCAGCCTTATTCCGCTTTTCAGGGAAGAAGCTCTTACCGTTATTGACGCTCAGAAACTGCGCAATATGCGTTCTTTTGAAAAGGGGTTTTTTCTCGCCAGAGTGAAAGCCTTGTCAGGGCTTGTTCTTCCGCTTGTGTTAGGCGCAATGCGCAAAGCGCGCAATTCTTCGGTAGCAATGGACTCGCGGGCTTTCGGCGTTTATAAAATAAGAACCATGCTTGAAAAACCGGAAATGAAAACGCGCGATTTTTTATTTATTTTCGGGTGTATTGCCTTCTGCGCCTGTTTTTTATTCTGGAATTACTGAATGAGCATTATTGATTTTAAGGATGTCTTTTATTCATACCCGCGTCTTGCCGGAAATGCAAAAAACAAAAAAGGCGCGTTAAAAAATATTAATCTTTCTGTTACAGAAGGAGAATTCCTTGCTGTTATGGGAGAAAACGGCGCAGGCAAAACCACATTCTGCAAATTGATAAACGGAATAATTCCGCACCTGTACGGCGGGAATTTATCTGGAAGCGTTACTGTAGACAATGAACGCACTGACAAATCATCCGTGCCGCGTCTTGCGCTGAAGGCCGGAATTGTGCTTGACGATCCCGATTCTCAGATTTTTACCTCATCGGTAAGAAGCGAAACGTCTTTCGGTCCTGAGAACCTTCTGTTGCCGCCGCATGAAATCGAACAGAGGATTATTTTCGCCCTGTCCGCCGCAGGTCTTTGCGGATTTGAAAACAGAAATCCTTTTTCGCTCTCAGGCGGCGAAAAACAGCGGCTTGCGATTTCCTGCGCTCTTGCGATGAAAAGCAAAATTCTTGTTCTTGACGAGCCTCTATGCCGCCTTGATCCTGAGGGAGCACAGGAAATAATGTCTGTTTTAATAAACCTTCGTGAAAAATTTAACTTAACTGTAATAATGGCTTCTCATGACAGCGCGAAAATGGCTGAGTACGCAGACAGGGTTTGTATATTAAAAAACGGACAAATCGCCGCTCTTGACACGGCGGAAAACATATTTTCAAATCATGCCTTGCTTGATGATAACGGCATACAACCCTGCTTTTTCCCTGCGAAAGTTAATAAATATGAGCAGTTAAAGCGGGATTTTCAGGATGTAAATTTATATAATTGCGAATCTTCTGTTGAAAATTGCAAAAAAGACGCAATAAAAATTGAGAATCTGTCTTTTACTTACCCAAACGGAGAAAAATTGTATAATATTAATCTTGCGATAAAAGACAACGATTTTTTATGCATTACAGGCAGAAACGGATGCGGAAAAACAACGCTGCTTAAAAATATCACAGGTCTTTTAAAACCGGAAAGCGGAAATATTTTTTTAAGGGGTAAAAATACAAAAACGCTTTCTGTTTCCGATATATCCAAAGAAGCCGGGTTCGTTATGCAAAATCCAGACAACCAGCTCTTTACAGATTCTGTTTATAACGAGGTTGCGTTTTCATTAAAAAATTCAAAACTTTCACGGAAGGAAATAAAAAAGCGTACGGAAGAAGCTCTTGAAATGACAGGTCTTAAGGATTGGGATGTTTTCCCTCATGCTTTAAGCAGAGCTGATCGCGCAAAGACAGTCATTGCCTGTATTCTTGCTATGGGCTGCAAAATAATAATTTTTGACGAAGTTGATGCAGGACAGGATTATAAGGGCAGTTTAATGATAATGAATATCGCAAAGGAACTTAACAGTAAAGGTTTTACTGTTATTTTTGTTACGCATAACTTGTTTTTGGCGTGTGAATACGCGCACAGGTTGATTATGCTGGATAAAAAAGGGATAGTAATGGATATGAAACGCAGGGTATCTGCAAGCGGAAAGGTTATGCAGGATGAAAAATAATTTTAAGGCGGGCGTTCATCCTGCGGTTATAGCAGTCTGGGCTGCCGTTGTCGCGGCGGGTCATATTCTGCCGACAATTCCTATTTGGGGTACAGGAGGAACATTCTCCCTGTCCTCGGCTCTCTCGCCTCTTTCCGGGATTTTTTTCGGTCCGGTTATAGGGGCGCTTTGTTCGGCAGCCGGCAGTTTCGCAGGTTCTTTTATCGCGCCTCATACGGCATGGATGGGACCTTTTACGTTTATTGTCAGTACAACTACAGCTTTTACAACAGGATGCATCGCATGGGGGAAATGGCCGCCTGTAAAAATAAGCGGCTCAGGCAGTTTTATTTTCAACGGCGGAATTATCATTTATTTAGCCGGAACCATGCTCTGGTTTACGCAGGATATCGGCAGGAGCATTATTCGTTTCCCTCTTGTTTTTTACGGACTTGGATTTACAGTAATGACGATAGGCATTCTCTTTGCAGGGCGAATGTTTGCTTCACAAGCGCGATTATGGAAATTTCCGGCAATATGGATATGCGCTTTCGGCGGACTTACAGGAGGCGCAACAATCGGAAATTTTTTCTCTCTTGTACTTTACCAGCAGCCGAGGGATTTCTGGGCTGCGCTTCTCTTTGTCGCTCCTGTTGAACGGGCTGTTTTTGCATCCGGAGCCATGTTTATAGGAGTCCCGCTTTTAGAAGGACTTAATAAAATCGGAATGTACGCAGGTCCTCAGCCTGAAGACTTTCAGGCTGAAGAACAATCATGAAGATCGATTTTCATGTGCATGTAACGCCGCCTGAAATATCGGTAAATTGGGAAAAATATGCGCAAAAGGAGCCGTATTTTTCCCTGCTTTCGCATAATAAACTTAACAGGTTTGCATCCGCCGATGAAGTTGTATCTTTGCTGGATAAAGAAGATTCAATATTTGATAGAGCGGTTGTTTTTGGTTTTGCATTCCGCGACATGGGATTATGCCGGTATGTAAACGATTATGTGATTGAAAAAGTGAGGCAGTATCCTCACCGGCTTACAGGTTTTTGCGTAATTCCTCCGTGCGCGCAGGCAGCAGGAGAAATCGAACGCTGCCGCAATAATGGTCTTGCGGGAGTTGGGGAGCTGTTTCCGGAAGGACAGGGTATAGACCTTGAAAACGCAAACGAAACCAATAATTTTACGGAAGTCTGCAAAGAATTGGGGCTTCCCCTTCTTCTTCACACAAATGAGCCTATAGGTCATTTTTATCCTGGAAAATCAAATATTACCCTTAAACAAACGGAAACATTTATAAATAATAATCAGGGTCTTGATATTATCCTTACACACTGGGGAGGCGGGCTTTTGTTTTATGAAACAATGAGCGGAATAAAACAAAAATTCGCTAATGTGTACTATGATACTTCAGCTTCGCCTTTTCTTTACGATGAAAAGATATACTCAGCCGCGAAGGCTCTCTGTCTTTGCAAAAAAATTCTTTTCGGCAGCGATTTTCCGCTCCTTAATCCTTCCCGTTATTTTGACGGGCTGGAAAAGAGCGCTCTCTCTGATGAAGAAAAATGTCAAATACTTGGAGAAAACGCAAAAAAACTGTTAAAAATATAAATTGGACTTGTAAGACAAACTCAGTTAGTTGTCTTATGGACTTGTCCGGAAACTGCGAATCTTCAGTTCGGTGTTTCAGAACTACATTCTGCAAAAAACAGCTTTTTTTGCGGAAAAATGTTATAATATATTCATGAGAAGAAAAATTGCAGCTTTTTTTGCGTCATTTTTTTTATTCTGTTTTTCGTTATACCCGCAGAATATACAGGAAAATGTATTTGAATACAAACATTATCCCGGAGCGCGTTACCGGATTCTCTCTGTTGTAGATGAAGCTGTATTTATAAACGGTACGTTAAGCCATCGCGCGGAAATTCTTAACCGCATTTCTGTGGAAGTAAAAGATGTGGTTGACGGAAAAGGGCTTCACAGGGCTGTTTTTCAGACATCGGAACGTTTTATTTATGATTCGTTTAACAGAAATTTATCTGAAGCAGGGTTTCACTGGGCGAGAGAATATGAATCTGAATTCCTGCGTGACAGGCTTGGGTATATAACGATTGAGCCTAAGTATTATATGCCAGTTGTCCGTAATGTGCCAGTTTTTCCGGACAAAACGTTATATCTTCTGGAAAACTGGAGCGCAGAAGGTCATGAGGTTCACGATTTCAGGGATAGTTTCGGAATTGAAGAGCCGTACCGTATACCTTTTACCGCCAATTATACATATGTCGGGGAACGCCGGTGGAAAGAAAAAGATTATCCCGCTTTTTCCATCACTTACAGGATTGCTTCCCGTCCGCCTGCGGTGCATGGACGTTTATATCCCGTTCGCATAATGGGAGATTTCGACCAGATGGTATATTGGGATCACAATCTTGGACAGCCTGTAGCGTACGAGGAAAATTTCCGCCTTACCTTTGAAATGTCGGATGCTTCAAGAACCAGAATTGAATACCGCGGTAACGCTCATGCGGAATTTATAGAATCCGAATACATGGACAGGGAGAAGATTGTTACAGAAATAATGGAAGAAATAAACCGTCTTCATATTCCTGATGTAAATGTAAGGATAGTTGAAGAAGGCATTTCCATAAGTCTTGAAGATATCGGTTTTTATCCTGACTCTTCGATTATGCTTCCCGGCGAGCAGGAAAAACTGGATAAAATAGCTGAAATACTTATGCAATACAGCGGCAGGGACATTATGGTAAGCGGACATACCGCTCTTGCGGGAACTGCGGAAGGAAGAAAGAAGCTCTCTGAGGACAGGGCTTCAACTGTAACAAATTATCTTTTAAACAAGAATGTCCGCAGCGCCGATCGTATTGTGATTCGGGGATACGGAGCAGAAAAACCTGTCGCCGATAACAATACCGAAGAAGGCAGACGCAGAAACCGAAGGGTTGAAATAACCATTCTTGAAAATTAAACGGGATTTTTCAATTTATGCTGCCTTTACAACCTGCAAGCGCTGCCGGAAAAATAAACCATTTTCTTGAGCGGTTTATTCCCATTACAACTCCTCTTGCCATTTTAGTCGGTTTTTTATTTCCGGATTTTTTTATTTTTTTTCGTCCCTTGGTTATGTTTTTGTTCGGGCTTATGACATTTTCAGGAGCTTTAAAACTGAAAGCTTCTGAATTGGGAGCCGCGATCCGCAGCCCTGTTCCCATTTTAATTTTTTTTATTTCAGCTCATGTACTTATGCCTGTTATCGCATTGTTTGTATCTTCATTGTTTTTTATCAATACTGATGTTGTTGCGGGTTTTGTTCTTTTGTTTGCAGGTCCCACGGCAGTTTCAGGTTTTATCTGGGTGTCAATACTCAAAGGTGATATGGCTCTTTGCCTGACACTAATTCTTTTGGATACCCTTCTGGCTCCACTTGTAGTTCCCGGAACCATTTCAATTTTAATGGGCGCAAAAATATCAATGGAAGGCGGCGGAATTGCATTCTCTCTTCTTTTAATGATAGTTATTCCGACAATTATCGGAGTGAGCGTAAATGAAATAAGCAAGGGAAAAATTCCGTCTGTAATCTGTCCCTACTTTGATCCTGCCGCCAAAATATGCCTTATGTTTGTAATTGCAACTAATGCTTCGATTATCGCGCCTGTTATAAATATCGCGGATCCTCTTGTCTGGCAGACTGCAATTCTCACTGTGGCGCTGACATTTACAGGTTTTATACTGGTAAACATCGCTTCCATTGCAGGAAGATGCCGCGAGCAGAAAAATATTTCCCTTGTAATCGCAGGCGGTCTAAGAAACAACAGCGCCATCATGACAATTGCCGTTGCGTTCTTCCCGGAAGCTGCAGTCCTTCCCACTCTTATGAGCATTATCATTCAGCAGTCAGTAGCGGCTGTTATGGGAAAATTTTTAAAAAAATCACGCAGAAGCGCAGAGGAATATCAAGAACTTTAAAAGTAAAAAAACTTAGCTTGTTACCCTGATAATTTTATATCCGCAGGCTCACAATCTTTGTATCTCGTCTATGGATAACCCTGTAATTTCATGAACGAATCCTCGGGTTGAACCTTTTGCAAGCAAGTTCCGCGCAATTTCAAGTTTCTCTTCTTCACGTCCGATTTCCAAACCTTCCTCGCGCCCTTTATCCCGCGCTTCTACACGAGCTTCTTCAATAGTATCTTCAACGGCTTCGTTAACTCTAATCTCGATTATTCGGTCAATACTGATCTCATCAAACAACATATTAATGATCTCCGATATTGGACATAAACCAGCAGGCTGTGCGCCTGCGTTATTCCAAAACTTTTGCAGGAGTCCTCCTGCGAGCCCCATCACTTATATAAAAATTTTTAAGTATTAGTTCAAATAAGTGATGGGTCTCTCCGGCGGCGAGTTGCAAAAATAGTTTTGTCATCACGCAGATACACAGCCTGATGCTTGTTGTCCAACAACTGACATATCTGTTCTACTCATGGCAATACAACACGGAATCCTGTCGAATTTCTTCTGCTGTTTGCTTCATAAACACCGGTAAAAGAAAAACCATACCTAAAAATGCCGCCGCCCGTAAATGTTGTTATATGCTTCCAGTCCCCACCAGTAAAGGTACCGACAATTTCACCACCATCACTGAGTTGCCCTGAATAAATAAGCTGAGGAAGCTGAGGAGGAGGAGAATTATTACTACCACCACCAATATTACCAGAAAAAAAATTAAAATCTCTTTCCCATAACCATTCACCTACATTCCCGTACATATCGTATAAACCAAAAGCATTCGGCAGTTTTAATCCGACTTGATGTGTCTTGCCGTTTGAATTCGGTTGAAACCATGCGTAGTCATTAAATTCATTTAAATTATATGAAATAAGACTATCTGCTGATCCTGCGGCATAACCCCATTGCATCCATGTTGGCAAGCGATAACCATTAGAACTATTAACAATTTCAATAGCGTCAAGTCTTTTCTTTATACCATCCTGATCCCCATCTACAAGACTATATATTATTCCGGCGCCGTTTATTGTAATCTCTGTAAGTATTCTTTCTAAAGTACCGCTATAATCAAAAAAGGGAGGTTCTCCCCAATTGGCGGGGTTTGTACTTCCATTAATTCTGTAAGCAGGCTGCAATCCTTCTTTTATACTCAATTTATTACAAAAAATTATCGCATCATACCATGACACATTCTCGACAGGACGTTTACCTTGTATTTCACCTGCTTCAGGATTAGAACTAAAACCGCTTGGATTTACACCCATTACAGCCTGATACTGTTCCTGGGTTACTTCATATTTACCCATCTTAAAATTGTTTACGGTTAACAGTACTTTAATATCAGAATCTGTTACTTCGTCATATTCCCACACTTCAAGTGTTCCGCCCGGTATCTGAACCATTTCCATAAGAGAGATTACCTTTTGATCCGCTTCAATACCTGTCAGCACTCCGCCTTCGTACGGAAGCTGCGGTATTGTTAGTTTTCCGCCGTTGCGAACACCTGATGAATCTACAACGTCACCGGGATTAACCGTTCCCGTAAAGGACTCTTTATTGCCGCAGGGCGAATCAGAGGAAGGGGTAAAAACAATCTCGCTCCATCCGTCTTTATCAGCGGCGCTCACCGAGCTTATTATCCCTTTTGAGATAACCTTGTTTCCATGTATTATTTCGTAATAATCGCCGTTTTTCGGCGTTATAGAAGACCTTGCAAGAGACCTGTTAATAGGTTCGCGGCTTATGATGATTTGCAATACTTCGCCGTTAACAATGCTTTCAAAAACAAGAGGTTCATTAGCTGAGGTATTGTTTTGCTCGCCTGTGTTGATAGTTCCTGTTTTGTCTGTATTTCCTCCGGCTCCCGCACCTGAACATGAAGCTATAAATCCAAATATTGCCGCTGTAAGAATAATAATCCCTAAAATCCTTATTGTGTTTTTCATAAATCTTCCTCTGGCTAAAACAAATGACCGTTTGTTTTAGCCGTTTTGATAAATGCTTCAAATTATGAAAAAACTGTCGGATTATTAAAATTACGCTTGTATTTATAATTAATTTACCATATCATGTTTCTATACAGATATTTTCTGTAAAACACATTTAAATGCTAAAACAAACGGTCGTTTTAATTATCCATAAGCCAGTGATATCTTCTGCGTCTTTGCGTGGATAGAATCGGTAAAATTATTTTCCTGCATATTTCTAAGGAGCCATAAATTTAAAGTCTTCAAACCGCCCCGGAAAAAAACCGGGACGGCGAAAGACAGCTTAAAAATTCGCAGCTTTTGCGGCTTCGAATTCTTTTTCGATTGCTTCAGAGGGTTTTTCAGTATTAAGACTTACGATAAAAATTACGAGACAGGAAATGATAAAAGCCGGAAGCAGTTCGTATACATTCAGCATTGGATGGAGGGAAGCGATTACATTCTTCCACAATAGCACCATACCGCCGCCTGTTAGCATTCCGGCGACTGCGGCGGGGAAGGTTGTCCGTTTCCAGAACAGGGAGAACAATACAATGGGACCAAATGACGCGCCAAGACCTGCCCATGCGTAAGACACTACACGGAATATCGAATCATTGCCCAATGCCGCGACAAGTACGCCGAACACTGTAACCATAAGCATGGTGACGCGGGCAATTATCATAACCGTTTTATCGCTTGCGTCTTTTTTGATAATGCCTTTGTAAATATCATTTGCAAGCGATGACGATACAATCAGCATATACGAATCGCTTGAACTCATGCTGGCGGCAAGAATACCCGATATCACGATACCTGCCAGCAGCGGCGGAAAGAAACTCCGGGACAAAACAATAAAAATGCTTTCTGATGTGCTTGCGGTTTCAAAAACGCCCGGGAAAATTGATCTTCCGATAATACCAATGGAAACAGCCGCCAGCTGAGCGATAAAAACCCATATAACAGCAATATAGATTGACTTTTTCAGGCTTGATGTTTTATTAACAGCCATGAATCTGACAAGCACTTGAGGCATACCAAAGTAGCCAAGACCCCATGCCATTATGCTAATGATTGTAATAAAACTGAATGCTGTTCCCGTTGCGGAAAACTGAGGGACTCCGTTGCTTATGCCTGTCTGATTGGCAACGCCGAAGAAGCTAAGAAAGTTGGGGAAATTCCTTAAATTCTCGGCAATACCGGAAAAACCTCCCGCATGAAAGAACCCGAAAATCATAACAAGGGTAAGAGATGTTACCATAAGCATACCCTGAACAAGATCAGTTACGCCGACTGCAAGAAAACCGCCTATCAATGTGTATGTTAAAACAACAACAGCGCCGATAATTACCATCAGCACCATGTCAAATCCAAAAAGATTATTGAATAATTTACCGACAACAATAAACTGAGAACCGACATAAATCGAGAAGAACAATAAGCTTAAAATAGCGGCAATTGTCAGCAGTATACGTTTACTGTCGTGGAAACGTTTGCTGAAAAATTCAGGCAGGGTTATGGCGTTGCTTGCAATCTGCGAATAGGAGCGAAGTCTTTTGGCGACAAGAACCCAGTTTACCCATGTACCGATAAAAAGACCGAGCACAGTCCAAAATGCCTCTCCAAGCCCGTAAAAATAGGCAACGCCCGGCAGCCCCATGAGAAGCCAGCCTGACATATCCGAAGCTTGCGCGCTTAATGCTGTCAGCCACGGACCAAATCTGCGTTTTGCAAGAAAATATTCTTCAGGGCTGTTGTTTTTATAACGCAATGAATACCATAAACCCATGGAAATCATTGTTACCATATAAAGCCCAAAACCAATCATCATCTGAAAATTTGAACTCATAATTCCTCCGTATAACCCACAATTTAACATAGTTCATGATTTTAGTACATGAACCTGTCCAAAATTTCAACATTTTGGAACAGATTCATGAAAGGGAATAGAAATTCTATCTGCACAAGATTACGGATATATCGTTAACATTGGTGCCTGTCGGTCCTGTCTTTACAAGACTGTCCACAGCGGCAAGACCGTTATACGCATCGTTGTTTTCCAGAATATCACGGATTTTTATGCCTTTTTCTTTCAGTTTTTTGGCAGTTGCGCCGTCAACTATTCCTCCCGCCGCATCGGTTGGACCGTCCGTTCCGTCTGAACCAACCGAAAAAACAAGAAGATTGTCTATTCCGGCGATGCCTTCAGCAGCCGCAAGGGCAAGTTCCTGGTTCCTGCCGCCCCTGCCCTTCCCTTTCAGGGTTACAACAGTTTCCCCTCCAAGGATGACAGCGCACGGCCGCTTAAACATATAATCTCCGCCGTTGATTTGTTTCGCTATTGAAGAAATCAGGCGTCCTGCTTCCCGCGCTTCGCAGTTCATCTGTGAACACAGTATGTGAGGAGTATACCCAAGTTCAAAAGCAATATCCGCGGCGCTCTTACACAGGGTGCGAACGCTCCCTGTAATAACAGTTTCCACATTATCAAGGGACTTGGGCGTCTCCTTTTTTAAGTACTCCCTTACGGTATCGCTGATATTAAGCCTGTACTTTTCCGCAACATTAATCACTTCATCCGCTGTAGACATATCAGGAGAAGCAGGACCTGACGCAATGGAATCAAGCCTGTCTCCAAGCACGTCAGAGAGCACCACGGTAAACAGTTTTACAGGGGAGCAAATTTGCGCGAACCTGCCGGCTTTGACGCCGGAAAGACGTTTGCGGATCATGTTGATTTCCACAATATCCGCGCCGCAGGCAAGCAGCTGGGAATTTATATCTACAATATCGTCAAGGGTTAATCCGGGGAGAGGAGCTTCAAACAGGGCGGAACCTCCTCCTGAAATCAAAAACAAAAGTTCATCGCCGCTTCCAAGACTCTCTGCCATTTCAATTATCTTTTTTGTGCCTGAAATTGTATTTTCGTCAGACAGAGGATGCCCTGCTTCAATGATTTCAATGCCTGGAATGTCACCTAATGAATGATCGTATTTGGTTAAAACAATGCCCTTTTTAATTCCGCCGCCAAGTTCTTCCCTTGCGGCATGAGCCATTGCCCATGCCGCTTTGCCTATAGCCGCAAGATAGATATTCCCGGAAAAATTTTTGTTTTTCAGCGCCTTGCGCACAGCCTGCTGCGGCATATTCGCCTTTATAACCTTTTCAATCATTATTTGAGCATCACGATATAATTCTTCCATAACTGCGCTCACCAGCCCAGAAATATCAATTTAAGAATAAATACGCCTGCGATGCCGCACAGACCTTCCACGAGAGTGCCGAGGGTTTGTGTTTTATAACCCTGCTGAGGCGTCATTCCTCCAAAGTTGGTAACTACCCAGTAATAGGAATCGTTTGCATGGGAGACCGTCATCGAACCTGCGGCGATTGACATTACGCATAACGCGATCCCTACAGGCGATTCAAGCCCCAATATACCGAGCATGGGAGCTACAATGCCTGACGTTGTAATAAGAGCTACAGTAGAGGATCCTTGAGCGGTTTTCAATATTGCGGAAATAATAAACGGCAGGAAGATTCCGACAGCAGTCAGTGTTCCGGCATTGGCTCTAATATAGTCAACAATATCAGTTGAGGCTATTGTTCTTCCCAATACGCCGCTTGTCGCTGTAATGAAAATAATCGGACCTACAACTTTCAATGTATTGTTGCACAATTCATAAAACTGCGGCATTTTCCCAACCTGCCATATCTGGATTACTCCGCAGAGAACGCCGCACCCAATTGCAATAAAGGGCGTTCCAAAGAAGCGGGCAAAATCGCCGCCTGCGCCTGTCCAGCCTGCCATGTTGGCGATGGAACCCAAAGCTATAAGAAGGATAGGAACAATGATAGGCATAACAGCGCTGAAGCCGTTAGGCAGTTTGCCGTAACCTGCTATAATTTCTTCGTATGTCTTTGTTATTGCATCCATATCAACATCTTCTTTTGACTTAACTCTCTTGCCGATATATACAGCGAAAAAATACGCGCCGATAAGACAGGGGATGGATGCCAGCGCACCCATTCCCATTACCAGCAGAAGATTAACCGGCAATCCGGCGCCTTCATACAAAGTATTGGCGGCGGCAATGGGTCCCGGAGTCGGCGGAATAAAAACATGGGAAGCGTATAAACCCAAAGAAAGAGCCACGCTTGTTGATACACTGCTTACTCTTGTCTTTTTAACCAGAGCTTTGCGGACAGGATCAAGAATTACAAACCCCGAATCGCAGAATACGGGAAGAGACACTATCCAGCCCATAAGCTCAATTCCCAAAACAGGACGTTTTGAACCGACTACCTTAATAACCATATCGGCAAGTTTAAACGCTGCCCCTGTCAGTTCCAGTATCATCCCAATCATCGCGCCAAAAATAATTACAATGCCAATACTCTGGATAGTACTGGCAAATCCCGCGCCGATTACAGTCGTCATTCCCTGAATAACAACCCCGTCTCTTGTAACATTCACAAGCGGAATTCCGGCAATCAATCCCAATGCAAGTGAAATAATCAACATTGCAAGGAACGCATGAACATTGAATTTTGACATCATGATTATCATCACAATAATTAGAGCGACAAACACGATGATCAGCGCTAGTCCTGTCATACACAACTCCTTAATCTGTATGTTTTGGCAAATGAATTGTTCAGAAAAAAATCCAAACATCTCTCTAACAATAATACTGAATTTTATTATGGGATAAGTATAGAAATTTGTTAGTTTTGGAGAATTTAAAAAATAAAAAACCCGCAGAATATAAAAATACAACTGTTTGTTGTTTTTTTTTATATTGGACTTGTTCGACAACTCGTCGTTTGGGCTATATCCAAACAAGCTATCTCACAAGTCCTGGATTTATTTCTTTTTTATTACGTCAAACCCGCAGTAAGGAATCAATGCGCGGGGAATCCGCACAGAACCATCCGCCTGCTGAAAATTTTCAAGGACGGAAATGATGGCGCGGGAAACCGCTATGGCTGTTCCGTTTAACATGTGAACAAATCTATTTTTGCCGTCATCGTCTTTAAAACGGACATTAAGACGGCGCGCCTGATAATCGGTGCAGTTTGAAGTCGAAGTAACCTCACCCCATTCTCCGCCGTTGCGTCCCGGCATCCAGGCTTCCAGATCCCATTTGCGGTAAGCCGGAGCGCCAAGATCGCCTGTGCATGTATCTACAACTCTGAAAGGTATATTAAGCCCTTCAAAAATTTCTTCTTCTATCGTACGCAGTTCCTCATGAAAATGACCGGATTCTTCAGGCAGGCAGAAAATAAACATTTCCACTTTGGTAAACTGATGCACACGGTAAAGCCCTTTGGAAAATTGTCCGGCAGCTCCTGCCTCACGGCGGAAACAGTGAGAAAGACCTGCCATACGCAGGGGCAGTTTGTCCTTTGGAAGAATCATGTTTGAGTAATAGCCGCCAAGAGTGATTTCGGCTGTCCCGACAAGGCAGGTGTCTTCGCCTTCCAGAGTATAAACATTGGACTCATCTCCGCGGGGGTTAAAACCTATGCCTTCAAGAATTTCTTCACGGGCAACATCGGGAGTAATAAAAGGGGTAAAACCCTTCTTTTGCAGAATATCAAGCGCATAGCGCACAAGACCAAGTTCGAGAAAAACGCCCTCGTTTTTTAGGTAATAAAATTTGGTGCCTGATACCTTTGTCGCGGAATCAAAGTCAATTATATCAAGATCCTGTCCCAGCTTTACATGATCGGCAGGCTCAAAATCGAATTTCGGAATATTACCGGATTTTTTTACTTCAAGGTTATCCTTGTCTTCCTTGCCGACAGGCGCGTCAGGATGCGCCATGTTGGGAATCTTACGGGCTTCCGTTAAAAGGTCTTTTTCAACTGCCGCAAGTTCGTTCTCCGCATTTGCAATTTCATCTTTAAGCTTTTTACCTTCTTCAATAAGGCAGCTTCTGTCTTTTGGATCAAGTTTGCCCTTCATAGCATCCGCATTGGCGTTACGCTTCTGCTGTAAAGACTGAAGTCCGGTTGTAAGCTCCGCCCTCTTTGCGTAAAGACGCGCCACAGCTTCGGCATCGGCTTTCATAAAACGGTCGGCAATATTCCCCATTACCGCCTGTATATTTTCCGCAATAAATTTATAATCAAGCATGGGATTAGTATAGCATTTATAAATTTAACCTACAAGTCAAAAAGACCGGAAAATCATTTTTAGGTAATATTGATAATGGACTTGTTCGACAACTGCGAACCTCTGGTTCGAAAGTTATAGAACAAATCTAATGATTAACTATCTGACCCCATTCATATCCTCAAACAGATATACACAGATGATGGTTCAGACTTTAATCAATAAATTCTAAAGATTTATTGAGCGTATAATAATTATTTACGCACGTACTTCATGTAAAAGAAGTTAAGTGCCATTTCAAGCATTTCAAAAAAAATATTGACAAATAATAATAAAAATTGTAGAATCATATAAAGAAGGAAATATATCATGGTGAATTTTAAAAAGGGAACGATTATATCATTTAAAGGAAGATTGGCTGGATTTTTTAATAACAATATTTTAAAATATCTTGGTATTGTAATATGCGGTACAGTATGGAATATAGGAAGAAAAAGAAAAAATTATATTTATAATAATGATTATATTAGATGTTCTTCATTGGAACTTATTTCTCATGAAATTTATAGAAAAAATCTTCAAGGAAATGTAGCTGAACTTGGCGTTTTTCAAGGTCATTTTGCAAAATGTATTAACGAATCTTTTCCAGATAGAAAATTATATTTATTTGACACATTTGAAGGTTTTAATGAAAAAGATATAAAGATTGAATACAATGGAGTAAATGATTTAAAAATCAATAATACCCCCCCCAATTATATTCATGACTTTTCAAAAACTAGCATTGAACTTGTTTTAAAGAAAATGAAATATAAAGAAAATTGTATTATTAAAAAGGGATACTTTCCTGAAACAGCCAAAGATGTTGAGGATGAATTTGTATTTGTTAGTATTGATGTAGATTTATATGAACCAATTTATAACGGTCTTTGTTATTTTTATCCAAGATTAAAACATGGTGGATATATTTTTATTCATGATTATAACGAACGAAAAATATATTCAAAAGTAAAAGACGCAGTAAGAAAATATTGTAACGAAAATAAAATAAATTTTTTCCCATTAAGCGATATTTGTGGAAGTGCAGTGATTATAAAATAGAAACGGCACTTAACAAACGGTAATTGTTACGCCACAATTCCAATGTTGTGCAATCTTGTGTCTAACTGTTTATAAGTATATAATACATAAGGAATTACGTCAACTACTTTTTGTAATGTTGTGCAAATCTGTGCAATGCTGTGCAAGGAAAAATAAAAATATTGCTGACAAAAATGCTGACAAATTACTGCATTGCACATAACGTAACAACAAAATGATGAAAAATTGACATCATTGACCGCAGAAATAATACCCCAGAATTCAGCGTTCAGAAGCCCGTAGAGCGTTCCGAATACCCATTGCCGTATCTTTTCACATTAAAGGCTTTCAAAGCCCTCTACAAGCCGTTTTTAACGTTTTGATTTATAATGGCGCATAACGTACTGTAAAACCTATTCAAAAGCAACCGCCTTTCGGCGGTTCGGGCTTCGCCAGAATAGATAAAGCAGTCAAAATTGCTCCGCTTCGCTCCGCAATTTTTTCAAATCATTAAAGCAGCCCTTTTTGTACCGCAATTATTTCCAAAAGTATAAATCCAATTTTGCCCGGCATCCCTGCCGGTCAAAACAGAAAAATTGGTGCTAATCCTTCACGCACCAATTTTTCTGCCGTCTTCTAAAAAGGCGTAATTCTAAAGCGGTACAAAAACCCCTGCACCCCGCCCTTCAAAAGTGTTACGTTTATCCGCAATCCGCAGACCGTTGTAATCATCGTCTTACATCAAGCAAAGCTAAGTTCGATACGGCGCAACAGAGGATTTTCAAGTTTATGTTCGTGTAAGAATTATTCCCAAAAACCCAACATCGCTTAATTACCAGTATACGCTTCGCCGCTAAAGCGGCTCGGGGTTCGGGCAGAAATAAATAAAAAAAATAAACCAAACAACTAGCTGCCCTCACCCACATTTTTTGCGCCCAAATATTGCTTCGGACTAAAGTCCGCCGCAATATTTTTTATAGGGCGCAAAAAACGTCGTATACTTTCGGCATTAAGCGAAGTTGGGCAATATTTGTAAGTAATAAATAATTCGGCTAAAGAAAATCCTCTGTTGCGCCTAGTCGTGTCGATGTCCGTCAACTGCTAACGTAGTGATAGCCGTCTCCCAAATTCCGTAGTGTTACGTTTATTCGCTTGATGAAAACAAAATTGCCGATGAAACGGTTACCTTCGTAGTGATAATTTAATCGGTTCTATCGCTAGGCTACAGTATTGCTGCGCTTCACGCGAACCTATGGTTCGACGTTACGCTCCGCAAAACTTCCGCCTATCGGTGTTGATGAAAAAATGAAAACTGTTGAGTCTCTTTACTTCGCAACTGAAACATTATTAAAAGTTTTGAAGCGTGATAGCTCCTAAAGCGGTTAATCGGCTCCTTCAGCTATGGCAGAAGCCAACCAAAGGCAGACAACACATACGCCGAAAAAATAACCGTTCAGCGAACTTTCGGTTCGAAATCGGCTCTCACCGCTAGACAGCCTCACCTTCGCTCCGCGCAAACCTTCGGTTTGACGGTTCGGAAGACTAGCGGCAGCCTTGTAAGTGATGACTGATAACCCTCTTAATGCCATAGCGGACTGCCAATCGAGTGATGCGAAAGCCGCATTTATGCGGCGTTATAATAAATTTCCTCTCGCACGCCGACCGTAGGGAGGCATAGCCTTTGTCGGCACTTGCACCGCCACAATTTTGAAAAATGAAAAGGCAAAACGCTTTATTAAGAATATTTGAAAGTGATAAATTCAATCAGTCTTTGGCGGTGCAGAAAGAATGTAGTATGCTGAATTTGTAATCAAATTTCCTAAGCTTTATATATATAAATAAATTTATATATATTTTCTTTTTTTTTAAGCATAAGGTACATAAAAAAAAGAAGAGAGAACAAGAAAAGATTGAGTTGCACCGATTTACACATATTTGCACAGTTTTGGAACTGTATCATAAATCGAGATTAAACTACAAATATGCTGCATTAGTGATACAACAAATTGAATTTTACCGTTTGAAGACCGCATATTTTTATTTATCGGGGAGTGTGTGCGACCGTAAAATTTGCTAACTTTTGTAAACTTTGAGAAAAATAAATGTTAATTACTAAAAAATAACTTTCTTAATTGCATAGATAAGAACAAATTAACACAATTTTACACCATATTTCAAAAGCGTTTTTCCTATCGCTGTCTTTGTTTACCCAACCTAAGAGGGGGCAAGGGGGAAATCATTAAAGCTTTTTTGTAATCTCCGCAATTTTAAGAGGCTTTAAAGCAAAAAACTGTATTTTCTACCCTTGCCTGAGCTGTTATTAAGCTGATATACTTCAAATGAGGGGAAAATAATAATATTGAGAAGAAATTTATGGCAGAAACTATGACTTTATATGAAAAACTTACCATTTCATATAAAACAGCAATATCAAAACAAGCCGGAAATGATGCTGAACATGTAATGGCGGTTGGAATTGGTC